>ENA-UESE01000252-UESE01000252.1-human-gut-metagenome-genome-assembly--contig:-NODE-252-length-81445-cov-12.569794_pt1 | contig 81445 bp, 78 predicted proteins | sample MGYA00242995_ERZ507996 | MGnify/ENA primary metagenome ERZ507996 (study PRJEB26167, sample SAMN06115489) | human gut metagenome | host: Homo sapiens | place: China:Sichuan | collected 2015-04-15...
CGGACGCCCCATTTTATCCACCTTCTTGCAGGGATTGTCCTTCAGATCATAAAACTTCTCTGCGTGGTTAAAAAGTGCTGTGATCTGGTTCTGTATCATTCTCAGATACGTTGGCTTGTAATCCTGATTCAGAAGTGCATTCTGCCACTTGATAATATCCACAGCAGTAATCTCATTCATCTGCTTTTCACCAAAGTAAGGAATAATCTTGGTTTCAAATAGTGTCCGCTTCGTCATTATGGAACGCTCCTTCAGTCTCGGTGCCTTATCCTCAAAGTACACATCCACAAAGGAAGCAAACTTCATATCCATGCTTGCACTCTGTTTCTGTAAAAAATCACGTTCCCACTGTTGCTCATCCTTCTTGGTAGCAAATCCCCGTTTCATCTTGGATTTACTCTCACCAAGCCAATCCTTATAGTTGCACTTACAAAACCAGGTGTTTCGTTTCTCGTCCTTATAAACCGGCATACTCATTACCTCTCTTTCTTGCAGCCACCACACCCGGAATTACTCCGGGTATGGCTTATTCAGTTATCAAAGTTCATCTATTGTGCTTCGCCATATCCGTAGCACTTCTTCTCAAAGTAAGCTCTCGGAACGGAACCTGCCTTGGTAAAATACCCCAGTGCTTTCAGTTCCTTATTCCATCCACGGATAACTGCGTAAGCGGTTGATTCTGCAATTCCCAGAAGTTCTGCAACTTCCTTTGCAGATAAATAGCGATTCATCATACTCCTTCCTCCTTTCCACTAAAACTTATGTACGCTCTTACACATGGCATTCACCTCCCGTCTCCCTATTAGTAACTATAATGTTACTGTCTATAGTTTGATAGTATAGTAACATATATGTTTCTGTCAAGAGATGAACGAAAAAAATTTATCACTTATAAAAAATGCTTCTTTTTATAGAAATTACTTTCCCATACACCCGGCTCTGCATTCTGTCCTGAATTGTGGACATTTTTATTGCCATACAGTAACATTTATGTTATTGTATTATCAGAAACGATATTGTTACTATTATAGAATTGGAAGGAGCTACACGATGGCTATTGGTGAACGAATAAAACGAATCAGAAATTTCCGCAAACTGACACAGGCACAGCTTGGTGAAGCTGTGGGTTTATCCGACGTGCGAATCCGTCAGTACGAAATCGGCAACCGCACACCCAAGGAGGATATGATACAAGAGCTGGCAAAAGCCCTAAACTGTAATTACCACTCCATCTACGAGTCTTTCCTCTACGCAGCGGAAGATGTTATGTACGCGCTCTTTGAACTGGATGAACATTACAATATGCCCCTCTACGAAGTAGCAAACCCTGAGGATCCTACTGAGAAACATATCGCTGTTGGTTTTGATTATTCTTTACTGGATGATTTCCTGAATACCTGGAAAAAGAAAAAAGAGGACTTAGCCTCCGGTAAAATTACCAAAGAAGAGTATTTTGAATGGAAGATTAACTGGCCGCACGCTGAAGATTAGAAACACGTGTATCACGCGCGTATCACAAGCCCATTTTAAGTGAAGAACTTGAACAGGGCTTTTTCTATGTTCGACCATCTTCCGTTGAGAAATGCAACCCCGCCTGACGGCTCGGTCGTGGCATTCGCCACATAAGAAAAGCCACTATCACCAAAGATCCCTGGCAAGCTCAATTCCTTGGTTTTAGCGGCTTTCTTGCATTTCTCATATTAACATAAAGAAAACCGCAATTCCTCACAAAATGAGGAATTGCGGCTTGTATTTAAGTTTCTATGATACTAAATCAAAGATTACTCAATGATAGTAGCAACACGGCCAGAACCTACAGTACGTCCACCTTCACGGATAGCGAAAGTAAGACCCTGCTCCATAGCGATAGGATGAATCAGTTCGATGGTCATCTCTACGTTATCACCAGGCATACACATCTCTACACCAGCGGGCAGTTCGCAAACACCGGTAACGTCGGTTGTTCTGAAGTAGAACTGAGGACGATAGTTGTTGAAGAAAGGAGTATGACGTCCACCTTCATCCTTGGTCAGAACGTAAACCTGAGCGGTAAACTTTCTGTGGCAGGTAACTGTGCCGGGCTTTGCAAGAACCTGTCCTCTTTCGATTTCAGTTCTCTGAACACCACGAAGCAGAGCACCGATGTTATCACCAGCCTGTGCCTCATCCAGCATCTTACGGAACATTTCGATACCGGTAACAACAGTCTTCTTTGTTTCTTCCTTGATACCAACGATTTCAACTTCATCGTTAAGGTGAAGAACACCACGCTCTACACGGCCGGTAGCAACAGTACCACGTCCGGTAATGGTGAATACGTCCTCGACAGGCATAAGGAAAGGCTTGTCAGTATCACGCTGAGGGTCAGGAATGTAGCTGTCTACAGTATCCATCAGCTCCATAATCTTGTCGCCCCACTCGCCCATGGGATCTTCCAGAGCCTTCAGAGCGGAACCCTTGATGATAGGGCAATCCTTGAAGTCGTACTCTTCAAGCTGCTCGGTAATTTCCATCTCAACCAGCTCAAGCAGTTCAGGGTCATCAACCATATCACACTTGTTCATGAATACAACGATATAAGGTACACCTACCTGACGGGACAGAAGGATGTGCTCCTTGGTCTGAGCCATAACACCGTCAGTAGCAGCTACTACAAGGATAGCGCCGTCCATCTGAGCAGCACCGGTAATCATGTTCTTTACATAGTCAGCATGGCCGGGGCAGTCAACGTGTGCGTAATGTCTTTTCGCGGTCTGATACTCGATGTGTGCGGTAGAAATGGTGATACCACGCTCTCTCTCTTCGGGAGCCTTATCGATGTTCTCGAAATCTACCTTCTCATTTCCGGGAACTCTTTCAGACAGAACCTTGGAGATTGCTGCTGTCAGAGTAGTTTTACCATGGTCTACATGTCCGATGGTACCAATGTTACAATGGGGCTTAGATCTTTCGAATTTAGCTTTAGCCATTATGAAAATCCTCCTTAAAATAATGAATCTGTTTTCTTTTCTACACGCCGAAGTGGCTGATGCGCACTCGTCGGCGCTTTTCAACTCGGCTACCTCTGATTATATTAAATAATCAGAGGTTTTTCAAGTTATTTTTAATATTTGTTAGCCCTTCTTTGCTGCCAGGACCTTCTCCTGTACGTTCTTCGGTACGGGCTCGTACTTTTCAAAGAACATGGAATAGTTACCACGTCCCTGAGTCTTGGAACGAAGGTCTGTGGAATAACCAAACATTTCAGCAAGAGGAACGAATGCCTTAACCATCTTGCCGCCGCCGATATCTTCCATTCCTTCTACACGACCACGACGGGAGTTCAGGTCACCGATTACATCGCCCATGTAATCCTCAGGCATAGTAACCTCAACCTTCATGATAGGCTCAAGAAGTACAGGTGCTGCCTTCTGCATAGCTTCCTTGAATGCCATGGAACCGGCAATGTGGAATGCCATTTCAGAGGAGTCGACTTCATGGTAAGAACCATCATATACGTTAGCATGAACACCCAGTACAGGGAATCCGCCAAGGATACCAGCCTGTGCTGCTTCCTGAATACCTTCACCTACTGCAGGGATGTATTCCTTCGGAATAGCACCACCAACTACGGTAGATTCAAACAACAGGGTAGGCGGGTCATTAATCAGGATATTTGCCTTCGGGTCAAACTCGAAATGGTCGCAGTTTGCTTCCAGAGGCTCGAACTTAACCTTACAATGTCCGTACTGCCCACGGCCACCGGACTGCTTAGCGTACTTGGAATCTACTTCAACAGCCTTTGTAAATGCTTCCTTGTATGCAACCTGAGGCGCACCAACGTTAGCTTCTACATGGAACTCACGAAGCAGACGGTCTACGATAATTTCCAGATGCAGCTCACCCATACCGGCAATAATAGTCTGACCGGTTTCCTGATTGGTGTGTGCACGGAAGGTCGGGTCTTCTTCAGCAAGCTTTGCCAGAGCCTCACCCATCTTGCCCTGTCCAGCCTTGGTCTTGGGCTCGATAGCAAGCTCAATAACGGGCTCAGGGAACTCCATGGACTCAAGGATTACAGGATGCTGCTCATCACAGATGGTATCACCGGTTGTGGTGAACTTGAAACCAACTGCTGCTGCGATATCACCGGAGTAAACCTTGTCCAGCTCTGCACGCTTGTTTGCATGCATCTGAAGGATACGTCCTACACGCTCCTTCTTGTCCTTTGTAGCATTGAGTACATAGGAACCGGAATTTAAGGTACCGGAATATACACGGAAATAAGCAAGCTTTCCTACGAAGGGGTCTGTCATAATCTTGAATGCAAGTGCTGCGAAAGGCTCTTCATCAGAAGAGATTCTCTCAACTTCGTTGCCCTCAAGGTCAACACCCTTAATTGCAGGTACATCCAGAGGAGAAGGCATATACTCGATAATAGCATCCAGAAGCTTCTGAACACCCTTATTTCTGTAAGCAGTACCGCAGCATACAGGAACGGCTCTGCACTCACAGGTAGCTTTTCTCAAAGCAGCCTTCATTTCTTCAACAGAAGGAACTTCTCCTTCCAGATACATCATTGTCAAATCATCATCCAGCTCGCAGACCTTTTCCACAAGCTCATCATGATATAATGCAGCTTCATCAGCCATATCTCCCAGGTCATCCGTAACGGTGATATCATCACCCTTCTCATCATTGTAGATATAAGCCTTCATTTCAAACAGGTCGATGATTCCCTTGAATTCATCTTCCTTGCCGATAGGTAACTGCAGGCAGATTGCATTCTTGCCAAGTCTGTTACGAATCTGGTCTACTGCTGCATAGAAGTTTGCACCCAGGATATCCATCTTGTTGATGAATGCCATACGGGGTACGTTGTAGGTATCAGCCTGACGCCATACGTTCTCGGACTGAGGCTCTACACCACCCTTTGCACAGAAAACGCCTACGGCGCCGTCCAATACACGAAGGGAACGCTCTACTTCTACGGTAAAGTCAACGTGGCCAGGAGTATCAATGATATTGATACGGTGCTCCAACGCGCCGGGCATGGGCTTGGTTTCTTTTTCCAGAGTCCAGTGGCAGGTTGTAGCTGCGGATGTGATGGTAATACCTCTTTCCTGCTCCTGAGCCATCCAGTCCATGGTAGCAGTGCCTTCGTGAGTATCACCAATCTTATAGTTAACACCAGTATAATACAGAATACGCTCAGTTGTGGTAGTCTTACCAGCATCAATATGAGCCATAATTCCGATATTTCTGGTTCTCTCTAACGGATATTCTCTTCCAGCCAAGAATTTTTCCTCCTATATTTATTCTGAAACAAACCGAATGGGCAGCTGCCTGTCCAACAGACAGTCCCACCCGAAGCACCGGGCAGACCGGCAGCATTTTCTCATTAGAATCTGTAATGAGCGAATGCCTTGTTTGCCTCTGCCATCTTGTGCATATCTTCTTTTCTCTTTACAGCAGAACCGGTATTGTTTGCTGCGTCCATGATTTCATTTGCCAGTCTGTCTTCCATGGTCTTCTCGCTTCTCTTACGGGAGAACATGGTCAGCCAGCGAAGTCCCAGAGCCTGACGTCTGTCAGCTCTTACCTCGATAGGCACCTGATAGGTAGCACCACCGATACGTCTTGCTTTTACCTCCAGAACGGGCATGATGTTGTTCATAGCCTCTTCAAACACTTCCAGAGCGGGCTTACCGGTCTTCTCTTCTACCTTTGCAAATGCTCCGTATACAATCTTCTGGGCAACACCCTTCTTACCATCCAGCATAACGTTGTTGATAAGCTTGGTCACTACCTTGTTGTTGTATAAAGGATCTGCCAATACATCTCTTTTTTGAATATGTCCTTTACGTGGCACGTTTCTTCCCTCCTTAACAAATAAATGTGTTAATTCATCGGTACTCACATGTGTTTCCCCAAGTGTTCGCGCTGTATATCTGTATTACAGAATTCCAACACTTTTCTTAGTTTCGTTCTTGTGGAGTACATCTCCTTATTTCTTAGCGTCCTTAGGTCTCTTAGCGCCGTACTTGGAACGAGCCTGCTTTCTGTTGGCAACACCTGCGGTATCCAGTGTACCACGGATAATGTGGTATCTTGTACCGGGCAGGTCCTTTACTCTTCCGCCACGAATCAAAACAACGCTGTGCTCCTGCAGATTGTGACCTTCTCCGGGAATGTAGCTTGTAACTTCGATTCCGTTGGAAAGACGTACTCTGGCAATCTTTCTAAGAGCTGAGTTAGGCTTTTTAGGAGTTGCTGTCTTAACAGCAGTACATACACCACGCTTCTGGGGAGCAGATACATCTGTAGCCTTCTTGTGAAGAGAATTGTATCCTTTCTGCAGTGCAGGTGCTGTAGACTTCTTTACAGAGGTCTGACGTCCTTTTCTTACTAACTGGTTAAATGTTGGCATTCTGTTTCACCTCTTTCTGAATTGTAATGTTCCATACCCGCAAACGCAAAACAAAGCATCCGCGCGCATGCTATATTAGTATAGCCGCTCGCGGACGCATTGTCAATCACTTTTTCAACTTTTTAAGCAACGATTTTCTGTTCTTTTTTGTTTTCTTTTCCGGAATCCACCGCATAATATTTCCGGCGGCAGCTTTCCGAAATTCCTGCCACGGCAGCCGTTCCGATAATCAGCAGCCCGATTACCGAAAGCACCGGCTCTGTCAGAATACCTGCTCCAAGAAACAGAATTCCCATCAGGCAACTGGAAATCACAGAACTCTTTTCTACCTTCATCTTGCACCTCTCCTCTTTACGCCGCCCCTTACGCAGCAAAACTCCCAAATTCCTTTCCCGGATGTACTTCCCCTTTTGTACGCTTCCAGTACTTTCGTCCCTCTTCTGGTTTCTTCTATTTATAAGACGGAGGTCTTTGTAAAAAAGGTCCAGAAATTTTTTACTTTTCTTCCTTTAATACTGCAATATATCTCTTCAGGGCATCCTGCCATGCAGGCAGTCTGTCAAATCCGTTCTCCGTCAGCTTTTCCTTGCTCATTCTGCTGTTCGCCGGACGCTTTGCCTTTGCCCCGTATTCCTCACTGGAAACCGGCAGCACCTTCATATCGATGCCCGCCTCCTTAAAAATTGCGCAGGCAAACTCATACCAGGAGCAGATTCCCTCATTGGTGGCATGGTAAATACCGTATTTGTCCGTCTGCACCATATCCACCAAAAGCCTTGCCAGATCGTAGGTATAGGTAGGTGAACCGAACTGGTCGTTTACCACCTTCAGCGTATCATGGGTTTTGGAAAGATTAAGCATAGTCTTTACAAAATTTTTGCCGTTTATTCCAAACACCCAGGCAATCCGGACGATAAAATATTTGTCCAGAAGCTCCTGCACCGCAAGCTCTCCCTCATATTTCGTCTGTCCGTAAACGCTCGTGGGAGCACAGGCATCCTCCGGCTCCCAGGGTCTTTCCCCTTCTCCGTTAAACACATAATCCGTACTGATTTGAATCATTTTAATATCAAGGGCTTTGCAGACCCTGGCAATATTTCTGGGACCGTCCGCATTTACCCTGCGGCAAAGCTCCTCATTTTCCTCCGCCGCATCCACAGCCGTATACGCCGCGCAGTGAATCACCGCATCCGGCGCAGCCGCCCGGATAACTCTGTCCACACTTGCCTCATTCGTAATGTCCATTTCCTGAATATCTACACCTACAGCCTCTATTCCACGCTTTTCCAGCTCTCTTACTACATCATACCCAAGCTGTCCCCGTACACCTGTCACAAATACTTTCATTTCAATCTCCATTCCTGCGCGTCCTTACCACACACTTTTAGTAGGCATCATTATGCTTTAATAATACCCAGACTGTTTTCAATACTATTTTAATATCCGTGAAAAGCGACCAGTTGTCAATATATTCCACATCCATTTCCACAATATCTTCAAAATTTGTGACCCGGCTTCTGCCGTTTACCTGCCACATCCCGGTAATCCCCGGCTTGATGCTGATGCGCCGCCACTGCTTTCTCTCGTACTTTTCCACCTCATCCAGAGTGGGCGGTCTTGTACCCACAAGGCTCATACTGCCCGCCACAACATTGAAAAACTGGGGCAGCTCATCAATGCTTAACTTCCGGATAACCTTTCCCACAGGAGTAATCCGCGGGTCATCCTTCATCTTAAACATCACGCCTCCGGCAATTTCATTCTGTGCCATCAGCTCCTTTTTCCGCTCCTCCGCATCCAGATACATACTTCTGAACTTATAAATTTTAAAATTCCTGCCGTTCTGCCCGACTCTGGTCTGTTTGAAAATCACCGGTCCCGGGGAATCCAGCTTAATTGCCACCGCCGTTATCAGCATCACCGGCGAAAATACAATAATGCCGAAGAGCCCGCCCAGAATATCCAGCACCCGCTTTAAAAACTGCTCAAAGGTATTCAGGCAGATGGTGTGATAGGTAATCACCGGATAGGTTCCCACCGTACTGACATAGCTGTGCGCCCGCCTTCTTTTATAAAAGTCCACCACCAGCCGGACAGTCACTCCCATATCCACACACACATCCACGTACTGCTGGGTAAAGGGAAGCTCCTCCCCGTGGCGCTGGATAATGTAAATCTGGTCCAGATTGTACTCCCGGATTAACCGCTCCAGCTGTTCCAGTTCCTCCAGACAGCCCAGATATTCCCCATCTTCGCCCTCCTGCATGTCCTCCTCTTTCATGGCAATATAACCTACCATATCCATGCAGATGCTTGTCTTTTCCAGAAAATACCTGAATTTATTAAACTGTCCCTTCTTCCCCACAAAGGCAGTTCTGGGCGCCTTCTTATGCAGCACCCTGCCCAGCCATTTTCCGCAGAACAGCTTTATGCTGATAAGCACATATGTCAGAAGCAGAAACAGAAAGTAGACACTTTTGGAAGCCTCCTCCCGCTCCATAAACTGAAAGAGCGCCGCCGTTACCGCTGCCGCCAGCAAAAAGGATTTCGTCAGTTTCTTATGTACCCTGTCCAGATAATAAAACATCGTGACATTGTACAAATATTCTTGCTTATTGGAAAGAACAAAAATCAATATAAAAACAACTGCCAGCACAGCCAGTCCCAGCCGGCATCGTAAATCCAGCTCCCCTCCATATACCAAAAAAGCGATTCCGAATGCAATCGCCGGAAAAAGCACATCCAGAAGAATCTGCACTGTGTCCGTATTTGCCCCCGCGTTTGTCCTGTTCACCCTTTTATCCCCTCTTTTTTGACTTTCCCTCAATCAGCCTGCTTAAAGTAAAGACTTCTCCGGCGGTGAAAAAGGTTCAGGTTTTTTGTAAAAAAATCATGCCCTTATCCATTGGCAATTTTTTCCTGCCATGTTAAACTGTTTTTAATCGGAATTTTTTCCAGAGGGAGGGGATTATGGCTGAAATTCTACTGATTGATGATGACAGAGATGTCCTTGAAATCAACAGAAAATATCTGACCGGGGAGGGCTTTACAGTATACACCGCAGATTCGCCCAGAAAGGGAATCGCTTACGCAAAAAAGCTGTCCCCCGACTGTATTCTGCTGGATGTGATGCTGCCGGAAATGGACGGCTATGAGGTCTGCCGCCGGATTCGGAGCTTTTCCGCTGTGCCGGTTTTATTTTTAACCGGAAGAGGTACGGAGGATGATAAAATAGACGGTCTGACAAGCGGCGGGGACGATTATATTGTAAAGCCGTACAGCCTGCGGGAATTAAAGGCAAGAATTGATGTTATCCTGCGCCGGATGAACCAGCTTCACGCCGCATCGGAAAGCCATATTCTTACCTTTGGCTCCCTTTCCATTGACAAAGTTGCCCACAAGGCATTCTTTCAGGGAACGGATTTAAACCTCGCTAACCGGGAATACGAGGTACTGCTCTATCTGGCGGAGCATCCGGACAGGGAAGTTACCTTTGAGGAGCTTGGCACAGCCCTTTTCGGTTCCTATCAGGAAAATGACAGGCGTTCCGTCATGGTAAATGTCAGCCGCCTGCGGAAGCGCTTTGAGGGAAACTACGAACTGGAAAACCGCATTGAAACCGTCTGGTCCAGAGGCTACCGGTTTTATGCCGCACCATAAGGAGAGCAAAATTATGACAGTTGAAAAATCTTCCTTCCGGTCGCCCTCTCTGGAACAGGAAACCATCGAAAGCCTTTCCCGCAAACTTTTTGAGGCAAATTTACAGTTGAAACAGTTGCAGCAGGAACGGGAGGAAATGCTTGCAAATATCTCCCACGACCTGCGGGCGCCCATCACGGCAATCCGAAGCGCCGTGGACTACCTGCGCTCCGGGCAGCCCTTAAGCGACAGTGAAATACAAAGCTCCCTGCGCTTAATAGACCACCGCACCGCCACTCTGGAAAATCTGGTACAGGATATGTACTATCTTTTCTGTGTGGAGGATACCAGCCGTGCCCTGCAGACTGTTACACTGGATGCCATTCCCTTTTTGGAGGAAGCCTTCTTTGACATTACCTCTTCCAGCCGCTACGAAACCCACGATATGATACTGGATTTGCCGGAGAACAGTCCCTGCCGGATTACCATTGATATCCAGAAAATTATCCGGGTTCTGGAAAACCTGATGACAAATGCGGAAAAATATTCCGCCCCGGACAGCCGGATTGTTTTCCGTGCTTTTCCGGAAAAATCAGGAGAAGGAGAAGCCCCCCTGCTGTCCATCTCCGTCACAGATAACGGAATCGGCATCCCGCCGGAGGCCATTCCAAAACTTTTCAACCGGACTTTTACGGTTTCCTCCGCCCGCACCCCCGGCTCCCCCACAGGAAGCGGGCTGGGACTTGCCATCGCAAAAGCAATCACAGAAAGGCATGGCGGAAGCATCCGCTGCGAAAGCACACCGGGAAAGGGAAGCTGCTTTACCGTAACGCTCCCCTGTACCCTTACAGAACCGTAACCTTCTTTATTTTATGGTATTTAAAATCTGTTCCAGTACTTCCTCTGTGCTGTCCCCCTCCTTCGGTCTTTCCAAATAAAAGGAGGGAACCTGCGCCGCCAGCTCCAGACATTTCTGCCCGATATCCGGTCTGTATTTCTCCTGCTTTAACAGATGGCGCAAAAAGAGATTCTCCCCATACAGCCCCAGACAGGCAAGCCCCTGAATCTGCCGCAGCGTTACCTTCTTTTTCTCCGATACCCCCAGCATGAAAAATGCCTGCACCGGCTCCGGCTCCGTTAAAAAGTCCCCCTTCCAGGGCACCAGAAATTTATCCTTTTCTTCGTTAATATAAAGCAGCTTTTCCAGCGCATATCCTCTTCGGACCGCCGCGTCCCGGCAAAGCTTCTGATAAGGAAACGCCGGATACACAAGCGCCTGCTCCCGGGAATCTTTCTTCCCGGAAAAGGTCTGTACCACTGCCATATCATCCGCCAGAAGCCGGTATCCCTTTTCCAGAAGCCCGCAGGTCACGGTGGATTTTCCGGCACCGCTCTCCCCTGCAATTAAAACCGCTCCCTTTTCCCCTGCCACGGCGCTGCAGTGAATGGCAGGCATCCCCCTCTGCAGGGCGAGCATCGCCATACCGTACCCCAGAAGATAGGTCTTTGCATATCCGGTATTGCCACCCTCCTTCAGCCGATAGCCGATATGCTTTCCGTCCTTTACCACCATCCACATGGTTTTATTGGACAGCCAGCTTAACTCCTGCCCAAATTCATATTTCTTTTTCTCTTCCTGTAAAATCCACTCCGGGATGGCACTCTCTTCTATGGTAATACAGGGCAGTGCTTCTTCCTTTTTTCCTGCCTGTACCAGTTGGTCAAACACCAAATCCGTGCTTATCTGCATTCCGTAAAGTACATATCTGTTTTTTGTCATTTTTTACGGTCCTTCCTTGTGAATTTCTACTGTTTATGGTATCATAACAGACAACAGGAAACAATAATCAAAAGCCCTTTTCAGGGCAGAAATGAGGCACTATGTCAGCTATCTGGGGACTTCTCTCAGGAGAAGGCATTACACCTGAAAAAGCATCGCCTCTGATGCAGGAACCCTTTTTAAAAAACTGTAAACTGGATGCTTACGGCTCCCTTCATACCGGGCAGCTTCTCTTTGGCTGCGGTATCCAGCATATTACGGAAGAATCCATCGGAGAAAAGCTGCCCCTGCGGTACCGGGACCCGGATTTTTTTCTGACCGCAGACTGCCTTTTAGACAATCGGGAGGAGCTCCTTAAAACCCTTTCCCTTCCCGCCTCCACCCCGGACGGCGGACTTCTTGCCGGGGCTTACGCCCGCTTCGGCATTTCCTTTTTAACTCATTTAAGGGGGCTTTTTTCCATTGCCATTTATGATACTGCCTCCGGCACCCTTTATCTGGCAGTGGATCAGCTTGCCTCCCGGTGCCTTTATTATTATCACAAAGGAAATACCACCGCCTTTTCCACCCTGTCCGCTTCTATCCGGGCAGTCTTTCCGGAAATTCCTGCCAATGGGCTTTTTATAAAGGACTTTCTGACGGCTCCCGGTCTTGCGCCCAATATTACCTCCCGGGATACTCCCTATGAGGGCATTTATAAATGTAATCCCGGCACCTTTCTGGAAATCCGGGGAGAAGCCCTTACAGAGCACACCTACTGGACCCCTGCCCTGCTGCCGGAAAAGCCCTTAAAAAGCGCAGCGGAATACAACGCCCGCTTTCTGATTCTTTACAGGAACTGTGTCCGGGATGCCCTGCGCTGTAACGGAGAAGCCGGGCTCTGCCTGAGCAGCGGGCTGGATTCCGCCAGCATCGGCGCCCTTGCCGCTTCCCTGCTGGCAAAAGAGAAGCGCTGCTTAAATACCTATACCTACGTTCCTCAGGAATCCACCTCTCCCGGTAAAAACAGAAATCATATCCACAATGAGGAACCCGCTGTCCGCAGTATTACCGCCCTTTACCCCAATATGGTTCCCCACTTTTTCAACCGTGGAGGGAAAAACTGTCTGGAACCCCTGCCGGAGGAGCTTTCCATTCTGGAAATTCCTCTGAAGGCCTTTGTCAACCTGCCAAACCTGACGGAAATTTGCGAGGCTGCCGTCTCTGACGGCTGCAAGGTTCTGCTCACAGGACAGGCTGGCAACAGTACAGTTTCCTACGGCTATATTGACGATATTCTCTGCTCCCTGTATCAGGAGGGACATATTTTTACCTTTTTAAGCTGGTTAAACCACTATGCCCTTCATGTGGGCGAAAGCCGGAAAAAGGCGCTGAAAAGCTGCCTTGGATATTATCATGCCGCCTCTCTGGCCGCCGGAGATTTGAAAAAGCATCCTGCAAAAGCGGATATTCCAACACTCTCCAACCCCTTTGTTTCCCCGGAGATTCTTTCCGGTTATCCCCTGACAGAAAGGCATGGGAAAAATGCTCCCAATCCTTTACCCGGCTTCCCCATGTCCCGGGAAAGCTACCGGAACTGGGTCTGGTTTGCTCCTTTTTTAAGCTATATCGGCGAATTTGAAACAAAGCTGGGACTGCACTACGGACTGGTTTTCCGGGATCCCACCAGAGATTGCCGGATGATTCACTTCTGTTACCACCTGCCCTATCGCTACTTTGCTTATCAGGGCACGCCCCGCTTTCTCATCCGCAGCGCCATGAAGGGTCGTCTCCCGGATGCCATTCTGGACAACTGGATGCGCTACGGGGTACAGAACGCGGACTGGTTTACCAGAATCCGCAGGGACTGGGCCTCCTTACGTCCCGCCATGGAAAAGGTGCTTTTTTCCGAAAAGGAAATTCCCTTTCTTTCCCGAAAAGCCCTGTCTGATTTCTGGGCGCACTGTAAAGAAGAACTTGTGCCGGAGGACGAGGAACCCTTTTTATATCTTTGTTTCTTTTATATACTTGCATTGCATCTGTAACAATTTTGATAGATTTGTTTACTTCCCTGCTCCGGTGACATACAATAGCATCATCCGAAAAATCAAAAAGTGAGGGATATGAAATGATGAAATGGGTAAAACCTTCCGTAGAGGAAATCAATATTAACGAAACCGCCCATAACTGGACCGGTTTGTACAGAGATGGCGGTTATATCGGTGACGGCGAAATTTCCGGTCATTTAACCTGGGATAAGCCCACAGATGGTGATTCTGATAAGCCGGAAAATCGGTTAAGCTAAATTTTTCCAGAGTAAAAAAAGAAGGGCTGCCCCTTCTTTTTTTATTTCACTTTTTTTGTTTCAATCTTTTTTTCTTTCAATCTTTTCTCTGTTTTTTATGTTCCCGTCCTCCTGCTCCAGTATCCGCTTGTCCTGAATCCGGATTTCCCTGTCGCAGTATGTCAGAATACTTCTCCTGTGGGTAATAATCAGACAGGTGGGCTTCGGCTGTAATTCCTGTAATCCCTGTAATACAGAAAGCTCTGTTTTTTCATCCAGCGCGGAGGTTGCCTCGTCCAGAATTAAGAAGGGTGCCCTTCGCACAAAGGCTCTGGCAATGGCAATCCGCTGTGCCTGTCCCTCTGACAGCCCGTGTCCTCTTTCCCCGATTATCGTATCCAGCCCTTCGGGAAGCTCCATCACAAAGTCATATGCCGCCGCCATCCGCAGCGCCTGAAATATCTCCTCCTCGGAGGCCTCCAGATTTCCCATGCGGATATTTTCCCGGATGGTTCCGCTGAACAGCGTATTTCCCTGAGGAACATAAGCGATAAATTCCCTGCTGCCCGCGTTTGCTTTTTCCTGCTCCCCCGCCTGATTAAAATAGGTAATGTTTCCCCGGTAATTACTCATAAAGGACATCATCAGCCGAATCAGCGTGGTTTTTCCGATACCGGACTCCCCGATAATTGCCACAAACTCTCCCGGTCTGATTTCCAGCGCCGTATCCTCCAGCACCGTTTCCGCCGTATACCCAAAGGAAAGCCCCTCTACCCTGACGCCGATTCCCTCCGGCTTTATCTGCTCCGGCTGTTTCTCCTCCACCGGAATATCCTGTAATTCCATCACTCTGCCCGCTGAGGTCAGAATCATGACAATCCGGGGAATCTGCTGGGCAAGCTGTAAAACCGGAGCCTGTACCCGGTTTACCAGCGCCAGAAATACCGACATGGTGCCGTATGTAATACTGCCGTTGGCAATCTGAAAAACCCCGTAGGAAAAAGCTGCAATATAACCAATCTGAAAACTGATGGACATAGTTGTGGAACTGAACAGGCTCATTTTCGTCCTGCGGAACACCCATTTAAAGCGTTCCTCCCTGAGCCTTGTCAGCCTGTCCACAGAATATTCCTCATTTGCAAAGGCCTTCACAATCAGAAGGTTGGCAAGGCTTTCCTGCAAAAAGGAGCGGTATGCCGCCTCGGATTCCTGTACCCTTCCCTGTAAAACCTTCAGCTTTCTGCCAAGCAGCCAGGAGGTAAAGGCTGCCACCGGCGCTACAAGCAATGCCAGCACCGCTAACAGTCTGGAATACTGAAACAGGGTGAAAAAGACCATCACCAGTTCAATTACCAGCAAAAAGATACCGGGAATCGTGGAAATAATTCCATCCGCAATATTTCCCGCATCACTTGTCAGCCTTGTCATCAAATCCCCGGTATGATATTTTTTCACATCCATCCAGTGGGACTGGATAATCTTATCATAAATCTGCTTTCTGATACCGAAGGAAAATTTCTCCGTCAGCAGGGCGGTCAGAAGGGAATTGACTACCGACAACGCCTGCATCCCGAACACCAGCAGCATATAAATCACCAGAAGCCGTACAAATTCATTGCCAAAGGTGGCATTGTCGATAATGCTTTTGGAAACCTGCACCATGGCAAGGGATGCCACCGTGTTCAGTACCCCCAGCACCACCACCAGCCCGATCTTCCCCAGATAGGGTCTGGAATAGGAAAACAGCCACCTTGCATACTGGGACTGATTCCCTCTGTCCCCCCATATTTTCTTTACTCTCTCCAGCAATTTTTCCGTCCCCCGCTTAACCGATAAAGTCAAAGGACTTCATTTTTTCCAGAAAATCCATAACGGAGCTTTCACACTCCTCCCTGCTGACCTCGTACTCCGCCAGCAGGTTCTCAATAATCTGCGCCGGGGTAATTTCCTCCTGCAGCATATCCCAGATATCATTTCCAACGCCCTTAATCAGAAAATACTTTCCCGTTTCAAAGTCAATCATCACCTTTTCCCCTGCCAAATCCGTTACATTCAGCTTTCTCTTCAGTTTCAGTTTTTCATCCCTGTTCATATTTTCTCCCCATTTCTGCGCACGCTCCCTATATATAACGAGTTTGTGCCATGTGCGCACAGACACAAATCCCGCGATTGATGTACCCGGACGGATACATTTGCACCACTAACTAACATCATACCGAATCACCGTATCATATGCAACCCACTTTTCATTCTTCCAAAAGACTGTTATAATAAAGAAACAGTCAAAAGGAGAACCTATGCGTCAAAATCCGGATTATATTTTAAAAAATTTACAAAATACCCCGTATCTTCTGCCCGTTGCCCAGTCCTTCGCCGAGCATAAAAGAAGCCTGAAATTAAATGCCACCGGTGTCTACATCTGGCAGCTTCTGGAGCAGTCCCCTTCTTTAGAGGACCTGCTTTTCTGCTGTGCAAGGCACTATCAGGTCATGGAAGAGGATTCCGACAGGCTGAGGCAGGATGTCCTGTCCTTCTTGAGCTACCTTGCTTCTGCAGATGCCCTGCTTGATTTTGAGCCAAAGGAGGATATTCTTTCCAGAGGCTTTGAAATAGCCGGTATTTTTATCCGGATTTCCGCCCCCGCAGCATATTTTCCAAAGGAGCTTGCTCCCTTTGCCTCTTCCTTTCAGGAAAGTCCTGACCTGAAAATTACCATCCACCGCAATTTCTTTCCCGATGCCAGAAAGGGCACCCTCCTTCTGCATACCCCGGAGCTTTGTGTGATGGATTGTGACTCTGAATACCTTCTTCTCTTTCCTTCTCTTTCCAGCCTTTCCGAAATACGGCTGAAAAAAGACGGTTCCGAAGCAGAGGTTTCCTGTAAGGATTCCTGCAAAGCCTCCTCAGATACTGCCGAAGCGGTTTCCTCCGAAGAAATTTTTCCCGCACTCCGCACTGTTTTTCTCTATCTGGCGCAGAAAAAGGGAAAAATTGCCCTGCACTCTTCCTCCATCCTCTTTGAGGGAAAGGCATGGCTTTTTTCCGCTCCCTCCGGCACCGGGAAATCTACTCAGGCTGCCCTCTGGAATCAGTATATGGGCGCTGATATTTTAAACGGAGATTTAAACCTGCTGGGACTGGAAAACGGGATTCCCATCCTCTATGGGATTCCCTGGTGCGGCACCTCTGGCATCAGCTCCACAAAAAGAGTTCCTCTGGGCGGTATTTTCTTTCTCAAACAGGCAGCCCGGGACAAAATCGAATTTCTATCCGGGGATAAAAAGCGGCTTTATTTCTGCCACCGGCTGATTTCCCCGGTCTGGACCAGCGAACAGGGGGAACGCAGCCTGTCCCTTGTGGATGCCCTTGCGGATAAGCTCCTGCTCTGCCGTCTGTATGCTACCAGGGAGCGCTCCGCGGTGGATGCCGTCAGGGCGGTACTGGATACCCCTGCTGCCCCCTAGCCCGCTGTCAGTGCTTCTATTTCTTCCTCACTTAAAAGGATGCACTCTCTGTCCCGGATCCCGTAAACTCTGGTACACTGCCTTAACACAGAGGGACGGTGGGTTGTCACAATCCCGGTTCGGGGATAGCTGTCCTGCATAATATTCTGGAGCACCCGCTTTTCTGTTTCCATATCCAGCGCAGAGGTCGCCTCGTCTAAAAGAAGAATCGGCGAATGGCGCAAAAGCGCCCTGGCAATGGAAAGCCGCTGTGCCTGTCCCTCGGAGAATCCGCCGCCTCTTTCCTGAATTTTACTATGTATCCCCTCCGGAAGCTTTTCCACAAATTCCCAGGCGCACGCCATTTTCAGTGCCTCCACAATTTCCTCCTCTGTGGCATCCTCCTTCACATTCCTCATATTCTCCGCAATCGTTCCCGAAAACATGGTATTTCCCTGGGGGACATACGCCATCAACTGCCGGACGGATGCAGAAAGAGGCAGACACGCCGCTCCCTCCTCCGGAGTTCCCGCTCCTGCGCATAAAAAGCCGCTTCCCTCCCTCGCCCGCACAATGGCAAGCAGATACCTTAACAGGGTTGTCTTTCCCTCCCCGGAGGCTCCCACCAGTGCAATGACCTCATGGGGATGCACATCAAGGGAAACACCCTCCAGCACATTTTCTCCCTGTCCGTAGCCATAGGTAATTTTCCTTAAGCTGATTCCAACCCCTTCTGCCGCATGCTCTTTAAAAAAACGGCGAACCTCCTCCTTCCGGCTGTCATCCTCCTTCGGCAGCCCTTTCAAATCCAGAATCCGCCCCGCCGCATTGGTCAGGGTAATGGTATTCGGCACAAACTGAATCAGGCTGTTCAGCGCTCCCGTCAGGGTAGCGGAAAGGGTCAGAAACATCGTCAGGGTACCATAGGAAATCGCCCCACTCCATACCCGGTAAATCCCCCAGCTATAGGAAAGATAATTGGTTCCCATGGAAAGCAGGGACATGATAATGGAATTGAGATTGGAGGTCTTTTCATAGCTTTTCTGGGCTTTCAGGTAATCTGCCTGTAACAGTCTGAGCCTTTTGGAATAAAGGGGCAGCAAATCAAAGGCTTTTACCGTCTGTACATTCATAAAGGTTTCCTGCTGGAAGGAGGACATCCGGGTACTGGAGGAAAAGGTTCCCCTGTTTGCCTGCTGCATCCGCCTTAAGGACTTTCTGGTTGCCACAAAGCTGATGGGAACGCTGACAAGGGCAATGATGGCAAAGGAAATATCATACCGCATCACCATGTAAAAGGCGGAAAAGAACCGGAACAGGCTGATGAAAAGACTGGGAAAAAGGGTCAGAATCCCGGATGCCACCGCCGCGGAATCCCCTCCCCAGCGCGCCATCAGCTCCCCGGAATGGAACCGGGAAAGTTCCTCCCATTCCGTTCTCATAATCACATCAAAGATATCTGCCTTGACATCATTTGCCACCCTGACACTGATTAGGGAGGATACATAGGCGGATACCTGTCCAATCAGCATGGTTGCCAGGGCCGTGCCAATCATCAGGGCAAAGGTTTTTACCAGTTCTCCTGTGTCATGCCCGGTGATAATATCCACCAGATTCTTTGACACAAGGCTGCCAAGAAGCCCGCCCAGAGTTCCAGCCAGCCCCAGAAAAGTGTACAGCACAATAGCGCCGATATGTTTTTTTCCATATCCGCACATCCAAAGCAGAGCTTCTTTTCTTCCATTTCTGTTTTTTCCGGGCGCCGCCCCATTCTGCGGCACCCGTCCTTTTCTCCTGTTCCTCATCATATGGATCGGACACTGACAATGGTAAAAATATACTTTGTCGCATTGGGTGCCGCGGAATCTCCCACAGCGCCCTGAGTTCCATTTTCCTTGATATATTCCGGAACATAGGCAACAATTTTAAAATTGATACCGATATTTTCCCCCGCATTCAGCAGACAGGAATTGATTCTGCGGATGGTAAAGCTTCTGGAAGAGGTAGCTGTAATCTCACAGGAGCCGCATCCGTCCAGAAGGTCCATCTCAAAATCGAAATTTGTGATGCAGTTGACTTCCACTCCCTGCACCGTCTGTCCCGGGCCGCTGTAATGCAAATCAATATGCCCCTCGGAATGGCTGCCACCGTTATGCCCCCGCCATTCTGCGTTGGAATAATTCCATTCACCCGCAGGAGGCTCCGTGGGAATCGGCGTTGGAACCGGTGTGGGGGATGCCCCGCTTGCCACATAAATCCCCTCAGTAATATCATCCACCTGCTGTACAACCGGACTTTCATACTGTTTCATCGTTTATCGCTTCCTTTTTATTCAGGATAATAGGGAATCTCAATTTTGCTGCCGCTGGCATTTCCCACGCCCTGCTTGAAATATCCATTCTGAAAATCATCCGCAGACATCTCCGTTGTGGGATTCTGGGCTGTTGCATGGATATTTAACTCCTTGATTTCTGCACGATTCCAAGTCTTCATCATTATACTCTCCTTATATTATCTTTTACTTTCCTTTCGGATGTTTGTATTGTATAATATGTACGATATGCTGTAAACAATTCTAACAAAATTGAAATATTCCAGATAAGAGGGGTTTTAAAAGGGGTTATGATTCAATATAGGGTATACGGAATTACCGTTTCATCGGAAATTCCTCTGTACAATCTCCCACAGACAGAAGAACTGCCGGAGGCTTTTATCCGGTACGGCAAAATTTCTTACAAACACATCCCTGAGGGCGCCGAAAATTTTTACTATTCCAAAAGGCAGGTTCTCTTTTCCACTACCAGAGAAATTTTTTCCATTACAGACGGAAAACAGATTACCATACAGCCGGGGGCAGATACTGACCCCCATGATTTGGCTGCCTTCATTCTTGGCTGGGGCTTTGCCTTTCTGTTTACCCAGAGGGGCTTTTCCGCCCTGCACTGTACTGCCCTGTCCATAAAGGGAAGAGGACTTCTGATTTCCGGCATCAGCGGCTCCGGGAAATCCACAACCGCCCTTTCCCTGATAAAAAGAGGGTATTCCTACCTGACGGATGATATCGCCATGGTAAATCCTCTGACAGATGATTTGCTGCTGCCCGCCTATCCGCTGCAGAAGGTCTGCCGGGATGTGGCGCTTACCCTTCCTGAAAAGCAGCTTTTGTATATCAACGAAGAGCGGGACAAATTTGCCTGTCTGAACGAAAAGGATTTCTGCAATACCCCCGTTCCCTTAAAAACGCTGGTTCTTCTGCGCCCGGCAGAAGTTTCCAGGGTAGAAGCAGAGGAAATCACAGGACTGGATAAATTCCTGCGCACCCTGGAATGTCTTTTTCTGGCAGAAATCTACAGTCACGTGGGCACACCGGAGGAAGATAAACTGCGCTGTCTGAAGCTGGCAGAAAAATTACGGGTATTTGTGATAAAAAGACCTCTTACGGGAAACAGCCTCCGGGAGGTCTGCGACTGTGTGGAAAAGCTGTCTGAGCTGCAATAAAAAGGGGATGTATGTGCGCCAGAGGGCGCCGGAAGGGAGATTTTATGTCAGCAATCTGGGGAATCGTATCAAGGGGTCTGCCTCTGGAGGAAGAAAAGATACTCGGGATGAAAAAAACCATGGAGGAATACCGGCTGGATAAAACAGCGGAATTAAAACAGGACACTCTATACTTTGCCTGCGGGCATCAGTTCATCACGCCGGAATCTGTTTCTGATGTTTCCCCTGTCCATGACACTGAACGGAAAATTACCTTTACCGGGGATGTCTTTTTATATAACCGGGAGGCGGTTTATGAAAGACTTTCCGGCTGCAGTGGATTTTCCGCCCTGTTTGGTAAGGACACCCTTTCCGACTGCGGGGATGCCCTTCTGGCTTACCGGGCATTTCTACTTCTGGGGGATTCCTTTGTAAAGTTTCTCCGGGGTTCCTTTGCCATCGCCATCTGGGAAGAGGAAACCAAAAAGCTGCACCTTTTTGCTGATCACTTTTCCAAGCGCTACCTTGCCTTTTCTGCGCAGAAGGATTATGTCTGCTTCGGCAGTACTTTAAAGCCCATCCGGGCATGTCTGGGAAAACGGCTTGCCTTAAACAGGCGCTTCTTAATCCAGTCCTACCGGGATATGTCCCCCATGAACTTCACAGAACCCGGTGCTACTGCCTTTGAAGGGGTTTTCCATGTGGACAACGCCTGCCATGTCACCATCCATGTTCCCAGCGGAGCAATCACAAAAGAGCAATACTGGAATCCCCTGTTGTCCGTTTCTCCCTTAAAGCTTTCCGGGGATGCGGCTTATCAGGCACTTTTCTTAAAAACCTACCGTTCTGTCACTCTGGCGCACCTGCGCTCCCTCGGGGAAACCGGCATCATGTTAAGCGGCGGGCTGGATTCCGCTTCCGTGGCTACCCTTGCCGCTCCTGCGCTCGCCGCCTCCGGGAAGAAGCTGTTCAGCTATACCTCCGTTCCTGCCCCCGGCTTTCAGGTCAGAACCGATTCCTGCCTAATGGAAAACGAAGGCGCCCTCATTGAGGAACAGCAGAAGGCATACCCGAATTTATGTCCCCGGTATGTTTCCTCGGATAAAGAAAACTGCATGAGCAGACTGGAAGCATTTCAGCGTACCTATGACCTTCCCGTAAAGCCCTCCGTCAACAATGCCAATATTGACCGGATGGGAGCGGCTGCCCAGTCTGACAACTGCCGGATTCTTCTCTCCGGTGCCAACGGAAATGCCACTGTTTCCTATGGAAGCATCGGTCAGTATCTTACCTTAAGTCTGCAAAATGGGCACCCCCTGCGGGCCTTTCGGGAAATGTCCGCATTCTGCACCCTCCATCAGCTTTCCCGGAAAAAATATTTCTTCCGGTGGCTTCGGGTACTTTTCCGTTACCTTTTTACCAACCCTGAGGAAAACAGCTATTATTTAAAGCAGGAGGACATTCAGAACTACCATCTGGAACATTTAAAAAGGCAGCAGAAGAAAACCTTCGGCACAGAATATTTCACCACAGAAAAACAGAAAAATGCCTTTCTGTACATTCCCATGCAATATATCCAGAAGGGCTTTTACTATACTTATCAGGGGCTTCTGCATGGCTATCTGCAGGCTGACCCTACCCTGACTGTGGAAATGGTAGAGCTTGTCTTAAGCTTTCCCCCGGAATGTTTTGTCCATCAGGGCGTGGAGAGGCGGATGATACGGGATTATATGAAGGAACTGATTCCCGCCCCGATTCTTTCCGAGAAAAAAGGGCAGGGGATTCAGGCGGCTGATTTCGCCTACTGTGTCAACCGGGACTGGGACACCCTGAAAGCCTCCGTCTATGACATTTTAGAAGAACCGCTGCTTCGGGAATATCTGGAAGAAGAAAAGCTGAAAGAATTGATACAGACCATTCAAAAAGAAGAATACCATCTGGATAAGTCCACTGTCTGGGATGCCGCACTGATTGGCTCCCTTGGTTACTTTTTAAGGGATTTTTCATCCGGCACGCAGAATTTATCTACCACCGCATAGCCCGCTCCGTCCCCGCCTGTGACATAAAGTTCTCCGCAGCGCAGCCAGGCATGTGCCACCATTTTATCTTCCGCATAGCCGCAGCCAAGATAAAGGGTAGAACCGATTCCCTTTTGCTTTAACAGCTTCTGCGCCGTCAGCGCCCGGACAAGGCACTTGCTCTCCCAGGCTGTCTTATTGCAGATACGGTTCACCACTCCGGATACACTGGCGGCATACCGGTATTTCCAGGGAGCCTCCTTTTCGGAGGACTCCTCCCCTTCGATTCCCCAGCCCTTCTGCAAAAATTTAGGTTTTATAAAACGGATTTCAAACCGGTACAGCGCCGAATAGAGATAGGCAAGCACCGTCAGGCGCTTCCGGGTATTGTATCGCAAAAAATGAATCAGGTTCATATGTCCCTCCCTATCCCTTAAAATGCAGCTCCATCTGCTGATAAATATTCTGGTAAATCTTTACCTGCTCCTTCTCGATATCGTGGATCATCTCTCTCTTATGCATCCCCTTTTTCAGAAAAAGTCCCCTGAAAAAACGGATACACCAGGCTGCAGGCAGTAAAAAGGCACGCTCCTCCAGCCAGGGATAATACTCTGCCATATAGGATACCGGCGGAAAAAAATACCACATTTTCAGCCTAAACCGGGTAACTTCCCTGTCCCTGCATTTTTTCTCCGCAAATTTATTCCAGATACCGTTCTCATCCTTCCCATAGATGCCGCTGTTTAACATGTAATCAAAAAGCTGACACTCAAACTGCCCTGCCTCTTCTTTCTCCATCCAGACATAAGCCAGCTTTTCCATATGCTCCGCAAAGGATAAAAGCCCCAGCTTTTTCAGTTCCTGCTTCACATATTTCAGGTTCATTTCCCCTTTATATTTCTCCTGATACACATAAATATCCAGCAGATTCCGAATCCCGCAGCCCATGGTATAAAAGTGCTTTGCCATATGGGCAATCAGATACACATAAAAATCCTCCCGGTTAAAATCGTAGGTATACAAGCAGCCCTCCCGCAGAACAGCTCTGGAAAAATCGGAGAAATACTGATACTGGTTTTCATCCACCGTTCTGTCATACATGGCGCGGTGGGCTTCCACCACCATAAAGGGTTTCTTAACATAAATCTCATGATGCTTGATATCCTGGCTTAAGACATAGCCCATCCGGGAAAGTACCTCTCCTGCCTTCTTCCTGTCCTCCTGCCCGATTAAAACATCAATATCCGACATTTCCCGCATCTGGGGAGAAGGGTAAATAAATTTCATCCTCGCTCCCTTCATGGGCTGGTTGACAATCCCAGCTGCCTCAAATCTGTTCTCCATTTCCTGCAGCTCCTGCACCTGGGTCATGGTTCTGAAAATACCGGACATTACCCGCTTTTTTAAAGGCTCCTTCCATTCCGGTGGGAGATTCTCTGTCCGCAGCAGTCCTCCGAAAATCAGATACTCCATATGGTTTTCCACGGCTGCCCGGCTCAATTCCTCCATCGTCAGCCCCTCCGGTATTTTCTCCGGTGTCCGGTTTTCAAATTGTGCATGTATCAGTTCCGCCAGATAATCTGCTAATTCTGTCATACCCCTCTCCATTTCTGTCCCATTTTTCACACTAACCCTTCACACTATCTGCTCATAAACCGCATAAAAAGCCATCGCCACTGCGGCGGCCTTCAAAGCGCAGCAAAATTTAAAATGTGTATCTCCCAGCCATAAAAGCACAAGGTAATAGCATACCGTTGCCACCACTACAACCGCCAGAATCACAAGTAGATTCCATCTCTTGTAATAAACGGTCTGCCCCTTCGCCAGAAAACGGCTCAGCTTCTTAATCGGTATTTTCAGTCCCATCATCAGGACAAAGGTCAGGCTTCCCGCAAAAAACGTAATCGCTGTATTCATCCGCTTATCCCTCTTTTTATCTTCTCCCATAGGTTATCTGGTCCCACACAGCGTATTCCGCCAGTGCGAAAACACCGCTGAGCAGCATGGTCGGCAGAGAAAAGGTAATCAGAGGGGAAAGCAGGGACAGCAGAATAAATACCAGAAATGCCATCAAAAGCGCCAGCACTAAAACCAGCAGATTGCACCGCCTGCGGTATCCCGCCCAGTCCCTTTTTTTCTCCGGCTCCCTGTTCCTTTTTTCCTCTACCGTTTCTGCTATTTTTTCCTTTACCGGCTTCTTTACAAAGTGCATGGCAACGAGGGTGATGGTTGCCGCCAGCAAGGCATGCAGTTCATAAATATGGGATTTACAGTAGCTTAACAATAAACGCATATCTTTATCTCCGCTTTCCCCGACGCTTTTCCGGCAGGGCTTCCAGATATTCTTCAATGGACTGTATGATAACATGGGTATTGGAAACATACGGGCGGAAGGTCATCCCGTCCAGATTCCGGTAAATCTCCCCCAGCTTTTCCATATCATAGCAGGCACAGATAATCCCCAGATCATCAAACTGCCGCAAAAGCTGGAGCTGGTGGTCGTCCACATGCTCCCCGTACTTTGCCAGTCTTGGCAGGGCGATGACCTTTTTTCCCTTTTTGACCGCCCCGATAATCACGCCGGTTCCCCCATGGGTAATCACGATATCGCACCGGGAGGTGACTTCGGCAAATTCCTCCCGGTCCATAAACCGCACATAGGGAAAATGCTTCGGAAGATAGGTACTCGCCCCAATCTGGGCTGTGATTTCCTCCCGGATAACTCCATCCTCCACCAGTTCATCCAGCTTCTTCAACAGGCGGTCAAACTGAAATTTCTGGGAGCCAAGTGTCACAAATATCATCAGTAAATTCCTCCCTTATAAATTGCCTTCGGGTACAGCTTTAACATCTCCTCCCACTGCACATAAAACCGGTCTGCAATCCGGTACAGGATTTTGCCGCTTAAGGTCTTTGAAGTTACCTTGGCAAAGGATTCCAGATATATCAGCTTTCCTCCCGTCAGCTTTACCCAGAATGCCATAGGCACCATCGCCAGCACCCCTGTGGTAATCATCACCTGGGGCCGTTCCCGTAACACAATGCCAAGGGAGCGGAAAATATTCTCCAGAAATTTCAGAAAAAACCACCTCTCCCGACGGTTAATCTGCTTCATATAACAGGTTTTGACTCCCTGATTCTTTATCCCATACCCGGTTTCCTCCGTCACAAGGACAGAGTCATACTTCTCCATCAGAGGCTTTAACATCATAAGCTGCTCAAAATGCCCCCCGGAGGAAGCCGCAAAAATAATTTTTCCTTTTTTCACACTACTCTCCATTCCGCAGGCATCCCTTTGCCGAAGGAATCGCGAACTGAATTTCAGATTCAGTTCTGCGATAAAAAGCTACTTTGTGACGCCTGCGGCACAATATAGCCAAAGTCATATAAATATGACTTGTGAAACTTAGAACCTCTTCACGAAAGAGCCTTTGCTCTGAGTGATTAGAAGTTCTTTTCACACTACTCCCTCCTGTCACTATACGGAATCAATCCCAGAATCAAATCCCTGTTCTGCTCACACTGCGCCACGGTATACACTCTGGGAGAGAAGAACTCCTTTACAAAAATCACCCCGGCTGAAACAGCAAAGCCTGCTGCCGCAAACAGAACCAGATACAGCTTCAGATTGATGGAATTTCCCATGCCATACCCCTGCGCCTCGTCCAATACCTGCAGGGAGCTGGTTCCCAGAAGGTCATTGATTTCATCCGCATATGCCGATGCCATGGCATTGGCAATCGCCGTAATATTGTCCGGTGCAGTAGAAACAACCGTCAGCGTCAGCCTGTAGCCGTAGGATTTGGAATCCCTGCTGGCACCGCTCAAATAAATATTACCGCTGTTTACCATGTTCCGCAGCCCTGTGGCGGTAATCCCCGTTTCTCCCAGCTTTTCCGCCGCCCGCTCACAGACCCTTGTTGTACCTAACATACTGGAATAGGTATTCATTACCGTAACGCCGCTGGTAGATTCACTGTAAGAACCGTATACCACACTGTATATGGAGGCTGTTGCATAATAATTCGTATGGATTCCCACAATTCCCACATACACCAAAGCGGCGCACATCCCAATCAGGGAAAATAGAACCACAATATATTTTAATTTCCACAATCTGTAAAAGGCTGCCTTGATATTCTCCAGAATATCATAGTCTGCCATTTCCAATTCCCGTACATCCACCTTCATGTCCATTTTCCTTCCTGCGCACACCCCTGCGCCTTTCTTTCCCTGTCCGCTTACCGCTTTTTCCGCGCCCAGAGCAACACCACCACAAAAACGCTTAAAATCAGAATCCCGCCAATTCCCAGTAAAAGAATCTCCGAGCTTCCGCCCGCCTCTGCGGGGGTGGGGGATACCACCGGCTCCTGGGGTTCGGACTGGGCAGGGGGCAATACCGTTACCGTAGCCCCTGCCACCACAACACTCCGGTTCTGGTCCGCCTCATCATCATAGTGCAATATCAGTTCCCCCTCATACTGTCCGGGACTGACCGCTGTCACAGAAACCCCCTGGGTTCTTGTGGCTCCCGCCGTCAGGATACCGATGGTGCTTCTGCTGGCTGTTTCCCCGTCCAGGGTAAACTCCACAGCAACATTCCTGACATTTTCGCTTCCCAGCACCCGGAAGGAAATAGAAGCTGAGGAATATTCTCCAACCGTTATCTGTTCCGGTATCTGATATGCCATCACGGAAAAGGGCGTGTCGGAACCAACCGGCGCCCGGAGGGTAATATAGTTGGCGGTGCTTCCCCCTATCATGGTAATGGAAAAATCCAGATAATCCCCTGTAATTTCCACCGAAGAAGTATAGTCAAAGCTTACCGTCGCCGTTTCCCCCGGTCCCATCTCGTCCACCCAGGTCTGGGAAACCGTCCCGTAAACCGGGGCAATTCCCCCGGGGTTCTCCACATTGACAAGCACATCCCTTGCCGTGACGCTCACACTGTAATTTTTCAAGGTAAGGCTTAAGGTGAAATCCTCTCCCGGTACAATTTTTTCATCGGATAATTCATAGCTTTCCACCATAATATAGGGACTGTTTTCCAGATTGATTGCCTGTGCCCTTAAGGGCATATAAAGCAGCCAGAGCCCCGCCAGCAGGAAAAAACCTTTTATGATACCCATTCCTCTTTTCATGCCTGTTTTCCTCCCGTCCTGCGCTCCTTCTGTACCTTTTTATGTATCCGTCCCGTCAGCTTCTGCTCTCCCCGTTTGTTGACAAAATAATAATCATAATCTCTCAGGTTCGCCCGGTACAGCTCCCTTTCTACCTTATTGACAATCATCCCGTAATACTTTTCCCCAAAGGGAGCAACCTTTCTCCTCGCGTCCTTAATCTGCTTCTTTCTCGTTTCCCCCAGCGCCGTCACCAGCACAATTCCGTCCACCCCGGAAAAGAGCACCTGGGCATCCGGCACAATCGCCAGAGAGGGAAGGTCAAATAAAATACAGTCAAACTGCCGCCGTAAAATTTCCATCAGCTCCGTCATTCTGGAGGAACACAAAATTCTGGTGGCATTTTCCAGACTGCTGCCGCAGGGCATATAATACAGCTCCTCCACATTGGTTTCATAAATCACCCGCTCCAGCTCCACCGCTTCTTTCTGCTCCCCCAGCAGATAATTTGCAAGCCCCTCGGAAACCTCTTTGTTCAGCTTTTTATACTGGATGGTCTTTCTCACATCACAGTCCACCAGCAGGGTTTTCCGCTTGGTATTCGCCATGGCAATTGCCAGCCCGATACAGGTGGAGGTTGTTCCGGCAAGGGGAGAACAGCCGGTCAGCAAAACTGCCTGTCCCTTCTCCTTTTCTTCTTTTTTATGAAACAGCTCCACCACAATACGGTCTATGGCGGCATTTACAATCTGGTTTTTATTTTCATACAGTTCGATTCTCTTTTTTTCTTTATCCATATCCATCCTCATTTCCAACAGTCCCCTGCCTTTTCACAACAATCCCCAGAATTTCAGAACCGCCAGAGTCTTGCACTTTTCCTTCCGGTTCAGCGTTTCCCTGATTTCCGGGAACCATTCCCTGCTTCTTTTCACAGCTTCCTCCGCCTCACGGTTCCCCCGCTTACACCCTCCGTACATCAGAATCTTCACCACATACAGCACATAATTTCTTTTCAGCCTCCGGTCTGCCTCTGCATCCTCCCATTTCCGGTTCTTCTCATACAAAGTCAGGAAAACCTCCGCCGGGGTAAAATCCGGTTCTGTTTTTCTGGAATGACAGGCACTGTCCTTCCGGTAAAACCAGTGATATAACTGCATATCCGTCACACATGCCCTGCTGCACCGTTCCATAACCTGCTGGGTATACAGACAGTCCTCGTTGACCCGGATTTTCGTATCAAACCGGATATCCCCGAAAACATCCCTCCGGTACAGCTTATTCCACACCATCCCGTAGAGGGAATGTTCCGGGCAGATATAAGCATGGATACATTCCCTGCCCCCGAAATAAATCTTAGGCTCCTCTTTTATGGTTTCATGCCCCAGACAGTAAGTGGCATTCCGCTGAAAGGCGCAGGCGGAAATCTCGCATTTTTTCTCCCTGGCATTCCGGTAAAGAATTTCCAGATACTCCGGTTCTATCCAGTCATCCCCATCCAGAAAGGCAAACCATTCCCCCTCCATTCTGGACAGGGCATAATTCCTCGCATATCCTACGCCGCCCCGCTCCGGGTGGAAAACCCGGATTCTGTTATCCTGTCTGGCATACCGCTCGCAGATTTCCCCAGACTTATCCCCGGGACCGTCCTCCACGCATAACACCTCAAAGTTTGAATAGGTCTGCAGCAGTATACTCTCCAGACACCTTCCAATGTACTCCTGCACATGATATACAGGTATAATAATACTGATTTTATCCATGTACTCTCCCACCCGTTTTCAACATCCATTTTTTCATGTTAAAATACAGCACCGGCACCCTTCCGGCAATTCTGCATTTTACCGGAACAGGCTCCTTTACATTCCGCAGCATATACCGGTACTGCATGATTGCCCGCTTTCTCCTTTCCTTCTCTTTAGCTGTTTTCACATCCATATGCTTTAGACCTTCCAGCATCCTTCTGGCACATAAAAGGGTACTGTAAAGCTGCTCCTCCCAACCGCATTCCTGATACTTTAAAAAGCGGTGATAAACTGCCTCCAATCCGTCCAGATGTGCGATATTCTGACTCTGCGCCATGATACTGTTTCTGTTGACCCGGTAGTAATAATATGCATCGGAAATCAGGGCAATTTTCTCACAGGCAAGGTATACAGACAGTGCCACCCACTCATCCTCATGAATCCTGTCCTCCGGAAACCGCAGGGCTTCCCATACCTTTTTCCGGTACAGCCTGTTCCAGACCACCACATACGCCCAGCCTCTGACCTCGGAAAGCCTGTTTAAAAGAGCGCGGGGCTTTACCACCTCATTCCTGATGCTGGTGGGTTTCTGAAAAATATTTCCCGTCTCGTCTATCTGTTTAAAATTGCAGAGCACCATATCCGCCTCCGCCCCCTTTAAGGCAGAAAGCATTTTTTCCATCATATCCTCTGCCACATAATCATCGCTGTCCACAAAGGCAATGTAAGCCCCCGTGGCAATATCCAGCCCGTGATTTCTCGCCTTGGATAATCCCTGATTCTGCTGATGAATCACCCGGATTCTGCTATCCCGCTCCCCATAGGCATCGCATATCCTTCCCGACGCATCCCCGGAACCGTCATCCACCAGAATGATTTCCAGTTCCCGGTAAGTCTGCCCCAAAAGACTGTCCAGACATTCCGGCAGATACCTCTCCACATTATAAACCGGTACAATAATACTGATTTTTTCCAATCCTATCCCCTCATTCTTTTCAAAAATGCCAGAACCCTCTTATACTGCACCGCTCCCGTAAGCACCGCAGCCCCCACCAGAATATATCTGCATATCCCATAGGGGTATAACAGGCTCATGGCGATACTTAAAACCGTAACTGCCATTCCCAGCCCCAAAAGCTTCACCGGATTTAAAATCCGCTCTCCCGCCTTTCTGGAGGCAATTCCCGAAACAAACCAGAAATGCCCCACTGCATATATCATATAACAGACCAGCGTGGTATATGCCGCTGCCACATATCCGAATTTCGGAATAAACAGAAAATTCAGAAGAACATTTACCGCTGCTCCCAAAAGGGAAATTTTCATGGCAAATCTGTTTTCATCAAAGAAAAATTCGATATTGGCAAGCAGGGTATACAAAAAGGAAAAGTACACACTGGCAATCACCGGCGGCATCACATACACCGCTGTCCTGTATTTTTCCCCGCCCAGAACCAGCACAATCTCCGGTGCCACAGCTGACAGCCCTGCTATCATCCCGGAAACCCCCAGCATAACTGTTGTAATCTGTCGGTTTAATTCCCGGTAAGCCTCCTCCTCCAGCAGCCTGTACTGTAAGGGAATCAGGGTATTAGTCAGGGCGGAAATAAAGATTTTCACAATTCCCCCCACCGTATAGGCAATGCTGTACAGCGCTGCCGCCCCAAAATCAATCAGCTTCTGAATCATGATTCTGTCGGACTGCTCCACAATATAGGTGGCAAAATAATGGGGAATCAGCGGAATATTAAACAGGACGGCAAACCGGACATACTCAAAATTCCAGAAGCTTTTTCCCTTCCACATGGAAACTGCGTAAATAATCAGCCCGATTATCACTTCCACAATTACCCCGGACGCAATCCGTGCCATTCCCTTATTTTCAAACAGCAGAACTGCCGCCACTCCAAGCCCGGCATTGCATACCGCCATAATCACCGTTACAAAAACCACCATCCGGTATCTGAACTCATACCGCTGGCGCAGGGACCAGAAATTGATTGCCGGAATAAAATACAACTGCAAAAACATACATAAAAAGAGAAAGGTATTTAACTCGGTAAAGGCATTGACCGGCTTCCTGAAAATAAAATACAGCACCAGCAAAGCCGTATTGATTACCGTTGTCAGCCCCAGCATGGAAGAGGCATAGCCGTCCCTGTCCTCCGGGTATTTCGACATTCCCTTATTGAACACGCTGTAATCCAGACGGAAGGTGGAAAAAATCGTCAGTATCTGAAGCCAGGAGGTATAAACGCTGAACAGTCCATACTGCTCCGTGGACATCAGTCTGGTAAAAATCGGCGTGGTAAGAAAGGAAATCCCCTTCTGAATCAGGGAACAGATAACAAACCATCCCGTTGCCCGCGCCACCACGGGCAGATTTTTATATTTTTGTACCGCTTTACGAAATATCATATACTAACCCCGAAAGCTCCTCTAACATCTGATTGATTTCCTGTTTTCTGCACTGTATCAGTTCCCGGCTTTTTCGCTGCATGCCTGCATCCTCTTTTAAAAGCTGCTCCACTGTTCTCTCCGGCTTTATCCGGTTATTGCGGCAGCACGCTTCCTCCCTGCCTATCCACCTCATATAGGCATCAATCTTATAATGCTGGGACAGGGCAAAGGTTCTCACCCCGTAGGAGGAGGAAATAATCAGGGGATGCATCTTACAACTGATAATCACCTCCGCAGCAGCCAGCTTTTCACAGAAATCCCCCAGAGAGGTGCTGTGGACAATTTCTATCTCCCGACAGCCGGACAACCGCCTGAGCTTTTCAGCATACCTTTCAAAATGGCTGTTTCCTATCTTTTTCGTTCCCTGTACATTCAAAATTATCCGCATCCTGTAATCCGTATTGTCACGGATGCCCCGCAGCAGCCGTACCCATGCCAAATCATAGCGGTACTGTCTCAGAAGCAGCCTTTTCTTTATCTTGCCGTACAGCGTATTGTTTTTTTCCACCCTTGTCCCGTTTGGCACATAATCCGTATAAATCTGGACAATCAGGTTGCAGATGCCGCTTTCTTCCGTTCTTTGAACCGGCAGCAGGTCACTTATCATCACCGCAATATCACAGGTACAGCTTATCCGCTTTTCCGGCAGCAGAAGAGCAATCAGCGCCCTGCTGTCTTCATCCCGAACATTGATAAAATCGCACTCCCCTAAAACCTCCCGTAAAAGCACGCTTTCCTGTTCGTTGATGAGAGGACCGATGGACTGACCGATAATGGCGGTTCTGGCTCCCCTTTTCTTCGCCAGCTTCATTTCCACAATCCGGGCTGCAAACTGGCTGTCCCATCTTCCGTCAAAGTACCCGCCACCGCTCATCAGAAACAGAGTGTTTTCATCCAGCAGGTCTGCAAATTCCCCGATTCCAAACTCCTCCGGTGCTTCCACGCTGCCTGCAATATCCTTTATCCCGTATCCTCTTTTCTCAAAGACAGAATGGACAGATTCCAGCGCCGGCAGGGCATGGGTTTCCCTGAAATTCTCCACATCATAGCCTGTATATCTTTTTTCCAGCTCCGGAAAGCTGCGGTTCAGCAAATCAATGGTGCATTTCGCAATGATTTCATCTCCCAGATTTCCATAACCCCATCCCCCGGACACAACAATTTTTGTCAACATTCTTTTCTCCCGTTGTCACTGCCCATCGCCCGCGCATAAAACAGGGCAATGATGATATAAACAAATTTCAATGTCTGCAAGGCATCCAGATACCATAAATTAAAGAAGTAACAGCACACCGCCACCAGCAGGACCCTGTAAATACCGGATTTTTCCCGCCTGACATAATGAAGCATGGTGCCGATTACCGCCAGAATAAACAGGCAGTAGGACACAAGCCCCGGATACGCATACTTGATATACTGCTGCACGTAATAATTATCAATGGACTTGATATAGACAATCGCCCCGGATTCCGTAACAAATTCCGCCCCGAAGCTGCGCTTCACTCCTCTTCCCACAAGGGGATTGAGATAATCCAGGGTAAAAATCCTGGGCAGATATTCCCGGTATCCCTCACTGTTTTTCAAAAGCTCCATATCTGCCCCATAGGCAAGAGAAAATTCTGTGTCGAATATCTGGTCTATGAGCATGGTAATCTGCAGCAGCACATACTGCCCGATGCTCGTCCGGTGAAAAAGCAGCAGGAAAATTCCCAGCAAAGCCGCCATGGCTGCCATGCCCAGAAGAGATTTGCACTTCTCCGCCCTTCCGCTTAACAGAAAGAGCACCAGAATTTCCAGCGCCGCAATCCCCAGGGTGGAACGGGAGCCTGTGAGAAATACATTTAAAATCAGAAGTCCCAGCAAAAACGGCCTTTTGAACAGATACACAATATCCTTCTCATAGTCCAGACAAGCCACAGCAAGGAACAGAAGCAGTAAAAGCCCATATCCCAGAGGGTGCCCGCAGGGTCCCATAATCCGATAGTGCCCGGAGCGGTACTGATTGACAACGTTTGTGGGAACTGTCCTTAAAAACTGTAAATACAGGGAATGTCCCGCGGCAAACTCCACCAGCCCGTAGATTCCCAGAAAATAGGCACAGAAGAGTATGATTTGAAATGCCCTGCGGCACCCCAGTACATACCGGATTCCGTAAATCAGCATAAAAAAGGTCAGAAATTCCAGAAATACCAGCATAAAAGCATTGATATCCGCCCGCAGAACCATGGTATAAAGCGCCACAAACAGATAGCATGCCGCCGGAAGGAAGGCGGTACACCGAAGCACCGTGTTCCAGAAGTGGGTGATTATCCGGGGATTCACAAGGGCATACAGGCAGAGAAGGATATTGGAAAAGCGCAGACAGGTAATATCCCAGCCGATATGTATGCCAAAATACTGGGGCATTAAAATACCCGTGGCGAGCATAAAAACATTCACCCAGAAAAGAATTTTCAGATTATTCAGTTCTGTCCGTTCTGTCTGCAACTGCCTTTCCACCTCTGCCTCCTGACTCATTTTCTGCCTTCCCTGCTCTTCCTGTTTCTTCTGGTCTTTCTACTTTCCCCGCTCTTTCTGCTTTTTCCTATTCTGCATGTTCTCCTGTAATCTGTTCTATTACTTTTATCAGGTATTCGGGAAAATAATAGCTGATGTCAGAATGGCTGGTATAATCCCTTATATCCTCTGTCACAGAATATCCCTTTTCCCTCAAATCCCCCAGCAAATAACGGATATGCTCCTTATAGGTATGTTCCCTGTCCGAATAGTGAAGGTAAATCTTCTGAGTATCCACATATTTTCCTTCCCGGATTCTGTCCCGCAGATGGTACTCCACCGCCTCGAATTTCTCCGGGGAATCCTCCCCCACAATATGCCGGTAGGTACAGTTATCCCGGCTGTCTCCCGTCAGATAGGAGGCAAGATAGTACTGGGGTGCCCCTGCGATGATATAGGCTCCCTCCCTCTGCAGTCCGAAGTCAAGGGCAGCATAGCCGCCCTTGCTGGAACCGCAGTAAATAACCTTTCTGGGAGAAAGCTCCCGGATAATTTTCTGAATCAGTGCCTCTGCTGCCCGCTCCTCACCAAAGGTAAAATCTGCTCCCAGATAATAGGACCCCCGCCCATCCTTCGCATAATCATCCAGAATATGCAGTCTGCTGCAGTTTAACCGGCTTAATGTCCTCACATAATTGTACCGGGCTTTTATCCCCTTTCTGGTACAGGAGCTGAACACTATCACAAGAGCATCCGGGTTCTTTCCCTTTTTCAGCAGATACTTTACCCGTATTCCCTCCTGTTCAAAGCTCCTCTGGGCATACAGAATCTTTATCTTTGTCAAAGCGTACTCCGCATATTTTCCAATGACCTTTTTTACCCTCAATTTTCGCTCCGTTCCAGACACCTTAACAATTCCTCGTTCCTTTTTCCCAGAGAAACCTGTTCCCAGTCTTCTCTGCTTCCCTCATAGCTTACCTGCTCCAGAGCCGTTGCCGCGAAGGCAAAAGCTCCGATTTTCCGTATTTTCTCCGGCAAGGTTATCTCCTTTAAGCTGCTGCACCGGATAAAGGCATTGGCACCAATCCGGGTCAGAGATTCCGGCAGTTTTACCTTTTCCAGCCTGCTGCAATCCCTGAAGCACTGATTTCCGATAATGGTAATCCCTTCCCCGATATCCACCGCCAGAATTTTCTCCCGGTATTCATACCAGGGAGCGCATTTTCCGGAATGATAATGGTAGGTTGCCCCTGTTCCCTTAAGATACAGGGTTCCCTGCTCATCCAGACTGTACTCTACGTTTTTTCCGCAGGAGCCGCTCGTAAGAATATCTGCCCGGGCAGCCTCCTGTTCTGTACTTTCCTGTGCTGTGTCCTCCTGTTTTCCGCCTGCTGCCAGCTCTTCCTTTTCTTCTGCCTCCTCCGGCTCTGCCTTCAGATAGACCTCCTGTCCGCCCCAGTTGACAAACCGAAGCTGGGTATACTGCCCCCCTGTTTCATCAAAGCAGACCGCATACCGGGAGGTTTCCGGGATACAGATATCCAGGTCAAAGGGATACTCCTCAAAGTCTGCATACAGATTTTTGCCGTCCGGGCACTTTGGTATGGTAAAGGTATAATTCTGCCCCTCCGTATAAATCACCAGTGTCCTGTCCTGATTGGTATCATTGGATACGCTGAAATGAGTGGCACCAGCATCCTGCCAGACCGTCCCCACATACAGGGCATCCGCATCCTTCAGGTTTTCAAAGACCACCGCCGGGGAAACATCCGAATAGACTGTCTTAAAAAGCTTCGCGCAGCCCACCTCCACATCCGTAAAGACCACATTTTTCAGGGAAAGCTCCGGTCTTGTGGCACGGGCATAGATGGAATACCCGCCGCCATTGATTTTACAGTCTGTAAAGGTTATATTTTCCCCATTGTTGTATTCCAGCTGCACCATGATACAGGCGTTGACACTGGCACTGTTTTTTCCTGTCTGAACGGCGGGCACCTCAAATCTGCAGTTGGTAAACGCCACATTTTTTACCTCTGCGTTTTTATGCCCGAACATCTGGGTTCCATCGCTGTGAATCCCGGCGCCGCCCTCTGCGGTTGCCATATTCCTGACAAGGCAGTTATTGACGGTAACATTCTGGAAAGGAATTATCGCATCCCTGTAGCTGTCCCCGAAAAGACATCTGTCAAAAACCGCATTACAGCCGTAAAAACTCTGCAGGGTACAGTTTTCAAAGACGTACTGCATCCGGGATTCGGATTCACTTGTCTTAATCTGGGCAAATTTACAGTTCTTAAAAACCACCTTGATATCCCTGTCTACCTTATCCTCATTGTAAAAGCCCATGTCATTTCCGGAAAAATCCAGATTTTCAAAGACGACTGTACCGGAAATATCCTTATTTCCGTAGCCGAACTCCATGACACTTTTCCCGCTGCTTTCCTTAAATTTCACTCCGTTTACGGTTTCCCCCGCCGTTACGGTCGTCAGGCTTCCCTGGACGCCGCAGTTATACTTATCCGGCACCACCGCCCGGTCTGCCTTCGTCTGGGAAATCAGCCGGACCTCCCCGTTGCTTAAGGGTACTCTCTCCTCCTCTACATAAACCGGTTGTGGGGACTTCTTTTGTAAACTGCCCCCCATGACGCACAGGGTGACACCCGCCAGAATCCCCATGCTCAATACCAGTGTCAGAAGAACCTTCCATTCTTCCTTCTTTTTCATGCCAGCCTCCTGCTATCTGCTTTTTAACGCGATGCAAATCTCCACAAGATACGATTTCACGTTCTGATAGTATCTTAAATATCCCAAAAGCGGGATACAGCTTGCAAAGTGTTTGTCTTTTAGTACTTTTATTCTATGCTCCATCATCCGGATATGTTTCTCCATTATGACACTTTTCTCTGTTTTTCCCGTATTTTCGAGCATTTTCTGCATGACAGCATCTGCGTCCCGCATTGCAGTAAACAGCCTGACCCTTTTCTCCACCGTATGATATTTTCCATAAGTTGCCGTATTTCCATCATGTATCCTGTGCCGTACCAGATTGCTGTGCCATAAATAGCACCCGTCCGCGCACTGGGACAGCCTCCACATCCTGTCGTCCTGCGCCCAGCCCTCAAACCAGTAGTCCTGAATCCCCCGGTAAAAGCTTCCTCTGACACACATACAGCACCCCAAAGCCCCTATGTAAACACTCCGTTCTGACAACTCCACCTTTTCCAGACTGCCGTCATCCGGCATCCTTTCCAGCGCCTTTTTCGCCGCCCCGGAAACCTTCCCTTCTTCATAAAAGGGTTCATAATCCGTACAGAGCACCATGCAGTCTGGGTGCGCCTCCATCACACCCACCATTTTTTCTATTTTTTCCGGCTTCCATAAATCATCCTGGTCGGCAAAAAACAGATATTCCCCAGTTGCAAGGGATGCCGCCCGATGGAAATTATTGGCATACCCCAGATTTTTTTCATTTACAAGAATCCGCCATTCTGCCTCCAGCCCATACTCCCGGATATACTGCTCCGCGATTTCCACCGTGGCATCCCCGGAACAGTCATCACAAAGAATGACCTCATCCGCCCTTCTGGTCTGCAGTCTTATGGTATCAAGCTGCTCCCGCAGATATTTCTCCCCCTGGTAAGTTGCCATGACAACTGATATTTTCATGAATACTTCCTCTCAAATTTCCCCTTAACATGTATCAGCCCCGCAAAAAGCCCTGCGGTTTTCCTCTGAAAGCATTTCATATAAAGGTTCTTACCTCCCCTTGCAAAGCAGGGATTCTTCCGGTATTGTGGAAAGTTTTTCCCGATAAAATCAAGGGTCTGCTCCACCAGCCGCTTTCTCTCTTCCCGCTTTTCCACCCTGCCGATTCGCTGCATGGAGCTGCACAGCAAAATCCTGACACAAAAATATTCCAGTTCTTCCCGATATTGCTCATAAAATCCCTGCTCTCTGTAAAAGTGCAGAGATTCTTCCAGCACCGGAAAAATCTGGGCTACCTTAGCCGCCTGAAAGGTGGTTGTTGTAGAATTACTGTGTCTGACCCGGTATGCCAGCGGCTCCTCTATGACTGCCAGCTTTTTCAGAAAGGGAATCAGATTCAGGTAAAAGGCAGTATCTTCGTAAATAACCCCCTCCGGGAAACGCACTCCTGATTCCACTAAAACGCTCCTTCTGTATAAGTGCAGAAAAGGGGAGGCAAGCGCTCCGAAAAACATATCCCCGGCTGTTTCTGCCACCCGGGATGCCACGTAATACTGTAACTCGATTTCCCGCTCTCCCTCGTAGGTCAAATCCGTATACCCGCACGCCACATAATCCGCATCCGTTTCCCGTGCCTTTTCATACATCCGCTCAAACATGGTTTCCCGCACAAAATCATCCGCATCCAGAAAACCCACATACTCTCCCCTGCACAGGGAAAGCGCCCGGTTTCTGGCAGCTGCCTGTCCACTGTTTTTCTGCTCCCTGTAAAGGAACCTGTCCGGATACTCTTCCACATACTCCCGCAAAATCTCAGTGGAATTATCCACAGAACCATCATTGATAACAACAATTTCCAGCTCCTGCAGGGTCTGATGCAGCAGAGAATCCAGACATTTTCTCAGGTATTTTTCCGCATTGTATACCGGCACAATCACGCTTACTTTCGGACTATCCATCTTCATGTCCCCTTTTCCCCTTAATCCCGCCTGAAAATATCTCTTGTATACACTCTGTCCTGAATATCATCCAGGCAGGTATCATATCGGTTGGCTATGACCGCGTCACACATGCCCTTGAACTGTTCCAGATTGTTGACAATCCGGGAACCGAAGAAGGTTTCCCCGTCCTTCAGGGTTGGCTCATAGATGACCACAACAGCCCCCTTCGCCTTAATCCGCTTCATCACTCCCTGAATACTGCTCTGACGGAAGTTATCGGAATTGGTTTTCATGGTAAGTCTGTATACCCCGATTGTAATTTCCCACTCCTTTTCCCTTGCGTACTGGTTGTCTTCATCATATCCGTAATATCCCGCCATCTGCAAAACCCGGTCCGCGATAAAATCCTTTCTGGTGCGGTTGGATTCCACAATCGCCTCAATCAGATTTTCCGGCACATCCGAATAGTTCGCCAGAAGCTGTTTGGTATCCTTTGGCAGACAATACCCTCCGTATCCAAAGCTGGGATTGTTATAATGGCTGCCGATTCTGGGGTCCAGACAGACTCCCTCGATAATCCGTCTGGAATCCAGCCCCTTCATTTCTGCATAAGTATCCAGCTCATTAAAATAGGACACCCGCAGGGCAAGATAGGTATTGGAAAAAAGCTTGACAGCCTCCGCCTCTGTAAAGCCCATAATCAGGGTATCAATTTCTTCCTTTAAAGCCCCCTCCTGCAAAAGTCCCGCAAAGCGCTCTGCCGCCTCTGTCAGCAGGGCATCCTCTTTATCCGTTCCCACGATGATTCTGCTGGGATACAGATTGTCATACAAAGCCCTGCTTTCCCTTAAGAATTCCGGGCTGAACAAAATCCGCCTGCTGCCTGTTTTCTCCCTGATAAACCGGGTATACCCTACGGGAATGGTACTTTTAATTACCATCACCGCCTCCGGGTTATACTGCATCACCAGACGGATAACCGCCTCCACAGCGGAGGTGTCAAAAAAGTTTTTCTGACTGTCATAGTTGGTAGGCGCCGCGATTACAACATAATCCGCATCCCTGTAAGCCGCCTCCGCATCCATCGTTGCCGTCAGCTTTAAACTTTTTTCCTTTAAATACTTCTCTATGTACTCATCCTGAATCGGCGATTTCCGCTGATTCAGCAAATTTACCTTTTCCTCCAGGATATCTACCGCCCATACCTCATGATGCTGTGCGAGCAATATCGCAATACTCAATCCCACATAGCCGGTTCCAGCCACCGCAATCTTCATCATCTTACTCCCTTTTCTGCGTACCTCTCCAACGCATCCCGAATTTGCGTCAGGTACGCGCAGACACAAACTCGCACATACTGTTGCAAAAAAAGGTGCCGAAGGCAAGCCCCGGCACCCATACCTCATACTCCCTGAATAATATTGCTCCCTCTCTCCCCTGAAAAGCCGGAACTTTATCCCCCACCAGATTATGGTTTAACTGATATGCTCAAATAAATATTCCAGTACATCCCCGGTGAATTTCTTTGCCTCGATTCCGGTTTCCAGTCTGCCATCCTCACAGGGCACCATCCGGCGGACCACCGCATACATAATCAGGCATTCCGCCACGATGATAATATCCTTTCCGACCAAATCCGGTGTATCCTGAGGCATCTTGATTCCCATTCCCAGCGGGCTGACATTCTCCACATCCACATAATACTTTTCCCCGGTTTCGCATACTACAATAACGCTTTTTGCATTATACTCAACGCGATTAATTTTCCTTCTCTCTTCCATTCTCCGCCAATTCCTTTTTCTGCATATGCTTTTTGTACATTTCCCGTCCGGTTGCACCAAGCACAACAATAATCAGAAGCCACCACCAGGAGATCTTCTCCTTCTGGGAATCTACTACGATGTCTGCCAGAGGTGCTGTTTCATCCGCGATGGTAATGGCATCCTCTGCCACTGCTGTAGCTGTGGTTTCGGTCTTTTCTGCGCTCTCCGGAGCCGCTGCCAGCGGAGTCTGCTCCTCCTCAATGACCGTTACCTGTTCCTGCACAGATGTCTGCTGCGCTGCCTGAGCGTTGGTAACAGTGTTGGCTGTCTGTACATTGCCTGCTGCCAGAATGGGAGTAGTTACTGTGGTTCCGGCACCATTTCCGATTTCGCCGTTATCACCGTCATCCTCTGCATCCTCATCCGTTCCAGCTTCGCTGTCAGTTCCACTTTCACTGCCGTTTCCGCTCTCGCCGCCGTTTCCGTTCTCACCGCCGCTTCCGCTTTCACTGCCGTTTCCGCTCTCACTGCCGCTTCCACTTTCGCCGCCGTTTCCGCCGTCCTCGTTACCCTGCCAGTTTTCTGCTGCGTTTCTCGCTTCCTCGGCTGCCTTTCTTGCTTCCTCCGCGTTCTTTGTCGCTTTCTCAGCTTCCCCGGAAGCCTTTTCATAGGCATTCTTCAGACTGTCTACCCTGTTCTGGGCTGCCAGCAGTCTGCTGTTGTCTACGTTCTCCGCTGCCTTCAAATCTGTCAGTCTGTTCAGTGCAGATAACAGCTTTTCATACAGAGTCTTTGCCGCTGTATTTTTCTTCTCTGCCTCTTCCCTTGCTTCCAGATATTCCTGATACTCTGTAAAGTCGACACTGCTCTCACGGATAAGGGCATCCTCATTTTCCTTCCAGTAGGTATATTCCTCCTCATGGGTAATTGCCGCATGGTCGATAGAACCGTTGGTAAATACATTTGCCAGATAGGTCTTTCTGGAAACAACTTCATTCACGGTTTCCTCGGAAGAAGCTTTTGTCACCTCGGTCTTCTTATAGTTATGGGTCACAGAGGACTTAAATCCAAATCCGGAGAGATTCGTATCAATATTGTAGGAAACCTCGATGGTAATCAGACCATCCGGAGAGGTCAGGGTAAAGGTTCCCTTTCCATCCCAGCCGTTGTAGCTTCCCATGGAAACGGTATACCCTTCATACTGCTCCTCGTAGGATGCCACCAGCTTGTTCCGCACATCATCATCTGCGCTGCTGACGCTGCTCTTCTTATCCCCTTTTACCTTTTCCCCGCTTCCCTTTGTGACAGTTGTTGTGGTGGTATTGGTGGTCTTTGCGATATCTGCCGTAACGGTTTCGATAACAGCCTCTTCCTCATGGGAAGCCAGAATATTGTCATAATCCGTCAGCACATCATATACAGTAACCTTATAGGTCCAGAGTGTTCCCTCCTTCAGACCCTTTACATCAGAATCATAATTCTTCAAAAACTCTTCATAGGAGCTGTAGGTCAGCTTATGCTCCGTGCTGTGGAAGAGCTTTCCGTCAATTTCCTGATTGTAGCTGATAACAACAATGGTATTCTCCTGCCCGAAAGCATTCTGGATATACTTCTTTGCATCGCTCTTATAATAATATTCTTCGGAATCCCGCTTCTCGTTCTTTGTGCCATACTCATCCACAACGGTTACTGTGGTATATTCGTAGGTAACATTTCCGGTATTCTCCACCAGCTTCTTTTCTGTTGTGGAACCGTTTGCAGCGTTTCCTGTGGTTTCCTTCTGCAGTACATCCTCTTCTCTGATGTCGCTGGTCTGCTGGATTTCCTTTCCAAGGACAGCCTGGCTTGCCTTATCCTCACCCTTAGCCACAGTGACAACCTTGCTGTCAACTTTTTCCCCGGTCTTATTTCCATCGCTGTCAGACTTTACAATCTTATAGGAAAGGTTGCCTTCCTCATCCTCTTCGCTCTCCAGACGGCTTCCCTTTTCATTTTCCAGATAATTCTCTGTATAAGCCTCTTTATCCGTTACTGTCTTTGTAGCAGTTTCCTGCTTCTTCTCCACAACAAAAATAGTCTTTTCCTCATTCTTGCTGTTTACAGTCTTATCTTCCTTATGATAGTTGTAATATTTCGTTACTTCCTCATAAACCCTGTTTCCCTCTTCATCCAGCACATAATTTCCCTCTGCATCCTTCTTTGACTGACGGAAGGTAACGGAAACATAGTTCTCATTTTCATAACCCTTGCTGGTGGCATTGTTCACATACCACTTTCCAAAGGTAATGGAATCGGAATCAATATCCTCATCCTCTGCCATGGCATAGCGAATCAGATACTCGTTCATGGTCTTGGTGGCATCCCAGTAGGACTGTCCCTCCAGATTCTTAATCTCCTCCTGCAGCTCCTGAATCTTTCCTGCAAAGGACTGCTTATTCTGCGCCAAATCTGCCTCTGCGCTGTCCAGCTCCCGCTTTGCAGCCTCACAGATTTCCAGTGCGGCCTGAATTGCCGCTGCCACATTGCCGTCCAGCTTATCGGACAGAACCAGATTTCCGGCTTCGTCTGTTGTATAAATATCCTCCAGCCCTGTCAGACCGTTTTCCTCCAGCAGAGAAGCCAGCTCCTTCTGTGCATCCTCTGCGGTGCTCTTTGCTGCCTGATAAGCATTGCTTGCCGCTTCTACCGCTTCCTCTGCCTCTGCAACACCCTGCTGTACCTGATTCAACTGCTCCTGTGCTGCTGCATCCACCAGTTCTGCCGCATCTGCTGCATCCTCTGCCTTCTTTGCGGCATCCTCTGCATCTGTCTTGCTTTCCGCCGTTTTTGCATCCTCTGCGGCATCCTTTGCATTTTCTGCCAGTTCTCCTGTTACCTGATTCGCGGAATCCACCTTCTCACCAACAGAATTTTCTCCCTCGCCGACAGCTTCCTCTGCCTTCTTTACTGCATCCTCTGCAGTATCCAGCTTCTCTTCATACTGCTGCTTCTTATCCGCAGCCTCATCATTTTTATCATTTAAGTCCTTTACATCCTCCAGAATATCGGAAACATTTCCAACAACCTCTGCATAATCTCCTGCCTCTGCATCGCTCAGGTTATCTTTTTCCTTTTCTGCAGTTTCACTGTAATCCTCTTTAACTTCCTCTACCTTGTCTGCAACCTGCTCTTCATTCTCTCTGCTCTCCACAGACTGCTCAGATTTTACTGTAGTTTCTTCCTGACTGCTCTCCGCATCCCCTCCGGAAACAGTCGCTCCCTCTTCTGCCATCGCTGTAATCGGGGTAAATGCCATAACGGCTGAAAGCCCGATAGAAATTGCTCTGATTACTTTCTGGTCTACATTCTTTTTCTTCATCTTCTTTAACTCCCTCTCCTCTTCCTGTAAGGTTCTCATGATGTTCTATTTATATAAGACTGTCATTTTCCAAAAAAAGGTTCTGCATTTTCAAAATTTTCTTTGACCCTTTCCGCTTCCAATTCCTCCACAGAGCTTTTCAGCCTGAAAAGCAGCCATCCGCAATAGACTCTGCGGTCCTCTCCACGCTGCAGCTGGCGAATCCTTTTCCTGTACCGAAAGCATCTGGACAGGTAAATCCCCAAAGCCACAAGCAGCAGTATCAGGGCAAGCATCCCCGCCGTCCACCAGAAATATTCATTTCCCGGAGAAGCCGCCAGAGGAACCCTTTCTTCCTCTATCACGACAAGCCGGTAGCCCATCTCACCCCTCATCCCTACTCTCCATTTCCGCCCGCGCCCTTATGGCACATCAGCCGTCCTGTATTTCCATACAATAAAGACTGGTCTGCCCGGAAAAATGGTTCACTTTTTTTCTTTTCATTTTTTAATTCCTGTCTTATAATAGGATATGAGGGTCAAAAGGTCTTTCACCCACTTATGAGCAAGCTCATGTGAGTTCAGGCATTTTGACCCTGATATCATAATAGGAAATAATGTAAACTTATTATTATTTTGCCATAACCCGGCTATAAAAAAAGGAGAATCCAAATGCAGGAAAATAAATTTGTCAAAAGCCTCCGACGCGCAAAACTGGTTCAGTTTGGTATTTTATTATTGATAGAAATCGCATTTTTCCTTGTTCTTTTATTGAATCCCTCTATCAGCAGACAGCTTTACAGCAACCCTGTCCTGTTTTCCCTCTGTGCGATTACATGGATACTTCTGATTTATGAGCTTCTCTGTCTTATTTATGATTTCAGCAAGCTGCGTTCCTTCGTCCGGGAAAGCCATACTTTAAATAAGGTGGCATTTCTGGATTCCCTGACCGGACTGCCAAACAGGCATGGACTGGACACGGTTTTTGAAACCTATGATTCCCCGGAAGCCATGTCGCGGATTGGCTGCTGTATGTTTACCATTGATAACCTGACGGAAATCAACGAAACCCGGGACCGGACTGCGGGAGATAAGCTGATTCAGAACTTTGCCTCCCTTCTGGAAAAGGTTGGAGATTCCTTCGGCACCATCGGCAGGAACGGCGGAAACGATTTTCTGGCAGTCCTTGATAACTGCTCTGAAGAAACCATGAACCGCTTTTTAAAACAGCTTGAGGCGGAAGTAGCACAATATAATCAGGAAAATCCTCTGCTTCCCCTGCGTATCAGAAATGCCTTTATTTTAAATTCAGAAGCCCGGATTCCCGCATTTCCGGAGCTGTTAATCGAAGTTTACAAAAAGCTTTACCTGTAACTGTTATCCTGTCTTTGTCTGAAAGAGAACAATATGAGTGAATTGAATATACAATATATTGCCGGTCTGGTTCTCAGGGCAAGGCAGAATGACTCCGATGCCTTCGCAGAATTGTATGCCCTGACCTATAACAAGGTATATAATTACGCCAGGCATTATCTGCGGGATGATTTTTTAGCCCAGGATGCCATGCAGGAGATTTACATACTGGCATTAAAAAATCTTTCAAAACTGAATGACCCTACGCTTTTCATTGCCTGGCTGAACCGGATTTCCTTCAATGTCTGCTTCGATATGTCCCAGAAGCAGAAAAATGCGGCTTCCCAGTGCCAGGACCCTGAACTGATGGAAATTATAGCAGATGAGCATATTTACTCGAATCCGGAAGCCAATTTCCAGAAAAAGGAAGAAAACCAGCGTCTGCAGAGCGCTCTGGAGCTTCTTCCCTTTCAGGAGCGTCAGGTTATTGTCATGCGCTTTTTCAACAACATGAAACTGGAAGAAATTGCAGATGCCTGTGAAATCAGCAGAAGCTCTGTCAAACGGTATCTTGCCAGAGGGCAGGAAACCCTGAAAAAAATACTGAAAGGATAAGGAGGTGGCAGATATGTTTTTCAAAAAGAGAAATACCTATGAAATGAATGTGGACACTGCGAATGCAATTCTGCAGAATGTATTTGCCGCTGAGGACAAGACGCCAAATACGCTTTCCTTTGACAAGATTGTACTCCGTCAGAAGGCAAATACCCGTTTTTATGATAAGATATTAAGGGTGTTGCTCCTTGTACTGACCCTTTCCTTTCTCTCACCGTTAGTGATTGTACCTGTTGCAAACCTGTTCTATCATCCCGCAGAGCAGTCCCAGGCTGTCCTTCTGGATAATTATGTAAAGGACAACTGTCTTTACATCCAGCTTGGAAATACCGGTATCCTCTTCGGGGAGGCTTATCTGGAAACCCTGGATGGCACCAGATATCCTGTGATTTCCTATGAGGAAAAGACCTGTACCCTCTGTTTTCCCTATCCGGAAAATACAGAGTCCAATATCTACATTCCCGTGGAGGACGGAACCGTTCTTCACCTGCTTTTAACACCACAGTAAAAGGAGCTCCATGAGAATACGCCGTATCATTCCTCTGATAATTGCATACAGTCTTATCGGCTGCCTTCTCACGGGCTGCGGCGAAAAAAACGGGACTTCTGTCCCCTCCTCCACAGAAATTGTGCCGGAAATGCCGCCCGCTGTAAGCACTGCCGAAACGTCCTCTGATTCCGCTGCCCCTTCCGGAAAGCGGGACAATACCCCTGTCTGCCTTGTTCCGGAGGCATCCGGCACAGCAACCGTTTCCAATGATGTGGCTGTGATTGATTTTTCCCATGCGGACTGCGGTTATATCATGGCGGAATATACCGGCGCTGTTTCCAAGATAAAGCTGCGTATTACCTGCCCCGATGGCATCCAGTACACCTATGATTTACACGGAAACGGCTATGAAACCTTTCCCCTCTCCTCAGGGGATGGAGAATATGAAGTCACTGTTTACGAAAATATTTCCGGTACCAGCTATTCCACCTGCCTTTACACTACGATTTCCGTATCACTGCAGGATGAATTTGGACCCTTTCTCTACCCCAATCAATATGTGAACTTCACCGCAGAAAGCAAAACCGTGCAGAAGGGAGCGGAGCTGGCAAGGGACGCCGCCGCCGATTTGGATGTTATTTCAGCTGTTTATGACTATATCACCCAGTCCATTACTTACGATTACGACAAAGCGGCCTCCCCTCCCACCGGCTATACTACGGATGTGGATGAGATTCTGACCTCCGGCACCGGCATCTGTCTGGACTATGCGGCAGTTATGGCGGCGATGCTCAGAAGCCAGTCCATCCCGACCCGGCTGGAGGTAGGCTATGCCAAGGATGCCTACCATGCCTGGATAAGCGTCTACACCAGGGAAACCGGCTGGCTCAACGGCATTATCTCCTTTGACGGAAAGACCTGGACTCTGATGGATCCTACCTTCGGTGCCAACAGCTCCGAGAGCGCGCTTAAGAAATTTATCGGGGACGGCAGCAATTATACTTTGCAGAAGCTGTACTGATTTAAATATGATATAAGGGGAATTTTACGATGAAAGAAAACAAACCATTATCCAACGAAGAAATCGCTTCCTTCTGCGGACAGACCGCAATGCTTTTTCAGGCGGGCATCCCGCCTGTGGAAAGCATGCACATCCTGTTAAGCGATACCAAATCCTCCCCCGGCAGGGCACTTATCCAGAAAATTCTGGATGTCTGCCAGACAGGAGAGCCTTTCTGGAAAGCCCTGGAAAATACAGGCGTCTTTCCCGTCTATGTTATCAAGACTCTTGCACTGGGGGAGGAATCCGGCAATCTTGATGTCTGTATGCTCCGGCTGGCAGCCTATTATGAGAAAGAGGACTCTGTTGCCGACAGCATCAAAAGTGCCATTACCTATCCACTTTTAATGATTGTCATGATGGCGGTTGTCATTTTTATCCTGATTAGCAGGGTTATGCCGATTTTTGAGCAGGTATATGTGGAGCTGGGAAGCGAGCTGACGGGCTTTTCCGCCTCCCTGCTGCGGCTGGGGAACAACCTGAACCGCTATTCTGTTGTTTTCCTCGTCTTAGCTGTCCTTCTTCTGCTTTGCTATTTTGTCCTGACAAAAACCAGAGGAGGAAAGAATTTTCTGCTCCGGTTTCTGACTGTCTTTCCCCTGACAAGGAGCTTTTATGAAAGCGTTGCCTGCGAGCGATTTGCAAACGGTATGGCAATCGCCTTAAGCAGCGGCATGGATACCTTTGCCAGTCTGGACATGATTTCCGCCCTCGTTGGCAGCCGTTCCATGCAGAACAAAATCAGCCAATGCAAGGAAGCCATTCTGAAGGGGGACAATTTTTCGGAGGCGCTTGTTTCCTCCGGGATTTTCAATAATCTCTACTCCCAGATGATTGGCATCGGCTTTAGAAGCGGCAATATTGATACCGTGCTGTACAAGATTGCAGAGGACTGCGAAAAGGAAACCGACAGGAAAATCCAGTCCATTATCTCTGTTCTGGAGCCGACTCTGGTCATTATCCTGTCTTTAATTGTAGGAATGATTTTATTATCTGTTATTCTGCCCCTGATGGGAATTATGACAAGTATCGGCTGAAAGGAGGGCTTTTGTTATGAATCGGTTTAAACAGAATTCCTCTTACGCCGGAAAGCCTGCCCTCTGGCTTCCTCCGGCAGCCTTCCTTCTGGTTTTGCTGCTCTTTTTAAGCGGCATCCAACATCTGAGCGAAGCCTCCCTTGCAAGGCAGAAGGAAAGTCTGGAAAGTGCCCTTTCCCGGAGCATCTCCCAGTGCTATGCGGTGGAGGGAGCTTATCCCCCGGACATTACCTATCTGCAGGAGCATTACGGCTTAACCTATGATTCCTCCCTTTTTCTGATAGACTATATTTCCTACGGAAGCAACCTGCGCCCGGAGGTCACAGTACTTCAGAAGAAGCAGAAATAAGAAAACGAGGCAGCTTCATGAAACAGGAACGACGTTTTATTGTTGATATTTTATTTGTACTGGCGCTCTTTGGTGTATTTGCGGTTTCCGCCCTTGTAATTGTCACCATCGGAGCGGATGTATACCGCCATACCGTAGAGGATATGGGACGCAATTACAACTCCCGCACTGCCACAGCCTACATCACGGAAAAGGTACGGCAGTCCGATGCCTCCCTTTCCACGGGGGACGGGACAGTCCGCCTCTCCACCCTTTCCGGACAGCCGGCACTTGCTCTCTGGGAGGAAACGGAGGATTCCCTGTTCTGTACCTGGATTTACTACCATGACGGCTATTTAAGAGAGTTATATATGCGGGGTGGAAACTATCTGGGACCGGATATTCTGGATGCCGGGGAAAAGATACTGGAGCTTTCCGCTCTTGATTATTCCATGGTTTCCGATAACCTCCTGAAAATCTCCATGCTTCTTCCCGATGGGGATACTCAGGAAATCCTTTTGTCCCTCCGCTGCCCTTAATTCAGACAAAACCACCTGTGTTTTTCCGGAAAGGAGATATAAGCTATGGGAAAACATTCCCGCTCCAGCCTGTTTTTAATGGAACTGATTATCGCAATCCTCTTTTTTTCTCTGGCTGGTGCTGTCTGCATCCGGCTCTTTGTAACAGCCCATTCCATCAGCCAGAATACCATTGCAAGAAACCATGCCATTACCCAGACCCAGAATCTGGCAGAAGCCTGGCTTTCCGCGGAAGGCAGCCAGAAGCTTCTTGCTGCCGCTCTCCCCGGTCTGGAGGTTTCGGAAAAAGCGGGAGGTACTTCCTTCTGTCTTTTCTTTGATAAAAACTGGGAACCCTGTTCCGCCTCCGAAGCGGAAAACGCTGCATTTGCGGCAGAACTGTACATCCCCCCATCTGAGGATGCCGATTCCCTGATACATGCTGAAATCACCGTTTCCGCCCTTTCCTGGGAGGAAACCCTTTATTCCTTACGTCTTGTTCACCATATTTCAGAAAGGAGGCAGTCCCTTGACAACTAAAAAGAAAAAATTTTACGGTATGAATGTCGGCTCCGCCTCCATGCTTTTAATCTTTGTTGTGCTCTGTCTGGTTTCCTTTGCCGCCCTCTCCCTTGTCAGTGCCAGCGCAGACAAACGCCTGACGGATAAAATCGCCCGGCGCACCGAGGTTTATTATGAGGCATGTAATACGGCAGAAAGCTCTCTTGCCGCAATCGACAAGGCACTTGCCTTCCAATATGAAAAGAGTACCTCCGAGAGCGATTACTATGCCGCCGTAGGACACGGAAAGTCCTATGCGATTCCCATGGACGGCAGCCAGATTCTTTTTGTGGAAATAAAAATCCTCTACCCTGAGGCAGAGGATTCTCCTTATTATGAAATTACTGACTGGCAGGTCATGACCCAGTAGCCTCTTTTCCGGGCTTTTTTCTACGGTTTCTTACCAGATAAAAGCCCATCAGGACAACTCCGGCACAGCTTAAAGCTGCTCCATATATCATTTCCCTACAATAGTAGGTAATCTCTGTTACTCCCTCCTGTACAACCAGAAGCTGATTGACATTTTTCAGTTCCTGTGCGGACCGGAAAATACCATGCCAGGAAATGGTAGTATTCACTTCTCCCTCCGGAGATACAATCCGGATTCCATTTTTCTCATAGGTCAGTTCTATGGGCACCAGCTCCCTTTCGGGCAGAAGCATCTTACTGCATCCCAGTGCATCCCCCAAAGCCGCCGTTACTGCCTTATCCTTTGTCAGCTGACAGAACTTCGGAATTTTCAGGGCAATGACTGTAATATTATCATTCTGCACCGTACCGAAGAAAGGAATTTCCAGTCCATTCTCCTGCAGATATCCCTCTACCTTATCCAGTCCGTTGACATATACCGTTTCCCAGTTTGCATAGCCGCTGGGGAATAAATTCGGATTAATCAGCTTATCGTGTATCATCAGTTCCGGATAGCCGTTCTGGAAAACAATCTTCTCACAGCGTACTCCCAGAAAACTCTGGCTGTGGTTCCTTCTGTCTTCAGGAATCCCATCCGCTGCCATAATAATTTTAACTCCTTCCTGGGACAGCCGGAGAACCAAATCCTCCGCACTCTCCTTATCCTCATAGGAAAAGCTGCCAAGATAGATGGTGCTGTACTCTGCCAGTTCTTCAAAGGTATAATCATTCAGGTTGACGGAACGCCCCTCTCCGATGGAAGGGAACTGCACTGTCAGGGAAAAGGCATCCGTTCCGATGGCAAGGCTCTCATACCTCGACTTTACCCCCCAGCTGCCAACGGCTCCGTCCAGATGGTACAACCGGTAGCCCGCCTGCTCTCCCATCAGGTTATAACCGTTCTCCGCTGCCGCGTCAGTCAGATTTTCCATTACATTCTCTTCCTCCGGCAGACAGCTTAGCTGTAAAACAACGGTATCATTTCCCAGTTCCTTGCAGCGGTCAAACAGATAATAAAAGTAGCCGCTTTCCAACGCTGCATTGAGATTCCTGATATTCTTTGCCGTTGCAGCCGCCTCCCAGCCTGCTCCGAAGGTTCCGGGCTTTCCGTTCTTCCAGCCGCTGACAAGGAAGGCTCCCTTTGCCCCTAAGGTGCTGGCATCCAGAAGCGCCATTCTCTGCTCTGTCATTTCCAGCCCCGCCTGAATTAAAGTTCCCTGCTGGATAATGTCCATTCTCTCCTCTGCGGAAACACCGTCCCGATATCCGTATATCTGGGGCAGGGAAGGAATCACATCCAGAATAAGTGCTCCCAGCATCAGGCATAAAATATATTTTTTCAATGTCTTCCAGTTTAACAGACTGTATAAAATCATACACAGTGCAATGGAAATAAAACGAAGCATCCATAAATACTGGCTTCCCGGGAGCACCTTCAATACATAATAGGCTGAACTGGAGGTCCCCGCTAAAATCAGGATTGCCGTGGTAAAGCCAACCCGGGTCTTTTTCCCCGCCAGAAACATTCCCAGAAAGGCAACCAGAAAAGCTGCCAGACCGTAATAGAAATGGGTAAAGCCTTCCTCCACACGGTCTAAAGGATTCAGGGAAAGGAAGATGGACTGGAAAAACATTGCCATATTTTCTGAGTTGTCCAGTCCCGTAATTCCGCCCACAAGGGAGGGCACCATCCAGATACCGATAATACAGAAAGCAAATAAAATGCCCCCGATAATATGGATACTGCCGCTCTTCGGACCGTAGGAAATCCTGTACACCAGTAAATACACCAGCATGGCAAGGGCTATCATGCCCGCATATCCCAGGTGGCACAACGCCATCAGGGCAAACAGAATCGTTTCTGCCAGAATCAACCTGACCTTCCTCGTTTCCAGATATTCCTCCACCGTATATAAAAACAGGGGCAGGAACACCATGCAGACACATCTTGCCAGATTACCCTCCGTAAACATGGCAAGCAGATTATTCGGCATAAAGAACCAGAGGATTCCCAGAAAGCCTCCCAGAAAAGGTCTTTGCTTCCTCCAGCCAATCCAGAACCAGGAAAGCGCACCCAGAAAGAAAATCAAGCCGATGAATACCAGATATCCGTCCAGAATCACGCCTCCCGCCAGAAACTCACAGAAAGCCATAAAATAGGCAGGAAGCGGCGCCCAGTACCTTAAAAGCTCCACCCCGTTATACCAGTCCTTCGCCAGCATGGGATACCAGTTTCCCTCTTTGACTGCCTGATAGACAAAATCTCCCCGGTAAACATGATACATGGTATCGCTGCCCTCCGGGTAAATGCCATTATTCCTGACTGCTCCCATAATGATAACCGCAAGCACCGCATACAGAATGGGAAACAGCAGAGCAAAATACTTTCCAAACTTTTTCATATGAAAATTGTCCTATCCGAAAAATTGTCCTACCTGAAAATTTCTCCTACTTAATAATGTCATCCAATACGGAATCCATCACAGAGGAAAGCATTTTCTCCTCAAATTCCCTGTCCGGCGCTTCCTGTACCGTATTTTCCCCCATATTCAGGATATACCGTCTTGTGGGGGTTTCGCTGGCTTCCACACGGCTTACCCTGCCGCCTATCTCTCCAATCATCATTGCAAACTTTTCCGCGAAATAATCTGCCATATTCTCCAGCGTAGGCACCACGGTATCAAAGGGCTCCTTCTCATTCATGATGCTGTTCTGATAGGGCGCCAGATACTCATTGATTGCTTTCTCAAATTTATTAAATTCAATAAAGCCGTTTCTGTCGAACTGAATGTTCACGGAAAACTCCCAGGTATGGGGATGGGGTTCTCCCTTTACACCGTTGATGATAATATAATGTCTGGCGTTCAAATAAAATTTAATCTGGTATTCTCGATATATCCGCATCTGTATATTCTCCCTCCAATACCCTTTTGCAGCAGCTTACCAAATCCTCTTCCGAATTTTCGTCCACCGTTATCGACCTGATAACCTGTCCGTATCTGGCAACCAGCGGTTTTAGGGAATAATCCACCGCTCTTGCATCGCACTGTACAAACAGGAAGGCAAACAGCGTATCGTTTATCTGGAATCTCAACTGGTTATGGTCCAGCACATAATGTGCCAAATCCAGAAACTTCTTACTCTCCGCCAAATCCCTGGTTCTGGTCAGTACAAGGGTCAGCGGATATGCAGCCCGCTGTTCCAGTCTTTCCGCAAATCCAAGCAGAGAATCCCGGCTCCAGACATTTTTCTGTGTATCATGAATATCCCACTTGGTAAGCTGGTCATTCAGCCTTTCAATGTGTTCATTCATTTCCTGCATGGTTTTATGGGTATCTGCTTTCTCCAGCTCCAGCTTTCTGACCTTCATGGCAAATAAAAGCGCTGTCAGGGCAAAAAGCACCGTCAGGAAGAAAATGGTTACACCGATTTCCGTTCTGGCACGAAGCAGTTCATTATTTTCCAGAAGCACCATGGTATTTGTCAGAAGGCAAAGCCTGTATTCCTCTCCCTGATATTCAAACAATACGCCGGAGGCGATATAACTGTTTTCTTCGATTTTGATAACTTCGTGTACTACCTTATTGGTACGGAGATTTTCAAAGAAATACTTCGCAGAATCCGTCAGGAAATAGGTTTCCGCAGTAAAGCCCTTATATTTGTTGGTTTCCAGGACATCCTTTACAAAAAGCATGGTCTGCTCGCTGGAAAATACCCAGTACTTATTGGAAGAGGCATCCATGGTCTGCAGAATATTTTCCACAATATCCTGATTGTCCCGGTTTTCCTTTAAGTTAATCTGATCCAGTACCAACTGCACATAAGCATCCTGCTGGGCGGCACACACATCAATCAGTCCATCCTCCAGTCTGACAGACTGCATTATGCTAAGGGCTGCCACAAGAAGCACTGCCAGAAGCACTCCCGCTACTGTTTTCGGCACAATCTGTATTTTCTTTCTCTTCTTCACAACGTCACCCTGTTTCTTCTTCATTATTGAATATTGTCCTTAGTTTTTCCAGAAAAGCAAGGGGCTTTCTGAAATCCTGTTTTATAATTTTCAAAAAAACATTTTTTTCATCCGTCAGACTGTTTGTCCTCCAGGAGCTGTCGGAATTGATACTGTTGATGATTCCCGCAACCCGGATAAAGAACACCAGAAAATTAAACAACGGCAGCAACAGGACATATCCCATATGCTTCCAGTAATATTTCCTCGTTTCCGGCGTCACCTTCATAAATGCCTGAGCATACAGGAAATACCCGATTCCTACCAGCACATAAAGAACATAAATCAGCAGTGTGGAATAAACCAGCGCATTTCCTGAATACTTCACACTCAACAGATAAATTGTCGCCAGATACCAGATAAGACGGGGCAGGGCAAAGGTATGGTCAAACACAATGGTTTTCACGTTCACGTCCGTAAAAATCCGGTGCAGCTTCAGACCGTTGTCCTGAAACATTTTTGCAACTTCAAGGCTGCCTCTCTGCCAGCGCTGCCTCTGGGTATACAGCTTGTTCATTCCCTCTATGGGGTCTACAAAGAAGAGGGCATTTTCGCAGACCTCCACATGCTCCTTAAAAAGGTAACGCATCTGGAAGGTAATCTGAGTATCCTCACAGATAGTATCCGTATTGTACATTCTGGACTTTAACATCGCCTGTTTCCGGAAGGCGGAAAAAGCCCCGGACAGAGTATATACTCCGTTTGTCATGGAAGCGTAGCTTCTTCCTGCCAGAAACGCCTGGGCATACTCCATAAATTCCAGCTTCTGTACAAACCGAAGCCAGAAGCCCGGTGTCTTCTCAATCAACTCCGGCTGGGTTAAAATCGTACCTGTCATAACATTCAGGCTCAAATCGTTCTCGAATACATCCACCAGATTCGTCAGGGCGTTTTTCTCCAGAATCCCATCACTGTCCAGATTGATAATATATTTTCCCTCGCTGTTATACAGTGCCAGATTCATCGCCCTGGATTTTCCCTGCTCGGAATTTAGCCACTGCATTTTCAAATCCGGGAAATCCTTCTGGCATCTGGCAAACACAGAAAAGCTGTCGTCCTTTCCCTTATTGTTTACCAGAAAGACGCGGATACTTTCCGTGGGATAAGAGGAATCGTGAATGGACTGGATACAGGCATACAGAGTATCCTGAGAATTATAGACCGGCACAATCAGGGAAATCTCCGGGTATAACGCCGGCTTCTTCAAGCCTTTTTTCTTTGTCCTGAATCTTCGGTTTAAGAGGAACAGGCTTCCTATGGAGGGAATGATTTCCGCCAGCACAGGAATGATAATCCATGCTCCCCAGAACACAAAAGAATTAATGATTCTTTCCAGAATTGCCATAGCTAAAGTTTCCTACCTTCATATGAATTACCTGGGGCTTCGTAAACACATAAAAATACAGCAATACACTCAGCACATAGAAAATAATCCGTCCCACAAAGGAATGTACCACATAGTAAGCGGAAATACCGAAGAAATGCACGCTGAAACAGATAATGGTAATCCGCAGCGCATTTGCCAGCATCAGATAAACAATGCCAATCAGTGCCACCATTATCTTTTCATACCTGCTGTACACATCAAAAAAGAGAAGCAGGGATAAAAAGGCTATGATTTCCACAATACCGGAACACTCGTAATCTACCATCAGCGTCATGGATTCTGAATGGGAGGTAATAAATATAATGCCATATTTAAAATATGCTGAATATCCGCCCGTTATTGTCCCCACAACACCAGCGAGGGCAGCTACTCCTCTGGCGAGGGGTTCCGCCAGTTTGTCCTGAAGTGAAATCATCAGAATCAAAAAGGCGCCCATGCTTCCTACAATAAATCGCCAGAAATATAACTGCCCTCGTTTCAGGACGGATAACAGATAAAGCCATACAATCGTTAAAAGCCCTATCAATATTATCTTCATCCAATTGTTCCTTTACGTTTTTTCTGTATTCCCCAGACAACGGCAACCGTTGCCACACAAGCCAAAACTCCTGCGTATGCACCACTGGAAGCCCCTGCTGTAACCAGCCACTGCTGACCGATTCTTCCAAACTGTGCCTTGATTACCTTGAACTCCTCTGCGTTGCAGCCCAGCTTCTCAGCGATAGCATCCAAATCCAGATAAAATTCACACTCTCTGCCGGTATCGGATATGGTAATCATCATTTTTCCATACATTCTGTCGTTTTCATTCAAATCAGAAATGTTGGTGGATGTATGCCATGCGTCTATAGATGCAAGGTAATACTCATAAGTACCATTTTCCAGACCGTTCGTCTGAGGGTTCCAGTCAATATTTCCCGCTTCATCCACAGTCACTGCTCTGGGATAAAAGACAAACTTTCCGGATTCTCCAAACTTGAAGGTAACTGCCTCGGTAAACAGCGTCCGCTGCTCATTCATATGCGCCTGCATTGTCACCTTGACATGTCCAAAAAGCTGATTGCCGGCAGAATACAGGGCACCTACCGCATCCACTACATTTTCCTGAGTTCCCGCTGTTGCATATTCAATGGTAGTGTGGGGATAATATGTCCAATCCCCATACAGTCCGTCATAGACAATGCCGTCAAATTTTCCGCTGTTGTCCTCCGGCACCAGATTTACCACATCCTTTATCATCGGCTCTACCAGATAGAAGCCAAAGGAAAGGCTCTGCTGATATTCCGGCAGGGCAGACTTCGGAATTGCAACCTCTGCCTGATTGCCGTAATGACGGCAGACAGCACCGTCAACACCGGAAACGGTATCGCTCTCGGTTATTGTAAATAACAGACTGTATCCCAAATCTGTTGTAATGGCATACTTGGAATTGGAATGGCTGCTCCCCCAGAATCCGTTGCTGGAATCACCCGACTCCAGATATATATAGACGTAATCTCCGTCAAATACCATTGCTGCGCTACTCAGACACCTGGGATGCTCTGAATTGGGGCAGTTCCCCGGAACCTTTGTAACAGCATTCCAATCCTGGAAATCTCCGTCAATGGTAATGCCGTTATATACTGGAACCGGTGTCACTACCGGCACATTTTCCACACCGTCCAGAACCGGAACTTCCGTAGAGGCTATGCTCTGTCCTGCAATCGTCAAAGTAAATGCATCCTGGGGCAGATAACTTACCGGGATAGCTGCCTCTACGGCAAACTCTCCCTTTACATTCCCGTTTGCGGTATTCTTCATTGCCACTTCCGCTCCGGACATCTGACCGGTCAGACCGCCAAACTGACAACTTACCGTCTGGCTCTCGCTCTGGAAGCTTAAAACGCTCCACTGGAAATTATAATCCCACTCGTTAAGAGTTTCTCCATACATGGCAAGGTACAGTACTGTTTCATCCGGAGAAAGTGCTGCCTTCCAGCCCTTTATATTATTGATGCCCACAGAAATCTCCGCTACGTTCTCCCAGTCAGTCAGACTTCCATCCAGAGTAATACTGCCGGATGCCGTCCCTGTACCAAAGGCACTCTGTACCACCGATACCACGGCAGGTGTTACTGCAGGAGAAGCGGTAGGCACTGCTTCCGGCGTGGCAGTCGGCTCTGCTGAGGGTACCGGTGTTGCCTGCTGCACACTCTCTGCATCTCCTGTTGATACTGTTTCTAACTGCGGTGCTACATTTTCCATAGCCCGAACTGGTGTTGTAAAAAGACTTATGCTAAATGGAAACAGTAAAAAGAAGCTTACTATTTTTCTGATGTTCCTGCTTTTCATCTTTCTTGCTCCTTCTCTCAAGCCCTTCCAATCTGACCCCTTTTAATCAGTTTCCCTTTTATTTTGCGCCGTCTATACTCGCAAATTCGCGCTTCCGCGCTCCCCTGTCTGCTTCGCAGACCTGCGCTTCGCAGCCGCTTGTTTTTCCTCTTTTATTTTGCGCCGTCTATACTCGCAAATTCGCGCTTCCGCGCTCCCCTGTCTGCTTCGCAGACCATTTGCTCGTTAATAGATGCAAAAAAACAAATGTCTGCTTCGCAGCCGCTTGTTTTTCCCCTTTTATTTTGCGCCGTCTATACTCGCAAATTCGCGCTTCCGCGCTCCCCTGTCTGCTTCGCAGACCATTTGCTCGTTAATAGATGCAAAAAAACAAATGTCTGCTTCGCAGCCGCTTGTTTTTTTATGCATCTATTATATATTTTTTGGCGTGTAAAATCAATGGAATATGACTGAAAAAACTGGGAAATATAGTAAAAAGCAGGACATTTGCTCTGTAAAATACAAATGTCCTGCCTTCCATCTCTTAAATTTATTCCTGCTCGTCAGTTACGGTTGCTGCCACTTCCGGCTGGGCTTCATCAAAGCTTACTTCATCCTCCATTCCGAACTCGTCAAAGGAAATTTCATTTACCTCATCCGTGCTCAGTCTGGTGTTGCGGTATCTCTTCATACCGGTTCCAACAGGAATCAGCTTACCGATAATAACGTTCTCCTTCAGACCAATCAGGTTATCCACTTTTCCCTTGATTGCGGCTTCGGTCAGAACCTTTGTGGTTTCCTGGAAGGATGCTGCTGACAGGAAGGAATTGGTTGCCAGCGCTGCCTTGGTAATACCAAGCAGTACCTGCTTTCCTTCTGCGGGTTCCTTGCCCTCTGCAATCAGCTGTTCATTCATATCTTCGTAATCCAGAACATCTACCAGTGTTCCGGGAAGGAACTCGGTATCGCCGTTGTTCTCGATACGGATTTTCTTCAACATCTGACGTACAATGACTTCGATGTGCTTATCTGCGATATCAACACCCTGCAGGCGGTATACACGCTGTACTTCACGAAGCATATAATCCTGTACCGCACGGATTCCTTTGATTTTCAGCAGGTCATGAGGATTTACACTACCTTCAGTCAGTTCATCACCGGCCTCCAGCATCTGTCCGTCAACTACCTTGATACGGGAGCCGTAAGGAATCAGATATGCCTTGGACTCGCCGGTTTCTTCGTTGGTAATGACAACCTCTCGCTTCTTCTTTGTATCACGCAGCTCGGCCTTTCCGCCAAACTCTGCAATAATGGCAAGACCCTTGGGCTTTCTTGCCTCGAAAAGCTCCTCGACACGGGGAAGACCCTGTGTGATATCGTCACCGGCGACACCACCACTGTGGAAGGTTCTCATGGTAAGCTGTGTACCGGGCTCGCCGATAGACTGTGCAGCGATGATTCCGACTGCTTCACCTACCTGTACTGCCTCGCCGGTAGCCATGTTTGCGCCGTAGCACTTTGCACAGATACCTACGTGGGAACGACAGGTCAGGATAGTACGAATCTTTACTTCCTCAATGGGCTTGCCTTCCTTATCCACACCAACACTCAAAATCTTTGCGGCACGGCTGGGAGTAATCATATGGTTGTGCTTTACAATCATCTGACCATCTTTATCGTAAATATCCTCACAGGAATATCTTCCTGTAATTCTGTCCTTTAACCCTTCGATGGTTTCCTTTCCATCCATGAATGCCTTTACAACAATACCGGGGATTTCGGCTCTTCCCTCGCAGCAGTCTGTCTCGCGGATAGAAAGCTCCTGGGAAACGTCAACCATACGTCTTGTCAGATATCCGGAGTCTGCTGTACGCAGCGCGGTATCAGACATACCCTTTCTTGCACCGTGGGCGGACATGAAATACTCCAGTACGTCAAGACCTTCACGGAAGTTTGATTTAATAGGCAATTCAATGGTTCTACCGGTTGTATCTGCCATCAGACCACGCATACCTGCCAGCTGTTTAATCTGCTGGTTGGAACCACGGGCACCGGAGTCAGCCATCATGTAAATATTGTTGTATTTGTCCAGGCCTGACAGCAGTACCTCTGTCAGCTCTTTATCGGTTTCATTCCATGTTTCCACAACTGCACGGTAACGCTCTTCCTCGGTAATCAGACCACGGCGGAAGTTTGCGGAAATCTTATCTACCGTCTTCTGTGCTGCATCCAGCATTTCCTTCTTCTTTGCAGGCACAGTCATATCGGAAATGGATACAGTCATGGCTGCTCTGGTAGAATACTTATAACCAATTGCCTTGACATCATCCAGTACCTCTGCTGTTCTTACAGCTCCGTGGGTATTGATAACCTTCTCCAGAATCTGCTTCAGCTGCTTCTTTCCTACGTGGAAGTCAACCTCCAGCTTCAGGAAATCCTCCGGCTTTGTTCTGTCAACATAGCCTAAATCCTGAGGCAGGATTTCATTGAAGATAAAACGGCCAAGAGTAGATTCTACATTTCCTGTAATAACCTCGCCCTTTGCGTTCTTCTTGGAAACACGGACTGTAATTCGGGAATGTAAGGTACATGCCTTATTCTCATAAGCAAGAATTGCTTCATTTACGCTCTTGAAAATCTTGCCTTCGCCTACCACACCGGGTCTTTCCTGGGTCAGGTAGTAAATACCCAGTACCATATCCTGAGAAGGAACGGCAACAGGACCACCATCGGAGGGTTTCAACAGGTTGTTCGGAGAAAGCAGCAGGAAACGGCACTCTGCCTGCGCTTCTACGGACAGGGGAAGGTGTACAGCCATCTGGTCGCCGTCGAAATCGGCATTGAAAGCGGTACATACCAGAGGATGCAGCTTGATTGCCTTACCCTCTACCAGAATCGGCTCAAATGCCTGAATACCAAGTCTGTGCAGTGTCGGAGCACGGTTCAGCATAACAGGATGCTCCTTGATAACCTCTTCCAGCACATCCCATACCTGCGTATCCATCTTATCCACAAGCTTCTTTGCATTCTTAATATTCTGGCTGATTCCCTTGGAAACCAGTTCCTTCATAACGAAGGGCTTAAACAGTTCGATTGCCATTTCCTTCGGCAGACCGCACTGGTAAATCTTTAATTCAGGACCAACTACGATAACGGAACGTCCGGAATAGTCAACACGCTTTCCCAACAGATTCTGACGGAAACGTCCGGATTTACCCTTTAACATATCGGACAGGGACTTCAATGCACGGTTTCCGGGACCTGTTACAGGACGGCCTCTTCTGCCGTTGTCAATCAGGGCATCCACTGCCTCCTGAAGCATTCTCTTCTCGTTACGCACGATAATATCCGGCGCACCAAGCTCCAAGAGTCTTTTCAGACGGTTATTTCTGTTAATGATTCTTCTGTACAAATCATTCAAATCGGAGGTTGCAAATCTTCCGCCGTCCAGCTGTACCATAGGACGGATATCGGGAGGGATAACCGGAATGACATCCATTACCATCCACTCAGGCTTGTTGCCGGACTCTCTGAATGCTTCCACAACTTCCAGTCTTTTGATAATACGGGCACGCTTCTGGCCGGAGGAATCCTTCAGACCGCTCTTTAATTCAGCAGCCTCTGTTTCCAAATCAATTGCCTGCAGAAGCTCTTTAATCGCCTCTGCGCCCATTCCCACACGGAACTTGTTTCCATAGGTTTCCCTTGCATCCTGATATTCCTTCTCGGAAAGAATCTGCTTATATTCCAGACCGGTTTCTCCTGCGTCCAGAACAATATAGGAAGCAAAGTAAAGAACCTTTTCCAGCACTCTGGGAGATAAATCCAGAATCAGTCCCATACGGCTGGGGATTCCCTTGAAATACCAGATATGGGATACCGGAGCAGCAAGCTCGATATGTCCCATACGCTCTCTACGCACACTCGCCTTTGTTACTTCAACGCCGCATCGGTCGCAGACAACACCCTTATATCTGATTTTCTTATATTTACCACAGTGACATTCCCAGTCCTTGCTGGGTCCGAAAATTCTTTCACAGAACAGACCATCTCTTTCAGGCTTCAATGTTCTGTAATTGATAGTCTCAGGCTTTAAAACCTCGCCATGGGACCACTCACGAATCTTTTCGGGTGAAGCTAATCCAATCTTTATGGCATCAAATGTCATAGGCTGATAGGTTGTTTCATTTTTTACTTCTGACATGAATGGCACTCCCTTCCTTAAAATTCATCCTCTCCGCCGAAATCGTCTGCGTCTGCATCAAAATCATCCTCGGAGAAATCATCCTCTTCGCTGCTTACAAGCTCGCCACTCTCGTCATCAAACTCCTGTGCCTGATAGCCCATTTTGCCAAGAGAGCCGTTATCATAATCATCGTCATACTTACGGTCGCCTTCGATTTCATAACGATAATCGGTATCGCCATAATCAATGGATTCCATAATTTCCACTTCTGTCTGATCCTCACGAAGCACTCTGACATCCAGACCCAGTGCCTGTAATTCCTTCAAAAGTACCTTGAAGGATTCCGGAATACCGGGCTCAGGGATATTATCTCCCTTGATAATTGCTTCGTAAGTCTTAACACGTCCCACAACATCATCCGACTTTACAGTCAGGATTTCCTGCAGGGTATAGGATGCGCCGTATGCTTCCAGCGCCCAAACTTCCATTTCTCCGAAACGCTGTCCACCGAACTGAGCTTTACCACCCAGAGGCTGCTGCGTAACGAGGGAGTACGGTCCGGTAGAACGGGCATGAATCTTATCGTCTACCAGATGGTGCAGCTTCAGGTAATGCATGTGGCCAATGGTAACAGGGCTGTCGAAATACTCACCTGTTCTGCCGTCACGCAGACGTACCTTTCCATCTCTGGAAATCGGTACACCCTTCCATACCTTTCTGTGCTCTCTATTGTCAGACAGATACTGCATTACCTCCAGAAGAAGTTCTTCTCCGTGAAGGCTTTCAAAGGTTTCGCCCTTCCACTCCCTGCCGTCAGCAGTTGTGGTAAGACCATCTTCCTTCCAGTCTGCTGCTTCCGCTGCATCGAAGGGCAGATTTACATAATCATTTGCCAAATCCAGAGTATCCATAATGTCGTGCTCGTTTGCACCGCCGAATACCGGAGTTGCCACATTAAAGCCAAGTGCCTTTGCAGCAAGGGAAAGGTGAATCTCCAATACCTGTCCAATGTTCATACGGGAAGGCACACCCAGAGGATTCAATACAATATCCAGAGGACGTCCGTTGGGCAGATAAGGCATATCTTCCACAGGAAGCACACGGGAAACGACACCCTTGTTTCCGTGACGGCCAGCCATCTTGTCACCTACGGAAATCTTTCTCTTCTGCGCAATATAAATACGAACCGCCATATTTACTCCAGGAGAAAGTTCATCACTGTTCTCTCTTGTAAATACCTTGGCATCTACAACAATACCATACTCACCATGAGGTACCTTTAAGGAAGTATCACGTACTTCTCTTGCCTTCTCACCAAAGATGGCACGAAGCAGTCTTTCCTCTGCGGTGAGCTCTGTTTCTCCCTTGGGAGTTACCTTACCAACCAGAATATCACCGGCACGAACCTCTGCGCCGATACGGATAATTCCTCTGTCATCCAAATCCTGCAGTGCCTCATCGCCAACACCGGGAACATCACGGGTAATTTCTTCCGGTCCCAGCTTGGTATCACGGGCTTCTGCCTCATATTCCTCAAGGTGTACGGAGGTATAAACATCCTCCTGTACCAGTTTTTCAGAAAGCAGTACCGCATCCTCGTAGTTATAACCTTCCCAGGTCATAAATCCGATTAACGGGTTCTTTCCTAATCCCAGTTCTCCCATTGCAGTGGAAGGGCCATCCGCAATTACCTGTCCCGCTTCCACATGGTCGCCCTTGAAAACAATCGGCTTCTGGTTATAGCAGTTGGACTGGTTGCTTCTGGAGAATTTCGTCAGACGGAACTCTGCATGCTCTCCGTCATCATAGGTCATTCTAATCAGGTTGGAGGATACATAATCCACTGTACCTGCCTTCTTTGCCACAACACAGGCTCCGGAGTCTACTGCAGCCTTGGTTTCCATACCGGTACCTACTGCAGGTGCTTCTGTTGTCAGAAGCGGCACAGCCTGACGCTGCATGTTGGAACCCATCAGCGCACGGTTTGCGTCATCGTTCTGCAGGAAAGGAATCAATGCAGTTGCCACGGAGAATACCATACGGGGAGATACGTCCATATAGTCGAACATAGCACGGGGATACTCGGAGGTTTCCTCTCTGTAACGACCGGAAACGGTTGCTCTTACGAAGTGTCCTTCCTCGTCCAGCTGTTCACTCGCCTGCGCTACATGATAATTGTCTTCCTCATCCGCAGTCATATATACAACTTCCTCTGTAACCACAGGGTTCTGAGGGTCAGTCTTGTCAATCTTTCTGTAAGGTGCCTCTACAAAACCATACTCGTTAATACGGGCATAGCTTGCAAGAGAGTTAATCAGACCGATGTTCGGTCCTTCAGGGGTCTCGATAGGACACATTCTTCCGTAATGGGAATAATGGACATCTCGAACCTCGAAACCTGCACGGTCTCTGGACAAACCACCAGGTCCCAATGCAGACAGACGTCTTTTATGGGTAATCTCACTCAGCGGGTTGTTCTGGTCCATAAACTGGGACAACTGGGAGGAACCGAAGAATTCCTTTACCGCAGCAGTAACCGGCTTGATGTTAATCAGGGACTGAGGAGAAATGTCGTCTGTATCATGGGTTGTCATACGCTCTCTGACAACTCTTTCCATTCTGGAAAGACCGATACGGTACTGGTTCTGTAACAGCTCACCTACCGCACGGATTCTTCTGTTGCCCAGATGGTCGATATCATCATCATTTCCAAGGCCATATTCCAGATGCATGTTATAGTTAATGGAAGCAAGGATATCTTCCTTTGTAATGTGCTTGGGAACCAGCTCATGTACATTCTTCTTGATTGCCTCTGCCAGCTTCTCCGCATCATCCCCGAACTCTTCCAGAATCTGAGCCAGAACAGGATAATATACCAGCTCATGAATACCGAAATCCTTGGGATTGCAGTCTACGAAAGCGGTCAAATCAACCATCATATTAGAAAGAACCTTTACATTGCGTTCTTCCGTCTGAATATATACAAAAGGCACTGCTGCATTCTGGATTTCGTCTGCCAGTTCTGCAGTCACCTTATCACCTGCGGATGCAATTACCTCACCGGTAGAAGGTACAACAACGTCAGCAGCCAGAATCTGATGACGGATTCTGTTCTTAAGAGCAAGCTTCTTATTAAATTTATATCTGCCGACCTTTGCCAAATCGTAACGGCGGGGGTCAAAGAACATGGCATTAATCAGACTCTCTGCACTCTCCACGCTCAAAGGCTCGCCGGGACGAATCTTTTTATATAACTCTAACAGACCCTCCTGATAATTCTCAGCAGTGTCCTTCGTAAAGCTTGCCTCAATCTTGGGTTCGTCGCCAAACAGTTCTCTGATTTCATCGTTTGTTCCGATACCCAGGGCACGAATTAATACTGTTACCGGAACCTTACGGGTTCTGTCTACACGAACATAGAATACATCATTAGAGTCTGTTTCATACTCCAACCATGCACCACGGTTCGGGATTACAGTACAGGAAAACAGTCTTTTACCGATTTTATCATGTCCAATCGCATAATAAATACCAGGAGAACGAACCAACTGGCTGACGATAACACGTTCTGCGCCATTGATTACAAAAGTACCTGTCTCCGTCATCAAAGGAAGGTCGCCCATAAAAATCTTATGCTCACTGATTTCTTCCTTTTCCTTATTATACAAACGAACCGTAACTGTCAAAGGAGCTGCATAAGTTGCATCCCGCTCTTTACATTCTTCAATAGAATATTTTACGTCGTTCCTGCATAATTCAAAGTCCACAAATTCCAGACTTAAGGAACCGCTATAGTCAGCGATGGGAGAGATATCATCAAAGACTTCCTTCAGTCCCTCATCCAGGAACCACTGATAGGAGTCCTTCTGGACTTCAATCAGATTGGGCATCTCCAGAACCTCTTTCTGTCTCGCATAACTCATACGCATAACCTTGGCACCAGCCACCGGACGTATTCTGTTTTTTTCCATCGACATTTCACCCCGTTCTTTCAGATTGATGCAAGCCTTGGCTACAACAAGGCATAACACTGCACAATAGTGCATCATCCATACTATCACATTTCCTTCAAAGGGTCAAGCCTAAAAATATTTTTATGTGGATTTTTTCAGATTTTTTTGAATAAAACCGGATTTTTTAGATTTTTCCAACTGTTTGTGTAAATAGATAAGTGGCTCGCATGTTTTAAAAACATGCAGAGCCACTCTGTACTTTCGGATGGCTTTAATTACTTCAGAGTAACCTTAGCTCCAACTTCTTCAAGCTTCTTCTTGATGTCTTCAGCTTCTTCCTTGGAAGCACCTTCCTTAACAACCTTAGGAGCGCCGTCTACAACGTCCTTAGCTTCCTTCAGACCCAGACCGGTTACTTCACGAACAACCTTGATAACCTTAACCTTCTCAGCACCAACCTCTGTCAACTCAACGTCGAACTCGGTCTTCTCTTCCTCTGCTGCACCTGCGCCAGCGCCTGCTGCTGCAACTACAACGCCTGCTGCTGCGGATACGCCGAACTCTTCCTCGCAAGCCTTTACAAGGTCGTTCAACTCTAATACGGTCATCTCTTTAATAGCATCAATTAATTCCTGTGCTGTCAACTTAGCCATTTTCATTTTCCTCCATTTTTCTAAATGATAATTGTTTTTTGTTTATGCGTCTTTCTCTGCAATCTGCTTAATAACACGAGCAAAGTTCGTAACAGGACTCTGCATGCTGCCAAGCAATCTGGAAATAAGTACTTCTCTGGAAGGAATACTTGCGATAGCGCTGATTCCCTTAACGTCGTACACGGTACCTTCTACTACACCAGCCTTAATCTCCAGCTTATCAGCGGTCTTTGCAAACTCAGCAAGTACTCTTGCGGGTGCTGTTGCATCCTCGGTAGAAATTGCTACTGCGCTGGGTCCTTCCAGATACTGGCTTAAACCTTCAAAAGCTGTGTCCTTGAAAGCACGGGTCATAAAAGTGTTCTTGTACACCTTGTAGGTAACTCCTGCCTCACGCAGATTCTTACGAAGCTGTGTGTCCTGCTCAACAGTAAGTCCACGGTAATCTACCAGAACTACGGACTGAGCATCTTTAATATGAGCAGAAATCTCCTCAACAATAGGTGCCTTTAATTCAACCTTTGCCATTTTCTTACCTCCTTATAGATTTGTGCCGATAAGAAGACAAACATTACTGTCAATAAAAAATCTCCCTGAAGACTCAGAGAGATACTGTAATCATTCTTACTCATCTCCTCGGCAGGACTTACGTCAGTTTCCCGACACCTGCTGTCTTCGGCATGGTTTCAAAAACCTTTAATATAATAACACAAGGGGTTGACAGATGTCAACCCCTTTTTTTATAAATTAATACTTTGCAACGCTTACCTTTACGCCAGGTCCCATAGTACTTGTCAGAGTAATGCTTCTTAAGTACTGGCCCTTTAATGCGCTGGGCTTAGCCTTTACAATAGCATCCATCAGTGCGTTGAAGTTCTCCTGAAGAGCTTCTTCTGTGAAGGAAGCCTTTCCAACAGGAACATGCACAATGTTTGTCTTATCAAGTCTGTACTCAATCTTACCAGCCTTGATATCGTTTACAGCCTTTGTTACATCCATTGTAACAGTACCAGCCTTAGGGTTAGGCATTAAGCCCTTAGGTCCGAGAACCTTACCAAGACGTCCTACAACACCCATCATATCAGGGGTTGCTACTACTACGTCGAAGTCAAGCCAGCCGTCATTCTGAATCTTCGGAATCAGCTCTTCGCCGCCTACATAATCAGCGCCTGCTGCCTCTGCCTCATTTACCTTATCGCCCTTTGCGAATACCAGAACCTTAACAGTCTTACCAGTTCCGTTAGGCAGTACAACTGCACCACGAATCTGCTGCTCAGCGTGACGTCCGTCACAACCGGTTCTGATGTGTACTTCGATGGTTTCATCAAACTTTGCTGTTGCAGTCTTCTTTACCAAAGCAATTGCATCGTTAGGCTCATAAGCAACGGAGCGGTCTACAAGCTTGGCTGCTTCGGTATACTTCTTACCATGTTTCATTCTTTTACCTCCTAGGTTCCAGCGACAACTCTTGTTGTCTCCCAATCATAATAATTATTAGTCTTCTACAGTAATACCCATGCTGCGTGCTGTACCTGCAATCATGCTCATAGCAGCCTCAAGGCTTGCTGCGTTCAAATCCGGCATCTTCAGCTCAGCGATTTCCTGAAGCTTTGCCTTGGAAATAGAAGCAACCTTTGTCTTGTTAGGAACTGCGGATGCGCTCTTCAGGTTACATGCCTTCTTAAGCAGTACTGCTGCAGGGGGAGTCTTAGTAACGAAACTGAAAGAACGGTCTGCGTATACAGTAATAACTACGGGGATGATTACATCGCCCTTGTCTGCTGTTCTTGCATTGAACTGCTTTGTAAATTCAACAATGTTTACACCATGCTGACCCAGTGCAGGACCAACAGGGGGAGCCGGTGTTGCTTTGCCGGCAGGAATCTGCAACTTAATGTAGCCTTCTACTTTCTTTGCCATTTTGGCACCTCCTATAATGTGGTAAACCGTTATCACCGGCATATCCGGCTGATTCTAACGGAATTTCGGCGCAGAATGCTTTTGTTTCCGCATCTGCTCCCACTTTGTTGCCGGAGCGAAAACGCTCCATTTGTATTTTGACCGCCACAGGCGGGAAATACCTTAAAGTTTTCTTACTTCTGCAAAGCTGATTTCAACAGGTGTTTCTCTGCCGAACAGTTCAACATTGATGGTTGCTGTCTGCTTGCTGTAATCCAGCTTCTGAACCACACCAACGGTATCCTTCCAGACACCTGCGACAACTGCAATGCTGTCTCCTTCCACAAAGTCAATGGAAATATTCTCAGCTTTGATTCCCAGAGGCTTCATTTCCGCTTCTGTCAGAGGAACGGGCTTGCTTCCCGGACCAACGAAGCCTGTAACCCCACGGGTATTCCGAACAACGTACCAGGTATCGTCGTTCATTTCCATATTAAGAAGTACATAGCCGGGGAACATTTTTCTCTGAACGGTCTTTTTCGTTCCGTTCTTCATTTCCACGACATCTTCCAACGGCACTCTTACTTCCAGAATCTGCTCTGCAAGCTCTTTGTTGTTCTCGATGGTCTTCTCAATATTGGCTTTGACCTTGTTTTCATATCCTGAATAGGTATGAACTACATACCATTTTGCCTCTGCCATACACAATCACCCTCGCTCTAAATTGATGTTAAGATGTTTACGCCATACTTGATAAAATAGTCCAGTATCGCTATGATTACTCCCACAACAACCGAGATTGCCACAACAGCCACAGACTGCTTCAGGGTAGACTTTCTATCCGGCCATACAATTTTCTTGAATTCAGCTTTCACGCCATCCCAAAAACCAACGCGCTTCTGCTTTTCTGCGGAATCTCCCATTCTCAAACCATGCCTTTCCCGTACTTGCATATCGCAATATGCCCGGTCAAATTACTTTGTTTCTTTGTGCAACGTATGTGTCTTGCAGAATCTACAATACTTCTTGGTTTCCATTCTGTCAGGATGAGTCTTCTTATCCTTGGTAGTATTGTAGTTACGCTGCTTGCATTCAGTACAAGCTAAAGTGATTTTTGTACGCATATCGGCTACCTCCACTTGTTTTTTAAGCATAAAAAAAAGACCTAAAATCTTATCTCGCTTGAATAATATAGCATATAACCGCCCGTCCGTCAACATGTTTTCGCTATTTTTCTTATTCTTTTCCAGCAATAATATTCTATATAGTCCCTTTTATATCCTGTTGTTTTACCCATTCTATATAGCCCCGGTCCAGCAGCTTCTTTTCCTCTTCATATCTGGAAATATATCCACAGGCGGAAATATCATGCCCTCCCTCCCAGGTTTCCACATAAACAAGCTGGGTTACAGCAACAAACAAATTGACCTTCAGGTTCTCTTTCTTATCTATATACAGGGTTGCAATACAGTCTTTATTCTTCTTCGTCAGCGCATGCCTTTTTATGACCCCAATCAATTCATTTCCTCTGTAAATACAGTAATAATGCTCCCGCTCTCCCCTGAAGCCCACCTTGAAGCAGTAGTACAGTTCTCCCTGATAAACAAGGGCAGGCGCATCAATATTCCTTTTGAAACAGCTCTTTCCAACCCTCCCCACAGTAAGGGCATTTCCGTAATAATACGCCACCTGTTCCCCCGCAGAATCAAGCACCACAAAGCCCGGCAATCTTTTCCATCTTCCATAATCAGGATACGGAAAACCGGAAAACATTCTTGGCACCATTTTCATGCTGTGAAGCCCCGTTGGAAAAGCATACAACTCTTTTCCCAGCCAGAAGGAAATCGGCTGTTTGTTATCGTTGAAGGCACTGGCGATTTCTTCTCCTCCCTCCTGCCGGAAGGAATAGCTGACCTCGTAGCCCCATGTATCCTGTATTTGTTTATGCAGATTAATTATCATGTGTCAGTTTCCCCCGATATTCCTGCCGGTTTTCCTTTTTAATGATTATATTGTACAGCCTTTTTAAATTCAATACAAATCTGCATTTTCATGTTTCTTTTTTCCTGTTCAAAAGCGCTTGCTTTCCTTGCATCCATGTGCTACTATACAATCATAAAAGTGGGTTTTTATGTGCGTTTTTCCGGAAATGGATTTCCGAAGCACCTGGATTCCCGTCTGCACCCTGTTGATTCACGGAAGAAAGGAGGGAACGCGGCAATGAGCAGCATGACACTCAATACCATATATAATAACTATCTCACTGTACATACGCCCAAGGCACTTACCAAATATGATGCCCATAAAAGGAGCGAACTGCGCAGTGTCTGTGATTCTATTGTCAAAATAAACCGAGACGCTCCCTGGTATCTTCCTACAACGAATCAGTCTACCCTGCAATATGTTATTGATTTAAAAGAAAATGCGCGGGAAATGCACCATACGATTGCCCAGCTGGGCGGTCTTGAGGAAGAGGGCTCCTTAAGTAAAAAGCGTGCCTTTTCTTCCGATGAAGATATTGCTGCTGTTTCCTATATTGGTTCCCCCGATTCCTCCGCGGCAACAGAGGAGATGCAGCTGACAGTGCAGTCCCTTGCCTCCGCTCAGGAAAATCTGGGAATGTTTCTTTCTGATGAAAAGGTAAATCTGGAACCTGATACCTATTCCTTTGATATCAGTGTCAATGACATGAACTATGAATTTCAGTTTGTGATTGAAGACTCGGACACCAACCGTTCCATACAGGAAAAGTTGGTCCGGCTTATCAACCACTCTGCTGTGGGAATTCATGCAGACCTTGCTGAATCCGATGGGAAAACGGCTTTAAGACTGACCTCCGAAAGTTCCGGTATTCCACAGGGACGTCAGGACATTTTCTCCGTTTCAGATAACCATACAAGTAAGACAGCAGGAGCAGTAGAATATTTCGGTCTGGACTATATCAGCCATCCTGCCTCCAACGCGGAATATCTGGTAGATGGGCAGAAATACTCCTCTTCTTCCAACCATGTCACTCTGGGTAAACTGTTTGAAGCCGACCTGAGAGGCATCAGCGATGAGGGTACTTCCATAACCCTTGGCCTGAAAACAGATTTGGAATCCTTTACAGATAATGTTTCCCATTTAATCGGCGGATACAACGAATTTTTAAAAGCTGCCGATGCTTACCGGGAAACCCAGTTAAAAAGCAGGCAGCTTGTATCAGAATTGAAAGGGATTGCCGGTGTATACAGCGGTTCGCTGGAGGCTCTTGGTGTGTCCTTTACTCAGGATGGCACTTTGCGTTTCGACCAGACGCTTTTACAGCAAAATGCAGCCGAGTCTGACAATATCGCTGAAACCTTTGAACCCTTAAAGAATTTTACAGCTTCCCTGCTCCGTAAAAGCAGCCAGATTTCCATCGACCCCATGAATTATGTTCAGAAAACCATCGTTGCCTATAAAAATCCGGGGCATACCTTTGTCAGCCCCTATAATACAAGCGCATACAGCGGGATGCTGTTTTCCAGCTATTGTTAGGCTCCCTCTTTTGCCGCCATGGCAAGCGCCTCTGCAATCACCTTGTCCATATCGTAATATTTGTACTGCCCTAATCGGCCTCCGAAAAGAACATTCTGCTCTTTCCCGGCAAGTTTTGCGTATTCCGCATACAGGGCACTGTTTTTTGCATCATTGATGGGATAGTAGGGTTCATCTCCCCGCTTCCATTCCGCAGGATATTCTCTGGTAATTACCGTATCCGGCTGGTTCCCAAATTCAAAATGCTTGTGCTCAATAATCCGGGTATAGGGCACTTCTCTTTCCGTGTAATTCACCACCGCATTTCCCTGATAATTTTCACAACCCTCCAGCACCTCTGTTTCAAACCGCAGGGAACGATACTGCAGTTCTCCCAGACAATAATCGAAATATTCGTCTATCATGCCGGTATAAAGCACCTTATCAAATATATCTCCATCCGAACCGTTTTCCGTATTTTCAGAATCCGCCGCAAAGTTCTGCCCCGGCAGCTTTGCACCGCTTTTCTTCACAAACTCCTTAAAATCTACCCCAAGACGCACCGGGATTCCCTCCAGAAGCTTCTCAATTATCCCTGTGTATCCACCAATGGGAATACCCTGATATCTGTCTGTAAAATAATTATTGTCATAAATAAAACGAACCGGCAGTCTGCGGATAATAAATGCCGGAAGTTCCTTGCAGCTTCTGCCCCACTGCTTCTCCGTGTAACCTTTTACCAGTTTTTCGTATACATCCCTGCCTACCAGAGAAAGTGCCTGTTCCTCCAGATTTGCCGCCTTAAATGCTTCCGGTGCCGTATCTGCAGCTCCACATATCTCCTCCAGTGCCTCCTGCCTCTGCTTTTCAATAATTGCCTTTGCCTGAGCGGGTGTTTTTATCCCCCAAAGTTTGCTGAATGTATTCATATTGAAGGGCAGATTATAAAGCTCCTCCCCGTATACAGCAATTGGCGAATTGATATATTGATTAAAATCTGCATATTGATTTACAAATTCCCAAATTTCCTGATTTGAGGTATGAAAAATATGGGCGCCATACTGATGCACCTGAATTCCATGTTCCTCCGCTGTATAGATATTTCCGCCAATATGACTTCTTTTGTCAATACATAAACACTTTTTACCGGCTTTATTCATTTGCGCCGCAAAAACCGCTCCGAATAAACCAGTTCCCACAATCAAATAATCGTATCTCATTTTGCCTTTTTACCCTTTGCCCTGTACTTGTCAATCTGTACGAAATCATCCATCAATTCCAAAACCTTATCTCTGCCCGTCTGGTTCAGCTTTACGTAATACTGCATCACCCTGTTTTCCAGAAGCTGTGCTCCCAGGGATGCATCCCTTTCCAGGGAAGTAAAATCCACCGGATTCAAGCTCAATTTATCACACATTTTAATTACAGTACCATATGCCATCCCTTCAATTCCACGCTCCAACGCTGTTACCAACGTACTGTACGGGATTCCCATTTCCATTGCAAACTGACGTACACTGCGGTATTGACGTAAAATTTCTCTCTTCAAAATCTCTGCTTTTGTCATAATTTCCTCATTTCTGCCTTACTTGCGACTTGTTCTAACATTTTCCCTTCGTTTTGAACCCTCATACAATATTTACGTCTATGACTAATATACGATTTATCGTTCTTCTTTTCAACACTCCCGTCAAAAATTTAGACTTTCTTAACAAATAAAAAAACAGGAATTCATATACTTCTACTTTAAAATCTGCAAAAGGAAGTAATTTTATTCCTGTCTTTTTATATTGCTATGTCGTTCCATTTTTGAATCAATCTAAGCCATATTTTTGAAGCATTTCGTTTCTGAATTTTGCATCAGAAAGCCTTTCCAACTGCCCCGCTTCCCCGTTTTCACTCATCCGTACTATCAACTGTGCCAGCTGCTCCTGACCTTCTGCACGTCCCTGGGCAAGACCTTCCATCTGTCCCTCTAAGCGCCCTTCATCCCGGACATAGTCATCCTCTGCTTTTCTGTCACGCTTCGCTTTCAATCGTGCCTCATAAGTCCATCTCAGCTTCTTCCCCAGATTCATTCTTCTCACCACTTCTATTGCATCCAGAATCCCCGTCACATCGCTTATTAGCTGCTTTCTGATACCTTCATAGGCCATAACCTCCCTGAAAGCATCGTCATACTTAAGTAAAAATATTTTCATGTTTCCTCTCCATTCCTGCGCACGCCCTTTGCGCATCTCGAGTTTGTGTCAAGTGCGCGCAGACACAAATCTCGCGATTGAAAAATTCTATTTTTCAATCTTCCTCCTGTTCTTCGCAGGAGATTTTGGAAACATAAAGTATAATAATCACCAGACATTTCCCGGAAAATCTTCTGCTTTTTCAATTGTTTTACATTGGATAAAAGCATAGATTTTCTAAGGAATGTCAGAATGTTTGATTTTAATTTCGAGCCTGTTCCAGCATTTCCTGTACTTCACTGTCATAAGGCGAACATTTTTGAATCTGCTGCAAAATCTCCATCGCCTGCGCATTTTCACCCCTTTGCAGATACATCTTTGCTGCCTTCTTCAAAGAAACAATGACTGCAGATAACTCTGCGGCGGCAGAATTTGCTTCTTTATTGCGCCGCTCAATTTCATCCCGCAAAGCCTTCGCATAAACACTGATTGTTTCATCCAGTTCCGGATATAATCCCATACACTTTCTTGCACTTTCCAGCGTCTTTAAATCATTCTTCTGCTCTCTGTATTCCTTCAGGCGCATAAGTCCCAGCGCAAGCTGAGCTTCTTCCGGAAGCATTTCTGCCGCCTCTTCAAATACAAATTCCTTATAATAAGGGCCATAGAACGCAAGCACCTTCTCTGCATACTGCCAGAAACGCTGTTCCTGTAATTCCATAGGAATCCCCATTTTTCCATAGCAGCGTATATATCCCTCCATACATTTTATTTCAAAAATGCCATATCGGATATTTTCCTGACGCTTCCAGGAACCAATCCGCATCTCCCATTCCCGGATATTTTCCACGGAAGCTTCTCTGCTCCAGTTCTGTAACATTCTCTGCCAAGTACCATATGGAATCTGTAAGAACTCCTCTTCTAAAGCAATATCAAGCCGCTCCGCCACATTCCAGATTTCCGTCTTAATTTCCAAAAGCTCTTTCCCATACTGAGAAAACAGCTTCTGAAATAACACCTCTTCCTCGCTTTTCCTGTCCTTCTCGGAAGTAATTGCCGGATTCTTCTCTGTCCACAAAATTTTAGCATATAAAATATAGCGATGCTCATATTCCAGTTCTGCAACAAGTCTGCGTAATTTTAACAGTTTTTCTTCCTGCTTCTGCTGTTTATAGGCAATTTCCGTTTCCAGAAAAACTACATGCATTTCCTTCATACCATCTTCTCTGGAAACAAGAGTCTGTAACATTTCCACCCAAAGAGGATTATATGCCACACTACAGCAGGCATCTACTATCTTTCTCTCCTCCTCGTTCTGGCAAAGCATACGTTTATCAGACCAGTCAATCCGATAAAAAGCATCCTTTGCAAGGCTATAGTCCCCCAACAGAATCAGCGATACCATCGACATCAGCAGTGCCGGATATTGTAACCGTTCTTCAAATACGCCTGCCGTAATTAACGTGGTCCCCTGCATCAAGGCTTCTTTATCCTGCCCAATGTTATCAATGTACTTTATATATCTTTTCAGGCACTCCCGGCATTTATTATATTCCTTCATTTTGCTGTAAAGTCTGACACCCGCAAAGCAAAAGAAAGCCCGCGTAGGATTCGGCATTGCAAATTCTGCCAAAGCCTCTTTCAGCCAGTAATCCTCTTCCTCATATCGAGCTAAGGATTCCAGAGAAATTAGCAGGAAGCCATAGATTGCCCCTATCTGTATAATTTCATCCTCCCTATTCTTCCCAACCCCCTTTTTCTTTCTCTTTTCCAATTCTGCAGCACATAATTTTACGACCTCTTCATATTCGTCAATTGCAAAATACTCCTGTGACAACTGACAAATCCAGCGCCAGCTTTCCGGCTCCGCCTCTCTCATTTCCTGTAATGGCTTAATATTCCGTCTGGCATGTTTTTTCTTGTCCTCTTCATTCTGATATACATATCCATAGTGATGCACATAGTCCGTAAAATCCTTTAATGGTAACTGATACGGTTCTATATATTCATGAATTTTTCCATAAAACTTCGTCTTCGGTTCCAGCCTCACCATCCGTGCAACAACGGCATCATCGTATATTGTTCCCTGCATATTATGATAATTTCTTACAACATAACGGGCACTCTTATACTTCTTATACTCTCCTGACTTAAAAAACTCCAGCATCTGTTCAGGCTTTTCAAACCACTCATCATCATCCAGATATAAAAACCATTCTCCCTCTGCCAGCTTTAATCCTGCATTTCTTGCCGCAGCAAAATCATCACACCAGGTAAAATTTACAATTTTATCCGCATACTGTTCTGCCAGCTGCCTCTGTTCTTTATTACAACCTGTATCCACCAAAATGATTTCACAGGGAATATTCTCCTTAAAAGCCTGCAAAGAATCAAGACTTTTCTTCATTTCTTCTCTGCCGGATATCAACATAGATATGGACAACAAAATTTTCTTTGTCTTCATACTTTTATTCCTCTCACGATATATTCAAAAGAATATAAAAAATGGAGCCCGGCATCGAAGCCGAGCCCCGTAGTAGTTACACTTTGGTTCGCTCTAATAGAATTAGCCAAGTAAGGACAGAACACCCTGATTGGACTGATTAGCCTGAGCAAGCATAGCCTGTCCAGCCTGAGCCAGAATGTTGCTGTTGGAGTACTTAACCATCTCAGAAGCCATATCAGTATCACGAATCTGGCTCTCTGCACTGGTAGTATTCTCAACAACGTTATCCAGGTTGTTGATGGTGTGCTCAAGTCTGTTCTGAACTGCACCAAGGTCGGAACGCTGTGCAGAAACCTTCTGGATAGCAGCCTTAATCTTCTCAATTGCATCCAATGCGTTGCTGTCGTCAGTTCCATCCATCTTCAGACCATTGATGCCAAGTCCCTTGGAACTCATGGACTCAATATTCATGGTAATCTGGTTGTTAGATGTTGCATCTGCACCAACATGCAGACCTACAGACAAAGCGCCCACCTTATCACGTACATTCGCGATTTCGGCAGCTTTTAATGTAGTTTCATTACCTACTGCGTCATATACCTTTGCCGCACTTGCCAATGCATAGTTAGAGCCTGTGGTATCAGACTTACCTGCATAAGTGGTAGAGAAGTACTGATCCAAATCGTTTGTGGAAATCTTGTTGCCATCCTTATCATAATATGATGCTTTAGCGGCCGTTGCTGCAGCAGCCTTAATGGAAGTTGCATTCATAACGATGGTATCAGTATAATCTGTATTAGCTGTTGCCTGCTTATTGTAACCAGTTGCAGCTAAAGTACCAAGAGTAACACCCTCGGAATTGTAGATTGTGAATACACCGGTTGTAGCACTGGTAGACTTTACCTTGAACTTCTCAGCAGCTTCACCGTTCAGAGCCAGAGAGTAAGTTGTAGCCTTCTTCTGTCCAGCTCCATTGTTAGCTGTTGCATCCCACTCACTCTTAGCGGTAATGCTTGCACCCTGATCACGGAGAGCCTTCATCAATTCATTGATGTCTTCCATGTTTTCTGCAGATGCCGTTTCTGTTGTAAATTTTAAACCGGTATTGGTTGTTCCATCTGTCGTAAAAGTAGCGGATGCCACTGCTGCTGATGCAAATGTCTTATAAGAATAAGTAGTTCCCTTTGCAGCCTTATCATCGCCCTTTAACAGATAAGTTTCATTGAACTTGGTTGTTTCAGCAACACGGTCGATTTCTGTTGTCAGCTGGTCAATCTCAGACTGGATAGCTGTACGGTCAGACTCGGAGTTAGTTCCGTTAGCTGCCTTTACTGCCAGCTCGTTCATTCTCTGCAGCATATCGTGTACTTCAGTAAGTGCACCTTCAGCTGTCTGAACGGTAGAAATACCATCCTGCGCATTTGCAGAAGCCTGTGTCAGACCTCTAATCTGCTTTCTCATTTTCTCGGAAATAGCAAGACCAGCTGCATCATCTGCTGCACGATTAATCTTGTAACCGGAAGAAAGCTTCTCAGTTGACTTTGCCTGGGATGCTGTTGTCAGACCTAACATTCTGTTAGAGTTCATAGCTGTAAGATTGTGTTGTACTACCATGATTTATTCCTCCTTGAATATGTAGCCGCTTCCCTGCGGCCATAATAATTATCAATGGCAATGTCTGTTTTGGAATCGCACTTTCCATCCCTTTCACTGCCTTGTCCTCTCATACCACCCGATGTGCGATTCCGGTGGTTTTGAGGCTATGCAAAGCACTTATTTGCTTTACTTGTTAAGTATATCGGCTTTTCCTTTTCAAACTTTAGAGGATTTTTTTATTTTTTTGCCAATCTCCTCTAATTCTTTGTCCTGTGGAAGCATTTGCTTCCATTCGTTCCACTCTTCCATTGCATCTTTCTGTTGCCCGTTCTCCCATTTCCACAAAATCAGCTTTTTAGAAAAAATAATATATGCATCTTCTCTTTCGCAAAGCGCGGCAATATTTAATCCTAATTCAATCCACTCTCCCTGTACCCTCTGAGAGCCCTGTCCTTCCTTCAGCATTAGAAGTAACGATTCCATCACCTGCTGATATCTTCCAAGTGCCACCATTTCAATAATCTGCTTCGATTCTTTCAAAAAGTCCGCAAATTTTTCCCTTGAAATAAGCTGCGAAAACTGTTCTGTAAAAGAGACCAAGAAATCATAACACCTGTTTCTGTCCTGCCCACTTGTACTCAACTCCAGCAACAGCAATCTTTGCACCAATTCCCGCATAAATGTGAGTTTTTCATTTTGAGGAAGACGTTTCAACAATTCTTTCGTCACAGATTTCCCCATGATTTTTTCAACAAGTTCTAGCTTCCTTTCCGGTGCCTGTTCAGTCCGAAACAGCACATTAAAGGTATCTTTTAGTCCATTATAATATACCACATATAAAAAATTCAAATTACTTTCCGAAACAAATCCACATTTCTGTAACAAAAGTTCAACAGACTTATTAAATAAAACTTCATCGGCATCCTCTCTGCCTTCTATCCACTTGTAGGAAACGGATTTAGGGGACATGTAATAAGAATGAAGTGTCTTCGCATATACTCCAATCGCATCAGAAGCCTTCACACATTCATACACATTTACTGTATCCCCTCCATATGCTTTGGGAAACCACTCCGGTAACTCCATTTCATATCTTGCTTTGGCAGCCTTGGCTGTATAGACTTTCCCCCAAGCCTGTCGCAAATTCCAATGTACTTCCGCAAAATACTCATTAAAATTTACTTCGCCATATAATATCCTATTTTGAGGAAGGACTTTCTCACCACAAATCATCCCGTCCATTACATTAATAAATCTGGTTCCACATGCAGCAATATCCAAATGATACTCATTCATAAAAGAAGCTATTTCCTCTAAAAATGTTAAGTCGTACGCATCATCTGCATCTAATACGCAAAATTTATCATTTTCTCTTAAATTTTGAGATATCAACCAAAACTTCAAATTTTCATTGTAATTTCTATTTATCTTATTAAAGAATGGAACTACACGGCTATCCTTCTCCGCATATTCCCGTAATATTTCCCCCGTTCTATCCGTAGAGCCATTGTCCAAAACATAATACGTCAATTCGCCATATGTCTGATTTAAAACGCTGTCCATGGCTCTTCTTAATGTTTTTTCTGCATTGTACGCACAAGTACGGACATAAATCATCCCTTTTCTCCCTTCAGAAACATCCTTAACTGTTCTGGTAGTATATTTTTCATATACTGTGGCATCTGTTTCCCTAATCTTTCTCTTAGTTGTACTTTGTATGTGTTCAATTCTTTAAACTTATTTATCAATCCTGCCTCTATATTTTCGTCTTCCACATCCAGCACATATTCTGAAAATCCCAAGTCCTCTGCAATTCCCCTTGCTTTTGTGGAATATCCAATTGACAATGTGGGAACGCTGGTAGAATAAGATGCAATTGTTACATGAGTTCTGGCTGCTATACACAATTCTGCATTAGAAATAACATATTTATACTCCGCAGCCGATAGATTTTTGTCCAGAAAAAATACTCTCTCTTCTTTCTCATATTGTTTTTTTATAAGTTCTAATGCATCTAAATCATTATCTACCGTCATGAGTACATGAGGCAAGAGGATAATATTATAATCTGTTTCGTTCAAAATATAAGAAACCAATTCGCATGCTGCCCGAATCACCCTGCTATTTTTCCGGCAAACCAGCGGACTTATATTTAATATAATATAATGTCTTATAGGAATATCTGTTTTCTCCGGTTTCAATCCAAATGCAATATCACTGACCCGCAGAACATTTTTCAATCCAAGCCCTGTTAATGTCTTATAGGTTATTCCCTCTCTGGCTAAAATCAAGTCATGTTCTCTTAACACAGCAAACATTTCCTTGTCTATTACTGCTGCATCCAGAGAACAGCCCCAGAGAATGCT
>ENA-UESE01000260-UESE01000260.1-human-gut-metagenome-genome-assembly--contig:-NODE-260-length-78128-cov-28.299701_pt1 | contig 78128 bp, 103 predicted proteins | sample MGYA00242995_ERZ507996 | MGnify/ENA primary metagenome ERZ507996 (study PRJEB26167, sample SAMN06115489) | human gut metagenome | host: Homo sapiens | place: China:Sichuan | collected 2015-04-15...
GAAGAGGAAGAGGAAGAAGAGGAAGAAGAGGAAGAGGAAGAAGAGGAAGAGGAAGAGGAAGAAGAGGAAGAGGAAGAGGAAGAAGAGGAAGAGGAAGAGGAAGAAGAGGAAGAGTTGACCGGTGAACAACTCAATGAAATGGATTTTGAAGAGTTAGAAGATATTTGCGAAGATAAATCACTTGATACTGACCCTGATGATTATGATGAGGACGAGGTTGAAAAGTTGAGAAAAGCAGTTGCAAAAGAATTGGGTATTAATCTCCCAAAAAAGCAAGAGAAAAAATCCAAAAGTAAGAAGGGTAAAAAATAATAAGACTATCAATTATCGTTCATAATTTAGTATTCATAAAAAATCCAGAGGGGTTAATAAAAGAACACTGATACCTGTAGAATTCATATCGTTCCTATTTAATTCAAGTTTTAACCCCTCTGGATATAAAAAGTAGACCATTTATTAAATAACAATAAAACAAAAAAAAATTATGGCAACTAAGAAAAAAGTTACAAAAGAAGTTAATGCTGCTGAAGCAGAAAAAAAGGCAGCAAAAAGGAAAGCTCGTTTGGAAGCTATTAAAAATCGTCCTGAAGGACAAAGACCCAATGGGAAACAAATTGATGTTATTGAAACCGGTAATGGGGTAGTAAAAAATTATGGATATCCCCTAAAAAACAAAGATGGACACCAGGGAGTATTGGTAACATCAGTTTTGGAAACCAAAGATGGTCAAGCAGTTTCTACTTCAGTAACATTTGTTCCTGGTAAATTTACGGTAAAAGCCAAAAAGGGACATGGAACTATTTGCACAGCAAAAACCAAAAAAGATAAAGATGTTGCTGGGGAATCAGAAAATGATGAGGATTAAAAAATCCATATAAACCTCTCTTTTTGTTCATATAGTTAAGTTTTAGTTTTGTAAAGCTTGCCCTATTTAGGTTTAACTTATTTTCCTAAATAGGGTTTTTTTATTTATTAAGGTTATTATGGATAATAAACTAGATGATATAGAAATTTTATACTTTGCAATCTGTAATCAAATAGGATTATATAATTCTTTTCTAGAAGATAATAAAAATAACCTTTCAAAAGAAGATATTGAATTTTCAGAATATATAATTGCAAGGTCAATGGAGATAAGGGATAATATGGAAAAGAATTTGAAAAACAAATTTGATTTAGATGTGGATAAACCAATAAGTAGACCAAAATGGACAGAGGAAAGTATGTAATGTCAGTAAGGAATTTAATCCTTAGTATAATTGACCAATCTAGGGAATTAAATTCCCTAGAATTGGAGTTATCCAAAACCAATAATCTTGGTAAAAGAAATTCTTTGATAAAATCAAAGGTATTTAAGTTAAAGAAATTAAAACATACTATGAGTACCATTGATAAGATTGTCAATGGAAATATAATAACAATTAGGTATTCATTAGATGAACAGGTATTTCAAAGAAAATTTGTAAATATATCAAAAAGAGATGTAATACTCCTGTTAAAATTGACTAATTCAAATCATAAAATTAAAATCCTAGAAATCAAGGAGGAATTTACCAAAGAAAGTTTAATAAAACTATAAGATATAAAATTTAGAATCGAATCCTATGGAATTTAAAACCTTAAAAATATCACCAAAAACAGCAGTTTTAGAATCTGTTAGGGCTCAAACTAAATTATTTAGATATGTAAGGGATAATAATTTAGAATCAGCAAAAGCAAATCTAAATCACCCAATACATGGTCCTATCATTAAAGAATATTTAAGAATCATACAATATGGTAATAATAAAATAAATGAGTTAGAACAAGAGATTATGAAAACAAAAAAAGAAAAGAAAGCTAAGGAAAAATTAGCAAATGAAGTTAAGGTTAAAAAAAGTGACAAAAAACTTAAAAAACCAGTAGTAAAGGTTGAACCTTCTAAAAATCGGGTATTTACAACTTATGATTATCCCACCATTGATGGGAAAGAACTCTCTTCAGATTTGAAAAAGAGATATAGGGCAAAAATCAGAAGTTTGATTAAATCCCAAATGACTAAAGAGGAAGCAACTAAAAGAGCAACTGCTTTTATCAAGGAAGAAAGTACAAAACCCAAAGATATAAAGAAGCAGGAACCCGACAAGGAATCAAAAAGCAAGGTTGGAAAATCAGAGAAAAAAGACAAGGTTTCTAAGAAAAAAGATTTACAGCCTAAGGATTCTTCAAAATCCAAAAAATCCAAAGATAAGCCTAAAAAAAAGGTAAAAAAGGAAGAGGATTAAATAAAGGATTTTGTGGGACCAAAATAGGAAAAGGTATAGTGGATAATCCTGCAATTCACTATACCTTTTTTCATTGACTAACCCAGAATTTTTATTTGCATAATTAAATTATTAAATTTATATTTGCATTGAAATAAAAATAAAAAGGAAACAACTACTATGGCAAAAATAAAAATAACCCCAGCTTTAACCCAAGAGAAAATATTACTCATGGTTCTAGATATAAACATAGAATCAATAGAGAATATTCTACTTGATAATCAAATAAAAGAAAAATGGAAACTCTTGTGGGATAATTATGACATAAATGGGGAGATATTTAGAGAACAAGCTACAAATATATTAAATACTTATAAATTCATAAGAAATCATATAATAACCAGTAATGATATCCCAACTTTTACATTAAAGAGTTTAAAGAGTACCTGGTATAATACTTTAAAAAGCACTTTATTTATGTTGGAACCTCAATTATTGGAAAAAGAACCATTTGCTCTATATGCAATAAATAAGCTATGGGATATATTTCTAGAGATTGATTATAATAGAAAAGATAATTTTATTAACTTACTAAATTTAAAAAGCTATGTTGACAAGTTTTGACCTAATTGATTTTGATGTTAAATCTAGTTCCAATTTAACTCATATATCCTGGAAAAGGGATATTGGACCCACAACAAAGGGAACCTTAAAAGTTTCTTTTCACAATGGTCTAAGATATGAATATTATGGTATACCAAAATCATTAGTAGACCAATTATATGAAGTTGAGCAATCTAATGGTTCTGTTGGTTCTGCATTTCACAATCTTATAGTTAGAAACAAATCAATAAAATATCGTAAATTATGAACAAAAAGGATTTTAATCCAGATTTTAATGATGATGATTTACTAGTGGATATGACCTTTAAGGTAGTAAAATTCATATTCACAATAGTTGCAGTATTAGGGGTATTCATTGTATTTGGTAAAATATCACAAGATAGTCAAAGTAATGAAGAGTATACTCCAATAACATTTACTAATGTTAATCCAAGTATTCCAGCAAGTGAAATTAAATCAAGAGATTATACTAATAGAACTGTAACTTATAGGGAATATGGAACCCCACCCCCAAGCAAATTATATGATAATTCAGATTATAGCAATAAGGGATTTGTTATAAAAGCAAATAATGGGGTTGAAATAAATACTGGGTTAACCAAAGATGATATTATACAGCAAGTAATGGACGATGCTGATATATATGATTTAATAGATTATTATGGTGATGAACTAAGGTAATCATAACATTATCACAATCCCAGAATTTTATATATTAAATATTTGCATAATTAAATATTGCATTATATATTTGCATTGCAATAAAAAATAAAAGAGTTATGGCAAAGAAACCTAAAATTAACCTATCGGATTATACTTATGAATTTGAGGAAATCCTAGAAGCACACAGAAATTGTTGCCCATATCACCATTACCAAAAACAAGGAGATAATGGGTTAAACTACACAATCAAATGTGGTGCCAATCATGAAGTTTGCAATGACAAATGTTGGTATATCCAGAACTTCAAAAAAGAACTTGAGTCACATATTAATTAAACCCCAAGTAAACCACAAGAATTTTGATTAAAAAATTTTTCTATATTAAAAAATTGAATTATATTTGTATTGTAAAAATTAATTATCTATTATTTATAAACAACTAAAACTTAAAGTCATGGAAAAGAACGAAAAGAAAATCACAACAACTGCTGAATTCATTAATGAAGTTCAAAACGTATTAAACAGTGAAAAACCTCAGGAAGTAAAGAAAACTAAATCAGAGAAAAAATCCAAAGAGGTAAAGGCCCAAAAGAAAGAAGACAAAACTTCTAAAAAGAAGAACGAAAAGAATGAAAAAGTTCTTAAAGAGGTAAAGGCCCAAAATGAAATAAATCTGGTAGAGGAAGTAATATCTAAAAGGGAAGTAAAATACAAATACCCAGAAGATTGTATTGATACCTTATCAAGAAAGAAATTTAGACAACAAGTAAGGAATAAACTTCATCAATTGGAATTGGAAATGTACAGAATCCAAGATAAGCAATCCAAGGAATTTAAGAGAAAATCCAAGGAATATGAATCCTATAAAAAAGAGGTTCTAAAAGAAGGTGCAGCTGCATAAATAGAATAAATAGAGTGGGTGAATGAATTAGTTAGTTATTATTTGTTTAATGAAAGATAACAACCAACTATTACTTTTGACTTTCACTTTTATCATTCACCCACTCATTATATATTAATATACCTTAATAAAAATCCAGGATTATGTATAAGCTACCAGAAAAAGTTATTAAAAAATCTAATGAGGAACTTATAGATATACATAAAAAATGTATAACTAATTATCTTATCCAAAGGCAAATAAAAATCACTAGAAGGAGACAATTATTCATTATTTATGACCATTATATAAGTCATAAGAATATAAGAATGTTCTTTTATAGACCAATAAAGTTATTTGTATATGCTTTGGTAACAAATAGGTTGGAAGAAATAAGTAATTACATATATAAGACAAAAAAAAAATGTTCACTGATTTAGTATCAACTCTTACTCTGGATAAAACCAGGATTATATACCCAAATTTTGCAACTAATAATCTTGATATTAGGAAAATCATGGTAAAGGATTTATTCAAATCCTGGGATACTAAGGGTAATAATACATATCCAGATTTTTATATAAGGGGGTATTACTATAATGAGGACCATCATAGTAGGGATATATTTAGAATTGATGATACTGGTACCCATTATTTATATATCACTGGAGTCCCAAAAGGAACCCCAAAAAATAGTAATGCCCTAAATGTATTTAAATTACTAAATGCACAATATATGACTTATTTTGAGGATTCAGAAATAGGATATTTAATTCAAATAACACAGATATGGAAAAAATGAGTTTACTTAAATTGATGTATGCTCAAATAATGGCAAATGATAATAATGGCATATATCCCCATAATTTATATAAACGTAGAGGACCAAAATTTAATCCCAATTATACAGTTAAGGATAAAGATTCAATGAGGCAAGAAAGGGAATTCAATATAAATGGGATTAAGGTAATGGCATATTCCAGGAAAGATGCACTACAACGTTTAAAACATAAAAACAAAAGAAAATGAAAACTAAGGATTATGTAAGGTTATTCAAATTGGATAAACCATTTTATGAATTTAGTAGAGAAAAGTTCCTAAATGAATTAGGTAGGGAATTTAATCAAAGGGTTGAAGATACTAGATTAGAAAGGCAAAGGAGGAATCTAGAATTTACTTTTTCTATATTCAATAAAATAGTAAAAGAAATAGAAATAAAATTCTGGTCCATATCCAATAAAAAACATGGGTTGCCTTTTTCAGAAAAATTATTTTCCTCTTTCTTTGCTGGTTGGATAATCCCAATCCGAAAAAAATATTTCCCAAAAGAGGACCAGGAATTAACCTTAAAATGGGAAAGGAAAAAATTGGAAATGCAAAAATCAGAAGAACCCAAAAAACCAAATACCATTAAAAAACCTAAAAATAATAAATCCCTTTCTCACAAGACTAGTAATTAGGTTCTAGGAATTTTATAATTCTAGGGTAAATAAAAACAATTATCTAATAACCAATTGGTTACGCTTATTACTCATGGTTATAAAATTTTAGAGAAATAACAAATCTAATATGTACTATAATGTGGATTATCTATAGTGTAATCATAGGTAAAATTGGGATTATTAATCCTGGGATTATTCAATAAAAAATCCCAATAAATCACCAAAGGAAATAATCAGAATTTCAATAGTGGGTACCTTAATTGGTTTACCCACTATTTTTCTGTGTATTTCAACCATATTGAATAATGAGTAAAAATCCGATATAATTATGGCAAAAAAAGATTTAAATCAAAATCATCAAAGAGTACCTAGACCAATGGGTATAACCCAGTTAATGAATGAGTATCATAAAACTAATGATAAAAAATTATTAGATATGGTGCAAACCTTTATAATACAACAATGGATTATAAATAATGGTAGGGTATGTGGGAACAATTTTTCTATATTGGAATTAAGTAAATTCTTATTATGTGAACCCGAGAGAATTAGGAGAAGGATGATGGAAATGTTAGTAGAAACTAATTTATGGGATAAAGAAAAACAGGATAAATTAATGGATTCACTAATAGGACAAAATCTTGTATGGTTACTAGAAGATAGGATGGAAATAGAGGGTCAATTAAGTTTATTAAAAAAATCCCAGGGTGATAGATATACCCCTTTTGTTACTTCAGAAGTGAATAAAACCCTTGGTCTAAAATTGAATACTTCTACAAATTTACAATCTTTCATTAGGGCTTTATCTGGTGGGAATAGTTATGTAAATATATTCAATAATAATCAGGTAAATCAAACTCAAAATAACACTATTACATATGATGATGCTCTTAAAATAGTTCAGGAAGAAAGTACTAAATTCTTAGGTAGTGACAAAGAGTTAAAATATATAGAAGCTAATTATGATATTGATGACTTACCAGAAGTAGTTGCAACTAAACAACTTGGGGTTGATACTTCAAAGGAGGGTCTTACTTTAAGCAATTCAGAAATTAGTCAAACCATAGACACTTACTATAAAGAACTAGATAATGGTGAAACCCCACATGATGTTAGGAGAGAAATAGAATTGCAAATAGACAAAGAAGCTATAGACCCAGAAATAGATATATATCCAGATAATTAACCCCCAATATATTATATTAAATATTTGCATAATTAAATATTGCATTATATATTTGCATTAAATAATAATTAAAATAAAAAGGATATGGAACTAAACCTAAAAGAATCATATAATTTACTCAAAACTCTAATTAAAGAACACTGGGTAATATATGATTGCCCAGGTGGGTTAGAGTTAATAACTAATGTTCATCTTAAAAATAACAATCTTAGCTTTACAACTAAATCAAAACTTATAGTATATCCAGGAAATAGGGTATATATATTAAATACCAAGGATATACCATTAAGACTTTTCAGTAATGTATCATCTAAATCACTTGATTTTAATATAGTTACCATAGATGTTAGTGATATTACAAAATATAAATATTTTGGTATCATAAAACTTAGTGAACCAATAGATATAAGTTCTGATATAAAAAAATTACCAGAAACAATATTTATAGAAGAGGGTATAGTAGAAGAACAATATCTTAAATATACTCTAATGGTAGATGTAATAGAGGAGAATATTGGAAAGAAAGAATATAGAAAGTATTATATTGTTAAATATATAGACCACAACTTTAATTTACATTATAGTAATAAATATAAACCAGAAGACCTAAGAAGATTAACATTCATATCACCATTAAAAATCAAATAATATGTACGAAACTAAAAAACTGATTAGTAGAAAAAGAGGTAGATATCTTATAGATAATGATTTATCTATATGGATAAATAACTTATCCAAGGAATTTCATATAGATGACTATAAACTCCATAAAAAAGTGTACGAAACTTACAAACATAATAGTTCATTATATGATATAATGCCTGAATTATTATATAATAAAACCTTATTATTAGCTCTTTATATATGTAATAATAAGTACATAAACCCAATAAAATTATGTAATTTAATCAATATAGAACTATATTTCATATCTAAAAATGGGTTTATAGATTACCCAGAATTGATAGAACCATTAGAAAAATCAATAATGAAATGTGAATCATTTGGTTATTTTCATATTAATTCAATATCTTTAATGAATGTTGATACATTTCTAAAAAAGACATATACAATGGTATATTCACAAAATGTATCAAGAAGTGATTTAATACAAAATTGGTCAAATTTAATATATGATTGTCTATATATCTTCTCAAAAGATGAACAATCATTTAATATGGTTAAAAATACTATAGTTAGGGACTTAAAGGAATTCAAGGAAAAAGAAGAATGCAATCAAAAGTAATACCATTAGATGTAATAAAACATATATTGGAATTAAATCATGACCTATCAACAATGCGTGAAGATAATATTCCACTTAGTCAAATATCCACATATTTAAGAACAAAAGAGAGAGAAATTAAAGATAAATACCAATTAGATGACATGGATTTAGTTCTTATAAGGTTTAATATATTTAGAAATTTTACTCTGGATTCATAATGTTAATTTTAGGTAGGGGGAATCCTCCTACCATTTTTTATGTTCCCAATCTAGAAAGTTATTTATCCTAACCTTAAAGAGAACTAGTAAATAAAAACCTAAATTCTGGAACCCAAGGTAAACCCCCAATATATTATATTAAATATTTGCATAATTAAATATTGCATTATATATTTGCATTAAATAATAATTAAAATAAAAGGGATATGGAAACAACAGAACAAAAAATTAACTTGCAACTAAACATTGATGGTTACAAATTCTTTGAAACCAATCAATCATTTGATGATGACCAAACCTATTCAAATTTGATACAGGGGTTTATGGATGACCTTGATTATAAATTGGAAAACATGGGGGATTCAGAAAATGAACCAGTAGATGAAGAACTTTATGATAAGATTATTCCACACAAAAAACCAAAATTACAAATATCAATTAATATTGATATTCCAGAAAAAGAGGCTAATAGTATCATATCTGATATACGATTTATCTATGATAGAAATTCTTTGGTAAAAGACATATATGATATGCTAAATGAATCATCTCTAAATATCCAGGACATAAATAGAGTAATAGATATTGTCAGGTCAAAATTCTAACCAATAAATTCTAACTAATATGCAATTTAGTAGCTTTATAACCAATAAAATCATTAAAAAACTTATTGAATGGGACCCAGAATTATGGTGGGTAGATATATTACATAATTCTAACTTTAACTTTTTCAAGGATTTACAAAATCTGTTAAACTCATATAAAAACCATATAGATATTATATTCTATCGTAATGATGAACAAATATATTTCATTGAACATGGAACAGAAAATCCTTGTCATACTTTTAGGGTAGATGATGTAACCTTTTATATAATAATTAAATAACACTAATATGATAAAGAGATTAGTTAACAAACTAGACCCAAGTGAATTATTATCAGAATATACATATAATGCACTTATTTACCTATGTGATTCTGGAAAAGAATTTGCTAATTGTTTGAATAATATCCAAGAACATAATTTTAGAAAGGAAGCTATAGATTCCCAAATACACAATATGTTCAAACAGGTTCATTTAGAAAACCAAATACATGATTCAGAATTTGGTGCTTTTAAGATAAATGGAGAACTATTACCATCTATAAAATTCAAATTAATAGAAGACCCAATACATGATTGGTTTCTAATTGGTGCAGAAGACCAAATAATATTATTAGCAAATAATCCATTATATGAAACTGGACAAAACTAAATATCATGAAACTATCCAAGAAAATACAAAAACTCTTTAATGATACTTTCAAAGAAAAGGATTATTACACTTTTCTAGAATCATTATCTACTTTTGATAATAGGTATCATACCATAATAATAAGAATGGATATGATATCCTTAACTGAACTAATACAGAAAGTAAGGTTACTATCTTTTCTTATATTGTCATCTATATTTAAATATAAAGATATAGCTATTAGACATTTTGAAGAATCAGAGAATGGGTTCTTAATAATAAGGTCTTATCAAGATGATAAGTATCAAATGAATATAACCTTGTTCAAAGATTCTGGAATTATGCAAATAAACATATTAGAAATATGAAACTGTTAGCTCATCTCATATATCTATTAAATGAACAGGGGGTAGGTAATACATTTTACCTATCTCCTATCATTAAAAAAATCCTGGATAATCACTATGAACAGGAAAGAAAAGCTAAGTTATCAACAATGAAGGTATACATAAGGAAGTTTACAAATAATGGTTACCTTAAAAAAGAACCAGGACATTATGTTTTATTAAAACCAATCCCAACAGATTTAACTACTACAATTTTAAGGACCTGGAAATAACCATTAAAATATTGGTATATAAAGGGTTATATATAATAAATTTATTATTATATTTGCATTATAAAATAATAAATAATTATGAACTCAGACTTAAAAATCACCTTATCCAGGGTATTGGAAAAACCATTACAAATCAATGGAACTGATACTGAAACTCATTATATAAATGAGTTATTCAAACGTTTAGTATTCCATGAATTACTAAATAAACTGAACCTAAAAAGCCTATACCACTATAGAGATAATGTTAAATATTGTCCTGGTAAGGTAGAACTAAATTTCACCCTTAATAAACAAGAACTGGACTTATTAATAAATCAAATAACCAGTATGGATAATGTGCAAAAAACTTATATCATACTTCAACCATGGTTACAAGATTTAAATAAAGGGGAACAAGAAGAATTAATTCAATTACTAATAAAAAACTATGGAAGAAATATTTGAAACTCTAAGAAAACAAATAAAAGGGGGTTTTGACCAAAATAACATAATAATCATATTGGATAATTCAATCTCCTTAACCTGTAAAAAACACCCAATTCCAGGCACCAACAATAGCATATTCATAATACAGCCTTACCTAATTGATACCATAGAAAAAATAGGTATACAATCAATAAATATGTATGAACAATATCAAATAATAGCAGTATACCAAAACCAAATACCATATTTAGACCTATTAATTCAGGTACAATGGATAAAGATATCACTAAACCTAAAATGGTATTTCACAGGGATGTTCATACAGCAAAAGTTATCTAAATTAAATGAGGATATAGTCAGACATGAAACAATCACTGGAAAACCACTTACAAAGGAATATATAAGATTCTTCAATGAACCCAAAAAACAATATGAACTAACCATCAAAAACTATCTACAATGGAAAAAGATTTAAACTTATTATCAGAAGAACTATTAGAACAAATCTTTGTCTATCTAATTGATATAAACTGGGAAGAAGACCAAATAGATGAAATCTTAGACCAAATATGGGAAATAGAGGAAGAACTAGAACTAAAAGACAATCTAATCCTATTACCCAACTTCCCATATATAAATACATATCTAGATGACTACAAATACCTAGTAATATATGAATCACCTAAGTATATTCTTCTACAAGATATACCAAATCAATTATACGACTATCTAGAACAAATAGAACTATTCCCATTCCAAGGATACTCAACCACCTACCAAGAACTAGAATACAATTATAATTACCATATAAGGTACAGAACCCAGAGACTAAAAATACAGAATCAAATAGAACAAGAATCCCAACAACTAATCAAGAACCTAATCCTATCCAACCAAATAAACCAAATAACCCCAACCCAAATTAAAATCCAATTCTAATACAAATACAGGGAACTCCCAAAACACAAAAAGGAAGTTCCCTATTATAATACTAAATCCCAATAACCTACGTACAAAAGGATTACAAAATACACCCAACCCCAAACATAAAAAACCAAATAATAATATAAAGAACCAACCCATATAAATAAAAGGGTAATATATAAATAACAATATAATAATATAAAACCAAATTACCTTAAATCCCATTCCCTTTTATTTACACCCCCCCCCTCTTTTTTATTCCCTTTTCTCTATTCAGGATTTTTAATAAACTGAACAAAAAAGCATAAAAACTATATCAAAACATATAGTTTATCAGCCCACGCCGGGCCCTTTTTGGGTGTTTCTAGGCAATTTGAGAAGGTACTGTTTACCCCATGTTTTTGAAGCTTTTTGACTTTTAGGGCTCCCCTACCCTTTAAAAAAAAAGTCTCAAAAACACAGCGTTTTGGCTCACTCACAAATCCGAAAAATTGCCCAAAAAGGCAATCCTAGACCCAAAATTGGGGCCCAAAAGGCAATTTTTAGGTACCTAAAAGGCAATCCCAGAGGCAATTTTTAGGCAATTTAGGTACCTAAAATGGGCCCAAATTTATTAAATTTCGGTACCTAAAAGGCAATTTTTTGGGCCTAAAAGGCCCTCGGATTTATAAAAAATAGGCAATTTTGAGGCCCAAAATTGAGGGATTTTTATAAAAATAGGTACCTAAAATGGTCTAGGATTTAATAAAAATTGCCTAAAATTTGAATCCTGAGGGCAATTTTTAGGTAAAATTTTAAGGATTTTAGGCAATTTTTAGGCTCGGATTTAATAAAAAAGGCCCTTCTAGGTACCTAAAAAGGTAAAATTTTGGGTAATTTTAGGGCCTAAATTTATAAAAATTGGGTATTCAGGTACCTATTTTAGGTAAAATTTTAATAAAAATAGGGCCCAAAAGTACTTAGGATTTAAAATTCCCATCAACAATGTGTAAAGGATTTAAGGCTCTTTGGGTTATTTTTCCTAAAATATCTTAGTAATTTACAAGTATAGAGCTAAGAGTTAATATTAAAAGTAAAAAATAAACTCTAGAAGGTATATTAAAATTAAAAGCATGTAGACTATATAGAAAGAAGATAGATATTGATATGTTATTGAGATGACATCAATTAAGGCTTAAATTTAAGGCCCCGAATTTTTATTTGCATATTATATTATTATATATTATATTTGCATTGCAATTAAATGCAATAAATATATTATTAACAACACTAAAACATTAACAACATGATTACAATCAAAAGTCATTTTGCATTCTCAGGAATCAATATTCCTAGTACAATCAATTGTTCAATCAACTCTTATTTCAAAGAAGACCAATTCATTCAACAAATCGATTTCCCAACTACCTCAATCGTAGAATTCAGGGGACAAAACTACATTAAAGCAATAATTAATAACAATCTAGAAACACTAGATAACAACCTAACACTATTACAAAAATACCCAAATGACTCAGAACTTGCATCAGAAACAATAGAACTATTAAATGCACTAAAACAAATAAATAAACATTTATTGCCCAATAACCAAATATTTGACTTGGAATCATATAATCCAACAATACAAAACCTTATTAATAACTTAAAATAATCACTTTAAAAACTTAACATTATGAATGCTCTAGAATTCAATAACAAAATTGCAAACTTAATCACAAAATTCATTACTAATATCCCAACAATAGGTCAATTTGACCCAAACAATGAAAGACCCAACAAGGATTTCATTCCAATCATAGAACTGGTAAACTTAAATTACCAGTTAAACCCAAATGATCACTCTTCACAATTAAATATCACGCTTAGAAATACAATGGATTCAAAGGAAGAGGAATTCAATGAACCTCTACAAAATAAAGTCAATCAATTTGTTCAGAACTTTATTGATAACCTAACAGAATTAGCTGGATTACATTTAATAACAATAAGCACTGGGACCTCATTAAAAATATATCAACACTTGGTAATGGGAGATACCCTAACCTATCACCAATCAGATTTCAATTATTATATTACTTATTCACAATATTTAGACTAAGTTTCCATAATAATAACATAATCCTGAATGACTGGGAGACCTAAAAAGTCTCCCTTTCTTTTTGTGAATCAGAAAATTCCTACCAACAAAGGCCTAAACCGAAAAAGGCCTTTACCTTATGACAATTATTGTAATCCTGATTTTAAGAATCACCCAATAAATTACTTCCTACGCCCTATAACACATCCTGACCCAATATTCAGGAACTCAATCCTACACTTACTCACTGGGAGCAAAATTATTATATAATATATGATTGGAATAAAAATAAAATTATTATATTTGCATTGTATTATTAACAACTAAAATTTATTTTTATGGAAACAAAAAATTATTTAGAGAGAATGCAAGAATTAAATGCAATCGCAACAAATTTATTTATGGGACCCAACAGACCCCAATACCGACTTGCCATAATTTTAACCATTGACTATGCGGGAGCTTATGGGCTCTCATTACCTGGTAACCTAAACATTATTAATAACGAATACTTCGAAATAACAGGAGACCCCGATAACGAAGGTTACTTTGCTCAAATAACCTCTTTACCCTTCGAAGACCAGGTAAACCTAAAACACCAAATCGCTAACATAATAACCCATAACCTAAGTTACCTAAATAACTGGTTAAACTCCAATCCTGACGATGGGGACTATTTCGACTATATACCAAGCTTAATCGACCAAATGCTCCAATTAATAAACTTAGGCTTCAAAACCTTGGACAACTTTAAAAACGAATACGACTACATTTACGAAAAACTCCAAACACAAATTAATAAATATAACGATATGGACCCCGAAAACGGTATTAACCACATTAACCTAAATACCTTCACCTTAACCGAAGGTTACATGATACATATGCACCTATAAAAAACCTAAACCCAATTAGGAGCCCTCAACAATGGGCTCCTTTTATTTTCGCCTTAAAGGGACCACCTACGCCCTTTAAGCAAAATTGGAAAATTTTATCAATCGCTTGAATCCTTATATCGCTTGAAAATAACCACATACGCTTGAAACTACTTACCTTTGATTATTCTTTTACTATCAAAGAAACAAGGTAATATATAAATATCATTCTAGAGCCTCAAAGAATTTAAACATATTTACTCTAATGGCCATAATTCTATTATTTCTAATAAATATTACTTCCTACCTGATTTACTACATACCCAATCCTAAATATATAACCCAATATGAATACCAACAAATCGATTCCTAAAACTATACATACCTAATCAGATAATTAATATATTGCTAACAACGCATGTGTACCTTTCAGGCATACCAACAATGGTTCCCATCAACAAGGGCCTAATCTTACTAACGCCTTCAGACCCCCGTGGCAAATTTGTAAAAAATTGTAAAAAGAAATAAAAATAAAAATTATTTATTTTCATTCTAAATAATTTTTCTTATTTAGAATTTTTCTAAATAAAAATAATTTATATTTTTTAACCTCAAAAATATTGACAAACGAATAAAAATATATTATCTTTGTTATGTAATCGAAAGGGAAATATTTCCCAATTCATTACACATTATTATATTATTGTTTAACTATCTAATTTTTTTATTTATGGAAACAAAAAATTTTATTGACGAATTGTTAACTAATGACGTATTTGTTAAAAATTCAAATGGAAAAAAATCCTCAATTTATAAGAGGGAATTATTTAACGGAATGTTAGACGACGACAAAAAAAAATTGCGTCGAAAATTGCGTAAAACTTTACAAAACAAATTTTTAGCCACATTTTTAACAATTCGTAAAAATGAAACTGAATTAAAAAAACTATCTAAAATTTGGAAGGAGTATGCAAACAAAGTATATAATAATATAGAGGTTGTTTGCGAATCAAATACAGATATTGAGACACAAAAACTAATTAAACAATTTTTAGAATCAATGAAAAATTGTGAAGCAAAAACAAAATAAATTTCTAATTGAGTAGGGGATAAACTCCCCTACTCCAAAAATCAAAAAATTATGAAAAAGGAAAATAAATGTTATATCAATTTCGTTAGAAAAGAAATACAAAACGAATTAGATATTTTTCAAAGTTTTTTTTCAACTCCAATTTTTGAAAAAAAAGTTGTGTATAAAGACAACGATAAAGTTTATATTTGCTTTCGAGACAATGAAAAATTTTTAGAAAAATTTAATCAAAATTTTTATAAAGACCTCAAAAGAAAAATTATTATTTCAATTCGTTCTAAACTAATTCGTGATAAAAAATTTAAGTTAAAACGATTAGTTAATTTTGAAAAACAAAATCTAATTGCAATCATTTATGAAACTCTTTAATACCCACAATTATGAATACAATAATTTAATAATTGAAATGGAATAAATTTTTAGTTAATTAAGTTAATAAAGGGGATAAATTTTGTCCCCTATTTTTTTACATAATTTAGTTAAAATAAACCTACCCTACCCCCTTCCCAAAGCCACAACTTTTAGAGCCCATAGTAATGGGAGCCCAAGGGAACCAGAGAGAGAAGAGAACCCAACACAACAACAAATAACCACATAGAAACCCCCGAAAGCCAATAACAACCAATCCATAATAATCCATAACCAATAACAACCCCCCCTCTCCAATCAATCCAACAAAACCCAAATTATCCTTCAAACCCAATTTCAAAAAAAAAAATCCCATACCCCCAATAGTAATGGGAATCCCAATCTCTATTTCAATTAAAAAGGGCTACCTCCAAGAAAATATAAATATATCTTCAAAGAGATAACCCTAAAATAAAAACTAAAACTCTAGAAAAGAATATAAAGAATAAATCCTATTCCATATAAAATAACCATAACTGAATTCCATAAATCCTTATTGAATACTTTATTCAAATGGTCAAATACAATTGAAATTAGGTTTAATATTAAAACCAGGGAAAGGATTACTACCAATATAATGGATTTCTCATCACCAGCAAAATATTGCATTAGGAAAAATCCAAAAGAAAATCCAAAGAGTAAATTTATAATATCCCTTGTCATCCTGTTACTTTTATATCAAATAAACCTTCTATTTCCTCTATGGTAATTCCAAGGTATTCCAATTCCAATCTAAGGATATCAAATTCCTCATCTGTAGTTTCAGATATACTGGTTTCCGATAAATGCCTGAATGTAATATAATCATTGAAGGATAGGATATTCCTATTACTATCTACACTTAATAGGACCTTGAAATTAATTGCCATATCAGATGATATAGAATTTATAATTCCAATAAATTTACTAAATTTAGCTGTACCTTTGATGGTAACTAAGGTTCCTTTTTCTAATTCCATAATTTATAAACTTTTTTAAAAAATCCACTCTCAATTAATTCAACTATAATAATTACTATCAATGATGCTGGACTAAGGACTACAAGGAATAAACCCCATAATAAATCTCCAATAGTACATTTATCATTCCATTTTAATTTGATTAGAATAGCTGAAACTATTATTACACTAAGTACGCAGTATATTATAACCCAGGTCATTGCTTATTCCTCCCATTCAATTTTGATTGTTGTAATATGTTCTTCCGATTGTTTAGAAATGTTTAATGATTGTTTAGAAATGTTTAATGCTTCCTCTTTTGAGGAATAAATAACATTACTACAATACCTTCCTTTTTCTTCCCCATAGATATTCACCCACCCCTCTTTCTTTTCTAAGAGTATCATGAGGTCTCTATTTTTTCCAGTACCACCATTAGAGAATACTCCATTTTCTGTATAGTATTCAATTTGTTCTGAATTATCAGAACCTTGTATTAAAGCAACAATTGGTTTAATACATTTTGCGTCGAAGCAAATAATCCTTACCTTTCTTCCGTCTCTTGTATATACTGGCTTACCAGCTTTTGCTGCTTCAAGGTCAAATGGTCTTAAATTCAATTTCTTTTCTTTCATATCTTCTTTGTTTTGTTTAATTTCTACAAATATCTCATCTTTTAGGCATGAATATGCAGGATAATGATTTATATAGTAACTCAATTTGCAGTTTCTTGAAAAATTATCATAAAAAGCACAATTATTACAAAGAGAATCAGGGACCTTTATTTTCTGATATGATTTATTCTCTACCATAATCGGGTTCCCAATCTTTTCAAGTTTCCTGAAAACTACAGATTTATAATCTTTCCTATAAGGTGGTAAACAATTTCCTATTATATTAAGTACATTATTACAACAAATATTATTATGAGTATTGAAATGGCATATAATACACCCATACCCAGTATTCTCAATACATTGGTACCAATTATCTTGATAATTAAATATTTCACCTATTTTTCGTTCCATAATTCCAATTGTTTCCTTCCCCTTTTTTCCTGTAATTCATATACATTTTCATATAAATCCCTAATCTTCTTAAAGGTAATTTTAATTTTTCTAGAACCTTCTAGTTTTACACTTACCCTTTCCATATAACCTCTAGTTTCAAAATTACTTCTATATCCCAAAACTGTTGTATGTGAATAACCAAGGTCATTTATTAAATCCATAAAATCAAATTTTTCACCTACTGGTATTTGATTAAATCTTTTCCTAAGGATATCAAATTTACTCATAATATTAATTGTTTTATATTGAATATGTCTACTATATCTCAATTTGGTCATAAAAAAATTCCTCTACTTGGAATAGAGGAATTGAATAGTAAAAGAAGGAAGAACCAAATACTTCTTTTATCTTAAAATTTTAATATTAATACATTCTAATCCCCAAGATTCTTCCATACTGGGGTCAAAATTACCAGTTGTAGAGATTTGTAAGCCACCAAACATAAATTTTTTACCAGTAGAACTTGGGGAAGTAGAAGTAAGGTATACAGTAGTAAAATTTCTTTGTAAATCATTAGCATTACTGGGGTCAAAATCAATACCGTGTAAATCAACATATTTATTGTCACTTACCATAATATTACAATATCTTTCTGAAGTAACAATATTCTGGATAACAGAACATGCAAATAGACGTATCAATGGTGTATTATCACTTCTAGTAACATATATATCAAATGCAATATCACTGGGAGTTAATGATTTAGCTGACATACTATTGAATACATTGGCCAAATAAAATGCCATTCCTTTAGTAATAGCAGAAAATTTTACTTCAAACCCATCTAATTCATCTTTGGGCATAATTGGGATTATTATCATACTGTTCTATTTTTTAGGTTATTTTTTTGGTTCTTCATATCAAAATAGTATATACAAAAAAACCACCAATATTTTCTCAAACCTTGGTGGCAAACAGTGAAACATAAATTCAAGAACGAGATAAACATAAACTCATAGATGAGTTTCTTTACTATGGTTTTTAAAAAGTGTTATTACTGTATATAATAGTAAACTAAGAATTAATACTGGGGATATCATAAAAGTAATTACCATTATAAAAAAATGCCTTATATTATTCTTTGTACCTTTTACACCTGATTTCCTAACAGTATAATCTATTGCTATGGTTAATATTAACCCAATAAAATATATAATAATTAAAATTTTCATTGCCATAACCCTATACTGTTGCTAGAAATGAAAGGAATAATCCACCAATAATTAAAGCAATGATTACCAATGGTACAAAAAAGGTTCTAAAATTAGAACATTCTTCATCTAAACCTTTAAATATAGCCCAAATACTAAAAAAGCTATCTGTTGTTACTTTGTCAAATTTCCTTAGGATTAAAAAATCCAACATCTTTCTAATCATAAATATTTTTCCTCCATTTTTCTAAGTTTATTGTACAATTTAACCACTGATTCATTAGGTAATTTCCCTAATCCTTCATTAATTTTACCCAAAATTCTGGGTATTCTTTCCATGGATAATAAATAATTATATTTATCCTCATCAAATAGTTCAACCTTGAACTTAGAAGTAACAATACTGATAATATTTAGGTTATTATCTATGGTCATCCCATTATTAAGTTTGTATTTATTACCTTTTAATACAGAATCCACCAAAGCTTTTTCATAATGTGCTGGTCCAGTTACCAATAAAGCATCTTTTTCTTTAAGTTTCATATTTTTTGCATTATATAATTAAATTCAATAAGAAGTAGTATTTCGCAATACCTTTGTTGTATAATATATAATCTCTAAAACTTATAAAAATCATGGGTAAATTAAGAGTACTTGGAGTATGTGGAGCTCAAGGAGCTTTATTATTCCCTTTTAAAAAGTATTTAATTGGTAATATTGAACCAAGAGCAGTATTTCATACAAAAAATGAAGAACAATGGAAATTAAATTTTGGTGAAATACCTTTCAAAAGAGACCTTGAATCATTTAAAGGCCCAATAGATATTATAATTGGTTCCCCTTCTTGTGGTCATTCTAGTGTTTTTAGTTATTCAAGGAAGAAAACCCTTGGTAAACCAAAAGAAGATAAAACTTTGAATCTATTTTTAACCTCTTTGAGCATGTTTAAACCAAAAATATTCCTAATGGAAAACCTCCCAAAACTTTTTGATTTAATTCCAAGAGAGGAATGGGAAGCAAAATTGCAAAATTATCACCTAATTGTCCATTGCCATTCAGTATTTGATTTTGGTAATTCACAAAAATCACGAAAAAGATTAATCCTAATTGGTATTAGAAAGGATTCTAATATAGAAGTATCAAACTTTGAAAATATTTTTCCAGTATCAACTCCAATGTTAGTATCAGAAATTGAAAAACTGATAAGAAAGGACATTAATTTCAAAGAAAATGATGATAAAAAATTAGCCATGTACCATTATTCTGATAAATCAAAGAAAACCCTAACAGTAAAGGAAGTAAAAAATCTTTGGTTGAGTGAATTTAAAAAAGAATATAAATGGCCAATGAAAAATACCAAAATGAAAACTCTTCCAGGAGTGTATAGAAATAGAAAAAACAGTTATCCATTAACTGTAAGACCATCAAATAGGCAATTTAATCCTAATGGGGGTATCATGGGCCTAGAAGAATATAGGATTATTATGGGATTCCCAAAAAGGTTCAAGGTATATATGGATACTGAAAATTTAAATTATTGGCTCAATAAAGGAAGAAATACATTAACAAAAGGCTCAGTTTATGAAGTTGGAGTATGGTTTAAAAAATGCCTGAAAAAACAATTCAGGAATATGGAAACCCCCTAACGCGTACGTATGCGCTTATTATTAATTAAATAAATATATAGATAGATATATAATATCTATCTATATATTACGCATATGCGCTATTATAAGGTTACGTGTACACGTGTACGTAATATATTTATACCCTCTAAAAGGGTAAATAAATATATTTTACTCTTTTTAGAGGAGGGAATAAATCAAAAAGAATAAGGGGGAACTATTGGTTATAAATCCCAAAAATTTTATGTTATGAAAATCCTATGGTCAATTTTGAAAATCCTAATCCCAATTGTTTTATGTTTTTTGGTTGGTTATTACCTTGGTTCATTGAAACATAAATCCGATTCAAAACCCAACAATCAAAAACCAGATACAGTTTATATTGATAAGCCTTTTGTTCCAGAGGAACCATTTGATGAACCAAAAGAACCAGAAGTTATTTATGTTCATACTTTGGATACGATAGAAATTTTAAATATCATTTACCATAATGATACAATAAAACTATTATATCCTGATTCAAGTTTTATTTCAGTATCACCTCAGTTTCTTTCTCAATTCCCAAATTCAAGTAAGCTAATCCAATTTCTTCTAACTGATACTGATTTAAAACTTGGATTATTAAACACAGATGGAAAGCTCTTTGAAAAGGTTTATTCAATTGATACTGATAAATATTCATACAATTACTTTGAGGATAATATGACTCAAAAAAGAAAATCCCTCATAAAAAGATTTTCACCATTAACTGAACTTCAATGGAGACCATTCAACAATTTATGGGATTTGAATTTAGGTTTAAAATACAATACCAGTAAATTTAATTATGAACTTGGGTTGAACTTATTTTATTACCCAAGGATTAAAACAAATCCTGGAACAGATTTATACTTCAAATTAAGTTATCAATTCTAACTATGGCAAGGATATTAAAAGAAGATAAAAGCTTAAACCAGGAACAGCTAAGAACTTTATCTAGAGTATCAAAAGATGTATTTTTATTCTCTACCTTTGTTTGGGTAGTTAACCCAGTACTGGGTATGGTAAAATTTAATTTATATCCATACCAAAAATCAGTTCTTTATCAATTCCTAAAACATAGGTTCAATATAATCCTAAAATTCAGACAAGCTGGAATTACAGAATTGATTGCTATGTACTGTTTATGGTTAGCTATGTATCACCCAAACAAAAAAATAAACATCATATCAATCAAGGATACTATAGCAAAGAAGGTACTTAAGAAAATTAAGTTCATGTATAAGAATTTACCTTGGTACCTTCAAACACCAATCATAAATGGTAGGGTAGGGGAATTTGGTAGTACAACTACCATGGAATTCTCAAATGGTTCAATTATAGAATCAATTCCTACTTCTGAACAAGCTGGTCGTTCAGAATCTCTATCTTTACTTGTTATAGATGAAGCTGCTGCAGTAAGATGGGCTAACCAAATTTGGGCAGCAGCTTTTCCCACTCTTTCTACTGGTGGTTCAGCAATCATTAATTCTACTCCATTAGGAGTTGGTGGATTTTATCATTCAAGTTGGGTAGATGCTATATCTGGTGGTAATCCAATGAATCCAATCAGATTATATTGGCAAATGCACCCAGATAGAGATGATAAATGGTACCAAGAAATGGCATCTGCACTTGGACCAAGAAGAACTGCCCAAGAAATAGATGGTGACTTTTTATCCTCAGGTAATACAGTATTTGATATGTCTGATATTAAAGGTATTGAAGAAATGTTATCTGAATATCCTCCAATATTAACAAAAATGGGTGGTCAATATAGAGAATTCAATGAAGTAGACCCAGATAAGGAATATTTCATTGGTGCAGACTGTTCAACTGGTAGAGCAACTGACTACTCTTCTTTCACATGTATGGATAAATTTGGTGAAGAACAGGTTATATACAAAGGAAGGTTACCTCTAGATAGATATGCAAAGTTACTTGGTGATACTGGAATGAAATTTAATAATGCACTTCTAGCACCAGAAACAAATGATATAGGGGCAGCTGTTACTGCAATGCTTCAAGCTGAAGGTTATCCAAATCTTTATTACTATACTAAAATTCTTAAAAAGAAGGGTAAAAGTAGACCAGAAGAAGAAAAAATTCCTGGTTGGTTAACAACCACTAAAAATAGAACAGTTATAATAGAGGGTCTGGAAGAGGATATTAGAAAAGAAAATATAATCATAAAGGACCCATTCTTTATACAAGAAGCCTATACCTTTATATATGATGCAACAGGAAGACCAGTTGCAAGAGGTAAACATAGAACTTCATCTAGTTCAGCTTCTGATATAGATATGGATGACCAAACTTATTCAGATGATGATATATTTGGTAAAGCTATAACCAACCATATAAGGAAGTCAAATCAATACAATGGATATGTATTACCCCAATAATAAAAATCTATGAATTTATTTGCATGGTTTAGAAAAAAACCAGTACCACAACAATTGGTAAACCAAGATAGAAAAGATGATTCATCAATACCCCCTGGTAGAGTATCAGTTCCTAATGAACCATCATTTAATAATCTAATAAGTGTAATGGGAGTTAAGGACTTGGTATTACCAAGTTTCAGAACTGAAATAATCCCACTTATAAGAGATTTATATAAAGTTAATCCAGATGTTAGTATAGCTTTACAAGATATGTTTAAGTTATCTAATACTGGTCATACTATATCATTCCCAAATAATACCCCGGAAGAAGCAGAAAAAATGAGTTCACATTTAAAACAAGCAAGTAAGAGGTGGACTAATTATACTGCTGGTATTGATGGTTTAGTAAATAAATTTATGGTACAATGTTTAATAGGTGGTGCAATATCCATTGAAGCAGTACCAGATAATAAACTAAATGGGATATCAACCATAGTATTTGTAAATCCAGAATCAATTATATTCAGGAGAATGGGTAATGGGGTATATCACCCATATCAAAAAAATCCATATTCCCCCCAAAATCAAAAACCAGATTATATAAAACTTAATACTGAAACTTATTTATATGTTGGTATGTATAATGATACTGATGAACCTTATGGGGTACCACCTTTTATGGCTGCATTAGATTCATTAAAGGGTCAACATGAAATGAGAGTCAATTTTAAGAATATAATGGAAGTAATGGGTATGGTTGGTTTCTTGGAAGCTAAAATGCAAAAACCTCAAAGATTACCATCAGAAAGTATAGAAAAATATCAGGATAGGTTAATTGGTTTATTAAAACAACTAAAAGTGAACCTAATGAATGGTATGAAAGATGGTATAGTAACTGGGTTCATTGAAGACCATGAATTCAAATTAAATTCAACTACCCAAAACTTACAAAATCTAGATAAACCTTGGACCATGAATCAACAATCAGTTGCAAATGGTTTAGGGGTTAGTGGTAATTTAATTGGAGTTACTTCAAATACTACTGAGGGTGGTGCTGGTATTTTATTATCAAAGATTATCTCCCAGTTAAAAAATTTACAAACCCTTACTTCTTTTGTATTAGAATTTATTTATTCTCTAGAATTACGTCTAGCTGGTCTTCCAAATAAGGGTATTAAAGTTACATTTGGAACTACCACAATATCTGATGAAGTAAAAGTTCAACAAGGATTAGAATATAAGATTAGAAATTTAACCTCTCTTTATAATCAAGGAATAATTGGGCAAGAAAAATTTGCTTGGGAAATGGGCTATGATAAACCCGACCAAAAAGAACCAAGAATTAAACCAGAAGAATCCAACCAAGTATCATCACCAGGTGATAATGCAAAGAAACAAAAAAGGGAGGCAGATAAAGATACCTCGGATAGAAAAACAAGGGATAAAAATAATCCAAATCCTAAAAGGGCTGACCAAGATACAAGAAAACGATAAATAATAAATATTATGACAAATTATGTTGATACCATGGTACTTGGAAATGGACATAGTATATTAATGTCCCATGTACCTAACCATCATGAAGAAATTTCTAATAGGTTTTTTAGTGAAGCTAAACCTAATAAAGATTCAATAGACCAATTTGGTCTATTCGGTTCAGGGGCTAATTATAATACTTTTTATCAAGATGTAGACCCAGAAGATTTATATCCCAGTGATGAAGAGTTTATAGAACCAATGTTTAGGTTACTTTCAGCTTGTATAGTTTCAAAGAATTATATGCCAACTGAATTTCCCAAGAATGTTCTTAAAGATTCTATGAATCTTTTAGTTGGTCAAACAGTAAATTGTGACCATGAAACTGATGTAGCCAATGCTATTGGTTCCGTTAAATCAGTTTTATGGCAAGAATCATATACAGTTGATGGAGTAACTATACCTGCTGGAATAAATGGGGTACTAAAAATAGATGGTAAATCAAACCCAAGAATTGCAAGAGGTATAAATATGGACCCTCCTTCTATACATTCCAATTCAGTAACTGTTCAATTCGAATGGAAACCATCACATAGATTTGAAAAAGAATGGGAATTTTATGATAAATTAGGTACCATAGCTGAAGATGGTACTATGGTTCGTAGAATTGCTACAAGAATTATATCTTATAAGGAAACTTCTTTGGTATCACATGGAGCTGACCCATTTGCTCAATTAATAAAAGATAATAAAATAAACAATCCAGCTTATGCTGGTTCTGTTTATTATTCATTTTCGGAAGCTCCCATAAAGAAAGAAGACCTTCCAAAGAAACTTTCTTTCTTTGAATTCAAAGGGGCCCATGAAGTTGATATAATGTACAATACCAGTAAATTTATTAATGAAAATAATAATACTAACCCAAAAGATAAACCTATAATGAATGAATTAGAAAAATTTCTAGAATCATTATTTGGTGATGGTATGTTAACTCTACAAGAGGGGGCAACCATTAGTCAAGAAATGGTTCTCTCTCAGATTAGAACAATTGTATCTGAGAATTCTAGTTTATCTGAAGCTAAAACAAATGCTGAGGATAATATTAATAAATTAAATGGTGAAATAAATACCTTAAAAGAAACCATTGAATCAAATAAATTGATGGTAACTATTGGTACTAACCATTTAACTGAGGTAAGAAATAATGCAATTTCTTCCTATAAAAAGCTTGTTGGTGAATATAAAGTAGATGAAAATATTATCTCTTTATTGGAATCCAATACTACAAGTATTGAGACTCTTATATCACTTACGAAAACCTATGATTTACAATTAGAAGAAAAATTCCCCCTTGTTTGTAAAGAATGTGGTTCTAAAAATGTAAGCAGAGCTTCCTCAGTAACAAAAGATGATGAATCTACAGAAGAAACTAAAAATTCTGAGGATTTAAATTCTACTATCAAAAATATAGCTGATTCTAAATTAAAATAATATAAGAAGATTATGATGCCCTATGTAAATCCCGAAGCAATGACTGCTGTTGGGAGTAAAACCAAACAAACAGTAATTTATAAAAGTGAATCTCATAAATTACATCAGGCATTTCCTGTAAAAAAAGATGAGGTTATACTTCAAGGTCAACCAGTACAGTTGAATACTGATGGTACTATTCAAGCTTATTTTGGTACTGGTATTTATTTGGGTATTGCTGTTACTGATACTCAATACCCTGCTTATCCTGTTGGGGAAAAAATTCCTGAAGTAACAGTAATGGTAGAAGCATTTGCTATTGTATATGGAGTAGCTGGAGAAGAAATGCCTACATGTGGTGCTGTACTTCCCAATAAACTTGATGAAGATAGCATATATGTAACATATATGTTAGATGATGAAGGAGCTTCAACAACAAAAGCTAATCCCAAATTTGTTAATTTAAATACTGCAGCAGCTATCAATGATTTAATTGCAGTAATGGTTCGATAAAAAAATATTAAAAAGTAATATGGAAGACGTAACTAAAATGAAAGCACAGGACTTCACCAAAGAGTTGAGGTCAATTGTACAACTTTTGGATGCTACCCGTGCTGGTCACCAAAATCAAAGACCTGTTGATATTTCACTTAGTGAATTGGTAACAAACCGTTATGGATTGTCAATTCAGGATTATTATGATAAGATTGGCATTAATCCCAAAAAAGATACAATGCAGAATATCTTTACAATGCCTGACCAAAATATCCGTTGGATTGTTCCTGAAATTATCCGTGATGCCATTTATTTGGGTATTAAGGAAGCTCCTTTCTATCCCAATATTATTTCTTCTGACCAAGCAATCAATGGGCTTCAAGTAATCATGCCTATGATTAACCCTTCAGATGCTGCACCTGCAAGAGTTAATGAAGCTGAAACTATTCCCCTTGGAGATGTAAGCTTTGGTCAAAAATCAGTAAGACTTTTCAAAATTGGTAAAGGTTTTAAAATTACTGAAGAGGTTAAGAATTATGTATCACTTGATGTAATGGCAATTTTCATTCGTGACTTTGGTATTCAATTGGGTTATGCCCTTGATACTTTGGCTATGGATGTATTGATCAATGGTAATCAAGCTGATGGTTCTGAATCTGCCCCAGTAATTGGAGTAAATACCACTGCAGAAGGTATTACCTATAAAGACCTTCTTAGAACTTGGGTTCGTGGTTCTCGTCTTGGTAGGGTATTCCGTACATTGATTGGTGATGAATCAGCAGCAATTGATATTCTTGACCTTCCTGAATTCAAAATCAGAATGTATGGTCAACCCCAATCCACAATGAATTTGAAAACTCCTGTTCCCAGCAGCTCTGATTTTTATATTCATCCTGGGGTACCTGAAAATAATGTATTATTGGTAGACCCCCGTTCTGCATTAATTAAGCTTACAGCTCGTCAATTGATGATTGAATCTGAAAAGATTGTATCTAATCAAACTGAAGCTGTATATGCTACAATTACCACTGGTTTCTCCAAGATGTACAGAGATGCTTCAATATTGATTGATTCTACTAAGGAATTTAGTACAAATGGATTCCCTGAATGGATGAATATTGACCCCTATATCACTGTAAACATTGAGCAGTAAACTCTTTTCATTTATAAAAGATACCTGGTATTCCATAAATATACATGGGTACCAGGTATCAAATTATTAATTTATTAAATCAAATCAATTATGGGTACAAAAGTAAAGGTAGGTTCAAAAGCTTATATATTCCATGACCAATCCACTGGTATTACCATTAAAAAGGGTGAAATAAAAGAGTTAACACCCCAACAATACAATTCAAAAAGAATCCGTTCTGCTATCAATGGTGGTCATTTGGTAATTACCAATGAAAACATTGAAAAAGAGATTAAAAAAGATGTAAAGGTTGATAATAAGAAAGCTATTGAAAAATTCAAAGAAATGGTAGAATCTGGTATGACCAGTGAAAAAATTGCCAAAGCTTTCAATTTGGAAACCCTAAAAACAATGGCAGCTTCTTTTGATATTGAAGTAACAGATGAAGATACTAAACTATCTATTGTTGAAGCTTTAATGGAAGAAGACGAAGAACCTTCAGAAGATTAAAAAAAATAAACTATGGTAGTTGATTTTATATTCAACACTGTAGGGTTAAAATCAAATTTTACAAACCTATCATATGAAGTCCCAGATGAGTATACCTACTCCTGGGACTTTGGTGATGGGGAAACTTCAACTGAATTGAACCCTACACATGAATATCAGAAAATGGGTTTTTATAGGGTTTCAATGTCAATTGTTGATTCCAATAATAGACCAGTAGAAAAGGTAACAAAAACTGTTTTGATATCTGATAAAGTAAAAACCCATTTATCAAACAGTATATATGTGTTGATTAATACTTATATACCTTATTCAATATTTGGAAAGGTACCATCAAGTGTTAAACAACAATTTATTGAGAAATGGCAATTATATATTCAGCCACTAGTAAATCATGAAATTCCAGTAGAAGATTTTAATAATGAACTTTATTATGAAGCTCTAGAAAATCAATTAATAATGGAATTGGCTGCTTATGATTATATGATATTAAACATTCAAAATGTAATCAATGCTACTTCTCAAACCATTATAAAAGATAATTCACAAGGTTCAGAATGTGGGGGGGAATATTCTTCCCAAAGTTCTGGTTCCTCATCAGATACATCTTCTGCATCTGGGGGTTCAATAAAAAAGATTGTAACTGGACCAACAGAAGTAGAATATTTTAATGATACAGAATCTGAAAAAGATTTTATATCAAACATAACTAAAGCAACCCAACCTGGTGGTTTCATAGATATACTGAAACAAAATTTATGTATGCTAGCAGGAAGGTTAGATATATATCTACCAATCTGTGAAAATCAAACCAGAGTTGTAGTACCAAGAGTGGTAAACAGAAGGAAACCAAGATTATTGGATGGTCCAGACCCATTAGAAGTATTAAGGTAATATGCCAAAAATTAGCAGAATGTCCCAAAAAGATTGGGATAAATATAAATCCATAATAAATAACTTCATAGATATAGATGCTGGTAAACAACCATTTCTATGGTTAAGAAAAATAAACCAACCATTAGCTTTTGGTGAAGATGTTGGAGTTAAATATGTACCTTATCAATTAGAGGGGTTATTCCAATATAATTTTATTAAAACCTGGGCATCATCTGGAAGAAATTCCATTTCTGGTGAACTAGATAATGGTAATTTGGTTTTATATATTTCTGCTAACCTTTTAAGGGAAAACAATTTATTAAACAAATATGGGTATTGGGATTTTAATTGGTCCGAAGATAGGTTTATATTAAATGGGAAAGTATATAAACCATCCGGAGATACCCAAGTTGCACAAGCATCAGATGAAGCTCTTTTATTCTTTATCATATTAGATAGAGAAGACCCACAAGAGAATGAAGATATTTTACAATCTTATGTATCAGATACTACTATAATAAGTTCTGGAAAACAATCCATAATAAGGAATACAAATGGTAGAAAAGTTTATGAAATAATTTGATATGGAAAATCAAGTAGTACAACAACCATTTTGGGCAGATTTTAAAATTAAAGTAGGTTTATATGCAAAACAAGAAGAAAATGGGGAGACCAAAAAAGTATTGATTGACCCAAAAGATATACAGTTTAAATTTACTTATAAAGATGCAAAGGATAACCAGTTGGTTGCTAGTTATGATGGTACTACAAGAGTAAATCATAAGATTGAAGATAATCATATTATAGTGATTGTAAATTCAAATACCTTTCAATGTGGGATATTAAGGGTAACTAGAGCATTCAATACCCCAGATTCTGATTTTAATGATGGGATTTGGGATTATGGAGATAAAACTGAATATACCAATATAGAAATTGTATCATGAATGTTATTATAGAAGAAGAGGTATTAGTTCCAGATGTACCAATAATAGAGGAGCAAGTACTTTATCCTTCAAATCCAATTTCTGTAGAAGAAGAGGTATTAGTTCCAGCTATTGTTCAAAAACCTAAATTTATTCCCGACCCGTCATGGGGAAATCTTGACGAATGCCCAGATAATGACATTTGGTTTGTGGTGACAGACGATAAACCGACTACATTTGAAGATTATATTTTTGTGCAGTACTCCTCTTTTAATGTAAAAAGTTATAAGATAGATTGGGGAGACGGTAGTGAAATTTATACCGCTATCGCCCCAACGAATACCAATATAACAAACCATAAATATTTAAAAGGAACTGGCAGAATAGATACTAATGGCAGGGAATTTTGGATAATGAAGGTTACGTATGAATTACATTCGATTGACTATCCCCATTATATTTATCCAAACGGTTATGTGTATGTAAATTACCCTCAAAAGATATTTAATATAGCTCCTTATAAATATATTGTATTCGGAAAGAATCTTCGTAAGTTTGAGTTCTCCACCTTCGACATAGCGACATTCCCCTTAGAAGCCATTAAATTTCTATCGGATACAATAGACATGATTCCCTCTTTTCCTTATAATAAAACCAGATTGAAATACATATTACATGCCGGGGATACTTTAAAATTAACTAAGCTAATCGGTTATAGATTTAGGAATGGTGTCTGTCAAGATTTAAGTGACATTCAGATTGAAGGAGGAGAATTTGGAGAATATCTATGGGGTTGTGAAAATCAAACCAGAGGTAAAGTAGACCTTTCTAAAATGAAGGTATCATCGGATAAACAATGGGGTCATTGTTTTTATGGAACTGGACAAATGATAGAGGAAGTAATCATGCCTCAGGAACCATTTACTGGTACTTATGTTAGGAACTGTTTTTATAATTGCATCTCATTGAGAAAATTGGTATTGCCCAAATCGATGCCGAATGTAGAGGATGCATTAGGATTTTTGCAAAATTGTAAACAGTTATATGATTTTGAATTACCAAGCGATTTTGGGTCAAAAGGAAATGGACTCATTCTTACTATGCAGTATGTACCAAAAACCATGAGATTGGACCTAAAAAATACAAAGATAAGATGTTTAGTGTGGTCAAGTGAAAGAGAACATTCAAGTATTGGTCTAATTGGGTTAACATTTTCATCGGAATCCCCATTTGATTATCAAATTAGTAACGCACATTTATATTTTCAGTTTGCTCCACTTTCTTATGACGCCATAATAGAAATTTTTAATCAGTTACCAAATTTCAAAGGTGAATCAGTAAGAGTTATTAACATAAATAGATGTGCCGGGACATCTGAACTTACGGAAGAAGATATAAAGATAGCTACGGATAAAAATTGGCAAGTAATAGGAGTATGAAAAGAATACAAGCAAAAAATGGTTTTATGCTGGTAAAAACTGGTATAGAGGAAAGTGGACTACCTTTTATAGTAATTACTCGTGCTATATCAGGTCCAGATAATAGTGATTTTTCTGATTGGAAAGAATTACCAGAACAAGAAGCTTTAGAATTACAAGAAAAATATAACAATAATGGGGATAGGAATATTAATTAAAATTCTGGGTATACCCATAAATAAAGGTACCCCCAATAAAGATTCAAATAATGAAAAATCAAGGTAGAAAATCCATTACCCTAAGTTTACAGGTAAGTGTAATAGGTAATATACCAAGTGGTAACTTTAAGCTTGGTTCACCTAAGGAGGTTTTCCTTATTAAAAATATAACTGATGAAGCAATAAGCTTATCAGTTAAACCAGCAGGAAGTGGGGAATTCATTACCACAAAGATATATCCTGGTTGGAACCCAGAAATAATTTCGGAAATCCAAGATGCCCCTGAAAATTCTTTACAGTATGGGTATTAAGTAAAAAAAAAATGTCAGGACAATTAATTATAGGAGTAGGAGGGAACCAATCATCATCAAGTTCCATACCAAAGAATTCAGTTACTTCTGATATGGTAAAATCCATAGTAGTAACTGATAGTGCACCTATAAAAGAAGATAATGTTCTATATTTTGAATATGAACCAGTATCATCTGTGGTATTACGTTCTTCAGCAGAAAAAAAAATCCCAAGATTTAGTAATGCAGAGATAAAGAATAAATTTATTAAGAATAACTCTGGAATATTAAATTTAATTCTAGAAAACCCCACAGATAATACCTATAAAAGGGTTAGGATATTATTAAGAAATAATTCCAAAGAATCTGGGAACTTAATTATACAGGATTCAGATTTTAATAAAGTTGGAACAAATACTTCTTATATCAGTAGTGGTTCAACTGGGTTTACCATAGAACCAAATTCTATATTGAGTATCCCAATAAACCTTTTGTTTGATAATGATGGTCTCTATGAAATCCAATTTGATTTAGTGTATTTAGATAGTGGTAATATTATCACTACCAATAAATTTGTAGTTCAGGTAGGGAATTAGATTATGGCAACACCAATAAGCTCATTTAATAACAGAAAAATCCAAAGAATTGTTTTTAATGGAAGGGAAATAAGAAAAGCTGTTTTTAATGGTTTAGTGGTTTGGACCAATGATGATTCAGAACCAAGACTTTCTCTTGAGAAACTAAGTGTATTTTTATCTGAACAAAACAATTTTCAAGATACTAATCAAGTGTACACAAATACAACTTTTTCTGTGGAATAAATAAAAAAAAATGGCAGAAGTAACCAAAAAAGGTATAGTAGTAAATCCTAGTACAGGTAGTGGGGATACTACTTTAAAAGTAAAAGCACAAACACCCAATAGTGGTAACCGTGTTAAACAATCAGCAGAATTTACAGTAACAGCTCCTGGAGTTTCAGAACCCAAGAAATTTACTGCAAATCTATTACCCAAAGAGGAGTTTGTAAGTTTTGATAATAGTTCACCTGCAGTTGATAAAGCTGGTGGAGTAGTTACTATTACTGGTAAATCAAACTCTCAAAAACTTACCTTTAAAAAGGGTGCAGGTGATATAATCACAGAAGATATTTCTTCAATTGAATATCAGGCAAATGGTTCTAATACTGTAAATGGTGTTGCTATTGATGGTGACCCTGGAGCAACTGCTCAGTATACCTTCACTTTAACTTTAAATGCTGTTGAAAATGAGACAGTAGATGCAAGAACCCAACAGATTACAGTAGAAGGAGCTGGTGGTTCCAGTGTATCAGCTACTCTTACTCTTAATCAAACTGCTGGTGATCCGACTTTGGAAGTATCTCCTACTTCTATCGATGTACCTCAAGATGGTTCAGAAGTACAAGTACAAGTTACTACCAATACTACATTCACAGTTTCTTAAAAAGATTAATCAACAATCCAGGTGGAATTCAAAACCCACCTGGATTTTTTCCTAATAAGGATTATGTCAAAGAAAGCAAAAGCAAGTTCCAATATTATTGCAGAAATACCATGGAATGATGGTACTGGGGATAAGGTATATGTTAATTATAATCCTAATGAAAAATCCCAAACCATAAACATAACCTCGGATTTTAATTTTGGAAATCAACCAAGGGATTTAATAATTACAATCCAAACTAATTCACCAAATATAGACCCAGATTTACAAGTAAAATTTTCCTTACTTGTTACACAACAGGTTGACAATACAAGAGTAGTAGCCACATTTGATAACAAAAAATCCTTATATTCAAATACTTCTTCTCAATATGTAAAACAATCCTAATATTATGGAATTAAAAATATCAATACCATGGGGAGATGGTACTAACCAATATTTCTATCTTGATTTTTCTAAAATACAGGAAAATGACCAAGTCTTGGTTACTTCAGATAAAAATACCCAAGGTATTCAAAGAGTAAAAGTTATTGGATTTAAAGGAATATCAGAAAAAGTAGATAACAATCAACCAATAGCTTATTTACAAGTATTACAACAAACAGATAATAGTGTAGTAGCCACATTTGATAGTAATGTGAGTATATATGATGATAATAAAGCTTCCTATAAATATTAACCATAAAAAATAAAATATTATGCCAGAATTTAAAGACATATCAACATTTAACCAAGTAACCCCAGTTGGTACTGAAAGAATCCAGGTATCAGCAGCCAATTGTGTAACTCTAATGGATATTGCTAATCTTGGTAGTGAAACTAATTGGTATACTGAATTAGATAAAAGAATTACACAGAATAAAAATGATGCTCTTGCAGCTTATGAATTAGCTAATAATGCTAATAATAAAGCAGTTGAAGCTATGAGTGATGCAGAATCTGCTTTAAATAAAGCATCAAATAATCTTTCATCAATAGTTTCATTATCCAATAATTATAAAGCTTTATCAAGTTATAACCTAATTAGTAATACTATTGCTAGTGTTACATTAACTGGTAATAATGTAAGTTTTATAAATAATTCATCAATTAAAACCATAATACTTAATATCACTAATTGGGGAGCGAACCTGGGTTCGCTCCAGGATTCAGTAATATATATTCCAAGAAGTAATGGAGTGGGTGGTATAGTTGAATGGAGTACTCCCAATAAAGCAAGTGGTATATATGGTAATCTTACCGAAATAGAAATGATGGTTTCAAGTTTAAATAATTGTTGGGTAAGATATCAAGTAAGTCTAGTAAAAAGTGAAAATGGTAATAATATGACTGGTTTTGAATTAATAATTATTGGTACTGTATTACTATCTAATCCTAACAAAGAAGTAATGGAGAGTTTATAATCAAAATATATTATAACTTATGAAAAAGTGGATTAAATCACCATACTTTTGGTTAATTATCTATTTAATAGCCATGTTTATAGTAGTTGCATTCCTTTGGAAGTATCTTCCAATATGGGAATCATTATTACTTATATTATGGTCAACCTGTTCTCTAGTAGCTGGGTATTTAGTTGCTAGGTTTTTATATAAACATTAAAAGTAAAACTCTTCTATGGCTAAAAAAATACCACATTTATCAATACCTTCAATTGGTAACCTTCCAATAGAAATAAAGTTATATGGTGATTGGCATAAAGCCATAGAATTAGTTGATAATCTTGGACCCAGTATTAAAAAAGGGTATGATACAGCAGTAAATAAATTTTCAAAGGATTTATTAAAGATTGTATTATTTTCCATAGCTACTGGAACTCCTCCAAAAGGTACAGGTATAAATTGGGAACCTCATAGTCCTATCACTACAAAGAAATATGGGGAACACCCAATTTATTACCTTACTGGTACTTATTATAGGGCAATAGGATTATTCAAATACAAGGATAAAACACTTGTTGGATTACCAAGGTCAAAAGGAAGGTCATCATCAGGTGGTATAACTCTTGGGGAATTAGCAAGAATTCTTGAATATGGAACTGGTGGAAAAGGTGGAGGTAAATCATCAGGAACTATACCACCAAGACCATTATGGAATCCTGCAATAAATGCAGTTGGTGGAAAAGATAGACTAAGGTCAATGATTATAAAAAATATCAGAAAACAATTATATGGTTTTGGTATAAGAGCCAACCAAGTTAGATGGAGGTAATAAATATGATAAATTCACAAGAAATCATAGAAAGGTCAATATATCAAGCCTTGCTTAATGCTTCTATAAAACTTGGATATTCACTAGACCCAAATAATTATTTACCCATAAGTATTGAAAACCAAAAAAGGTTTAAAGAAGACATGGATAAATTAAATAAATATATTTGGGTATTTGGTACTGGGAATAATCAATCCAAGGATAAGAAACTTACTCCAAGGATAGTAGTTAATGCAAGGGGTTTCTATCCTGGTGGAATTGGTTTACCTAAGTTACTTATACAAAAAGAGGAAGGAATAGGATTTACAGCAACGGAAGAACCATACGAAACCATAGACCAATTTATAGATATACATCTAATAGCTAATAATCAAGAAGACCTAAGATTATTACATCAGGTAATGTTTTATAGTATCCCACAAAGGGGTTATTTAAAACCTTATAATGTAGATGAATTTTTATTTTCTGGTAATATATTTCTGGAATTGGTAAACTTCTTTGATATTCCTAATTTAGATTTTGGGTTATTAGAGAAAGTTTACCAATTTGTTATTCAAGATTGTGTAATAAATGAAATTACAGAAAAAGCAGACCTTGTACCTATTACAGATATAACACTTCTATTAGAAAATTATGGATATAACCTAATAGAAGTTTCAAAATAAACAAATTATTAATCCCAAAATATAAAAAGTATGCCTAATACACCTAGAGTTGAATTCAACTTTCAAAACAACAATGTACAGCAATCTGTACCGTTATTAGGGGTATCCCATGTAATGGCTCGTACTACTAAGGGTCCTTTTAATCAACCAGATGAGGTTTTTTCAACCTATACCCAATTCCAAAGGGTGTATGGGGAAGAAATAGTTCCTGATGGTTCTATTTCTAATATTATGAAAGCCTTTGAAATAGGTTCAAAGATTAGGGTATCAAGAGTAGCTGGTGCAGAAACTACTGTAGCAAAAGGACAAGCTAAAACCTATACCTTCAGTTCTACAACAGGTGAAGGTTCAACGGGTTCACAAACCAAAATAACAATCAAATTGGAAGACCCAAATAGTGATGATACTATATCAATGATATTAAATATCAATACTAAAGAAGCGGGTAGCCCAATTCTTGATGATACTGGTTATGGGTTAAATAGAAATTTTTATGGTAGATTTTATGCCCAAGAAGGACCTACTACAAAAATTTATTTCCAGCAGTTTAAAGCTTATACAACCATTGATAATGACCCAGAGGGTGAACATGATTATCAAATGCAAATAGCTGCAGAAGATATTATATCCACTAACCAATTCTTCTCTGGTTCAAAAGCTGGTTCTTCAAGTATATTTGTAGAATCTCAGGTTTTACAGGATTTTATTAACAATACACCCAATATAGAATTGGTTTTAGCTTCAGATGAATCAACAGCATCATTTGATGATGAGTTTAATAATAAACTTAAAGCTCAAGGTATTAATGGAGTAGTTTCTACTCTTGCTAGTTATTCTAATTGGCAAGGTTCAGTATTATTTGATAATACCGCAATAAGTACTGCTTCATCTCCTCTTGTAATTATAAATGAAGGTGATAATGGTGGTAAATCAAGTGCTGCTACTTGGGTTGAAGCTTATGAAGCTTTAAAGGGTTATTCAGATGGCTACCAATTAATAGCTTCCCATATTCATCAAAATGATATGGTAAAAGCTAAATCCTCCGGACCTGGAGTAGACCCAGACCCCAATGGTTGGAAATCTGCCTATGTAGAAATTGCAAAAGATGTAGTTGCAAATTTTGAAACTGTATTATATGTAGAGGTTCCCAAATATGATTCAGAAGGAAAAGTACAAACTCCTGATGGTATCATAAATCAATTAGAAACTTTAGTACCACAGATTGGGTATGCTAAAAATATTGCATATTTTGCTGGTGGTATTAAATATTATGATGCAAATGGGACTTTACAAAACTGTGACCTTCTTGGTTCAGCAATTGGTTTGGGTGATGCTTCTGCTTCTCAATATGGTCCTTGGTATTCATTCTCTGGTATGAATAGGGGGGTAATTGCTTCTGCATTGGGTCCCGTAACTGAAAATTTGGGTGGACCTAGTAAAATAGAAGAACTCCAAAAATTAGCAGAATGGTATTGCAATCTTTTTGTAATAAAAGATACTAGAACCCAAGGAAAAAGAACTATGCTTTGGCATGGGTTTACTTCTAATCCCAAATCAGATTCAGAAAAATTCCTTTCAATTGTAAGATTGAATCTTTATCTAAAAAAGAATCTAAGACCTATTCTTGAAAGTTATTTGGAAGAACCCAATACTTGGTCTACTTGGCAAAGTATCTATTATGAAGCCAAGAAAATTCTTGATGACTTAATTGGTACTGCTATTACCGAATATACCTGGATGGGTGACCAAGATGCTCAATCATATGATGATTTGGTAGTAAATAATGAAGCTGATGTAAGACAGGGAAAATATCATATTATATTGAAATATAAAGAGATTGTTCCCTTGCAAGAAGTAACCATGGATATTGTAATTGATTCTGTATCAAAAGATGTAAACATATCAGCAGAGTAAATTTATTAAAGATATAAGATTATGCCAGCTCAAGTAAAAAATCCAAGAAAGAAATTTTTATGGTCCATAGAATTTCCTTCACATCCAATAAATGCTTATCTTTTTCAGACTGTAACTTTACCTGAGATTACAATAGAAGAAGTAGAGCATGGGGATGTAAACCGTTCAGTTAAAACTGGTGGTAGAATTTCAGTAGGTACCATGACTGCTCAGAAACTTGAAACTACTTCTGGTTCTGATACCTGGTTCTGGGATTGGTTATTCTCAGTTCAGGATATGATTAATGGTGGTGGTTTAACTCCTAGCCAATATTGGCAAACCGTAATTGTAAAAGAATTAGCAGAAGATGGAGTATCAGTTCTAAATAAATGGGTATTAACTGAAGTATGGCCCACTAGAGTAAATGGGCAAGAATTAGACCGTATGAGTTCTGATAATTCAATTGAAGAAATAGAGTTCTCAGTAGGTACTTGTGATAAATTATAATATTGCTTTTATGAAAAAAGGGAGGGCTCATATATTATTGGGTTCTCCCTTTGTTTTTTTTATAACCATTTAAACTCAACACAACATGGAAAAAGAAGAATTAACAGGTTACAATGTAACATTTACAGCACCCTCTGGTTATGAATATACCATTAGGGAACAAAATGGGGCGGATGATGATATTTTATCAAATCCATCAGAAGCTTCAACATTAATAAATATTTCAAGATTTATAGCTGGTATAGTAATTGATACCAACTCTACATCAAATAGAAAATTAACAGTAGAACAAGCTCATATGATGCCCTCATTAGATAGATATGCAATCCTAATAAAATCCAGGATTTTATCTAATGGGGAAGACTTAGAGTTTGAATATGATTGGGGTCCTGATGGGGGTGGAAAAAGTACTTATTGCCAACCATTGGATGAATACCTATTTGATTATTCAAAGGAAATTGATGATGATACTTTGGCTAGTAAACCAAATGCTATAAAACCATATCCTTTAAAAGATAAAACTAAAGATATAGCTTTTTCATTATCATCTGGTAAAGAGGTTAAATTTGATTTATTAACTGGAGCTAGTGAATCTTATTTAGTTAATTTACCATTAGAACAAAGAACCCAAAATAAAGCTCTAGTAGCAAGGAATTTGTGCCTATTAGTAGATGGAAAATGGGAAAAAGTATCTTCTTTCCATTTATTCTCAATGAAGGATATGAGAGAGATAAGAACTAATGTAAAAGCTATAGACCCTGAATTTTCTGGGATTTGTACTCTAATGAATCCTCATAATGGTATGTCAGCTGATATTAATATCATGGCTATCAAGGATTTTTTCTATCCGGGGGAGATTTAGAGAGAGATTTCTTTTACCTACATCAAGCAAAAATAAGAATCAGTTTTACTGAATTGTTATATTTACCAATCAGACGTCGATTAAAATTATTAAAATTGGCGTCTGATTATTTTGGTTCTCTAAATAAAAAATAACCCCCAATATCATGGCTTATGTCACCAGTGGAAGTCTAAGAGGTAATTCCTTGGAAATAGGTATTGCTCTAGTACTTCAAGATAGATTCTCCAATCAAGCTAAAGATGCTTCTGCTGCAATTAGAAGACTTCATAATGAAGCTAAGGAAGCAGTAACAGCAAATCTTCAAACTGCAGATAGTATTCTTGGTAATGTATATAATGGTTTTTTAAATGTTGCTACTGGAATAACTAATACAGTATTACAAGGTGCTGAATTTATTGATACCATGACCACTGTATCAGCTATTACTGGTTCTACCAGGGAGCAATTACAAATGCTATCGGAAACTGCTCAATCCTTGGGTCTTGAAACCATGTTTGGTTCCCGAGATATTGCTTCTGGTATGAAATATCTAGCAATGGCTGGTAATACAGTTGAACAGGTTAATGATATGATTAAGGGTGCAGCTTATGTAGCCAATGCTACTGGTATGGAACTTGGTGGTAAAGGTGGAGCTGCAGACTTAATTACCAATGTTATGAAGACCTTTAAAATTGTAGGTGATGGTGCTTCAGAATTAGTTGGAGACCAGTTAACCAAAGCAACACTTTCTGCAAATATATCCATGACAGATTTAGCAGAATCCATTAAATATTCTGCAGCTGATATGGTTATGTTAAAGAAGGAACTTCCAGAAGTAGCTGCAATGATTGGTACTCTTGGTAATGCTGGTATACAAGGTTCAATGGCTGGTACTTCATTAGGTAACATGGCAAGATACCTTATAAAAGCCTTTAACCCAAAAACCGATGCCTATTCATTCTTACAAAGAATGGGATTATCTCAACAGGATTTTGTGGATGCCCAAGGAGACCTTATAGACTTTGGTGACATCATGGAAAAAATAAGCAAAGGGGTTGAAAATTTACCATCAATTGATAGAGGTAAAGCTATTGGTGCTATATTTGGTGTCAGAGGTCAAAGAGCAGCAAATGCTATTATGAATGACCTAGAAGGATATAGGAATCTATTAGACCAAATCCAGAATAATTCAGCAGGATTTGCAAAATCTATTGTTGATAAAAGAATGAATACTCTAGCTGGTTCTATAGATAAGGTATCATCTGCATGGGAGAATTTAAAGGTGGCATTTACAGAACAAATTGGTCCAGCGTTAATGCCAATATTAAATACCATATCCCAAATTATAGAAGCAGTAAGGGAATTTGTAACCACCCCAGTTGGGGCTTTTGCTTCCCAAGTATTTGTATTATCCACATTTATTGGATTAGTTGGAACCAAGGTACTTCAACTAATTACCAAATGGAGGTTATTAAGGAGTGATACCCAGATTGGATTTACTAATATGTTCAGGTTAATCAGAGGTGGTTGGCAAGGAGCTACCCTTGATTTACAGAATTATATGAGATTACAAGGGTTATTAAATGCTCAAACTACTTATGGGTTATCATATTATGCTTCTATGGCTAAACATCTTGGGACTCCAGTTGGTGGTGTAGTATATGACCAAAGAACTAAGAGATGGAGGTCTCATGACCAATCAGTTACTGGGTTAGGTAAAGGAACTTTTATGAAAGAAAGGGATGCTATTAGATATACAGAAACCCATGGTACTGGTAAACAAGTTGTTGCTGGATTTTTTGGTAATAATCCAAATACTAAATCTACATGGTGGACAAAAATTCTAGGCATAGGTTCAAAATTATTTAGTGGATTAAGTTTAGTTAGTCTTGGTCTTACTTTAATAATGCCATTAATAAAAATGGCTGCTAATGCTCTAGACAAAAACACCAAACAAATAGAGAAGAACACTTTTTCAGTAAATACATTAGCTGGTAAATTCCTAACAGAGGAAGAAAGAAAAAAAGCTGGTAAAAATCTTGATTTACCTCAAGAAGTAAAAGCTTTAAATACAACCTTGGGGGCTTTACAAAATTACTTAAAAAATAATAATGCTGTACCAGTTATAAATATTACTGTTGACCAAAGTGGTAATATCCTTAAAAAAGAGATAACCAAATCCAATCAATCAGATATCCAAACACTTGGTGCTAAAAATTAATTGATATGGCTAGTCTAGTACATAATATAGTTGATTCAGCAAGAAATAAATTATCTGCCAAAATAGATAATACTATTGCTGGTATTACAAATAATGGTTTAGGCCCAATAGATAACAAAGCTCTTAGAGCTACATTACTTATTAATAGGGCAAACCCTAAGCTCCCAAAGATAAATTTTCTAGAATATGAATTTGGTGGGGTAATAAGGGATATAAAAAATACCTTTGGTATAGGTTTACAAACAGCTAGGCCAACTTCATCAACTAGTAAAAATGGAGAAACTATTTTTAGAAGAGCAACCACCCCAAATAAAAATTCATTAGTAAATACTTCATTCAAATTAGAAAATAGTAAATCCAATCTGGGTATCTCCACTTTATCATTAAATCAGGGTATAAGAAAACTTCAAAGAGAAACCTTAATACCTAAAAACAATATTATTATTATAAATGATAATGTAAGCCCCCCAATATCTATTGTTATTCAAAATAGACCCAATGAAGTAAATATAAACCCCCAAACAAATTGGGTATCAATAATGTCAATGGGTAGGAATAACCCATTCATGATGTATACTGGTGGAGAAGATACCATATCATTTGATATATCCTGGTATTCTAATGACCCCATGAATAGAGAGGATGTTTTAACCAAGTGTAGATTATTAGAATCATGGTCAAAAGCAAATGGGTATAACCAGGCCCCACCTGTTCTTAGAATTTCATGGGGTACTTCTGGTATATTTGATAATGATTTATTTATTCTTTATTCTGCAAGCTACAAATTAAATAATTTTCAGGATAGGTATAGTGGTAGTTCAATTGATACTGATGAATTTTCAAGAAGTGTAACTAGAACAATAAATCTTGGTTTATTGCCAAGTATAGCAACTCAATCTTTGGTATTTAAAAAAGTAACTGGTAAGAACCTTACCCATAATGATATTTGTTCACCAGAGAAATTACAAAAATTAAGACCATCAGAAGTAATGGGAGTTCAAACAACCATCTCCAATAATATAACTACTTTTGATAGTATTCCAAAAACTACTATACCAACCGAATTAAAACCATTTTAATTTATGGGAAAATCTTTTAACCCCTATGGGGAGGGGTACTTATTAAAATACCCCAATGGTGATATATCATTGGAAAGACCAAGATTAAATTATTCCCAATTTAGTAAAATCCATACTGTAAAAGAAGGAGAAACTATACAAAATATAGCTTTTCAATATTATGGTGATTCTGGATATTGGGTTTATATATGTGATATAAATAATATATTTAACCCCTTTACGGAATTGGAAGAGGGTATGGAACTTATAATACCAGGAATATAATGGAAGATAGTAGTCAAGTATTGGAGCATGGTACTGGTACTCCATATGTAGCTATCTTTAATAATCTTAAAGAAGTTATAATAGAACCTAAAAGTGGTTTACCATTAGGTACCTTTATTACCAATTTTCAATATGATTATTTAGAAGAGGGTCCCGATGAAGGTAGTTTTATTATTGATTGTGATAATCCAGATGTAATGGATATACCAGCTTTGGGTTATGAGATGACAATATATCTACAATGGGGTTATATATTTTCAAAAAATACCCATTTTTGTGGACCACTCAGAAAGGTAATTATTACTAATACAACAGTAAATTTTAGTGAACGTGGTGTAAGAGCTACAGTGGAATTTTCTGATGCTACCATTCTATTAAAAAATCAACAGGCAGAGTATTATAATAATCAATCATTAAATGGTTGGTATGATTATTATATGGATATTTGTAACAATAATCCAACTGGCCTTGCCATAATAGATTACCGTGAAATACCTATCCAACATCATTATATTGGTCAAGAATACAGGGGTGAAACTCCATTAAATAAATTGTTTACTGGTGATAAGGTCAATGATTACTTTGTAATACAAAATAATGGTTTTTGGGACCAATTTGGACTTCCAATAGCAGAGATATTACCACAACATGCTTCAATGAAAGTTGAAAATGCTACTGGATATACCTTATTTGATATGCCAGCTAACCCAGATTCCAATGAGTTAAAGAAAAACTGGGAAAAATTAAAAACATATCTAGAGAAAGAACCAGATTTATATAAACAAATTGTAATAGAAAGAAAGGTAGCAAATATTTCAGCTTTTATTGGTACCCCAAAAAATAAGTACGGTCAATTTAAACAATTTACTAAATCATTACCCTCTGAAGACCCAATGTATATGGATGGTAGAGATGGTAAGTTAACTATTCACAATAGGCAATATGATAGACCTATAACTAAAACATATACATATTTTGGTGGAAATGGTGAATTATTAAGTTTTGAAGTAGAATCTAAGACAAATAGAACTTCAACTTCAGTAGCTCAAAGTTCAGATATAACCCCAGATAAAAATATGGATAATGTAACTGTACAAGCCCATGAAATAACCGATGAAACTAAGGGGGAAGAGGGGAAAATAATTTTATATCAAGGTGAAGAAGAATCATGGTTTAAGAAATTATTAAATCTTTTATATTATGGTACCAGTTCTTCTATGTTTGAGGTTTTTTCTGGTAGAAGAAAATTGGGTAAAGCAGAATCTAAATATGGTGGTACAAGTAGTATAGAACATACTCAACAATATTGGAACAATAATATATCTCAATCCAATTTATACTATGCTAATCAGTATTATGGGGAAGCTATAAACCCTTTATTAAGTAATAATAATCTTAATGATTATAAATCATTTGATTCAACAGAGGATGCTATTCAATATTATAACAGTAATCCAGGTATAACTTCTGAAGAGTTAGAAAACTATATTAAAGAAACCCAAAGGGTTTATAATAGTAGGGATAAATTTTACCAAGGTGCTAAAAATCTTACAGACCAAGAACTTGGTGATATATTACACAATCTTGATAAATTCCCACCTTTTAAATTTAAAAGAAAATTTTTGCTTAGATTATATATAGACCCACGTAATCCAAACCCACAAGCTTTAGAGATTGTAAATAATAAGACCTTTGGTATGTCTTTTTTGGATTATTTAAATACCAGAGGAGATATGGCTGTAATATCTGTTAATAATGCTACTGATGGAGAAATAAAATATTACACATATAATACTGTTAGGTTAGTAGAACAAGAATTTACTATTGATGGGATTAAAGCTTTAACCTCAGAGGTAAAATTAAACTCCAAATTCAGTATGGGTAATGATGTTATAAATTCAGTGATAAATAGGGTTGAAGCAACTGCTAGAGTAGTTGGAGACCCAATTATTGAATCATCAATGAATATAAATATATTGAATGTTTCAAAAAGATTTTCTGGGGTTTGGTATACCAAAAAAGTTAGTCATAATATAAATCCACAATCTGGTTATATTTGTGATATAGAATTTGTTCGTAAAGATAAAACCATAAGTAAAACAGTAATTAAAGCTTCTACTGCAACTAATAATTTAGTTGAAAAATTAAGACAAAATGTTAGAGAAGCAGAAAAAGCTGGTAAAAACCCAGGCACTGCTAGGTCAAAATTGGAAATTTTACTAGAAAATGTTAGAGAAGCTAACCCATTAGGTAGTATTGTAGCTACACCAGGTGAAAATAGTAATGAATATAAGATATATAATGTTGAACATCCCAATGGGTATGTTGATAACCTAGATTTTTTATCTACTAAAATAGATGTTAATAAATTAAATGAAGAGGAGATGTAATGGATAATAGTAATTTAGGATTAATAATTCAAGAAAATGGCTTAGAGTATTTAGGTAGATATTATTCAACTTATAGAGCTATTGTTATTAATAACAATGATGAGTTGAATATGAATAGAGTTCATGTATACATACCATCAGTACAAAACGGTATTAAGATATGGGCCTTACCTAAATCCACCACTATTGGAGGTTGTTTTCATGGATTAAAGTTAACTACCCCATTAGTTGGAGAAGTTGTATATATAGAATTTGAGGGTGGTGACCCATTAAGACCACTATGGTCTTATCATGGTTGGGCAACCGGAGAAACCCCAGATGATTTAAAAGATAATAATTCAATAGGATTGGTTACCCCAGAGGGTAATAAGATATTCATAAAAGATATTGATGGGGAGCTTTATATACAGACTAACTCCAAAGTAAATATATCAATATTTGATAGTGATATAAGTATTACATTAGATAAAGATAAAGTAACTGTTAATGATGGTAGTAATAATGGAGTAATCAATATTGATAAATTTAGAACTTTTGTGGATGCTGTATTAAAAGATTTGATGATGGTAACCTCTGGTTCTAATTTATCCCAATGGATGGCTACTGATTATAAAGATATAGAAGATAAAAAATTTATACATTAAAAAAAATGGCTTCACTTGGTATAAATGTAGAAATGGTTATTAAAGCAAAGTTAAAAAGCTATTTAGATACTTTGCCAGAAAATGAAGTACAACCATACATTGATAATATGGCCTTATCAGTTGGTAACCAAATACAGTCAAAAATTGATGAAGCTGATGCCTTGATTAATTCTATAATTACTACTTGTAATGGTTTAACAACTAATGCAAGTTCTTGGGCTGCTCAAATCCCAATTATAACAGTACCAGACCCAATGGCACCAAAAGCTTCAGCTGCTTCTTTAGCTAGTTTAATAACTGCAGTACAAAGTGGTAAAGGGGAAGTAGAAGTAGCTAATTCCCAAATGCTTCAATTAAATGAGATAGTGGGTATGATGGGTGTAGAAATTCCCCCAATTATTGGTCAAACCCAACAATTAATTGATAGTACAAGAAGTCTATTGAATTCAATACCAATTTAATATGAATCTAGAACAACTCAACTATATAGGAACTGGTCCATATTTCCCAATAAAATTAACCACAGTGTTAGATGAAAATGGGAACCCAGAACAAGTTGTACAACCAGATGGTACAATTGTAAATAAAATCTCTTGGAGAAACCTAAAAGGAGATATTAATCTTATAAAACAGAACCTTACTTCTCTTTTCACATATCAATTAGGTCAAAGGATAAGGCAAGAATATTTTGGGTCTAGAGTGTGGGAGTGTATTGAAGAACCAAATACTCAAGCCTTATCCTTCATGATAAAAACCTTTGTGAAAAATTCCATAGTTTCCTGGGAACCAAGGATAACAGCCTTAGATGTTCAATCAGAAAGAGTATATGATAAAATCCATATACAAATTAGGTTTGCAATCCAAAATCAAACCCCAATAAGTGAATTAAATTTTGAATATAATCCATCAAATAATACCATCAATGTCAACTAGTAATAATTGGTTAAATCCTTATCAAAGGTCTTTTAATGATATTAAGGCTAAATTAATATCCGAATTAAGATTACAAATCCCAGAAATAACTGATTATAGTGAAGGGAATATATTTGTAATCATAATATCCATTTTTGCAGCTATTGCAGAAGTAATTCATTATTATATTGATAATATGGCAAGAGAAGCATTTCTTCCAACTGCTAGAAGATATTCTTCTTTATATAAACATGCCAAACTAGTAGATTATCATATTAAATCCGCAATTCCAGCTACAGTAGATGTTGTTCTATATAAGAATGATGATACTCCAATTGGTCAGGATATAACAATTCCATTAAATACTGAATTTACATCTTCAGATGGTAAAACCTGGATATCCACAAAAACTGTTATTTGGTATAAAGACTCCTATTATGTAACTGTACCATTAGTACAACAAAAATCAGTTGGGGTACCAGATAGAATCCAATTAGGAAATATATTATCACCAGATTCCATAATATATATAACCGATATACCCTCAGACCAAAAATATGTAGAAGGTTCAATGAATCTGTATATCAATGATGAACCCTGGATTTTGGTAGATACCTTTGCTTATTCTTCATCAAGAGATAAGGTATATAAAGTAGAAATAGATGAACAACTTAGACCATATATAAAATTTGGTGATGGTCAATTTGGTATGAAACCAGAATATAATGCAACCATAGAAGCTTCCTATTCATTAACCTATGGTTCAGCTGGTAATATAGCTACCAATAATTTTACTACTGTACCACAAGATATTCAAGTTATAGACAATAAGATTACAATTAATAATGTAATCCCAGCTACTGGTGGTTCTGACTATGAAACTTTTAATATGTTAAAAAATCATATCCCTTTATCAATAAAAACCCTTGGAGTAGCAATTACTAAAGAAGATTTTGAAGCTATTGCCAAAATGGTTGGTGGGGTAGATAAAGCTTATGCAAATTATGTTTGCGGAAGATATGTAGAAATTTATATAACCCCAGATGGTGGAGGGGAAGCTTCTAGTGCATTATTAGATTCTGTTGAAAAAACAATATCCAAAAGTAAAGTAATTACTACTAGCATAGAAGTATTATCCACCCATAAATCACAAGTATTTTTGGATATGACCATAACTGGGAAAAAATCCTTTAAATCTAATGATATTTCAAATCAAGTAAAGAAAGCTTTAACTACAGCTTATGATTACAATAATTCAGATATAAACAAACCAGTAAGATTATCAGATATATATGCTTTAATTGATAATCAAAGTATGGTTGATTACCTTACCATAAATAAATTATATCAATTACCATACCCAATTCCCCAAAAAAATACGAGTTTACCATTAAATATTTCATATTTTGTTCAAAACATAAACCCAGTTACTACTGGTGAAGAATATATAGTTATAGTAAATGCATTTTTTGCTAATAAACATTATGATGTTTTAATACAAAAATTCTATGGGGAAGGTTCAGATAATAGAATATTAGGTAATGGTTCTTATGGGGAGGTGATAAATGTATTAGATTTAGAAACCCAAACAAAAATAATATTCCAAATCACTATAAATAAACCATCAGAAAATCTGGATTATGGTGAAAATGATAAATATGAATTAACATTATTACCTATGAACCAGGATTTATATCCATTATCCTATCAAATTCCAATCATAGAAAATCAAAATATAACCTTATCAATAAATGAAGTCGTTTAAGAGTTTTAAACAATGGGTATTTCCTAATTTATTCCCAGCTTATTATAAGGATTATGATACTTATAAAGATAAGAATGGAAAAGGTATTCTGGAAAGATTCATAGAAGTATGTTCAAATTATCTAGATACTGATATTATACCAGATATAGATAATTTTATGGATATATTAGATGTGGATGTTACTGATATATTTCTGAATTATTTTTGGGAATATTTTGATTATATACCCTATGCTTATGGGGTATTAGTAAAAGGTACACCTTTTACTAAAGAAAATGTAGCTAGTTGGTTAAATACTCCAGATGGATTTCCAAAAGCAGATACTAGAAGTATTTTAAAATATGCAGTATCTTTATATAAAATAAGGTGCACTCAGGATTTTTATACAATACTTGGTAGATTTTATGGAGTAAGATTTGAATTAGAAGAAATTCTATTCGAGGACGGATATAGTAATAAACCAAGTAATAATCCTGATATTAACTATAGACTTATAGGCGCTGTATTCGAGGACGTAGTAAGTACTTATAGTGGAGAAAATGAATACTATGGTGATTGGAAAGGATTATATCCATATGGTGATTGTACATCATGTACTACTATAAAAGCCAATATCTATATTCCAAAAGGTATGTATGATGCTATTCAGGATAATATAGATAATGTAAAAAATGCTTTTGTCAATTTACTCAATAAATACATACCAGTAAATGTAAAACCATTCACGAAAGATACCATAGAATTAATTTCAGAAATACCTACAATTATACCAATAGAAATAGAACCTCAACAAAATTGACCCAATTATGTTATCCATCCTACTTCAAACTGAAAACCTTAACAATTTAACTGAATCAGTTAATAAAGTTACTGATTCCTCTATTAGAATTGCCCAAGCTGCAAATGATTTTGGTGCATTAAGAGTAGCCTTTGGTGTATTTATGATTTTTATAATCATAATTGTAATATTGTTTATATGGCAAATATTTGTATTATCTGGCAAATTAAATACCATATATGGAGCAGCTGTCAAAACTACTGAATATTTTGAAACTTCTGCAGAAGGGGATATTGGTCCTTCACAAGCTCAAGTAATAGTGAGAAGAAATTTTAATAGTTTAAGTCAAGCAATTAAATATTACATTCTTAGAATAAGGCTAGAAAACCATATAGACGATAAAGATAAAATAAAAGTAAAAATAGATAGGTTAGTTAGAAATGAATTTTCAGAACTAACCACATATCTATCAAACTTTAAGTGTAATAAAAAGGTTTTAAGTTTTATAGTAGAAGATGATGATATTCAAATGATTGAAGATTTTATTTTTGAACAGGTATATATACCAAAAAATGATTTTACCATATCCAATATGGACCAATCAACCTCTATATTTATAAATGGTCTAAAACTTTCATATATTAAGAAAATACCACAATGAGAAAATTGATAGTTATATTAGACCCAGCACATGGGTCAGATGTAAAAGGTAAACGTTCACCAGATGGTACCCATTTAGAATATATATGGAGTAGAGAAATATGCAAAAAACTAAAAGATAGGCTTATCCTAAATGATTTTAGGGTTAAATATACAAATGAAACAGAAAATGAAATAGGCTTATCAAAGAGAAAAGAAATTGCAAATAATATAAAATCAAGTCCTGGTGAATATAAATTTCTAGTAAGTTTGCATAATAATGCTGCTGGGGATGGTACCCAATGGTTAAATGCAAAAGGGTTTGAAATTTATACTTCAAAGGGGCAAACCATTTCTGATAAATTTGCAACCATTATTTTTAATAATTTAAAAAAGGATTTTCCCGGTATAAATGCAAGAGCAGATTATATTGATGGTGACCCAGATAAGGAAAGTAATTTCACAGTATTAATGGGAAACTATTATGCTGTTCTAATAGAATGGTTATTCCAGGATAATAAAGAAGAAGTAATACTTCTAAAAGATAAAACCATTAATTCCAGATTAGTGGATTCTTTAGTAAATTCACTGATTGAAATAGATGAACAATTATAACTCATTCTTTTGTTACCATAGTTGAGTTGATGGTGAGGGTAATTTGGGTGACCAAGTTGCCCTCTTTTAGCGTTTAGAAAAATGTTCCTTTGCTTCTTTAATTGTATTTTTAATATGGGTTCTCATATTGCTTATATAATCAGCAGCTCTTTGGGTTTTTGGTAATTCAAAGTATTCAATTAAATTCAAGGTTGATAATTTACCATGAGCTTCTTTCATTTTTTCTTTGAGAAACATTGGAGGGTCCAATTCTGTAACAAATATCAGATATTCATCAGGGGTTAATTTTTCTCTCATATATTCATGGAGCATATTAGAGAAATTATTTTCTTCTGGTTCATTTTCAATAATATCCTTTTCTTGGTTATCATCTTTATCTTCTTTACTATTATCAAATAATTCCTCAAATGAAGTTAATTCCTGGTTAAATTCTGCTTGTCTAGTATAAGCATTCCTAAGTAATTTGTTCTTAAAAATTTGTAAAGAAGTTATTAATGTAGCTTTTAATCTATCTTCGGTATATTTATCCTGATATTTATTATATACATATAAGAATTTATCCCAAAAATAACTTTGAATTATATCTTGACTAACATTAAATCTTCTAGAATCAATATTTTTAGATAGCTTTTTAATTAGTGGTTTACAGATTTTATACATTCTTTCAAATTCTTCCCTGTTATAATGGGTAAATTCTTTTATCCTATGAATTTCTGAACCATTAGTACCTTGTTTACTCATAACTTAATAGATTAATTATTTAACAATGCAAATATATATAATAATTTTATCACTTGTATGAAAATATATCAACTTTTTCACCCTATGTGTTGATTTTTATAAAATTGAAATATAAATGAATCTAGAAAAGACTACTCATAGATACAACTTTCATATATGTAAAGACATGGCAACTAAATTTAAAAAGAAAATTAATCAGAGTGATAAATTCACTTTTACCATTGACTTCCAACTGGAAGTTTTAAGGTTCCTAATACAAAATAAGGAATCAGTTTTAATTATTCAAAAAATAAAACCAGGTTACTTTACTCTAATAGAACATTCAATAATAATGGAATCATTATTGAAGTTTCATAGAAAATATGGAAAGTTACCAAGTGAAACCTTGTTAAAAGAAACCTGTAACTCATTATTAAGTGGTAAGGACTTTGTTGATTTAGTTACTAAGGAAGATATCCCAAATATTAATAGGATAATAAATAACCTATATTCAATACCATTAAGGGATTCAGATGTTATAAAGGAGAACATATTTAAGTTCATAGCTTATATAGAAATGAAAACCCTAAATGAATCCATGGATTTCACTAATTTTAATCTATATGAGGATTACCAAAATAAGGTATCAAAAATAATCAGAAATTCAAAACCACAGAAAAAAGATGAACCATTATATATGGTTGGTGGAACAGTGAAAAGACAATTAATGAGAAGAGTTGACCCAGATATAATCCCCACTCCATACTGGCAATTAAATAACCTATCAAATGGTGGGGGATATTCTAAGGGTAGTATATTTGTAATATTAGATAAACCAAAAGCCAAGAAAACATTTGCATTAATAAATATATCAAGAGGATATCTTACCATGAAAAAGAATGTATTATATATTGATACCGAGAATGGTAAGAATCAAATTATGGAGAGAATGGTTCAATCAACTCTTAATAAAACCAAAAAAGAAATTGTATCTGGTGAACAAGATAAACTTGAACAGAGACATATGAGAAAATATAAAAGGTTAGGGGTTGAATTTATAGTAGAAAGGGTTCCTGCTCTAGTATCAGATGCAAATGTTATTAAAGGTATAATAAAGAAAATAGAATCAGATACTGGAATAAAGATTCACATATTAATGATTGACTATGCAGCTAAATTAGCTTCTATATCAAAAGATAAAGATGATACCGAACGTATAAATAATGTTTATATAGATTTGGATAATCTGGCTTCAGAATTGGAATTAGAAGCAATTTGGACTGCACAACATGTAAAAAGGGAAGCATCAAAAAGAAAAGGTACTAGATATGAGGATAATGATATTGCAAGTGCCATATCAATAATAAGAAATGCCCAATGTATTATTGGTTTAAATTCCACTGATGATGAAGAAGAACATGGGATTCAAAGAATGGAGATTGTAGTACAAAGAGATGGTAAATCCCATGGTAGATGTTTATTTAATTTTGATAGTGATAGACAAAGATGGAAAGAGTTTTCAAGGGAAGCTAGGGAGAAATACGATAAAACTCTTGGTAAAACTGTAGATGAAATGATTAAAAAGGAATCAACCAATGGGGTAGTAAAAAAATCAAATCCAATAGCAGACCCAGAAAAAGCAAATCATAAAGGAGGAGATATTTAATGTCAAATTTAACTAACGAGTTCAAAGGTAAACTCAAAAAATATTTTCATGTAAAATTAGGGGCATTTACTTATAGACATGGTTGGGATAAATGTAAATGCCCATATTGTGGTAGAGATGGTAAATTTGGAATAAATATATCCAGAAATAGATGCAATTGTTTTAGGTGTGGAGAACACCCTTCACCCATACAATTAGTAATGTATCTTGAATCAGTAGATACATATGCAGAAGCTATAAAGATACTTAATCAAGCAAAGTATGATGGTTATATATTTAAGGAAGAAAAGGTAGAATTAAAATCCAGAAAAGATTTATATTTACCAGAGGGATTTAAATTATTAACTGTTGGTAATTCTGAACTTGCTAAATCAGCAAGAAATTATGTAACTAAAAGAGGGTTTAATGTAAAAGAAGTTGCTATGTCTGGTTGGGGTTATGGGACTCAAGGTAAATATTTTGGGTATCTCATAATCCCTTTTCATGAAAATGGTAAATTAATGTATTTTAATGCCAGATTATTTATAGGCAATGGTCCAAAATATAATAATCCAGATGTATCAGATACTGGATTAGGTAAATCCTTTATTATATATAATAAAGATGCCCTTTATATGTATAAAACTGTTTATTTGTGTGAAGGTGCAATAAATGCCCAAACTATGGGGGAAAAAGGAATTGCATCTGGTGGAAAAGCAATATCCAGATACCAGGTAAATGAGATTATAAAATCCCCAGTGGAAAGGGTTATCATATTATTTGACCCAGATGCAAAAGATAGAGCAATAGATTTGGCATTTAAACTTATAAATTATAAAAAGGTAAAAGTTATATTCTTACCGGAAGGTAAAGATGTAAATGATATTGGTAAGAAAAAAACCATGAAATTCATATATTCCCAACGATATCTAGATTATCAGGAACTATTAGAATTAAAATTCAAATATAAGATTTAAATGAGAGAACCAAGTATTCACATATCAAAATCCATTTTCATTAAAATCCTTAAAAAAGAGGGTGTTAAAATTTCCCAATCCAAAATAGATTCCATATTTACTACAGCAAGAAATTATTCCCTGGACCATCGTTCAATATTAAAGAATAATAAAAAGAACCAAAAAATATTATCTAGAAGAACTCAATCAACAGTTGGTAATGCAAATATGTTAGCAGATATAATATATTCTGTTAGGATAAAATTAAAACATGTAGGTGTTACTAAAATAAAACAAACAGATAATCAATGGGCACAAATAAGGGAATTGGTACCAATTATAGATGAATTTTGCTCATATTATAAATTCCTAAACAAAAGGCAGGGGTATATTCAATTTGTAGAAATAGGATTAAACTTAATGGGTAATTCAAATAGACCAAATTATAGTTATTGTGCAAATTGGATGCTACAAAAAGCAAGTTGGATATCAACTTATTATGGGGCAATAAAAGAAATATCAGAAGACAATTATAAAGAAGAAACCAATGAAATTTATAATTGTTATATAAATAAGATACTAGAGATGACTGGAATTAGCAATAATTATAAGAAAAATCCAACTGATTATGTTAATTTCATTCATGCAAGAAAATTAGCTGATAAAATTGGGGTTGATTATAAAATATTTATGGATTCCCAATTTGAGGCTTTATCTTTTTGTAATGGTATTCCAAAATTGGAGGATTTGGGAAATGAAAAAGCCCAACAAAGGTTAACCCAATTTATTTCAAAACATGGTTTAATAATAAGAAAGAAAATCAATTTAACCCAAAATGACTGGGATTCATTTAAAAAATAACTTAATATGGTAGAGATAATAATAAAGAACTGTAATCAGTGCCAATTAAACGGTTCTAGAAAAGAATTAATGAAATTGTATGATACTTTTAGGATTAAGCATCCAAATGCTTGGCATATCACTAGATTCCAAAAAGGGAAATATCAATGGGATGGTTATATAAAATATATATCCTCTTATGGTGAATTTAAAATAGGGTTATTACCTATGGTATATAATACTCTAAAATCTTGGGGAGTTGAGGATATAAAAATAACCGATAAAAGAATAATCCCAAATATTGAACCAATAATCCCAACTCAATTGGGGGCAAATTATAACCCCATTAAATTATATCCAAGACAAATACAAGCTATAAAAACTTTATTGAATAATAAAGTAGGTGATACACCTTTTCTTATATGTGCTGGAGATTATTCTGTTGGATTTGGTAAAACCCTTTTATTTTGTGCTTTATATAAAGCTTATCAAGGTAATTTACCAACAATCCTACTTTTAAATGATTCTGATTTATTCAATCAATTTAAAAGAGAAATTCCTGAACTTTTACCAAATGAGGATATTGCATTTATCCAAGGTTCTAAATGTAATAGATGGGGTAAATTTAATGTGGCAATGGTCCAAAGTATATCTAAGAATATAAGGCAATATCAACAAAACCTATTAGATATAAGAATGGTTTTAATTGATGAAGCAGATATCATAGATAATAAAACTTATCAAACAGTTATATCATATCTTTATAATTCTTTCATAAGAATTGGGTTAAGTGGTACCATTTATATGAATGAAAGAAAAAATGGGATTGTTCATAATATGAATGTAAGGCAATTTATTGGGGATGTGGTAGACCAAGTTAAATTATCAGAACAAATTAAAACAGGTAGAGCAACTAAAGTTATTGTTAAAATGATTTATACTGGTATAGGGGAAAAGGTACCAAATGATTATCAAAGAGAATATAAATTAAATATTATTGATAATAAAGAATCCTATAAACTTTCATTTTCTAGAATGCTTTATAATTATAAATATGGAAGGGTTCCAATGGTTATATTATGCAAATTTATTGACCATTGTGAGGATTTATATAAATATTATACTGAAAGGATTAATAAAATGGGATTACCATTAAGGGTTGCCTATTTACATCACAATGTAAAAGGTAGAGATAAAATATTAACTGATATAAGGGAAGGGAATATAGATATTCTAATATCCACTACAGTTATTGCAAGAGGTAAAAATATACCTACTTTACAATATCTTCAGAATATTGCATCAATGGATTCCCAAGAAAAATCCATTCAAATTTTGGGAAGGTTAGTTAGGAAACATGAATCCAAAAATAAAACCTACCTTGATGATTTTATTTTTGAAGGTACCTTTTTAAAAAGGCATGGCAATCATAGAAAAGTTTATTACCAAAAACAAGGATTCAAGGTAATAAAAATAGAATACACAAAAAAAGTATAATAGTTAGTTACTAGTAATATTGGTCAAATTATTAACTAAGTTTAACTTATGATATATAAAAAGTAAATTCTTTGAAGACTAAAAGTAGATTATATTTTAAATATTTAAATATTAATCAGGCTATTAGCTATATACATATACAGGCTAATAAATATTTATCAGGCCATAAATATATTCAGGCTATTAGCCTGAATATATTATCTAGGTAGCTTGCTACCTAGATATTAGCTTATTAGAGTATATGGTCTTTTTTCTTTTCTTTTTTTGGTTACTTTTTTTCTTTTCTTTTTTGAACATAGAAATTTACAAGGTACCATAATAAACTTGAAAAAACCTATTATCATTTGGAAAACTTAAAATTCAAAACTAATGGCAAAGAAACAAAAACAAAAGGAATTAATAAAACTTGAGGATACAGATATATTGAAACCAATTGATATTTCTCAAATAGGTTCAAATGGGGACCCATGCTTTGGAAAAGAATATAACCTATCAACCAAGGAATGCAAGATGTGTGGGGATTCAGAATTATGCTGCATAAAATTTGCAGAGTTAATTGGAAAAGATAGAAAACAATTGGAAAAAGAGAATGAATTTAAGGACTTAGAAAATCTAGTAGATTTAAAAGCAGTGTCAAAAACTATTAGATATTTGAAAAGGAAAGATGAACCCAAAAAAATAATCCTTGATAAGATTCAAGCAAAATATGAATTGAGCAGGGAAGAAGCTAGAACAATTTATAAATCAGTAATAAACAAACAAAATGGAAAAAAACAATGAATTAATTTTCACAAGGGTAAGAGATGTTCAATTACCCAAAAGAGCAAATCAACATGATGCAGGAATAGACTTCTTCTGTCCAGTTCTAGATTCTGAATTAATCCAAAGAATCAATGAGATTAACAATAGTAAGAATGTTATAACAACTCCTGATTTTATTTTGGTAGCTCCTGGTGCAGATATAACAATCCCATCAGGGGTAAAAGTTTGGATAATGAATAAAGAATCTGCTTTAGTTGCAGCAAATAAATCTGGATTAGCAACAAAGTTTAGTATTCAATTCACTGCTCAAGTAATAGATGCAGATTACACTGGGGAAATTCATATTGGAATAAGGAATCATGGAAAAGACTTCTTTATGATTAAACCTGGTGCAAAGTTAATACAATTTCTACATTTACCAATCATATTATCAGATATCATAGAGGTAGGTAATGATGGGTATAATGATATTGTTGATGGGAAATCAGATAGGGGAGAAGGAGGATTTGGTTCAACTGGATTTTGATTATGGAAAATACAAATATACAACAAGAGTTAAATGATATTTATATCCCTGATTGGTATATTAAAGACTGAGTGATATGGATTCAAGAGATATAAAAGAAGAACCAAGTATTCCAAAAGATAATAAGTATCTGGAATCAATATATGAAATGCAAAAACAACTACTAGATAGTTATATAAGCATTGAAGGGTTACCAAAATACCCATTAAATGTAAACACAAAAACCAATCAATTAATCCTAAAAGATTTTACTTCAAGGGTAATTGAGGAACTTGCAGAAGCTTATGAGAGTTTATTATTAGTGGAGGAATTAACAATAACAAAACAAAATTGGTTCACTATATCATCAACCTCAATTGATTCTTTTGTTGAATGTATGAATCATTTGCAAAATGCAAGTGAAGAAATGGCAGATGCTTTACATTTCTTCATTGAGTTGTTAATTTACACTAATATACAACCAGAAGATATTAATTCATACATTGAAAGTAAATTACCAAAGAATAAGAGACAAAACTTCTCAAATACACTTGAATATGGGATGGCATTGGGTAAACAATGGTTATCAAATATGAATCAAATCCCAGATGTGAAGAGGAAGAATTTGGTAAACTTAATTCATAAGTATGAACAAGTAAAGGTTGATTTTGATATACCAGAATATAATATTAAACTTTTACATTGTGGTGAAGACTACAATTATGAACTTTATAATTCATACAAAAGTTATCTTTGGGATATAACCTATGAACTGAATATATCAAGGAATTTCCTTAAAAATAAACCATGGAAGCAATCTCAAATGATGACCAATGAATCAGCTTATCAAGAGGAGATAGTAAAGTCATTTATATTATTCCTTGGTACATTGAATATAATGGGAGTAAATGGAAGTAATCTGTATTATATTTACTTCAAGAAGAATAAGATAAACCAATTCAGAATAAAATCTAAGTATTAATGAAAAGTTTTGTATTTAAAACCGGAGATGAAGCTTGGGCAAGTATAAACAAAATGTTTATTGAACAAGATGAAAAATTAGGATTATTTTCTGATGGACAAGGGGCTTCAATAACTAATTCACTATATACTTATGGGATGTCAGTATTGATAGAAGAAGCCAAATTTGACCCAGAATTTGATTTTGGGAAGATAATGGGTTATACTCAATCTAAATGGAGCAGTTTATTAAATAACTATTTGGACCTTGATTCATTGGATAAATTAAAACTACAAATAAGGGAACTTGAAAAAAATAAAGCCATAAACAGAAATTATCATATTGGTTTTAATTTTGCAGATTCTCATGGAAATGGTAAAGGTTGCTTAGTTTCTGGGATGTTCTCAAGAATGATAGGTATTGATAAACCAAGGCTTACAATAGTAATGAGAGCTTCAGATGTTGTAACAAGGTTACCTTGGGATTTATTATTGGCTATAAGAATGGGAGAATATGTTTTTGGTCATACAGAGTTTACCGTAGAATTATTTATCCGTTCAGCTTTTGCAGATGATACTAGTTTAATGCTTTATAATGGGTATGAACCCATAGAACCTATTATTGAGAAAATCAAAAATGAAGAAAGGAGAAAGAGATTAAAGAAAGCATTAAAAAGAGTAAAGAAAGCATCAGAAAAAGGTGATGACCCAAAATATCAAGCTTATATGAGGGTATATAAGATATTCAGCCCAGAGAAATATGGTAAAGAATTTAAATCACTTTTTGCTAAGGATTGCATTATTGGTAATTGGGATGGAATACCATTGCCAGAAGTATGCCCCTCTATACTTGTAAGGAATCAAATAAAGAAGGTATACTTAAAATTTGTGAACAAGTATAACCTAAATATCTTTTCAAGTGTAGATACCAAAAAGAAACTGATAAAGTTTAAGGAAAGTGATGGTTCCATAACTGATTCAATTGAAGATTTAGGTGAAGAAGATGAATAACAATATAACCTGGTTTCCAGACTCTCTTCTAGCTTGGGAATACTTTAATGAAGTATTTTTAAGTGGGGAAGAGGGTCTTCCTTTTGTTTTTCAAAAAAATGCCACTTACTTATATGATGTGGTATTTGGTATAATGGACCCAAGATTACCAAGTAATATTGATTTTGGGAAGTTATTTAATTATTCACAAGCAAAATGGAAATTACTAGTATCTAATTACCTTGATGAGTTTGTTATAAATAAAACCAAGAGGGAAGTTACTGATTTACATAAAAAGGGCTTAGTATATAATTATTCAATGTCTTTTACTAATAACCATGGATGTGGTAAGAAATGCTTATTATCCATAGTTTTTAGTAAAAGATGTAAAGAAAATAATCCCACCATATCAGTTTATTTAAGGGCATCAGAAATAACCAAGAGGTTGATATTTGATTTTCTTTTTGTTCAAAGGATAGGGGAATATGTTTATGGGCATAATAACTTTAAAATGGTATTCCATATAAATCAGATGTTTAATGATAATACAGTATTATTAATGTATCATGCCCATAAGGATATTAGAAAGCTTTTAAAGAAAAAAGAGGATAAAAGGAGTATAAAACTATTGGAAGATTTAAATACTTTTCTAGAAAAGCCAATAGATAGCATAAAATATAAAATCCATAAAAGGGTTGCAAAAGTTTTACAAGAAGATATAAAAAAACCAGTTACATTAGTCAAGGATTGCAAATTACCATTCTGATAGTATTGAAATCTATTCTTATTAAACCAAACTTATTAAACTAAATAAATATGAGAATTTATGATGATTGTTATGAGTTGATGTCCGAGATGGGCAGAAACTTATGGGAAATGGGTTCTATAGTTAAACCCAAAACCTATCAAAATAAAGTTATTGAGGGTGATGAAAGTTATATAACCAGAGAACTTATTTGTGAACAATATTGTTTAACAAGTTTAAATAATGTAGACAAGTTATTCATATATTCCAATTCAAAGGAATGGGCTGATAATGAATTCTTAGAAAGGATTAACAATGAACCATTAAATCCTGGTGGAGCTTGGACATTAAGAAAAGATATATGGGAACAATTTTTAGTAAATGGTAAATTTGATTATACATATTCTGAAAGAATGTATGGTTCATTGAGGTCAATTATTAATTTACTGAAAAATGACCCAGATACAAGAAAAGCAGTACTTCCAATTTTTAATGGGGAATATAACAATGATTGTAAATATTATGATGGTAGTAAACGTATACCATGTTCCATGTATTATGATTTTTTAGTGAGAGAAAATCAAAAAGGTGAAAAGGTATTAAATATTTGTTACCATCAAAGGAGTTCAGATTTTGTAACCCATTTTGGTAATGATGTTTATCTTGCATGGAAGCTTATGGAATTTGTTGCAAATAGAATTGGGGTAAAAGCTGGTTATTTATATCATACAATAGATTCTATACATTCTTATAAAAAGGATTGGATTTTATTAAAAACATCTCTAAATGATTTAAGAGGATATTAATAAACATGAAAACCAGGTACCATATAATAAAGAGTTACAGTGAATTAGAAAAGTTAGTAGAAGCATGCCTAAAAACTGGGTATGCTTCTGTTGACTTTGAAACTAATGCTGAACCTATATACAATGATACATTTAAACCAACCATATTATCAGTAACCTTTCAACCAGGTTCTGGGATATCAATACCATTACAACATTTTGAATGTAGTGAATCCCATATAAATAAAACATGGTTGGAATGGTTAACATATTTTGGTAGAAATGTAATTGAGAATCCAAATGTAGTAAAAATAGCTTGGAATTGGAAATTTGATAATCAGATATTCCAAAGATATAATATATATTCAAGGGGTACTGTAATAGATGGTATGCTTGCTAAATATCTTTTAAATGAAGAAAGACCAAATGGTTTAAAGGATATGGTAAGAAGATTTTTACCTGAGTTTTCTGATTATGAAAAATATGATTCCTTTGATTCAATACCTTGGTCAAAAAAACCATTAAAAAAGTTATGTGAATATGGTTGTATGGATACAGATTTTACTTTTAGGTTATCCATATTTTTTGAATCATTCCTAATTAAAAAAGGGTTTTATAATTTATATAGGAATCTTATAATGCCAGCAAGTAAGGTATTACAAAGTGCTGAAAAGAATGGGTTACCATTTGATGTTGAATTGAATGTTAAACTAAGGGAAAAATATAATAATCTTATAAATGAATACAATACTAAATTAAGGTCAATAAGAACAGTTCAGAGATATCAAAATTATATAATAAAGAAAAGAAAAGAAGATTATATTGAAACTCTAGAAAGTGAAATAGAAGAATTAAGGGAAGAGGGAAAAGATAGACAAGTAAAAACAAGGGAACAAAAATTATCCAGAATAATAGCTGGGGAGTATACAACAAAAGCTGAACTAAAATTAATTGAAGAAGTAAACTTTAGTTCACAAAAACAAATGGTGGACCTATTATATAATTCAAACCATGGGTTCAAATTCCCAGTTATTGCTTATACTGTTGATAAACATAAAAAACCAACAAATAATCCATCAACTGCAGAAGATACTTTAATAAAACTAAAAGAACATGATAAATCTGGGTTTATAGATACTCTTTTGGATTTGAGGGGAGTACAAACCATAAATTCCACTTTTATTGTTGGACTAGGAGATTTGGTACAAAGTGATGGTGGGGTACACCCTACATTTCTTATCCATGGCACAGTTAGCGGAAGATTGTCAAGTAGAAATCCAAATGGTCAAAATATACCAAAAACAATGGTAAATCCAGATGTTAAATTGCAATTTATTCCCCCAAAAAATCAATTATTCCTATGTTATGACTATTCCCAAGCTGAATTAAGAATATTAGCACATTTAGCAAATGAGAGTACAATGTTGGAATGGTTTAGAACAGGAAAGGATATCCACCTTGCTTCAGCTTGTAAAAAATATCATGAAGATTATAATGAGATAATAAAGATATATCAAGATGAACAACATCCAGAATATAAATTATGGAAAAAAAGAAGAAAGGAATCTAAGACCATTAACTTTGGGATTGTATATGAACAATCTGCTGGAAAATTAGCTGAAAGTTTATCAACCCCAGAAGAACCAGTATTAAAAGAAGAAGGACAACAATTTCTTGATGAATTTTTTCAAACTTTTCCCAAAATAAAGAGGTTTATAGATAGACAACATAAGTTCATGGAAAAACATGGATATTGTGTTTCTTTATTTGGTAGGAGAAGAAGATGCCCAAAAGTATATTCAGAAAACTATGGGGAATATTTGGAAGCATTAAGACAATCAACTAATGCCCCAGTCCAAAGTGCAGCATCAGATATGGCATTGTTTGCTTCAGTAATTGTATATGGTAAAGTAAAAAAAGGGGAATTACCACCAATGAAAGAAGTAAATACAGTACATGACTCTGTATATCAATTTATTTTACCAAAATATATTACCCCAGATACAATCTATAATATTTGGGATATATGCAGGAACCCATCTACAAAAGAATACTTTGGATTTTCAATTGATGATGTAGATATGTCAATGGATTTTACAATTGGAAGAAATATGGCAGAAGAATTACCATATATCCCTGGGTATGATTATAATAAATTATTGAGAGAGGATTTTGATATAGATGAGTATTACAGGGAATATAATAAATACAGAGATATACCTATATCTGATTATCCAAAGAAATTCAAAAAATACTTTAAGGAATCATGGAGAAAAAGGTAAAATTAAGTGAGATAGATGATAATATAATAAAGGTAAAATATAAAGGTAAAACCCTTATTATAAATATTTCAGAAGAACTTTCAATTAATGAAAATATAATAAACAGTCAATTAAAAAATATTCCCTCTAACTATGCTTTTTTATGCTCCATACGTGATGATTATATTAAAAAAAGAGATATATTAGAAAGGGAAAAAGACCTTGCATATAGTGAAGCTTGGTTGTTTTATAAAACCTCAGATAATAAAATGAACAATGATACAGTATCCCATAAAGCTTTGACTAATAGAAAATATAGGTCTATTGAGGATAAATATTTAAAAGCTGTGGATAAAGCAAATAGGTTAATAAGTATATGCAAAGCTTATGAATCAAGAGAAAGAATAATACAAACTATATCAGCAAATCTAAGAAAACAACAATAAAAATAATTTAAATTATGAGAGTAGATTTAAACCTTATTAGTTCATCAGTTGCAAAAGAACTTAGTAAACATTTAGTAGGTTTACCATCAGAAAACCGAGTATTATTGGCATTACCAGATGAAGAAAAGAAAGTAGGTAGTATTATATTACCAGGAAATGTTACTGAAGGAGTACCTAAATTGGGTGTTATAGTAAAAAGAGGTCCTATAACTGAAGAATATAATAATTATTTGGATTCAATAGAAATTGGTAATATAATATTTTTTGGTAATTATGCTGGTAAAGAGATAGAACCTTCATTTACAGAGAATTATGAAATACCAAAATTGAAATTCACAGTACTATCTTTAAATGAGATTATATATTGGGAACCTCAAAATAATTAAAATATGGAAAAGAAAAAAGTTAAAAAACCATCATCAACAATGAGTACAAGAGAAAGGATGATGGCAAGAAAAAAACAATTTGAAACAAAGGGTTCTAATTCTGGTATAATTTACCCAAAAGAGGGTACAATGAGATTAAGATTAATATCTCAGGGACCAGATAAAGAACTTGGTTTAGAAATTATTCAATTCTATTTGGGTAAAGAAAAAGGTGGTATAATTTCACCAGCTACTTTTGATGAACCATGTCCATTCATGGAAAAATATAGGGAACTAAAATCCTCATCAGATGAAGATGACCAAAAGTTAGCAAAAAATCTTTCCCCAAGAAAAAGATATATAATGGGTTGTACCTGTTATAAAGATAATAATGGAAAGGAAATAGACCAAGATAGGATTAGAAAACCAATATTATTCCCAAATTCAGTATATAGGGATATAACTGATTTATACCTTGATGAAGATGATTGGGGAGATATGACTGACCCAGAAAATGGTTATGATATTAAGATAACAAGGTCAGGTAATGGGTTAATGGACACTACATATTCAGTATCCCCATGCCCAAATAGGAAACCTCTAAAACCAAAATACGTAGAAGATATGGATTTAGAGGAAATAATAAGGGGTCATATAAAATCTTATGACGAATTGGAGGAAATGCTAGATGAGTATTTAAATGGGTCATCAAGTTCAAAAGATGACGATGATGACTTACCAGTAAAACCAAAGAAAAAAGATAAGGATTCAAGTAAAAAAAAGAAAAAGAAGAAGAAAGAAAAGACTTATGATGACGATGATGACTTACCATTTTAATTAGTTTGAGATAATTCCTTTTCTATAAAGCCAGGGTAATTAATATTCTGGCTTTATTTTTCTAAACCTAAAAAAAATAACATTATGACAATTGAAGATTTGAAACTTTTAGTAGAAAAACACCATGAAAGCATTATTCATGATATTGAAGCTTTAATCCTTGAATATAAAACTAGACCATTGCCTAAAACTGGTTATAAATATAGAAGAAATATATATGATAAGTTACAAGAAAAGAACCTATTATTCCCAGACAAATTATTAAATACCACTTTACATATATTAAGTAGGGAACAAGTAGATTTATCTTCAACAGAAAGAAGGGAATTATTACAATTGATAGTACCAGTTATTTATAAGTATAATCAAAATAATGATTAACCATGGCAACTAAGAAAAAAGTTGGTATAAAAGTTCCAACAAAAAATGAGATATTGAAAAAGTATGGAAGCATGATAATCCAAGCTTCTGATACAAAAGAACCAGGGTTATGGTTACCATCTACTTTTTTTAATCTTAATTATACATTGGGTGGTGGTTTTCCTTGGGGGAAAGTAACCGAGATAGCTGGTGAAGAGAGCTCTGGCAAGGCAGTTCCACTTGATGCGCTTGTACTTACTTCTACAGGTTATAAATTAATGGGGGAAATTACCTTAAATGATAAGGTAATGGACCCAGTAACTGGGGACCCAATAGATATAATAGGGATTTATCCTCAGGGTTTAAAAGATGTATATAGAATAACTTTTAAAGATGGTACATCAACAGAATGTTCAGATGAACATTTATGGGAAGTACAGTTCAGGTCTCATTCAGAGTATAAATCTCAAGTATTAACTGTAAATGAAATACTTAAAAGAGGATATAAAAATAAGAGGGCTAGTGGGAAAGGTAAGTATAAATATAAATATACTATACCAAATACAGTTCCAATTAACTTTGAGAAAAGGGATTTACCTATACACCCTTATATATTGGGTTATATACTAGGTGATGGTAGTTTAACTCATTCTAATTATATAAGGTTTAACGTAGGGTTAGAGGATGCAGAATCTTTTAAAGAAAATATTAGTAAGTTCTTAAAAGAAGGTGCTACTTTAGAGGATAAGGGGGTATATGAAAATCCATTTGGTAAAACCCACAGATTTATACTTAAAGGATATGGGGAAGAAGTAAAAGCTTTATGCCTTGAAGGTAAACTATCAGAAGATAAGTTTATACCAGAAGATTATTTATGGTCAGATGTTGAAGATAGGAGATACTTATTAGCTGGACTATTAGATTCAGATGGTACAATTGGTAATTTACAAAACCACAAAACCAAATATTCCTCGAGATTTAGGTTTTCTTCTCACTCATCAAAATTAATATCCCAACTAATCCAATTGGTAAGGTCTTTGGGGGGATTTATTACTGAGCCATCCACCAAATTAAGAGAAAGACAGTTTGAAGGATATGAAAAGAGAATCTCTAAAGAAATAAGAACTGGGGGAAGAGTTGATTTTAACCCCTTTATGCTTAAAAGGAAGCATGAACAGTATCAGATTAAATTAACTTCTCAATCCAAATCTTTCTCTTATAGAAGAGCGATAACCAATATAGAGTATATTGGTAAAAGAGAATGCCAATGTATCAAGGTAGCTTCGGAAAGAGGGTTGTTTATGGTAAATGATTTTATAGTTACCCATAATACTCTGATAGCATTAAATGCAGCTTATGCTTGCCAACAATTAGGGGGTTCTGTAATATGGGTAGATGCTGAACAATCCTGGATGAATTCTTGGGCAGAATTAAATGGTATAGACCCAAATAAAGTAACTGTAATAAGAGATACCAGGATAGAATATATATCAGATGCAGTAGCTGATGTAGCAATATATTTAAGGTCTCAATTAGTTAATAATGAACCAATATTATTAGTAGTGGATTCAGTAGCTGCAATCGATTGTTCAGATAATATAGATTCTAAAATGGTAGATGGTAAAGCTGAAATGGGGGGAAGAGCAAAAGCTTTATACAAGTATTTTAGAATCAGGAGTGAATTATTTTATAAATTAGGGGTAACTCAAATTTATATAAATCAACTAAGAACAGCTTTAAATGTTGGGTTTGGTAAGGATAATACTTGTTTACATTATAATACAATGATACCTTTTGTTGATGGTACTTCTATGAGAATAGGGGATATTATTAAAAATAGGGTATCAAAGGAAGTTTGGAGTTATAATGAAAGTACTGGTGAATTTGAACCAAAACCAATAGTTGATTGGGTAGTAAAATCTGAAACTAAAAAATGGATTCAATTTAAAACAGAAGGACCAGAAACCATTAATGGTTTTAATGGTTTTACTTGTACACATACTCACCATTGTTTAACTAATCATGGTTGGAAAAAAGCAATAGACATTGATATAAATGATAAATTAATATCCAAACAAAGGAGAGTTATAAATGGTACATTAAGGGATTTTCTTTGGGGAACTATACCTTTTGATTGCTCTTTATTCAGTAATCATGGTAATTATACTACAAGACTTACATTTAGTAATGGTAAACAGGAAGATTATCTTGTGTTTAAAACTGAGATGATAAGCAGGGCTTTTCCAATGAAAATGAAAAGTAATAATCCAAGTAAATGGATTACAAAAGTTGGTTATACTGAATTACAGGAAATATATGATAAAATAGGTAAAGATAGAGACCCATTAAAATTGTGGGATTTATCAAAACCATTACCACCAATTACTTTAGCTGTATGGTATATGGATGATGGTCATAAATATAATAATGTTACTGTTGGTATATCAATTTCACCAAGAAGGACAAATATTAGTAAATTATCCAAATATTTATCAGATATATGTGGTTTAGATAATAAAATATATGACCACGGTATAAAGTTTACTAATGAAGGTTCAAAAAAGTTGATGGAACAAATCCAAGAGTATGTTATAGAGTCAATGCAATATAAAATGTTACCAGGATATACCGGTAAATATAAACCATACCATTTGGAATTTAAAGAAAAATATATACCAATAGAAGTTGGTATCATATCCATAAATAAGGAATTCAATTCCAAAAATAGAAGGTTTAATAGAGGTTATAAGAGAAAAAAATATGATATTACTATACCTGATAATCATAATTTTTTAGCTGGTTCTAAAGAACAGGGTATAGTGGTACATAATACAACTACAGGTGGTGCTGCATTGAAATTCTATGCCTCAATAAGGATAGCTTTTTATTCAGGTAAAACTATAACCATAAAAAATAAAGGTAAAGAAAGAAAAGCTGGTAAATTAGTTACAATTAGGGTTTTAAAGAATAAAGTTGCTCCCCCAAGACCAACAATCTCAAAAGTACCAGTATTTTTCAACCCAAAATTCCATGAAGTTGGTTTTGATAGATGTTTTGGATTAGAAGATGTTTTTGTAGAGAATGATATAATAGAAAAATCCTCTGGTGGGGTTTATAAATATAAAGGTAAAGTATTATGCAGGGGAGAAGAAAAATTCCAGAAGCTAATAGAAGAAGATGATGAACTAAGGAGAAAGCTTCTTAAGAAAGCTGGAATAAATACTATTGGTTCAACTAAAAAACAATTAGAGAGTTTAAAAGAGAATTACTACCCAGTAGATGATTCCATAGAATATGAATCTTATGGCGAAGAAGACGAAGAGAGTGAAGAGTAGAGATAAACTACTTATGATAATAGATGGTTCTAATTTAGCACATAGAGCTTATCAAAAATTTGAGAATCTAAAAGCAAGTAATGGTAAAAAAACTGGTCTAATATATGGGTTTATGAGATTACTTAATTCATATATTATTAGGTTTAACCCAACATATGTTCTAGTAACTTTTGATACTTTGCAAAGTAAATCTTCCAACTTTAGAAATAATCTTCTTGGAGGATATAAAGAGCATAGAAAAAAGAATAATTTATCAATGGATTATGAACAATTTAATTATCAATTACGTTCAGTGAAAAAGATGCTTAAATATCTTAATATTACTGTAATATGGGATAATAAAGGTCTTGGACATGAATCTGATGATTATATTGGTAAATTTGCTTTGGAATCAAAAGGTAAAGTATTAATCATATCCTCAGATAAGGATTTTTGCCAATTGATAGATGATAGAATAAAGGTATTTAATCCTTTCAGGGATATGAAATTGAACAAAAGGAATTGTAAAGATGTAATGGGGTATTCACCAGAAGAATGTGTTGATTATTTATGTTTAGTAGGTGATAAATCAGATGATATTCCAGGATATAAAGGTATAGGAGAAGTAAAAGCAAGAAAATTCCTTGACCAATTTGGTTCTATTGAGAATTTTTTGGAATCAGAAGAAAAATTCCCTGGTATAGATAATGAAGGTCTATCAGAGTTATATAAAAGGAATAAATCATTGATAGATATTAGGGTAGCTTTAAAAGAATACCCAATTACTACTATACCAATATATTATAATAAGAAAAATGAGATACTCATCAAAAAACTGATGGGTCAATTTAGTGAATATTCATTAAATTCATTTTTAACCCAAGAGTTTCTAAAACCATTTAAAACTTTGAAACAATGGAAAAACATTTAAGAATACAAATAGCTGGACCTTCTGGGGTTGGGAAAACTACTTTGGCAAAAGATATATCTGATATATATGGTATTCCTTATGTATCTGGTAGTTATTCTGATTTAATACCATCCACAAAAGATATATTGCATTCTGATATGATAAGTATGGACCCCAAAGAAATATATCAAAATGATTTTCAATTATTAAACCTTAGGAAAAGGTTATTTGAGAATAATCCTACTTATGTATCGGATAGGTCATTTTTAGATTCAGCAACTTATATAATAGAAAAGGTATCAAGCAAAATTCCAAATTGTGAGATAGAGAATTTTTTGGAGATATGTTTAACCTTGTTAATGAATACTTGTACACACCTTATATTTGTACCATTCTCAAAGAATTATTTTAAAGAATGGGAAATAGAGGATAATAATAAAAGGATAACCAATAAATATTATCAGTATCATATATCATTGTTAATGGAAGGTATATTAAGCTACTTTAATTATACCAGAAGTTATCTATACAGTCATATGATTGATTCAATGGTACCAATAAATTGTGGTAAAATAGAATATCTTGGTAAAAGTTTGAAAATATTAATTTTACAGGATATTGACCACAATATGAGGGTAGATAAGATAATGAAATTCTTAGAATTAAATTGATATGAAAAAACCAATAGCTATAGTATTTTCTGATTTACATATAAACAATTGGTCAAGATTTAATGAAGATAAAAAAAGAACCCTGGAACAATTCAGGGTTCTTTCCATTTTGGGTAAAAAGAGTAAGAAATATAATGTACCAATTTTATTCTGTGGGGATTTTTTCCATAAACCAGAAACAATGGACCAAGAGTTAGCAGAAATATGTTATAATGAGATAAATAAACTAGATTTAAGGATAAGAGCTATATCTGGTAACCATGATATGAAAAAGGTTAGTAAAATTGGGGAGAAACCATTCAGTTGGTTATATACTTTACCATCAAACTTTATTGATATCATGGATTATAAACAAGATACATTATCATCATATAATCAGGATATTATATTACATGGAGTACCATATATAGACCATAATATTGGTTTATGTGAATATCTTAAAAACCTAAAATTGGATAAATCAAAAAAGCATATCCTAATGCTCCATACTGATTATCCAGGAGCTAAAGATACTGATGATAGAGAAATAGATTCAGTTGAAAACCTGAACATAAATATACTTAATAGGTTTGACCTTATAATTTGTGGTCATATCCATAAACCACAAAGATTATCAAAGAAAGTTTATATGATAGGAGCTCCCAATCAGCAAAGAAGAACTGATATGAATTGTAAATTGGGGTATTGGTTGATAATGGAAGACCTTACCATGAAATTTGTGGAATTATCAGATTTTCCAAAATTCATAGATGTAGAATCAGAAGAAGATGTTAAAGATGATGGTAATTATTATACACTGATAACTAGGGAAACCATTGTAGAATCTGATAATAAAATTCATAAGGGTTTATCAAAAAAGAAGTTGGTAAGGTTATATCTAAAATATAACAATATCAAGGATAAAGAGAAAAAGGAATGCTTATTGGATATAATTAAAAAAGCAGAAGAAGATGATTGAGTTTAAGAAGATAATAATAGAGGGGTTTTGTTCCATAGGAACTCTAGAATTACCTTTAAATAATAATGGGATAACCATTATAAAGGGGGCAAATGGTTTAGGGAAAACTACAATATTTTCGGCATTAGTATGGGTATTATATGGTAAAACCTTAAAAGGTATATCAGATGTAAATCTATGGAAAAAGTTTAGAACTAGGGATTACAAAGGCACAAAGGTAGAAATATATTTTGAAAGCAATAATTCCATACATAAAATAATAAGATGCCAGAACTATACAGAAGATGTAGATGGTGCAAAAGGTGGAAGTAGACTTATATATCTTATTGATGCTGAACAGGTAAAAGAAAAGGGTAAACTAAAGTTACAATCGCTTATAGAGAAAAACCTGGGAATATCTTATAATCTTTTCATAAATTCAGTAATGTTTGGACAGGGTATGAAAAGATTAATCCAAGAATCTGGTTCAGATAAGAAACAATTATTTGAGGAGATATTTGAACTAAACTATATACCAAAAGCTAGAAAAATTGCCCAAGATAAATATAATGAATTAAGGGTAGAGCTAGATGGGTTAATGGAAAAATTAGAAAGTAACCAAAATTATATAGATTCCATACTTTCCGATTTAAATTACACAAAAAGTAAAAGGGATAATTTTAAGAGTGAGTTAGCTAATAAAGTAAAATCATACAAAGACAAAATTATCCTATCAACAAAGAGGGTAGATGAGTTAGCTCTAAAGACCAATAAAGTTGATATAAATCAACATAATAAAACCATAGAGGATATAAAAAGGAAAATAACCCTGTATCAAAATAAGGTAAGTGATTTAAAGAAATTACAAAAAGTACCATTGCAAGATTTAGTAAATGAGGTAATAGAACTTTTAGAAAACGAGGAATATACTGAATCAATTTCTAAATTAAAAACCATTAGGGATTCATTTAGTTCATCTGAAAGTTATATTCTTAGAATTTCTAAATTGCAGAATAAACTAACTAATGAAATAGAATCTAAAAATTCACTAGAAAAAACCATATTAACCTTAAAATATGCAAAAGAAGAAGTAAAATCATTAGAATCAAGGCTAAAAGAATTAAAATCACAAAACCCAGATTTTGAATCAGTGATTAATAAACAATCCAAAAAATTAGAGAATTACAAAAAATCCATAAGCCAAATAAAATCTCAAATACAAGAACTAGAAAAACAAGTTAACCTATATAAATGGGCTTATTCAGAACCATTTGGAAATAATGGTATAAAAGCATTTATATTTGAATCCTCATTATCTGAACTTAATAACCTATTAAGCTCATATTCAGAAGTATTAGGATTTAATATTAAGTTTATGGTGGATTTAAATTCTTCTAGAAAAGATTTTGTAGTAAACATAAATCTTGAAGGAGTAGAAGTATTTTATGAGGAATTGTCTGGTGGTCAAAAGCAATTGGTTAATTTAGCTATGGCATTAGCAATGAATCAGATAATAACTCAATCAAAAGGAGTAAATATAGCTTTTTTGGACGAAGTATTTGAATCATTAAGTTATGATAATATAGAGGTAGTTATTGGTCTTATAAAGAAAGTATATAGAGAAAAAACATTATTCTTAATAACCCATCATGAATCATTACCAATCCCAAATTCAAAAATTTTAAATGTTAAAAGAGAACATGGTATCTCTGCCTATGAATTTTAATTACTACTATTGGGTAATAAAATATTAATTATGGCTAGAATAAATTCTAAAAATAAAGGCAGTAGATTTGAAAGGACCATTTGCAAATGGTTTCAGGATTGGACAGGGTATGAATTTAATAGAGTACCAGCATCTGGTGGTTTAAGGTGGAAAAAAACAGATAATATTACAAGTGATATTACTTGTACTGACCCAAAACATTCAAAAAGGTTTAAATTATCAGTAGAATGTAAATCATATAATGACCTAAAATTTGAACATATACTTCTTGGTAATAAAGGTTGTAAGATATTATCATTCTGGGAACAAGCTTCAAATGATGCTATTAGGGGGAATAAAATCCCAGTACTTATTATGAAGTATAATAATATGCCAAAAGGGGAAGCTTTTTTTGTAACCAATGATTTTTTATCAAATCTGATAATGAATCAAGAATCCAAATTGACTAAACCAAGAATGAGAATAGAAGTAAATAGTGAACTACATCTAAATATATTTATGTTATCAGATATAATAAATATTAGCTATAAAGTTTTATATAAAACCATTAAAAAATCAATATAATGAAAACTAATACCCAATACGTTTATTGTATATGCAGGATAGATAAGAAACATTGGACAACTATCAATAGTGACCTTAAATGTGGAGGGTATAAGAATATTAAAGCTTATATTCCCACTATAAGAATATTAAAGAAATCCAAGAATAATAGAAACTTTTATATAGAGGTACCCCTATTATTTAATTATGGGTTTGTAAGAATGTCATCAACAAAAGCTTTTGATAGACAATACCTTAGAAAGCTAAAAAAAGATATACCTGGTATACTTGGTTGGTTAAAATCATTGGAAACTATGCACCCAAAGAAAAAAAGGGCAAGAATAGATAATCCAGAAGATTTTGATGATTTTTCAAAAGTATCAATTGTAAGCAAAGAAGAAGTAAAATATTATAAAAGGGTTTCAAAACAAAATAGGGTATACACTTCAGGGGATATAATTAATTTAAAATTAGGTAGCTATGTAGTATTAAAAGGTTACCCATTTGAAGGTATAGGTGCTACAATATTAGAAGTAAATTTAAATCTAAAATTGGTAAAAGTTGCTTTATACCCTGATTCAGCAAATATAATTGTTCAGATACCAATGGATAATGTATTTTATTCTATTTATAATGACTTTGATGAGAATAAATTAATGGCTTCAAATGATTTTATACAAGAGAACATAGATAGTGAAAAAGTAGAGCAATTTCTGTTAAAAAATCAATATTAATTCTATGGAACCATATATGGAAAAAGCTTGGGATTGTCTTACTGAGCAAGAACAAAACAGTTTATTTCTAAATCTTTCAAATGGGTTATCAGCTAGAGAGACTGGGGAAATTTTAAAGGTATCACATTACAAGTATTTAGAGATAAAAGCAAGAGCAGAAAAATTATTTAAACTGTTCTCTGATTTTTTTAAAATACACCCAAGTTTAGTAAACCCATCTTCACCAATAGATTCAAGATTTGCTGATTATTTATTTGGTTGTATGGTAAAAAGGTTACCAAAAGAAGAAGCTAAACTTCATACTGGTGATTCATCATTTTTACTTACTAAAATCAGTAATATTAAGATAGAGAAATGGATGTCAATATTAAAACAATCAGAAGATGAGTGGGATAAGGATTTGTATGCCCTAATAATGGAATTTGATAGGTGGAATAGTTATAGAATATTACCAAGAAAATTACAAGCACCAACTCCATATAAAAGAAGAACCAACAAAAAAGAGAAGGTTTATATAAAATATTTACACAGAATACCCGATTTTAAGATTAGGGCTATGGTAGATAAATATTGGAGTAATGGTAAACCAGAAAATAGATATTACATATCAATCATATCAACTTTATTTGATGGTGGGTATTCAATAATACCAATAAGAAAAGATAAAGATATATTATCAGAAATAACTAAAATGAAGATTTATATATTCAGTACTATCATGGATGCTGATATATTTGGAGTTCTAGTAAAAGAATTTTTTGAGAGAACCAAAGACCCAAAATCTGGGTTAAAATTCTGGGAAGAGTACCGTTCAGTTATAAAAACAGCTATTAATTATAGGGAAATTAATAATATGGATTTTACTTGTAGTAACTTAGATATGGCTTATAACCTGAAAAGAAAATCCATATCAAAACTAAGAGAATCCAGGAAGAACCAATAGAATTTTTATATAATAAATTTGCATATTATTATTATATGTATTATATTTGCATATCAAAATTAAAAAATAAAAACTAATTAAAAAACATTAAACCATGAACAAAAGAGAAGAAAATCCATTAACCCTTCTAGGAGATTATATCTCATCAATAGGGGAAGAATTGCAAAGAATAATAGGTACAAATAATTTCTCTATTGGGGAATACCATTACATAGATGATGATAATGGGGAAACCCATTTTATAAGTATATACTCAAAGAGGAAAATTACAGAAAGTGAACAATTTTCTATAGTATCATCTTTGGAAGATAATGATATTACAGTATCAATTGATACTGATTTTGAATATGCTATGGAGAATATTGATACATATATTTATTATATAAGAATATACGCTTAACTATGACAAAGAGAAAAAAAGAACACCATATTACTGGTGGCAAAGATAAGTTAAAATTAATATCCTCAGCTGGGGGATTTAGTAATATGACTTATAGGGATTGCAAAAGAAGGGCAGTTGCATTAGGTATGCCATTCCCAGATGCTTGTGCAGCAGATTGGGGAAGATTGCAATCATATATAATGAAAACAGAAAATAAACCAGATTTATCATTAATTGATAAATATGATGATTGGGTAGATTCTATGCTAGAACAAGCTGGTTATGCAAAAGATGACCCATTAAGAAGCTATCAATTGAGATTAGGTTTTATTTCAGAGGAAAAAGTAGAAGAAGGGAAACGTAAAACAAGGAAGATAAAAGGTTTACCAAAACCCAAAAAACCAAAAAGAGAGAAAGATGAGAGTGGTTTATGGAAAGGTACAAAAAAATCATATACTTATGAATTAACCAATAAAGGTTATACTTTGGAAAGAATAACTAGAAGAGTTATGAAGAAATTTCCAGAAGCAAAACCAAAATCCATACAGCAATGGTATAGAGCTGCACTTAGGAAAAAGGGTATTGATTATAGGACTTTAAAATGATAACCAAAAAGAAATTAGAGAAAAAGATAGAGAAGTTAAAAGCTCTTAAAAGAAAAAACCCATCTAAATTCCATAGAATGTATTCAAAAGCTATGAAATCAGCCATAAAAAGTGGTAATTCATATGTATTAGAAACAGTTCCAGAGGAATTTAGATGGTATGTTTTATATAAGAGGAAATCAAGAAGAAATAGGGGTAGATTTAAGTATAAAATAAGGGCTTATGATAAAAGGATTTATGTAAATAAATTTTACCCTTATTCATATCATAATTTAGAACCAGTTTTGGTATTAACTGGTTGGTTCAGTAGAAAAAATGCTAAATTACTATATGATACCTGGTATGGTAAATCATGGAGAGAAACTGTAAAATTCATAAAGGGTAAAAAAGCAATACAATTAAGGTTTAAAATAGGAAAATCATTATACATAAATGGTAGGTATAGGAAGCCAAAAACTAAGTTATCAGTTTTGAAAAGTTATAGGTATTCTAATAATAAAAAATCTTACCGTTGGAATATCATTTCAGATATATGTAAAGAGAATTATTCCGATAAAGAGAAAGAAAATATAATAGTTAAAAGGGTGTTGGATAAATATGAAACACATCAATGCGATATCCCAACAAAGGAAATTAGAGTTAATCCAAAGATTACTAAGGATGAGAAACTTAAATTACCGAAGATTCAGGAAATTAAGCAAATCAGAAAAAAAGACCTATATGAAATGTGAACTTAGTAATAATATTAAATTTCTAGCATTAAAATATCATTGTTTAACTAAAAAATCACTAGAAAGGTCTTTTAGGTGGGCTAAAAGGAATTTTGATTCATACTTTAAATTAATAGATAAATATAAGTATGAGAAAAATGACTTATATATAGAGAAGGAATTTATATTTCAAGGCTTTGTTCCAGAGAATGAGTTTAAAAAGAAAAAGGGTTTTGAATACATTTCCAGTAATAGACCAATAAATGGAAGAATATATATTTACCCTTTTCATTTAACTCATGACTATAAGCATTTGAAAAAAGGATATCCTAATATTTATTCAATATTTGATTCTGGTATTGGGGTTCCTGGATTTACAAAAGTAAATACAATAAAATAAAAAGGACTATGGACATCAGAAAAATAGAAAAAAAAGATTATTCTTGGGATTCTAATATTTCCTATGGTATTTCTGAAATGACCTATAAGGTTGATAATGATGAACCGATGGAAGAACCAAGAATATATCCGATTACCCTAAAAAATAGGGAAGACTTTTTAAATATGGTAAAAGAAATTATGGAATTTAATCAAAACTCCAAAAGAATTTCCCGAACAGTAGGAGGGAAATTTTATACCATTAAGAATATTATAATACTAAACTAAATAACCATTTATTAACCATTAAAAAATAGAAAATTATGGCAAGAACAAAAAAATCTAGTGTTAAACCAGTAGAAAAAAGAGAAGTTTCTAGAAAAGTAATTAACGGGGCTTTCATTATATTCTTTGATGATGGTTCTATTCAAATTATTGCTAAACCTATTGATTTAACCAAAGAAGAAGTTTCCTCTTTATTTGGTTCTTCTGAAGAGGAAGAAGAGGAAGAGGAAGAAGAGGAAGAAGAGGAAGAGGAAGAAGAGGAAGAGGAAGAGGAAGAAGAGGAAGAGGAAGA
>ENA-UESE01000262-UESE01000262.1-human-gut-metagenome-genome-assembly--contig:-NODE-262-length-77946-cov-11.233161_pt1 | contig 77946 bp, 73 predicted proteins | sample MGYA00242995_ERZ507996 | MGnify/ENA primary metagenome ERZ507996 (study PRJEB26167, sample SAMN06115489) | human gut metagenome | host: Homo sapiens | place: China:Sichuan | collected 2015-04-15...
GGGCGTTATGAGAGTGCAACGGGCACCGAAACACGGAGTGTTGAGGTGGAGCGAGGAGCGAAAAAAAGCAGAGCGCAACGCTGGCAACAAATGTAAAATTGTGGAGGGTTTTCGGGTGAAAAAAATTTTATTTGCAGCATCAGAGGGAGTTCCGTTTATTAAGACTGGCGGTCTTGCAGATGTGGTAGGTTCTTTACCGAAAAGCATCGACAGACAGTATTATGATGTAAGGGTTATCCTGCCGAAGTATGGTTGTATGAAGCAGGAAATGAAGGATAAGATGCAGTATGTGACACATTTTTACATGGATTATAACTGGAAAAATGTCTATGTGGGAGTGCTGGAGGCAGAAGAGGATGGCGTTCATTATTATTTTATAGATAATGAATATTATTTCAGCGGCGAAAAGCCCTACAGCGATGACCCGCGCTGGGAGATAGAGCGTTTCGCTTATTTTTCAAAGGCAGTACTTTCTGCGTTGCCGGCGATTGGATTCCAGCCGGATGTGATTCATTGCCATGACTGGCAGACCGGACTGATTCCCGTATATCTGAAGGAACGGTTTCATGACGGGGATTTCTTTGGCAGGATGAAGTCCGTTATTACCATCCACAACCTGAAATTCCAGGGAAAGTGGGATACAAAAACGGTACAGGACATTACCGGGCTGCCGGATTACTATTTTACCCCGGATAAGCTGGAGGCTTACAAGGATGCAAATCTGTTAAAGGGTGGAATTGTTTATGCGGATGCGGTGACTACGGTAAGCCAGACCTATGCGGAGGAGATAAAAACACCTTTTTACGGAGAGGGACTGGATGGACTTCTTCGGGCAAGAAGTGGGGATTTGAGAGGAATTGTCAACGGAATTGATTATAACGCCTTTAATCCGGAAACAGATTCCTATATTGTAAATCCCTATAATGCCATCAATTTCCGTAAGGAAAAGGGAAAGAATAAAAAGGCATTACAGCAGGAGCTTGGCTTACGTCAGGACGAAAAGAAAATGATGATAGGCATTGTATCCCGTCTGACAGACCAGAAGGGGCTTGACCTGATTGCCTATGTAATGGATGAACTTTGCCAGGATGATATTCAGCTTGTTATTCTGGGAACCGGTGAGGAACGTTATGAAAATATGTTCCGGCATTTTGACTGGAAATATAATGATAAGGTTTCAGCGAATATTTATTATTCAGATGCGTTGTCCCATAAGATATATGCGGCATGTGACGCCTTTCTGATGCCATCCTTATTTGAACCCTGCGGTTTAAGCCAGTTGATGGCGCTACGGTACGGCACCCTTCCCATTGTGCGGGAAACAGGCGGTCTGAAGGATACAGTACAGCCCTATAACGAGTATGAGAGTACCGGCACCGGATTCAGCTTTAAAAATTATAATGCGCATGAAATGTTGAATACAATCCGCTATGCAGAGCATATTTATTATGACAGAAAGCGGGAATGGAATAAACTGACAGACCGGGCGATGGCGGCAGATTTTTCCTGGAAGGTTTCCGCCGGAAAATATCAGGAAATGTACGATTGGCTAATCGGCTAGGGAACTGAACAGGGTAAGGTGTATGGCAGAGAAAAACAGTTCTAAGAATAATTTTATTATGCAGGCAGGGATTCTGGCAGTTGCCGGGATTATCTCAAGAATTATAGGGCTCCTTTACAGGGGCCCTTTACAGAGTGTAATCGGAAATCTTGGATTGGGCTATTATCAGTCTGCATACAATTATTATACGATTATTCTGTTAATTTCTTCTTACAGTATCCCTTCTGCCATTTCCAAGGCAATCGCCCAGAAGCTGGGGGAAAAGGAGTACAGGAATGCACACAGGCTGTTCCACGGCGCCATGATTTATGTGCTGGTGGTAGGCGGCATAGCCAGCCTCTTTCTGTTTTTTGGCGCAGGGCTGTTTCTGGATGGAGGGGCGGCGACAGTACTTCGGACCTTTGCACCCACCATTTTTGTGTATGGTATTTTAGGGGTGCTGAGAGGCTATTTTCAGGCGCATAAAAGCATGGCGCAGACCTCCGTATCCCAGATATTGGAGCAAATAGCCAATGCGGTAGTCAGCGTCGGTGCCGCTTACCTTTTGATTCACATTTTTATGGGAAGCATGGAAATTCCTGAGGACCAGGCGGGACAGGTGACAAGGGCTACCTATGGAGCGGTGGGAAGCGCACTGGGAACGGGAATGGGCGTAGCTGTTGCACTTCTGTTTATGGCGGGAATTTACGGATTGAACAGGGGAATTATTTTAAGAAGAGTACAGAGAGATACACATCCGTATGTGGATTCCTATGGCCAGATATTTAAGACAATCACGATGGTAGTTACGCCGTTTATCTTGAGTACGGCTATCTATAATTTGAGCAGTACGGTCAATAACAGTATTTATACCAAATGGTATCCGGATATCCGGAAGCTGGATACGGTTGCAATTTTTGAGAAGTACGGCATTTTCTCCGGGCAGGCGCTGACCATATCTAATATTCCGATTGCCTTTGCATCCGCCATGGCAGCAGCGATGCTTCCTACGGTGGCGCAGCTTGTTGCGGCAAAGGACAAAGCGGGGGCGCGGGAGAAGGTTGCACTGGCGGTTAAAGTTACCATGCTGATTTCCATTCCCTGTGCGGTGGGACTTTTTGTGCTGGCAAGACCTGTGACGGCTCTGCTTTTTACCAATACGGCAGAATCGGAGGAGCTGGCAACGAAGCTTTTGATGGCGCTGGCACCCTCTGTCATTTTCTATGCGCTTTCTACGCTGAACAGCCAGATATTGCAGGGAATCGGGAAGTTGAACGCGCCGATTATCCATGCGGCGACAGCCCTGGGGATTCAGTCTGTGGCGGCAGTTGCCCTGCTGTTTCTGACAAATCTGGATTTGTACAGTATTGCCATTGCCAATACCCTGTATTCCGGCATTATGTGCGTTCTGAACCAATACACGGTGCGGAAGGCACTGGGGTACAGGCAGGAGATAAAAAGAACCTTTGTGATTCCGCTGATTGCTTCTCTGTTTATGGGGGCGGCTGCCTGGGCAGTGTATGAAGGACTGTTCCTGCTGACAAATTCCAAGCAAATTTCCGTTATTCCGGCGATTCTGGTGGGAGCGGTTGTGTATTTTGTATTTCTGCTTCTGTTGAAAGGGGTAACAGAGAAGGAGCTGAGAGGCTTTCCGAAGGGATACCTTCTGGTAAAGGCGGCAAAGAAATGCCGCCTGCTTTAAGAGGTATAAAGAAAACTGCTGATTGGAATACTGTTTACTGGGAATCCTCTGCCAGCTTTATGTGGGAAATGTCGCTGTCGATTGCCATGGAGTAGTTGGTATAATAGACAACAAATCCGGGCTTGGCACCGGCAGGCTTTTTCACATTCTTTTTCTGCAGATAGTCAATTTCCACTTTTTCCTGATTTCTGCCTTTGGAGTAGTAGGCTGCCAGTCTGGCGGCTTCCTCAAAGGTACGGTCAGGCAGTTCTGTTGCATTGCCCAGCTTCACGACAACGTGGGAGCCGGGTATTTTTTTTGCATGAAACCACCAGTCATTCCCGGTTGCAAAGCGGAAGGTCAGAGCATCATTCTGGTAATTGTTCTTTCCAACGTAAATATCAAAGCCGTCACTGCTGATATAATGGAAGGGGGTGCTGGTAATTTTCTGCTTTTTGCCGCCCTTTTTGCGGATGTAGCCGCTTTCTGCCAGTTCTTCCCTGATTTCTGCCAAATCCTCTTCATGAAGTGCGATATCAAGAGAGTTGGAGATGGATTCCAGATGCTCAATTTCTGCTTTGACTTCTTCCGTCAGTGTAGTCAGAGCTTCATAGGTTCTTTTCAGTTTCCCGTACCTGTCAAAATACCGCTTCGCGTTTTCAGTCGGGGAAAGGGTAGGGTCAAGGGGAATGGTAATCATCTCGTTTGTGTAATAATTAAGCGCTTCCAGACTTTTAGCGCCGGGAGCAGCGTTGTAGCCGTAGGTGTTTAACAGCTCTCCGTAAATCCGGTAGGTGTCCCGTTTCTCGGTATCCTGCATCTGGCGGAGCTGCAGGTCGTATTTTTTTACATTCCGTTCCAGAGCAGTCTGAACAATCCGCCGTAAATCTGTGGATTTCTGCCGGATGCGGGTCAAAGTATTTTTTTCTGCGTAATAATGCTCCAGCAGGGCTGACATGGAAGGATAGGAAACCGTATCCTGATACAGGGTCAGTGGCAGGGCGCAAAATTCTGCGGGTTTTCCATTTTCATAGGCAATATTTGGCGAAAATTCGCAGGCGCAGATTTTGGAAACCATCCCGGAAAAGACCTTATAAAGGTTCTGGAAATCTGTTCCTGTAAGGGAAGCGGCTGGAAGTTCTCCGTCCAGACCGGCTTCATAGCAAAGCTCCTGTGCCAGAATGGGGGAAATACCGCTGAAGCTGCCGTAAAGCGCCTTGAAAAGGGGATGGGGCTTTTCTGTGATGCTCTTCTGGAAAAGAGCGAAATCTGTCTGCAGGGCATCCAGCTTGTCCTGGGTATGGGCAATAAAATAGGGTTTTCCCGGAAGCACCTCCCGGACAGAGGAAACAGCAGCGGAAACCCGTTTAATGCTGTCAATAATCACATCATTTTCATTACAGAAAATAATATTGCTGTGTTTTCCCATGATTTCCACGACAAGTTTTTTCTGGCGAAGGTCGCCCATCTCGTCCAGATGTTCTATCTGGATATGGATAATACGCTCCAGACCGGGCTGGGAGATATCCGTTATACGTCCGTTTTGCAGATGCTTGCGCAGAAGCATACAAAAATTGGGCGCAGTCATAGGACTGGGCTTGTTCTGCTCAGTCAGATAAATGAGGGGGAGAGAAGCGCCAGCGGAAATAAAGAGGCGCTTCTGACCGTTTGGCTGTTTAATGGTTAAGAGCAGCTCGTCCTCCTCCGGCTGTGCAATTTTATAAAGTCTGCCGCCAAGTAATTCCTTTTTCAGTTCGGAAACAACATTTGCTATGGTAACGCCATCAAAGGCCATGGTTTCATCCTCTTCTTTCTGATTTTGGTGAAAATGCCGAAAAAGAATTTTTCACAGAAAGTATTATAGCAAAAAATATTGTGTTTTCCTACTGCCTTTATGAAAATGAGAGCAATTATTCAGATTCAGACTTCTTTATCAGAATTTTCATTTTTTGTGTTATCCTGATTCTCGTCTTCATATTTCATGTTCAGCACAGCAGATAACTGATCCCTGTACTCTGTAATGTATTTTCGGCAGGTTTCAAGACATTCATTCCATTCTTCCTCTTCTTTTAATGCTTTTCTGCGCCGCATTTCAGCCCGTCCCTCCTTTGTGAAAATTGCTGTCCAGCTCAATTTGTTTTTACCTTTTCTAAAATTTTCCATGATTTTTCCTCCTAAATTTTACATATAGTGTATCGGACAAAAACTTAATTATGATTATAGCATAACATAATTTTAAGCTTGATTCCATTTTGGACTCAAACTTTTTAAATTTTGGGTAAAATGACTAATGATGGAACGAATTGACCAGAGTCCCCCGTTGGTTGGTGTCAATATAAGACGAATGAGAACAGAAAGAAAAATAAAAAAGCAAAAAAATCGGAAATGCTGTATCCATCAGCACCTCCGATTTAAAATTTAATAGCGAGAGGGGGATTTGAACCCTCGACACCGCGGGTATGAACCGCGTGCTCTAGCCAACTGAGCTATCTCGCCATAATGGAACCTATAGGGCTCGAACCTATGACCCTCTGCTTGTAAGGCAGATGCTCTCCCAGCTGAGCTAAGATTCCATTTTGTAGCTGCTTTCGCAACCGACTTGGTTAGTATACAATGCAGGGCAGACATTTGTCAACATATTTTTTTAATTTCTTTCAAGAAATCTTTTTCCCCTCTGACTTGACGCGTTTTAAATCTTATTTTATAATGAAATGAAGTGTGCAGGCAGGTTCCCTGTGCGGATAGGAGAGCGGATGATTAAGAGCATGACAGGGTTCGGCAGATGTGAAATTGCCGAAAACAGCAGAAAAATTACAGTGGAAATGAAATCCGTAAATCATCGGTATCTGGATGTGAATTTAAAGATGCCGAAGTCGTTAAATTTTTTTGAGTCGGCAATCCGCAGTGAACTGAAAAACTATATCACCAGGGGCAAGGTTGATGTTTTTATCAGCTATGAGGATTTATCAGAGCATACTTCCACGGTGCGTTACCATAAAGAAGTGGCAGAAGAGTATTTCCGCTATTTGAAGCAGATGGCGGAGGATTTTGGTCTGGATAATGACATCCGTGTTTCCAGTCTGTCAAAGTATCCTGATGTATTTACCATGGAAGAGGCAGGCGTGGATGAGGAGGAACTCTGGAAGGAAATCCAGAAGGCGGTAGACGGAGCAGCCGGAATGTTTGTGGAAACGAGAATTACAGAGGGTGAGCATCTGCGGGATGACCTGCTGGAAAAGCTGGAGGGCATGTTGAAACTGGTTTCCTTTATTTCGGAACGTTCTCCCCAGATACTGGAAGAGTACAGAAACCGGCTGGAAGAAAAAGTGAAGGAGCTGCTTGGAGATGCAACGGTGGATGAAAGCCGACTTCTGACAGAGGTAACACTTTTTGCAGATAAGGTTTGCGTGGATGAAGAGGTGGTTCGGTTAAAGAGTCATATTGAAACCACAAAAAACACCTTGCTGGAGGGCGGTTCCATTGGCAGAAAGCTGGATTTTATCGCCCAGGAAATGAACCGGGAGGCAAATACGATTCTTTCCAAGGCAAATGATTTGGAGATTTCCAATTGTGCCATTGAGTTAAAGACAGAGATTGAAAAGGTCCGGGAGCAGATACAGAATATCGAATAAGGGTGGCAGGATATGTTGATTCATATCGGATTTGGAAATATTGTCAATACAGAAAAGATAATTGCCATTGTAAGTCCGGATTCTGCACCGATGAAACGGCTGGTGCAGAAGGCAAAGGAAGAGGGAGTGGCAATTGATGCAACCCAGGGAAGGAAAACCAAGGCTGTTTTGATTATGGAAAACAGCCGGGTTGTATTATCAGCGCTTTTGCCGGAAACAATTGCAGGAAGGGTACAGTCAGGCAGGGAATTTTCCGGGGAAGAGGAAAAAAGTACGGGCGCAGACGATGCGGAATGCGCGGGCAGAAATGAGGAATAAAATGGAAAAAAAGGGATTGCTGATTGTAATTTCCGGTTTCTCCGGTGCGGGAAAGGGAACGCTTGTCAGGGCACTGTTACAGAAGTATCAGGAATATGCTCTGTCGGTTTCTATGACAACAAGGGCACCAAGACCGGGAGAGCGGGATGGTATCGAGTATTTCTTTACGGATAAGGAACATTTTGAGGAAACAATCCGACAGGACGGTCTGGTGGAATATGCAGCCTATTGCGGAAATTATTATGGAACACCAAAAGCCTATGTGGAAGAACAGCTGGCAGCGGGTAAAAATGTGATTCTGGAAATCGAAATTCAGGGTGCCCTGAAAATCAAGGAAAAGTTTCCGGAAAGCCTGCTGATTTTCCTGACACCGCCCAGTGCAGGGGAGTTAAAGAAAAGGCTGGAGGGGAGAGGAACGGAAACGCAGGAGGTAATTGAGAAGCGTCTTGCCCGTGCTGTGGAAGAATCAGAAGGTGTGGAAGCCTATGATTATATAGTGGTAAATGATGACCTGGAGGAATGTGTAGAAGAGGTTCACCGGCTGGTGGACGCTGCACGCAGAGTACCTGTCCGTTGTCAGAATTTTATAAACGAAATCAGAGAGGAACTCAAGGAGTTCAAGGAAGGAGAAAAATAATGTTACATCCGTCATATTCAGATTTAATGAAAGTAGTAAACAGTGAGGTAGAGCCCGGTGAGGCACCGGTAGTAAACAGCCGTTATTCTATCGTTATGGCAACCTCCAAGAGAGCAAGACAGATTATTGCAGGGGAAGAGCCGCTGGTAGACGGCAAGGATAAGAAGCCTCTGTCTGTTGCAATCGAAGAGCTGAATCAGGGAAAAATCAAGATTCTTGGTGATGAGGAATAAGGAAGGATTTAGGGTGGCTGGTTCTGATACCAGCTACTTTAAGTTGTAAGGAAAGGTATGTATGAAAATATTGTTTGTATCTCTGGGCTGCGATAAGAATCTTGTGGATACAGAGATGATGCTCGGAATGTTACGGGAAAAAGGCTTTGAGTTCACGGATGATGAAACAGAAGCGGATATTGTAGTCGTGAATACCTGCTGTTTTATCGGGGATGCCAAGGAAGAGAGTATTAATACACTGCTGGAAATGGCACAGTTAAAGCAGGAGGGGCGGATTCAGGCGCTTCTTGCCGCAGGCTGTCTGGCACAGCGCTATCGGGAGGAAATCCAGAAGGAGATTCCGGAGGTGGATGCGATTCTGGGAACCATGGCAATAGAGGAAATCTGTGCTGCGGTGGAGGAAGTACTCGCGGGGAAGAGCAAAAATCATTACAGAGAGCTGAACAGTGTGCCTGCCACCTATAAGGACAGGGTGGTAACAACCGGAGGGCATTTTGCTTATCTGAAAATAGCGGAGGGTTGTAATAAGCGCTGTACTTATTGTATTATCCCGAAAGTAAGGGGAGATTACAGAAGTGTTCCCATGGAAAATCTGGTGGAACAGGCGCAGGTTCTGGCACAGAAGGGAGTCAGGGAACTGATTCTGGTTGCTCAGGAAACAACTCTTTACGGCATGGATTTATATGGAAAAAAGAGTCTGCCGCTTTTGCTGCACAGGCTGGCTGAGGTGGAGGGAATCCGCTGGATTCGGATTCTGTATTGTTATCCGGAGGAAATTACGGAGGAGCTGATTGAAACCATAGCAACAGAGCCGAAGGTCTGTCATTATCTAGATATTCCGATTCAGCATGCCTCAGATGTGGTATTAAAGCGGATGGGCAGAAGAACCAACGAGGCGGAAATGAGGGAATGGATAGGAAAGCTGCGGGAGAGGATTCCTGATATCTGTCTGCGGACGACCCTGATCAGCGGTTTCCCGGGAGAAACTCAGGAGGATTATGAGGAATTGTACCGTTTTGTCAATGAGATGGAATTTGACAGGCTGGGAGTATTCCCCTATTCTCAGGAGGAAGATACCGTGGCGGCTGAACTGCCCGACCAGATTCCCGAGGAAGTGAAGGAAGCAAGGCGGGATGAACTGATGGAGCTACAGCAGGCAATCGTCTTTGAAAAGGCAGAAAGCATGATAGGCAGTGTACTGGAGGTCATGGTAGAGGGAAAGGTTGCAGACGAGGATGTTTATGTGACAAGAACCTATCGGGATGCGCCGAATGTGGATGGTTATCTGTTTTTAAATACAACGGCATCTCTGATGACAGGAGATTTTGTGAAGGTACTGGTAACGGATTCAAATGAATATGATTTGATTGGAGAAATGGTATGAAAAATATGAATTTACCGAATAAACTGACTGTTTTTCGTATGATTTTGATTGTTCCCTTTGTGATTGTGCTTCTGGGAGGCGAGGCTGGCTGGTTTGGTGATAACAGACTGGTAACGGACTGTATCGCCCTTGGCATTTTCATTGTGGCAAGTCTGACGGATTTGATTGATGGAAAGATTGCAAGAAAGTATAATCTGGTAACGGACTTCGGAAAATTTATGGACCCGCTGGCAGATAAGCTGCTTGTGTGCTCCGCCATGATTGCACTGGTGGATATGGGACGGATTCCTGCCTGGGTGGTGATTATTATCATTGGCAGAGAGTTCATTATCAGTGGCTTCCGGCTGGTGGCAGCGAATAATGATGTGGTAATCGCCGCAAGCTACTGGGGAAAATTCAAGACAACCTTCCAGATGGTAATGGTCTGTCTGATGCTGATTAACTTTGGACAGCTTGTTTCCTGGGGGCAGGTAGTTACAGATGTGGTAATGTGGGTGGCGTTGGCGCTGACCGTTATTTCCCTGATTGATTATCTGGTAAAAAATAAGGGCGTTATGGCTGAGCAGAAATAGTGGCACAGAAGAAAGGACAGGCAGGGATGACAGTAGAACTGATTTGTGTTGGAACGGAGCTTTTACTGGGAAACATTGTAAATACCAACGCGGCATATCTGGCGGAAAAATGTGCGGGACTGGGATTGTCCTGTTATTATCAGAGCGTGGTAGGAGATAATGAGGAGCGGCTTGGCAGTGTGCTGGAAACCGCATTGAAGCGTTCTGATATCATTATTCTTTCCGGCGGTCTGGGACCTACGGAGGATGATTTGACGAAGGAAACCGCGGCAAAGGTATGCGGAAAAAAGCTGGTGCTGCATGAGCAGAGCAAAGAGGCGATTACAGCATATTTCGAGGCAAAGGGAGTAAAACCGACGGAGAATAACTGGAAACAGGCAATGCTGCCTGAGGGCTGTATCGTTCTGGAGAATCATAACGGCACGGCACCGGGAGTTATTATGGAGCTGGAGAAGGCAAAGGTGATTTTACTGCCGGGTCCGCCCAACGAACTGCATCCCATGTTTGAGGAAAGTGTGATTCCTTATATTATGAAAGGAACGGCACAGGTAATCTGTTCCCAGACCGTAAAGGTATGCGGCATCGGGGAGAGCAGCGTGGAAACCCAGATTAAGGATTTGATTGACGCACAGACCAATCCCACTCTGGCTACCTATGCCAAGACCGGGGAAGTACATATCCGGGTGACGGCACTGGAAGAAAATGAAAAGGCGGCAAGAAAGCTGTTAAAGCCTGTGGTAAAAGAGTTGAAAAACCGTTTTGGAAATGCCATTTATACCACAGAAGAGGGTGTTACGCTGGAGAAAGCGGTTGTAGATTTGCTGAAGGCAAATGAGCTGACAGTCACCTGTGCGGAGTCCTGTACGGGTGGAATGCTTTCTGCAAGGCTGATTGATGTGCCCGGAGTGTCAGAGGTATACAAATCAGGACTTGTGACCTATTCCAACAAGGCAAAGAGAAGATTTTTAGGAGTGAAGAAGGCATCCCTCCAGAAGTATGGTGCGGTAAGCAGGCAGGTTGCAGAGGAAATGGCAAAGGGTGTGGCGCTTTTAACCCGCAGCGATGTTTCTGTGGCAGTGACGGGAATTGCAGGACCGGATGGCGGAACGGAGGAAAAACCGGTAGGGCTTGTCTATATTGCATGCAGTGTGAAGGGAAAGGTGACGGTGGAAAAATATCAGTTTACCGGAAATCGCGCCAAGGTCAGGGAAGCCGCTGTTTCTGCGGCGCTGACACTGTTAAGAGGCTGCATTTTAAAGCATTTCAGTGAAGTGACTTTTGGGAAGGCTTAAGAAAAGCAGAAAAAGAAGCAGAAAGCGGGAAAAGCAGGCAGAAAGTCACTGTTTTTCCCGTTCATTTTTATTATTTTATTACATATGATATGAGGGTCAAAAGGTACTTTGCCCCTCATTTGATATCTACGAATTACTTCGCTGCCAAAGCAGCTCCTGTAATTCTAAAACATTCGGAATCCGCTGATTTACTGCGTAAATCGCTACTTCCTCATGTTTTGCGGGTCCCAAGGTCTTTCACCCACTTATGAGCAAGCTCATGTGAGTTCAGACCTTTTGACCCTGATATCTTATATATGAGGAAGAGGCTTGCAGAAGCAGGGGGAGTATGATACAATTCTTCTATCTGATACTTCTATTACACACAAATCTTGTGTTCCGGCAGTTTCGCCACAGGTTTCAGAAAATATTTTTGAAAAAATGGAGGTGAGATGCCTTTGAGGGAGTTTTAATGGACTCAATATAGAGTAGAATGGCAATAGAAAAAAAGAAATAAGCATTGACAAAAGCGAACAAATGTTTTATCTTAAATAAAGAACATCTGTTCTTTGCGAAAAGGAGAATCCAAATGGAAAAAGAAGAAAAACTCAAAGCGTTGGATGCGGCAATCAGTCAGATTGAAAAACAGTATGGTAAGGGAGCAGTGATGAAGCTGGGCGACCCTTCTGCACAGTTGAATGTGGAAACGATTCCCACGGGCTCTTTAAGCCTGGATATCGCTCTTGGACTTGGCGGTATTCCCAAGGGAAGAATTATTGAAATATATGGACCGGAATCCAGTGGTAAAACGACGGTTACGCTGCACATGATAGCAGAGGTGCAGAAAAGGGGAGGAATCGCAGGCTTTATTGATGCAGAGCATGCCCTTGACCCGGTATATGCAAAGAATATCGGCGTAGATATCGACAATCTCTATATTTCCCAGCCGGATAACGGAGAGCAGGCATTGGAGATTACAGAAACCATGGTACGTTCCGGAGCAGTCGATATTGTGGTAGTGGACTCTGTGGCAGCCCTTGTTCCCAAGGCGGAAATTGATGGAGACATGGGAGACAGCCATGTCGGTCTGCAGGCGCGTCTGATGTCTCAGGCACTGAGAAAGCTGACTGCGGTTATCAGTAAATCGAACTGTACAGTAGTGTTTATCAACCAGCTGCGTGAAAAGGTTGGTGTTATGTTTGGCAGTCCGGAAACAACTACCGGCGGCCGTGCCCTGAAGTTTTATTCTTCAGTGCGTCTGGATGTGCGCCGGATTGAATCTCTGAAACAGGGAGGAGAAGTTATCGGTAACAGAACCCGTGTCAAGGTTGTGAAGAATAAGATTGCGCCGCCCTTTAAGGAAGCGGAATTTGATATCATGTTCGGCGAGGGTATTTCCAGAGAGGGAGATATTCTGGATTTGGCTGCCGATTTGAATATTATTGTGAAGTCCGGTGCATGGTATGCCTACGAAGGAAATAAAATCGGGCAGGGCCGTGAAAACGCAAAGCAGTTTTTAAAGGACAATCCGGAAATCTGTGAGGCGGTCAGCCAGAAGGTGCGGGAGCATTACGGACTGGACGGGGCAGAAAAGCCGGAAGCGGATGCAGCGCCTGCACCTGCGAAGAACAGTAAAAAATCAGCGGAGTAACCTGACAGGAGCAGAGTGAAAATACATATATGAAAATAACGGCAATAGAAGAACTTTCAAAAGCCCGAAGCAGAGTATGGATAGACGGAGAATTCGCCTTTGTGTTATACAAAGGCGAATTGCGTTTATACAGGATTCGGGAGGGAGAGGAAATTTCAGAGGAAACCCTGAAAACAATCCGGCAGGAGGTTTTGCCTAAAAGGGCGAAGCTCAGAGCCATGAATTTATTAAAAAGCAGAGAATATACCACAAAACAGCTTCATGATAAGTTAAAGCAGGGAGGATATCCGGAGGATATTATTACTCAGGCGCTGGATTATGTGGCCTCCTATCATTATACGGACGACCTGCGGTATGCTGTCAGTTATATGCAGAGCCATGAAACAGATAAAAGCAGACGCAGAATCGAACAGGATTTGATGAGAAAGGGAATCGGGAAGGAAACTTTGGAGAAGGCATGGCAGACCTGGGAAGCCCGGGGAGGAGAGCAGGACGAGCAGCAGATGATATCAGAACTTCTGGAAAAGCGGAGATATTGTCCCCGGGAGGCAGACCTAAGGGAAAAACAGCGCCTGTATGGATTCCTGATGCGCAGGGGATTTTCGGGCGAACAGGTCAGAAAAGCTTTGGGGGATATCTATTGACATTTTTTCCCACCCTGTTTAAACTTAAAAAAATAAGAACAAATGAGAAATGAAGACAGCGGGGGTAACGGAAGTGGGAAAAGGAGTCAGGAAGCAGTTTCTGGTTTTAGCGGGGACATTTTTGATTATTGCGCTGAGTATGCTGATGCTGGTAATTCAGGTACAGAGATTTAACAGACAGGAGCGGGTACAGTATTTTTCGGCGGCAAATACGAAGGAAAAGGTAGGAGATTGCAGAGTTACCATTCAGCCCAGAGGCGGAAGTACAGATGCATGGATGAAGAGCCAGACGGATGAAAATGGAACAGACCGGAAATGTGCCGGGGTTATTTATGAGATGATGCTTTACAATTTTACGGATAAGGAGCTTCTGGACTGGAAGATTCAGGTGGAAGTACCGGAGGATTGTATGATAAATAATGCCTGGTGCGGTGAGATAGAGTTTCATCAGCATGTGGGCGGGGATGAAAAGGTACAGGTGCTGGATTTACGGAGGTATGCGGAAAGCAAGTCCGTACTGGAGGTGGATGCCTTTTATATGGGAACGGATTTGATGGTTCCGCTGGAAAAGGGAGATTATTTTGTATATCTGCCCAGTGCAGCTGAAAGTGAGGACAGGCTTAAGGCATCTGATTTGGAAAACAGGTATTACCAGAATGTCAATGTTGGCTTTATTGTCTATCATGAGGCGGAGGATACGTTAAGTCCCCTTTCGTTTCCAAAAGCGGTTCTGACTTATAAGCTACATAAAAATCTTACGGATTCCCGGTTTTTCCGAGTGCTGATTGCAGCTTTCGCCCTGTGGATAATGTGGGTTCTGGCAACAATTGCTTTTCATTTCAAGACGAAGAAGCTTGTTCAGGAGGCAGAGAATGATGCCCAGATTATCAAGCAGACAATGCTTACCTTTATGGGCTTTATTGATGCAAAGGATTCCAGTACAAACGGACATTCCAGAAGAGTAGCGGTTTACTCCAGAAGGATTGCGTTAAAGTATGGGATGTCGGAGGAAGAGGCGCAGAAGGTATATTATATCGGACTGATGCACGACTGCGGAAAGATTGGCATACCGGATTCTATTCTGAATAAGCCGGGAAAGCTTTCGGATGAGGAATATGAGATCATCAAGACACATACCACAGAGGGTGGAAAAATATTGAAGGATTTTACGTCCATCGAACATATAAAGGACGGTGCCTTATATCACCATGAGCGGTTTGACGGCAAGGGGTATCCCGAGGGACTGGAGGGAGAGCAGATACCGCTGGTAGCCCGGATTATCTGCGTGGCAGATTCCTTTGATGCCATGAACAGTGACCGCTGTTACAGAAAGCGCCTTACCAGAGAAGAGATAGAGCGGGAAATCACCCAGAATCGGGGAACCCAGTTTGACCCCGAAATTGCGGACTGTCTGCTGCAATTGTTGCAGGATGGAGAAATTGTGTGCGAAAGAACGGATGGGATTCAAGAATAGTGTGAGAGTTGTGCTTGACATTATATCATTTTAAGTTTAGAATTTAAGTGTTGTAAATTGCTTGTCAAATGACAGTAAAATGAAACTGTCATATGGTTAATGTACAATGAAAATTTCATAAGGAGGTGTTCCTGTAAATGGCGTCATGGATATGGGGCATTATCCTCGTAGTGGCTGTTATTGCAGCAGTACTGATAACCGCAGTTGTTGTTTCCGGGTATCAGAAGAAGGTGGCTGCATCAACCATTGGAAGTGCAGAGGATAAAGCGAGGGAAATCATTGATGATGCTCTGAAGACTGCAGAAGCCAAGAAGCGTGAGTCCATGCTTGAGATTAAGGAAGAGTCCATTCGTACAAAGAATGAACTGGACAAGGAAATCAAAGAGCGCAGGGCGGAGGCACAGCGTTACGAGCGCAGGGTTCAGCAGAAGGAAGAGAACATTGATAAGAAGGCAGACGCGATTGAGAAGCGCGAAACAAGTCTTGCAGCGAAGGAAGAGTCCTTAAACAGAATGAAGGACGAAGTTTCCAAGCTGAATGAACAGCGAGTACAGGAACTGGAAAGAATTTCAGGATTAACCACTGAACAGGCAAAAGATTACTTATTGAAAATTGTTGAAGATGAAGTAAAGCATGAAACGGCCGTGATGATTAAAGAAATGGAAAGTCGGGCCAAAGAGGAAGCAGACAAAAAGGCAAAGGAGTATGTTGTATCCGCAATTCAGAGATGTGCAGCAGACCATGTTTCTGAAACAACTATTTCCGTTGTACAGCTTCCAAACGATGAAATGAAAGGAAGAATCATCGGACGGGAAGGACGAAATATCCGTACACTGGAAACAATGACGGGTGTAGACCTGATTATCGATGATACGCCGGAGGCAGTTATTCTGTCCGGTTTTGACCCGATTCGTCGTGAAGTTGCAAGAATTGCGCTGGAAAAACTGATTGTGGACGGACGTATTCATCCTGCCAGAATCGAAGAGATGGTAGAGAAGGCGCAAAAAGAAGTAGAAGTGATGATGAAGGAAGAGGGAGAAGCTGCTACACTGGAGGTTGGTGTACATGGCATCCATCCCGAACTTGTCAAGTTACTTGGTAAGATGAAATTCAGAACCAGTTATGGTCAGAATGCGTTAAAACATTCCATTGAGGTTGCACAGCTTTCCGGTCTGCTTGCCGCAGAGATGGGGCTGGATGTACGGCTTGCAAAGCGTGCGGGTCTGTTACATGATATCGGTAAATCTGTCGACCATGAAATGGAAGGCTCACATATTCAGCTTGGTGCAGAATTGTGTCGGAAATATAAGGAGAACGCAGTGGTTATCAATGCTGTGGAATCCCACCATGGTGATGTGGAACCGACTTCCCTGATTGCATGTATTGTACAGGCTGCGGATACAATATCTGCTGCAAGACCAGGGGCGAGAAGAGAAACGCTGGAAACCTATACCAGCAGGTTAAAACAGTTAGAAGAAATAACAAACAATTTCAAAGGTGTAGATAAATCTTTTGCTATTCAGGCAGGTCGTGAAGTTCGTGTAATGGTAGTACCTGAGCAGATTTCAGATGCCGATATGGTATTACTGGCCAGAGATATTTCCAAGAAGATTGAAGCTGAAATGGAATATCCCGGACAGATTAAGGTAAATGTTATCCGCGAAAGCCGCGTAATTGATTACGCAAAGTAAGCCATTGCTACAGTTTCATACTTGAAAAAACAATAAAAACCGTTGTGTTGAGAAAACACAGCGGTTTTTTTCAATTTCCTCTTGTAGAATCCTTCAAGTTATAGTATGATTAGTCAGATGTATGATTGTATACGATAATCCAGAGTGTCAAAGGAGCGAGGGATGAACATGAAAGCATATCAGGAAATGGAAACAGAAGAGTTGGTGGCATTGCAGCAGGAACTGGAGCAGGCTTTTGAAGATGTGAAGGGAAAGGGTTTGAAATTGGACATGTCCAGAGGAAAGCCGGCAGTAACCCAGCTCAATATGAGCATGGACATGTTTGATGTCCTGAATTCAGAGAGCGATATGAAGTGTGAAGATGGAACGGATGTCCGCAACTATGGTGTACTGGACGGAATACCGGAGGCAAAAAAGCTGATGGGAGATATTATGAGGGTACCCGCTGAAAACGTCATTATATGTGGGAATGCCAGTCTACCGATTATGTATGATACCGTTTCCCGTTCTGTGACCCACGGAGTAATGGGAAGTACGCCCTGGTGCAAGCTGGATAAGGTAAAATTCCTGTGCCCGGCACCCGGGTATGACAGACATTTTGCTATTACACAGCATTTCGGCATTGAAATGATTACAGTTCCCATGTCCCCCGAAGGACCGGATATGGATATGGTGGAAAAACTGGTACAGGAGGATGCCAGCATAAAGGGTATCTGGTGTGTGCCGAAGTATTCCAATCCCCAGGGATATACCTATTCTGATGAAACAGTAAGAAGATTTGCAGCGCTCAACCCCGCGGCAGAGGATTTCAGGATTTACTGGGACAATGCTTATGCAGTGCATCATTTATATGAGGACAGACAGGATGAAATTCTGGACATTCTGGAGGAATGTGAAAAGGCAGGACATCCTGATATGGTATATATTTTCGGCTCTACGTCCAAAATCAGCTTTGCGGGAGCAGGAATTGCAGCGGTTGCTTCTTCTAAGGGCAATCTGGATTTTATGAAAAAATCCATGACAATTCAGACAATCGGCTACGACAAGATTAACCAGCTCCGCCATGTAAGATATTTTAAGGACTTTAATGGAGTGAAGGAACAAATGCGGAGGCATGCAGATTTGATGCGTCCGAAATTTGAGGCGGTTCTGGCAGTTTTGGAGAATGAACTGGCAGGAACGGGAATCGGTACATGGACAAAGCCCAACGGCGGTTATTTCATTTCCTTTGAAACAATGGAAGGCTGTGCAAAAGAGGTTGTGGCAAAATGTAAGGAAGCAGGGGTTGTACTGACAGGCGCCGGAGCAACCTATCCCTATGGAATAGACCCGAAGGACAGCAATATCCGAATTGCTCCCTCTTTCCCCACACCGGAAGAAATGGCAATCGCAACGGATTTGTTTGTGCTTTGTGTAAAGCTTGTCAGTGTGAAGAAGATTTTAGGACAGAGATAGTGTGAAAAATATGCTTGATAGCATATTTTTCGCACGGCTATTTGTGCCGCAGGCGTCACAAAGTAGCCATTATCGCAGAACTGAATCTGAAATTCAGTTCGCGATTCCTTCGGCAAAGGGATGCCTGCGGAATGGATGATTAAAATGGAAAAAATCGAGTGTTTGAAGCATGAACTGGCAGCAAAAGGTTCTATCATCGACTATTATCGGGATACTGTGGCGCTTCCGAATGGAAATACACCCCAGTGGGATGTAATCGAGCATAAGGGCGCTGCAGCGGTGGTAGCAGTAAGAGAGGATGGAAAAATCCTGCTGGTGCGCCAGTACCGATATGTTATCGGGCAGGAAATTCTGGAAATCCCGGCAGGCGGTTTAAATGAAGGGGAGCCGACAAAAGAGGCGGCTGCCCGGGAACTGGCGGAGGAAACCGGATATAGCTGCGGAAAGATAGAGTTTCTGATGTCTGTTTTTACTACAGTAGCCTTTTGCAAGGAAAAAATAGACATTTATCTGGCGGAGGATTTAAAGCCGGGAAAACAGCATCTGGATGAAAACGAATTTATCAATGTGGAGGCTTATACGGTAGAGGAGTTAAAGCAAATGATATTTGACGGCATAATTCAGGATGGCAAGACAGTCAGTGCAATCCTGACCTATGCTGCAAAGTTCGGGAAGTAGTAAGAGGGTAAAATGAAAGCCAAAACAAAAGTTTTGCTGGTTGTTGTGGAACTGATACAAATTCTACTGGTGGTTTTGTATGTGGTGAACAATAGAGCAACGGTGGAGAATTTGAAGGTTCAGGAAACGTATGCTCACATAGAAAAGTATACGGAAGATTATTTCGGTCTCCTGAATGAAGTACAGGTGAAGGGTACAGAAAGCAGGATGACCGTCCTTGTCAGTTTTGTCCCGGAAGCAGGTTCATTTATTGTGAAGGAGGACCTTTATAAAGAGGTTGCCAGACATGCAGTTGATATCAGGAAGTTTTATCCGGAGGTAGATACTTTTTCCTATGAGGTTTTGCAGGATGATATGAAAGAAACTGTAATGACACTGGAAATAAGCGGAACGGATATCGCGTATCTGTATGGACAGTTTCATCTGGAACAGGTAAGGGAAATAGCAGGTGAGGAAACAAATTACGGGGGTCTTTTTACGGAAATTGTGGAAACAGACGAATCCCGGACATGGAGAGAACGGGTCGAACCGGATGCACAGGTGCCGTAGAACTGTATAATGCTGCAAGGTTCGGGAAGTAGGACAAAAGGCGTCATAGGAAATGAAAACACCGCATACAAATGAAGGTGTAAAGGCGGTGGGAAAATGCGTTTGGTAAAGGAAAATAAGGCAGTTCTCTTTTTGGGAGGATTTTTGCTGGGATTTCTTTTGATGAATATGGGAAAGAGCATTTTGCTGACCGGTACAGGAATGTTTGATGAGGATACTTTGTATCACATGAGGTACATGGCTGTGGACAGCGGTGCTCTTTTCTGTTATGTCCTGAGAAAGCGCTTTTTGAGAATGTCCGGACTTATTTTGCTGCTGACAACCTATCTGGGGGCGCTTACCTGCGCTGTTATGATTGCATGGTACGGATTATCAGCGGGCGTTTTTTTGTCTACCCTGTTACTGCGGTATGGAATCAGAGGATTTTTGATTGCCCTGGCGGGCATATTTCCCCAATATATTTTCTATGTGCCAGCGATATTGCTGTTATTGCGGTGGGGGGACAGGGAAGCTGCAGGAACCCCGGAGGGGTGGAAAAGAAAGTTTCAGCTTTTACCGATACTGGGGCTGCTTCTGCTGGGATGTTTATTGGAAGGATATGTAAATCCGGGAATATTGCTTAGCGTGTTGAAAATTTTGTAGAGAGAAAAAGGAAAGGTGCGTCATCTGGCGCACCTTTTTGAGTTATTCATAATCTGCAATATCGTAAATCAGTTTTTCGGAGGCTTCCCAGCCCAGACAGGGGTCTGTGATGGATTTTCCATAGACACCGCCGCCAACCTTCTGGCAGCCTTCTTCGATGTAGCTTTCTACCATGACACCCTTTACAAGATGGTGAATATCGGCGTTCAGCTTTCTGCTGTGCATGACTTCCTTGACAATACGAATCTGCTGTTCAAACTGTTTGCCGGAGTTGGAATGGTTGGCATCGATAACGCAGGCAGGATTTTTCAAATCCATTTTGCCGTACATTTCCAGCAACAGATTCAGGTCCTCGTAGTGGTAGTTTGGAATATTGTTGCCATGTTTATTGACTGCACCACGCAAGATGGTGTGAGCCAAATCGTTTCCGGTAGTGTTGACTTCCCAGCCACGGTAAATAAAGGAGTGGGGATGCTGTGCAGCATATACGGAATTTAACATAACGGACAAATCGCCACTGGTGGGGTTTTTCATACCGGCAGCCACATCAAAGCCGCTGACAGTCAGACGGTGCTGCTGGTCCTCAACGGAACGGGCACCGATTGCAACGTAGGAAAGAATATCGGAAACATACCGCCAGTTTTCGGGATAGAGCATTTCGTCTGCAGCGGTCAGTCCGGTTTCTTCTATGGCACGGATGTGCATCTTACGCATGGCAATCAGTCCGGCGAGAAAGTCCGGTTTCTTTTCCGGGTCAGGCTGATGGACAATGCCCTTGTAGCCCTCGCCGGTAGTTCTGGGCTTGTTGGTGTAAATTCTGGGAATCAGAACCAGCTTGTCCTTTACCTTTTCGTTTACTCTGGCAAGCCGGTTGACATAATCGCATACGGAATTTTCGTTGTCCGCGGAGCAGGGTCCGATAATAACCAGAAATTTATTGCTCTTTCCGGTAAGGACATCCCGGATTTCAGCATCCCGTTCTTCCTTGATTTTAACGAGAGCGGGAGGAAGAGGGTATTGTTCCCGGATTTCTGCCGGGGTGGGCAGTTTCTTTACAAATTCAAAACTCATAAAATAATCTCCATTTCTGCGCGTGTTTTTTGCGCATCACACTGAATTCATTTCTGAAGCGCTTCTTTCGTAGATAATAAGGCTTCCATAGTATGCTTCGCATTCCCGTAATCTGACCCTGCGGGTCATTAAGATATACATCAAAGTGCATACATGATACTTTTTGACTTTTTAATCATAGTATAGAGCAGAAAGCAAATTCCTGCAAGTCCTGCTTGACAGGAATGGCATTATAGGATATGCTGATTATGAGAATGGTTCTCAAAATCAGGAAACGGAAAGGGGAGCTATTGATGTTAGTGAAGATAGTGGTAACAATAGGTATCATAGCGGTATTCTTTTATATACGAAACAGTGTAAAAAAGTGGAGCAGGGAATGGAATATGAAAGAAATTGCCGGAAAAAAGAGCAGGTAACTGCTCTTTTTTCATTTTTTACTTTTCGTAAATCCCATCATATGCTATAATGTATAAGCGCCAGAGAAAAACAAGCGACTGCGAAGCAGACATTTGTTTTTCTGGCGCTTATAACGAGCAAATGTCCTGGGAAGCAGGACGGAAAGCACGAAGTGCGGATTTGCGAGTGAGGACGCTGCGGAGCAGAGGAGAGCAAATGTCCTGGGAAGCAGGACGAAGAGCACGAAGTGCGGATTTGCGAGTGAGGACGCTGCGGAGCAGAGAAGAGCAAATGTCCTGGGAAGCAGGACGAAGAGCGGCTTACAAAGCAGGTGATGCGCTGGAGGATGGGCAGGAATGGAAAGCGGTATTCAGACCGAGGCACGCCGCAGGCGTGTGCAGCGGTTGAAGAAATATATTATTCTGTTGCTTCTGTTATCTTCTCTGGTGCCGATAGTGATGTGCGTTGTTCTGTTTGTACAGGCAGCGGGACTGAACCGGTCTGTGCGGGCATTGACAGAGCAGTTGGGAATTTTACAGCAGCAACAGGCGGAAATGGCAGAGAAATTCCAGAACTGGGAAGCCGGAAGAGAAGAAACCGGAGATGGGAAAATTTCCGGTGGTGACGGATTACAAAATTCCGGAAACAGCGGAGGACAGGGAACTGCGGATGCAGGAAATCAGGGACAGGAAGAGCCTGTGGCAGCCCATGAGGTTTATCTGACCTTTGATGATGGCCCCAGCATCTATACGGAAGAAATATTAGATATATTGGATGAGTATCAGGTAAAGGCGACTTTCTTTGTTGTTGGCAAGGAATCAGATGCTGCAAAGGAAGCGTTACGGGATATAGTAGCCAGAGGGCACACTCTGGGAATGCACTCGTACAGCCATAAGTATTCCGAACTGTATGCTTCGGAGGAGGCTTTTGAGGCAGATTTCCTGAAGCTTCAGGGGTATCTGGAGGATGTCACGGGAGTCAAAAGCAAAGTATACAGGTTCCCGGGAGGAAGCTCCAATACGGTAAGCAAGGTAAACATGGGGATATATGCGGATTATCTGGACAGTCAGGAGGTACGCTTTTTTGACTGGAATATATCTTCCGGTGACGGAGGAAGCACAGTGCTGCCGGTGGAAACACTGGTGGAAAATGTAACCGGGAGTATTTCTGAGAATCAGATTTCTGTGGTTTTAATGCATGATTCCGCAGAAAAAAGTACGACAGTGGAGGCACTTCCCACAATTATAGAGAACATTTTGGCAATGGAGGATACCGTGATTTTACCGATTACGGAAAATACCAGGCCGGTTCAACATATACATCGGCAGAGTCAGGAAGCTGGGGCTGATGAAAGAACGAATGGAGGAATAGGGTAAATGGGTTTTTTCTCGGATTTAAAAGAAGACTTGTCACAGGCGGTAAATGAGCTGATGCCTGAGGAGGAACAGATTAAGGCAGATAATCGTTCTATTGATGAAATGCTGGAAAATATTGATAAGATTTCACTTCCGGGTCAGGAAGCTGATATACCGGAACAGGGTACGGAAGAGAATGTGGAAGCAGATGCGGAGCAGGCTGCAGAGCAGGTAGCCGAAGATGGCGGAAATCTGCCGGCTGCAGAGGAAAGCACTGATATGCAGGAAACTTTGCCGGAAGAAGCAGCCAAAGAGGCACCTGTTAATGAAGATGCGGAAATGCAGGCAATGTTAAGCAGGATGCTGGAAGAAAGCCCCATGGAGGAAAATCGGGCAGATGCAGTTCTGGAAGAAAGAAAGACCGTTGAGCAGAAGGCGGATAATGGAGGAGCAGAGAGAAAAATGGAAGTAAATACCGGCAGAGAGGCAGTAGACGAAACATCTGTTATTACAGCAGGAATGACAATTACAGGTGATGTGGCAACAGAAGGTTCCATGGACATCATCGGAACTATCAATGGAAATATTGATGCTCTGGGCAAACTGAACATTACAGGCTATATTAACGGAAATTCCAAGGCGGCAGAGGTTTATGCGGAAAGCGCAAAAATCAACGGCGAAATTGTCAGTGAGGGTGCTGTAAAGGTTGGAGCCAGCGCTGTTATCATCGGAAACATTACTGCTACAAGTGCAGCGATTGCCGGTGCTGTAAAGGGTGATATTGATGTGAAGGGACCGGTTATTCTGGATGCTTCCGCAATTGTTATGGGAAATATCAAGTCCAAGTCCGTCCAGATTAACAATGGTGCGGTCATTGAAGGTATGTGCTCCCAGTGCTATGCAGATGTCAGCCCGACTTCTTTCTTTGATGAGTATAAGCCTGAAGGACGTAAGGAAAAGACAAAGTAAAAAGGTGGAGGCGTAAAAGGGATGCGCAGAATTCTATTAAAGCTCAGCGGTGAAGCACTGGCTGGTGAAAAGAAAACAGGGTTTGATGAGCCGACAGTCAGAAAGGTGGCTCTTCAGGTAAAGGAACTGGTGGATGACGGGATACAGGTTGGTATCGTTATCGGCGGTGGTAATTTCTGGCGTGGCAGAACCAGTGAGAATATTGACAGAACAAAGGCAGACCAGATAGGGATGCTGGCAACGGTGATGAACTGTATTTATGTATCGGAAATTTTCCGTTCAACAGGGATGCAGACAAATATTTTAACCCCTTTTGTATGCGGTGCATTTACAGAACTTTTTTCAAAGGATAAGGCAAACAGCTGCTTTGCACAGGGACAGGTCGTATTCTTTGCAGGGGGCACGGGACATCCGTATTTCTCAACGGATACCGGTGTGGTGCTCAGAGCAATTGAAGTGGAGGCAGAGGTTATCCTTTTAGCAAAGGCAATTGACGGCGTATATGATGATGACCCGAACAAGAATCCCAATGCGAAGAAGTTTGACGAGGTAAGCATTGACGAGGTGGTTGCCAGAAATTTACAGGTTGTGGATATGACGGCTTCCATTCTGGCAAGAGATAATAAGATGCCCATGTGGGTATTCGGGCTGAATGAGGAAAACAGTATTGTCAATACCGTAAAGGGAAAGTTTAACGGTACGAAGGTAACAGTATAGAAAAATCGGAGAAAAGAAAGGATTAGAATATATGGATGCCAGATTACAGCAGTATGATGACAAAATGAAGAAAGCAATTGAATTTTTGGAGGCAGATTATGCAGGGGTTCGTGCAGGACGTGCCAACCCTCATGTATTGGATAAGCTGCGTGTCAACTATTACGGTACGCCTACCCCGATTCAGCAGGTAGGAAATGTAACGGTTCCCGAAGCGAGAATTATCCAGATTGCTCCATGGGAGAAATCTCTTTTGAAGGAAATTGAGAAGGCAATTATGACTTCTGATATCGGAATCAATCCGACAAACGATGGAAGCGTAATCCGTCTGGTATTCCCTGAGCTGACAGAGGAGCGCAGAAAGGATTTGGCAAAGGAAGTAAAGAAAAAGGCTGAGGATGGCAAGGTTGCAATCCGTAATATCCGCCGTGACGGAAATGATGCCTTGAAGAAGCTGGGAAAAACAGAGGTTTCCGAGGACGAAATCAAGCAGCTTGAGGAGCAGCTTCAGAAACTGACGGATAAGTACATCAAGGATGTGGATGTGCTTATGGAAGCAAAAACAAAGGAAATTATGACCGTATAAAAATGAGGCAGGGCAGGGGAGTGGAGGACATCTGCTCCCCTGTTCCTGCTTTTTCTGAATGATTATCTTACAGTAATCATTCGGAGCTGTGTGAAATTTTATGAGGGCGACGGAAAATTGTAGAAAGGATACAAAATACATGGAAAATAAGTTGGAGGATACATGGAAGGTGCCCCGGCATGTTGCCATTATTCTGGATGGAAACGGAAGATGGGCAAAGGCGAAGGGGATGCCCCGGAATTACGGACATGTACAGGGCGCTAAAACAGTGGAAACTATCTGTGAAGAAGCTTATAAAATGGGGATTCAGTATTTGACAGTGTATGCCTTTTCCACGGAAAACTGGAATCGCCCCAAGGACGAAGTAGATGCGCTGATGAAGCTTCTGAGAAATTATATGAAGACCTGTCTACAGACGGCGAAGAAGAACCGGATGTGCGTGAAAGTGCTGGGAGAAAAATCAAGGCTGGATGAGGATATCCGTACCAGAATCGCAGAACTGGAGGAGGCAACAAAGGAGAATGATGGTCTGCATTTCCAGATTGCCATCAATTATGGCGGAAGGGATGAGATTGTACGGGCGGCGAAAAAGCTGGCAGGAAAAGCAGCAGCTATGGAGCTTAAGCCGGAGGAGATTGACGAGGAAGTTTTCGAGATGTGTCTGGATACTGCGGGGATTCCTGATCCGGATTTACTTATCAGAACCTGCAATGAGCAGAGAATTTCCAACTTCCTGTTATGGCAGCTTGCCTATACGGAATTTTATTTTACCCCGGTTCCCTGGCCGGATTTTACAAAGGAAGAATTGAAAAAAGCCATTGAGGCATATAATCATAGAGAGAGAAGATACGGCGGGGTAAAGGAGGGGTAGCGGATGTTTGTAACAAGACTGTTAAGCGGTGTTGTACTGGTGATTATCGCTTTTATATCCTTTTTTATCGGTGCGCCGGTTTTGCCGCTGGTTTTGCTCGGCGTTTCCCTTGTGGGCTACCGGGAACTGATGAAGGCGCTGGGAATTTCCAAAAGCGCACTGGAAAAAGCAGGCTTTGCAGGAACAGTTCTGTATTATCTGGTGATTCTGGCGGCGGATTTGGGTTATCTGCAGATGCCGGCGGATTTCGCGCTTATCTTCATGGTGGTGGTTTTTCTGATGGAACTGCTGGTATATGTACTGACCTTTCCAAAATATCAGGCAGAGCAGACAGCAGAAGCGGTTTTTGCCTGGCTGTATGTACCGGTGATGCTTTCCTTTATTGATTTTACAAGGATGCTGGAGCATGGAAGGCATCTGGTATGGCTGGTTCTGATTTGTTCCTGGGGATGTGATACTTTCGCGTACTGTGTGGGAAAATTAATTGGTAAGAAAAAGATATTTCCGGTATTGAGCCCGAAAAAGTCCCTGGAGGGCTGCATTGGCGGCGTGCTGGGGGCGGCGTTGCTTGCGGGACTGTACGGTTATTTCCTGTTAAAGGAGGAACCGGTATGGGTGATGGCAGTGATTGGCGCTGCAGGAGCACTTATCAGTATGGCAGGAGATTTGGCAGCTTCTGCAATTAAGCGGAATAAAGGGATTAAGGATTACGGAAAGCTGATTCCGGGACATGGTGGCATCATGGATCGTTTCGACAGTGTAATTGTCACGGCACCGGTGGTTTATTTTCTTTCTGTGCTGTTGTTCGGGTAGAAAACAGGAAGAAATATGCGCGGGAAATGTGCGTAGAAATGGAGTATGCAGATGAAGAAAATTGCAATATTGGGTTCCACAGGTTCCATAGGAACCCAGACGCTGGAGGTTGTCCGCCAGACAGGTGAACTGGAGGTTGTGGCGCTGGCAGCCGGCAGCAGTGTGGAGAAGATGGAGCAGCAGATTCGGGAGTTTCACCCAAGGCTTGCGGCAATGTGGGAGGAAACGGCGGCAAAGGAGCTGCGGGAAAGAACAGCAGATTTAGATGTAAAGGTGGTTTCCGGGATGGAGGGGCTTCTGGAAATTGCAGTTTTGCCGGAAAGTCAGGTATTGGTGACGGCAATTGTGGGAATGATTGGAATCAGACCGACCATTGCGGCTATCCGGGCAGGTAAGGATATTGCGTTGGCGAATAAGGAAACCCTTGTCACTGCAGGACATATTATCATGCCCCTTGCAAAGGAATGTGGAGTATCCATTTTGCCCGTGGACAGTGAGCACAGTGCCATTTTCCAGTCTTTGAACGGAGAACCTGCGGGGAAGGTTGAAAAAATTCTGCTGACAGCCTCTGGAGGCCCTTTCCGGGGAAAAACAAAAGCGGATTTGGAAAAGGTACAGGTAGAGGATGCCCTGAAACACCCGAACTGGGCGATGGGCAGAAAGATTACCATAGATTCCTCCACCATGGTGAATAAGGGACTGGAAGTGATGGAGGCAAAGTGGCTGTTTGGAGTGGACCTTGACCGGATTCAGGTAGTTGTGCATCCCCAGAGCGTGATTCATTCCGCTGTGCAGTATGTGGACGGTGCGGTGATTGCCCAGCTCGGTGTGCCGGACATGAAGCTGCCCATACAGTATGCACTGTTTTATCCGGACAGAAGATATATGCCGGGAAAGAGGCTGGATTTATTTGAACTGGGGCAGATGACCTTTGAAAAGCCTGACCCGGATACCTTTACAGGGCTTGCTCTGGCGTATGAGGCGGCGAGGGTGGGAGGCAGTATGCCAACTGTTTATAATGCGGCGAATGAGAAGGCTGTTGCATTGTTTCTGGACAGAAAAATCAGATATCTCCAGATTCCTGAGATTATTGCGGAGGCGATGGCGCATCACCGCAGGATAGAGGAGCCCTCTGTGGAGCAGATTCTGGCAGCGGAGGCTGAAACATATGATTATATAGCAGGAAGGAAAAAGTAATACATGGTGACTTTGATTTTATTTCTTGTCATATTTGGGGTGGTCGTCATTGCACATGAATTTGGCCATTTCCTTTTGGCAAAGGCAAACGGAATCCATGTGGTGGAGTTTGCAGTAGGAATGGGACCTACCCTTTTTTCTGTGCAGAAGGGGGATACGAAGTATTCTCTGAAGCTTCTTCCTGTGGGCGGTGCCTGCATGTTTGAGGGAGAAGACGGTCTGGCGGTAAAGGAGGGGGAGGAACCGGGAGAGGGTTCTTTCCTGAAAGCAAATGTATGGGGAAGAATCGCTACGGTGGTTGCAGGTCCGTTTTTCAATTTTATTCTGGCTTTTATCGTAGCATTTATTATGGTAAACATGATGCTGGTGCGGGAGCCGATAGCAACGGAGATTACTGCCGGAGGTGGAGCGGAGGCTGCCGGAATGATGGGCGGTGACAGAATTGTATCCCTGAACGGGGAGAAGATAAAGCTGTTTCAGGAGATTTCCCTTTATATGCAGACCAGTTACCGGGGAGGAGAAATCCGGGTAGTCTATGAGCGTGAAGGGGATAAATATGAAACGGAACTGACACCTGTTTATGATGAAGAAATGGGAATGTATCTGCTGGGGATTGCCAATGCGGAATTTATCCGTCCCAGCGGTTTTGAACTTTTCCGATATAGCTGGTATGAAATGCGCTATTCTGTGAAGGCGACCTACAAGAGTCTGGGCATGCTCTTTACGGGCAGGGTGTCCAGACAGGATGTGGCAGGACCTGTGGGAATTGCAGTGAATGTGGTAGGGGAAACCTACGAACAGACAAAGGCATACGGCTGGCAGAATGTGCTTTTGAATATGCTGAACATTGTATTGATGCTTTCCGTAAATCTGGGAATTTTAAATCTGCTGCCGATTCCCGCGCTGGATGGAGGCAGACTGGTATTTTTGCTGATTGAGGTAATCAGGGGAAAGCCTGTTCCGCCGGAAAAAGAAGGCATGGTACATTTCGTCGGACTGATGTTCTTTGCGGTATTGATGATTTTTGTGTTCTTTAATGATTTGGTAAATATATTCTCTAAATAAGTCAGATTCTTTTGTAACTATTCAGAACTCATTAGCCATATAGATTGCTGTTCTGCCTGAAATCAGGTATTTGCAGAAAGCAATTTGGCACGGCTCTGAATAGTTACGCAAATTCTAACATTCAACTTCCCGGTTTCCGGGAACATTCCATTTCAGTAGTTATCAGGACAACTGTATTACAGACAGAATAAACAAAATAGAAAAGAGAGAAGAAAGGCGGTAAAAGTATGGCATTTTTGACAGCCTGTTACTGGCAGGCGGAAAACAGAAATTCTCTTTTGCTCAGACGGTTTGTGGTAAAGGGGATACCGGTTGTATTTGCGTGCATCTGGAGGGAAGAAAAAGAGGAGGAGAAAGAGATTGCCCGGATTCTGGAAAGCTGGTTTCAGGAGTTTCCCTTTGGAAAAGGAAAAAGAAGAAGGGAGCGGCTGCTGCGGGCGCAGGGGGAAAAGCTGAAAAATATGTTGGAAAAGTCGGAAAACAGGGGGATAGGCGGTCTGTTTTATCTTAAAAATCAGGGCTTTTTATTTGGCAGCGGGGGAATACAGCTTCGGCTGATAAATCAGGCAATGGGAAAGACCTGTCTTGGGGAAAACCTGTTTTCAGAGGAAGGCTTTACACTGCTTTTCGGGGAAGTACAATCGGAAACCTCGTTTCTGCTTCTGGGAGAATCACTGTCTGAGGTTGGGGGAGAAGGGTTGAAGAATGTTCTGGCACCCTGGGAAACCGGTGAGGAAAGGCAGGTAAAGAGGCGGATGAAGGAGCTGGGAGCGCTTTGGGAAAAACGGGGTCAGGAGGATGTGACCGCGGTTTTATGCTGTTACCGATAAAGCGGAGGGACAGATATAAATTCGGCATATGCAGGGGAAGTGCGCAGAAATGAGTATAAAAGGGATGCTGAAAAGAGAGAACAGGAAAAGAGAACAGGAGAAAGGCGACAGGAGAAAGAAAACAGGAAAAAGAGAGCAAAAGGAAGAAAACAGGAGGAAGAGAGCAGAAAGTAGAAAAAAGGAGGAAGAGCATAGGAGAAAGACAATAGAAAGAAGAAAACAGGGAAGAGGGTACAGGAAAAGGACACAGAAAGAAATTAAGAATGGCAGGAGGAAATTGGGAATGGAGAGGGGATGGAATCAAAATGTATCCGGAGAGGAAGAACAGATGCTGGATGCACTTGGCTATAGAATAAGGAATTTTTTGGGAAGCGGGCAATTTGCAAGAGTTTATCTGGTGGAAAAGGAAGGAAAAAGGGCAGCCTGTAAAATCAGCCGGAATAAGGAACTTCTGGAAAGGGAAGCACAGAATTTGAGCAGGTTAAGACATTCTCTTTTCCCGGCATTTATCGCTTTTGAAAAATCCGGACAATATGGGTATCTTTTTATGGAATATCTGGAAGGGGAAAATCTGGTACAATCCATAGCAGCAGGAAGGAAGTTTGGCAGAAAAGGGATATTGAAAATGGGGCGGGAGATAGCTTCCGGGCTTCAATATCTGCATGAAAGCTGCGGGATGGTATACCGGGATTTGAAACCGGCGAATCTGATATTCTGTAAAAATGGAAGGGTAAAACTGATAGATGCGGGCTGTATCTGCAAGCTGGGGGAGAGAAAAAGTCTGGCAGGAAGTCCCGGATTTGCAGCTCCGGAGCAGCTGCTGGCAGGTGTGGAGGCTGATGCGGTAAGTGATGTTTACGGACTGGCAAAGACGCTGGAAAGTCTGTTGGGGGCATCAGGGACTGTTGACAAGGAGAAGGGGAAAGAAAAATGGAAAGGAAAATGGTCGAGGCATCGCAGCGACAGGAGATGGCAGCGCGTGTACAGGGCATGCACGGAGAAAAATCTGGAAAAAAGAGTCCCGGATATGAGAAGTATGGCTTCTTTACTGGAATATGCGGAAGGAAAAAGGAGAAAGAAAAACTGGGAGAGGGTGCTTCTTGGGGGAAAAGTGACTATTTTGGAAAATATCTGGAAAAGTTGCAGTAAAAAACCTTGATGTTTTCCCTGTGACCTAGTATACTGAGGATAGAATCCTTGATGTGCACGGGCACAGGCATAACTGCGAAAGAGCATACGGGGGTAAAAATAAAGAAAAAGGAGATATGGCAATGCGTTTTTTTATTGATACTGCAAAGGTAGAAGACATTAAGAAAGCGAATGATATGGGGGTTATCTGTGGTGTAACAACCAATCCTTCCCTGATTGCAAAGGAAGGTCGTGTGTTTGAAGAGGTTATCGCAGAGATTGCGTCTATTGTAGACGGACCTATCAGCGGTGAAGTAAAGGCAACAACCGTGGATGCAGAGGGCATGATTCGGGAAGGCAGAGAGATTGCAAAGATTCATCCGAACATGGTAGTAAAAATTCCCATGACGGTAGAAGGTCTGAAAGCATGTAAGGTACTCAGCTCTGAAGGAATCAAGACAAATGTAACGCTTATTTTCAGTGCAAATCAGGCACTTTTGGCAGCCCGCGCCGGAGCAACCTATGTTTCTCCTTTCCTGGGACGTCTGGATGACATCAGCACAAGAGGCGTGGATTTGATTCGTGAAATTGCAGATATTTTCGCAGTAACAGATTTGGACACAAAGATTATTGCAGCAAGTGTCCGCAATCCTATTCATGTAACAGACTGCGCACTGGCAGGTGCAGATATTGCAACGGTTCCCTATTCTGTTATTGAGCAGATGGTAAAGCATCCTCTGACAGATGCAGGTATTGCAAAATTCCAGGCAGATTATAAGGCTGTATTTGGTGAATAATATAGGATACATAGAATAGGCTCCGTATGTGAAAAGCGTACGGGGCTTATTTTGCAGTATGAGGTAAGAATATAGCTGAGAGCAAAGGCAGATATGAAAAACGGCATGAAAGATTGGCAAAAAACAGGTTCTGGTGCGGATGGAGGCAGTAAAGGGATGGAGAAAAAGCAGAAGGCTTTTAAGGTGGGTATTTTAGGAGCGGGAAATATTGCCGGTTCCATGGCGAAGGCTTTGAATGGTCTTGCGAAAGCAGGGGAGATTGTTCCCTGGGCAGTTGCCTCCAGAAGTCTGCAGAAGTCGGAAAGCTTTGCAGAAGAATGGAATTTTGAAAGGGCTTATGGAAGCTATGAAGAGCTTGCAGCGGATGAAGAACTGGATTTGATATATATAGCAACGCCCCATTCCCTTCATTTTGAGCATGCGGCGCTCTGTATCGGGCAGGGAAGGAATGTACTGGTGGAGAAAGCGTTTACGGCAAATGCCCGACAGGCGGAGCAGCTTTTTCAAATGGCGGCAGAGAAAAAAGTATTTCTGGCAGAGGCGATGTGGACGAGATATATGCCCAGCAGACAGATGATTACGAAGCTGTTGGAGGAAGGGGCAATCGGGGAGGTACAGAGGCTGGAGGCTGTTTTTTCCGTACCCAATTATGAAAAGCCGAGAATGCACGAACCTGAGCTGTGCGGCGGCGCCCTTCTTGACCTTGGGGTATACGTTCTTACCTCCGCTTCGATTTATATGGGGGATAATGTGATTCGGACAGAGAGCCACTGTAAGCTGTATGAAACGGGAGTAGATGCAACGGATGATATCATTCTCACTTATCCGGGAGAAAAGAAAGCAATTCTTCACACCTCCATGATGGAAGAGAAAAGTAACTTTGTAAGGATAACGGGAAGCGAGGGAAGTCTTTTCTGGGAGAGCAATAACAATCCCCGGAATGTGGTATTATATTCCAGGGAGGGAATGGTACAGAGGAAGATAGAGCTTCCGGTACAGATTAACGGTTATGAGTATGAGGTGGAAGCCTGCAGGAGGGCAATACAGGCGGGGCAGAAGGAGTGTCCGGAGATGCCCCATGGGGAAACCATGGTGATAATGCGGCAGATGGATGCCTTGCGGAAAGAGTGGGGGATAAGATATCCCTTTGAATAAGTTTCCTGTTTTTCTTTGTTGATGTTGACAATTTAATTTTGGAGTAATATGATAAAACAATGCTGCAAGCATTCTGGCTTGCAGCTCTTAAAATCTGGCGATTCGCCATTTTTCAATTTTTAAACATCTAATTTCATGATATCAAGGTCAAAAGGTCTGAACTCACATGAGCTTGCTCATAAGTGGGTGAAAGACCTTGGGACCTGCAAAACATGAGGAAGTAGCGATTTACGCAGTAAATCAGCGGATTCCGAATGTTTTAGAATTACAGGAGCATCATACAAAAAATACCCGGTACAACAGTTGTCGTACCGGGTGTCTTTATTTAGCTCTTTTACGCAGAACTTTTACTTCATCTGCTCTTCCTGCTTCTTAATCATACGACGAACCATCTCACCGCCGATAGAACCTGCTTCACGGGAAGTCAAATCTCCGTTATAACCTTCCTTCAGGTTTACACCAAGCTCGGATGCAACCTCAGTTTTAAAACGGTCCATAGCTGCCTTTGCTTCAGGCACTTCTACCCTGTTACTTCTGTTTCCAGACATGTTTTTCACCTCCATAGTTTTTTGCTTCTTTTTCTATATTCAAGATAAGTGCTGCCTGCACTTATCCTGAAAGAACTTCGGTTCAGTGCTTTGCTGCGACTTATCTTGATGTTAGTATGACCTTTGGAAGAGAAAATATGTTGGAAATATTTTGAAATATGGTCACTATTCAGAGCCAGGCAAAACTGCGTTCTGCGAATGCCTGCAAAAGTGTTAAAAAGCAGGAACATAAAACAAAGACAGGTATAAAATAAAAGCACCTGTCAGACAGGTGCTTTTAGCAGAGGAAGAGGGAATCGAACCCCCGTTAACGGTTTTGGAGACCGCCGCACTACCGCTGTACTATTCCTCTATATATAAATTATCATCGGCTGATTCTCACCGACGAATGAAATTATAACACAGATGACTTGGGTTTAGCAAGGACTTTTTGAAGTTTTTTTCAAGAAAATAGCAGAATAGAAAAAAGTCAGGATAATTCCAGAAAAGCGGAAAAATCCTGACTCCTATTGTAAGGTTGATTAGGAGGGATTGTTTACAGTCCCTTCCAGAAATGCTCTTTCCTGTGTGACAGTTTCGGGAACGGTGGTTCCGGCATTGCGCAGCTTCTGGGAAAATACATCCCAGTGATGCAGCTTCTGACCGGTAACAATACGGCGATGCTCCAGAAGTTCGGCAAAGAGAGGGTTCTGGGCAAGGGTTTTGTTGATGGCGGCAGGGAAAGGACAGTAGGTAAACAGAATTTTTCTGGCTACCTTGTTCAGTCTGGGGGAACCGCTGCCTTCAAATAAAACCCAGATAACATAATCTCTGACAAACATTTCCTTGAAGCTGTTTTTTGCCTTCTGCAGACTGTTTTTGATACGTTCCTTTGCATCTGCACTCAGGTCATGGTTTTTGCGGTAGAACTGTATGTAATCAAAGTATTCGCTGGTTAAGGAGCTGTCGCTGATATCGTTCCAGCGGCTGCCCTGAATCCGCTTGCACATTTCCCAGCGGAATTCGCCGGTCAGGCGGACAAGGGTAGTATTGAAATCCTCCATATGGAAGATGGAGAAAAACATTCTGCCGGGGCTGTTTCGCTTTTTACCTTCAATTTCCTGCCACATAACGCCGCGGATACCCACATTCGGCATCAGCACAATGTCAGGCAGAAATTCCAGATGGATAATTTCCTTGCCCATAATTTCCATATTGTTGTAATCCAGACTTTCTCTGTAGAAGGCAGAATAGTCGATGGAACGAATCATGGAAAGTCCCTTGCTTGCCTTTGAGGCATCCACAAAGGAATCATTTAAATCCTTCAACACATTATCGGCTGAGAAGAAGGGACAGAAGGTTGTTATCCTTCCATAGGTTACTTTGTTGACAGAGGGGAAGAGGTTTTTCAGCTCGTAGTTGACGCGGCTCATGGGATTGTTTTCCAGGGCGTCAGCCTCTGCTGCGGAAATGTTGCCGCTTGCCTTCTGCTTGTGAATATGGTCAGTGTAGTCTTCGTCAAATTCGTTACGGCTGGGACTTTTTTTACCATTATAAATCGCGCAGAGCCAGTCATAAAAGGTGTAAACGCCAAAGTCACCGCTGTCAGTCATGTTTTCCGCCAGCCGGTACAGGGAACCGCAGTTTTCAGCTCCGGCAAGCTCTTCATCTATGTAGCCGAAGTATAAAAACATCCGTACAGGTACGGGAATATCGTTCCTTGAGAGCTGGACAGCACGCTCAAAGACGATGGGATAGAGGATATAAAAGCTCTCTGTCAGCTTCTTTCTGAGTCTGGAAGCAGAATCATCTGTGGAGCTCTTGTCTTCCAGAGCTTTATAGGTGTGGATTAATTCCCGGAGAGAATTACCCATATCCAAATCGTATCCGGCAAATTCCAGAATGGTGTTCATGGAACCGGCAAGTCTGGAAAGAATGGTCTTGTCGTCTGTATCAGAAGCGGACTTGTCCGATGCGGCGGAAGAGCCTAAATGAGCCAGATTGGTTTTAAAGCTGTTAATCCGGGTGGCAAGCTGTTCCTCCGAAAGGGAAGAGTCCCTTTCAAATTCTTTCAACATTCTGTTAATCCGTTTTAAAAGCAGAACGGAATCCTCGTTGCCCTGACCGATGCGGTAGAAGAGGGAGGTATACAAATCAAACAAATCATTTCCGGAGGTATGGAAATAGAAGTCAATAATCTGGGCACGGTATCTTGCCTGCTCGTCCAGAACAGAGTAGGTTTTCCGGAAGTCCAGAGCGCCCTTGCGCAGCATACCGATGGAAATGCCAGGCTCCTGGGTCAGATATTTTGCTGCCTCGGAAGCATACAGATGCTGGAACCCCGCATAGTACCCGTTGAGCCATACATCGGGCACATCTTCTCCCAGGTAGGCGCTGATATCCTCAATGCCTTCCAGAACTCGGGGCTGAATACGATAGCGCTCGCAGAGAGCCCGGTAGGTTTTATAATCCTCCTCCATATTCTGATAGAGGTCTGTACATTTTAACTCATAAACAGCACATTCCCCCAGAAGCTTTGTAATCTGGCGGAAGAGGGAGAGCAGAAAAAGCCTTGCCACATCAGGATGCTTTTGCAGTAAATCCTCCAGCGCATCCAGATTATCCGCGGGATAAGTAAGAATGGTTGTTTCCTCTGCCGCCTGATATCCGAGAAAGTGAATCTCGGAATTTAATTCACAGATGCCGATGACATCCCCTTTCCCGAGCAGATAACTGCCTCCCGGATACTGCGCCTCTACCTTTCCGTTCATAATTAAATGTAAAGCAGTCATGGGCTGACCGCTTTTGTAAATCTGTTTTCCCTGTTCCAGTGTAATCCCTGCCATAAAAATACCCCTTATTAAATTCAAAAATTTGAAATATAAGTATAGTATACAACAAAACAGCAGTAATTTTCTACTGTACTTTTCAAAAAAGTATGATAAAATAAAAATACATTTGTGTCAGTTTTTAAAATATCAGCGCCTGCGGTCTGTCGAAATCCCGCGGATAAGACAGAACAGGTGGAAATAATGCGGTTTTAAGGGCGCAGGAACGGAGAGGATTATGGAGCAGGGATTGGAATACAGGCAACAGCTTCTGCAGGGCTATAAGCAGATGATATCGCCACTTCTTGGCTATCTTCCATGGCTGGAAGCAAATCAGGGTCAGCCGGGCAGCAGATTATACAGGGGAGAGGAATTTACAGAACATTCCATGTCCTTTCCGGTTTACGACGGAACGCTTCTGCGGTTTGTAAAAGAAGCCTCCAGAACAAAACTGATGGATAAAAATTACAGATATGTATATACGAGAAACCATATTCGTACGCCGGAGGACGAGCGCCGGGTTATCCGGGCTGCAGAACTGAAGGACTGGGATATTTTAAGAGGCATCCTGTCCAGATACGTTCTGGGAGGAATGACAAAGGCGAGCCTGTGGAGCCAGGCAGTACAGGAAGATATTTTCTATCTGGTGCTTTCAAAAATGAAGGAAATTATAGAGTACTGGGATAAAACGCAGGACAGCTGAAAGACCTGACGGTTGGAAAGGCATATCGGGGAAATATGGGAGAGAAATCAGTTCAGAAAAAGAGATATATACTGGAAACAGCAAGAAAAGTATTCGTGGATAAGGGATTTAAGCGGGTTACAATGAAGGATATCGTGGAGGCATGCGATATCAGCAGAGGCGGTCTTTACCTTTATTTTGACAGTACCAGTCAGATATTTTTAGAGGTTATCAAAATGGAGAGCGAAGAGGCGGATGATGTTTTTTCCGGAAAGATTACGGAGGATGCCACAGCGGCAGATATTCTGATTCTGTTTTTGCAGGAGCAGAAGAAGGAACTTCTGAGAAAAAAGGATACCCTGTTGCAGGCAACCTATGAATTTTATTTTGAAACACCTTTGGACAAAAAGGATAATTTCCTGAAAAAGCAGTTTGATTCTGCGGCAAAGGTGATAGAAAAGCTGATAGAAATCGGTGTGGATAATGAAGAGTTTTACTGTGAGGACTGCAAGGAGGCTGCGCGGAATATCATGTTCGTTCTGGAAGGACTGAAAATTTCCGCACAGACGATTGGTATTACCGCAGAAACCGTTGACAGGGAAATTCTTTATATATTGAAATCGCTTGGTGTGGAAGCGTAAAAAGAAGTAATAAAACCATCTGGAGGAATGACATGGGAAACGTTAGGCGTATCTACGTGGAAAAGAAGGAGCCCTATGCAGTAAAGGCAAAGGAGCTTCAGGAAGAAATCAGGAACTATCTTGGTATCAAAGTAGAAGGAGTCAGGGAATTTATCCGCTATGATGTGGAAAATATTTCTGACGAGGTTTTTGAAAAGGCATGTAAAACCGTATTTTCAGAGCCCCCTGTGGACGATTTGTATCTGGAGCAGATAGAAATTCCTGAAAATGCACATGTTTTTTCAGTGGAATTTCTGCCGGGACAGTTTGACCAGAGAGCAGATTCTGCCGTACAGTGTGTCAGATTCTTAAAAGAGGATGAGGAACCGGTCATCAGGACAGCTGTTACCTATATGATTCTTGGTAATATCACAGACGGGGATTTTGCAAAAATTAAGGGATACTGCATCAATCCGGTGGATTCCAGAGAAACAGGAAGCACAAAGCCGGATACATTGATTACTGTGTTTGAAGAGCCCGCAGATGTGCTTGTTTTTGAAGGCTTTGCAGATATGGAGGAGGGAGAACTTCGCAGGCTTTATGATTCTCTTTCTCTTGCAATGACCTTTAAGGACTTTTTACATATTCAGAAGTATTTTAAAGAGGATGAAAAGAGAAATCCTTCCATGACGGAAATCAGAGTGCTGGATACATACTGGTCTGACCACTGCCGTCATACCACCTTCTCCACAGAGCTGACAAATGTGGAGTTTGGGGAGGGTTATTATCGTTCTCCCATCGAAACCACCTACCAGAGTTATCTGGATACCAGAGAAGAGATTTTTGCAGGAAGAAAAGATAAGTTCGTCTGCCTGATGGATCTGGCTTTGATGGCAATGAGAAAGCTGAAAAAAGACGGCAAACTGGACGATATGGAAGAGTCCGATGAAATCAATGCCTGCTCTGTTGTGGTTCCTGTGGAGATGGATTACGGAACCTATAAGGAAACAGAGGAGTGGCTTGTATTCTTTAAAAATGAAACCCATAACCACCCTACGGAAATTGAACCCTTCGGTGGCGCGGCAACCTGTCTTGGCGGAGCCATCCGTGACCCGCTTTCCGGCAGAGGCTATGTTTATCAGGCAATGCGTGTAACGGGTGCGGCAGACCCTACGGTACCTGTTTCCGAAACCTTAAAGGGAAAGCTTTCTCAGAAGAAGCTGGTCCGCGGTGCGGCGGCAGGATATTCCTCCTACGGCAACCAGATTGGTCTGGCAACGGGCTTTGTAAAGGAAATCTATCACCCGGATTACGTGGCAAAGCGTATGGAAATCGGTGCGGTAATGGGTGCGGCACCCAGAAAGAATGTTATCAGAGAAACCTCTGACCCCGGAGATATCATTATCCTTCTGGGCGGCAGAACAGGCCGTGACGGCTGTGGCGGCGCAACCGGTTCCTCCAAGGTACATACGGAAACCTCCATTGAAACCTGTGGTGCAGAGGTACAGAAGGGAAATGCACCTACAGAGAGAAAGATTCAGAGATTGTTCAGACGGGCGGAAGTCAGCCGTCTGATTAAGAAATGTAACGACTTTGGCGCCGGCGGTGTATCTGTTGCAATCGGTGAACTGGCTGACGGACTGACCGTGGATTTGGACAAGGTGCCGAAAAAGTATGCGGGTCTGGATGGAACAGAACTGGCAATCTCCGAGTCCCAGGAGCGTATGGCTGTTGTTGTGGCGCCTGAGGATGTGGACAAATTCCTTGGCTTTGCGGCAGAGGAAAATCTGGAAGCAGTTGCGGTGGCAACCGTAACAGAGGAGCCGAGGCTGGTACTGAACTGGCGGGGCAAAAAAATCGTAGATTTGAAGAGAGCCTTTCTGGATACAAACGGCGCACATCAGGAAACGGCTGTCAGGGTAGATATCCCGGATGAAAAGGACAACTATTTTGATAAAATAGCAGTTCCCGCTGTGGAAAAGGCACTGGAAAAAGAGGATGTAAAGGCAGCATGGCTTGCCCTTTTAAATGATTTGAATGTCTGCTCCCAGAAGGGACTGGTGGAAATGTTTGACGCTTCCATCGGCGCAGGCAGCGTATTTATGCCCTATGGTGGAAAATATCAGTTGACAGAAACCCAGACCATGGTGGCAAAGCTTCCGGTATTGCAGGGAAAGACAGATACCGTTACCATGATGAGCTACGGCTTTGACCCTTATCTGTCCTCCTGGAGCCCTTACCACGGAGCGGTTTATGCGGTTATGGAATCTATGGCGAAGATTGTGGCATCAGGCGGAGACTTCTCAAAAATCCGCTTTACCTTCCAGGAATACTTCCGGAGAATGACCAGTGACCCGGAGCGTTGGAGCCAGCCCTTTGCAGCCCTGCTTGGTGCATACGATGCCCAGATTGGTTTCGGTCTGCCATCCATCGGCGGCAAGGACAGTATGTCCGGTACCTTTAATGACATTGATGTACCGCCTACCCTGGTATCCTTTGCGGTGGATATTGCAAAGAACGGGGACATTGTAACCCCTGAATTAAAGCAGGCAGGAAATAAGCTGGTTCGCTTTAAGATTGAGAAGGATGAATTTGATATTCCAAAATATGATGCAGTGGCAGAGTTGTACAGCTTTATCCATCAGTTGATGCAGAAAAAGGCAGTGGTATCCGCCTATGCGCTGGAAGCAACAGGCGTGGCAGCAGCCATTTCCAAGATGGCATTCGGTAATAAGCTGGGCGTAAAGCTGGAAGAAACCCTGACAGCAGAGCAGCTCTTTGAAAATGCCATGGGTGATATGGTTGTGGAAATCATTCCTTCCGGACTGGAAGAAGTGACGAACTCCGAATATAACTGTGCAGTGATTGGCACGGTAACAGAGGAAGCGGCATTTGTATACGGCAGTCAGGTCATTACCATAGAGGAAGCTTTGGAGGCATGGAGCAAAAAACTGGAAAAGGTATTCCCTACCAAGGCAGTTCTGGGAACGGAGCCGGTGGAAAGCAGACTTTATCATGCAGATAAGGTATATGTATGTAAGCAAAAGACAGCAAGGCCTACCGTGTTTATTCCGGTATTCCCGGGTACAAACTGTGAATATGACAGCACCAAGGCATTTGAAAGAGCCGGTGCAGATGTCATTACAAAGGTATTCCGCAACCTGAGCGCAGCAGACATCAGAGAGTCTGTGGATGAATTTGAAAAGGCAATCAATCAGGCACAGATTATTATGTTCCCCGGCGGATTCTCCGCAGGTGACGAGCCGGACGGCAGCGCAAAATTCTTTGCCACAGCCTTCCAGAACGCAAAGATGAAGGAAGCTGTTATGAAGCTTTTAAATGAGCGGGATGGTCTGGCACTGGGAATCTGTAACGGATTCCAGGCGTTAATCAAGCTTGGGCTTGTGCCTTATGGTGAGATTGTGGGACAGAAGGAGGATTCTCCTACCCTGACCTTTAATACCATCAACAGACATATTTCCAAAATGGTTTATACGAAGGTAGTTTCCAACAAATCGCCCTGGCTGCAGAAGGCAGAGCTTGGCGGTGTTTACTGTAACCCGGCATCCCATGGCGAGGGACGTTTTGTTGCTCCCGGGGAGTGGTTAAAGAAGCTGGCGGAAAATGGACAGATTGCAACCCAGTATTGCGACCAGGATGGAAATGTTTCCATGGATGAGGAATACAATGTAAATGGTTCCTATCAGGCGATTGAAGGTATTACTTCTCCTGACGGAAGAGTTCTGGGCAAGATGGCACATTCCGAAAGAAGAGATAACGGCGTGGCAATCAATATTTACGGTAAGCAGGATATTCAGATATTTGAGTCCGGTGTGGCATATTTCAAATAAGCCGGACAGGAAAATAAATGAAATCAGGAGGAAAACATTATGTTTATGGCATTGATTCCCCTTTTTGATGAAAATATGGCGGTGAAGGCGTACTCCATTTTCACTCAGAAGGACAATTTTTTTCTTGACCCGATGATGCTTGGCACCAGACAGAATGATGGTGCCACAACAGTGGAGGGATTGGAACTAATTGAAAAAATGGGTATGGAAACTCTTTCAGAGGATAAGGAAATCTTTGTACCCATGAGCAATATTTCTGTTTTTTCTGATGTGGAAGAGCAGTGTAGTGCGCCCCATCAGAGAATTGTGTTTTTGATTGACAACACGATTCCGCCAGTGGATATGTATGTGAACCGGCTGGCGGAATTAAAGAAAAAGGGCTACCGGCTTGCCGTACAGAAGCTGTCCGTACAGGATTTTGAGAATTACAGAGAGATTTTAAAGCTGGCGGATTATGTCTTTTTGAACAACAGGAAGATAGCCATCGATAAGGCAAAGGTTTACTTCGGAAAGCTGTATCCGAAGATTAAGCTTTGTGCCGGCGGCATTGAGTCCATGGAGATTTTCGAGGCATTGAAGCAGGCGGGGGGCTATCAGTTTTACGAGGGCAGCTTCTACCGGGTACCTGTTACCAGAGGTGAGCATGAGGTCGCTCCCTTAAAATCGAATTATATTGAGCTGCTCAATATGGTAAACAGCTCTGACTTTGAACTGACAGCGGCAGCGGATGTCATTGGACGGGATACGGCGCTGACCATTTCCCTTTTGAAAATGGTAAACCGGATGACAGTCAATTCCGGTATTACCACAATCCGTCATGCGGCAGCCATGCTGGGACAGAAGGAACTGAAGAAGTGGATAAATACGGCGGTAGTGAACGAGCTGTATTCCGATAAGCCAAGCGAGATAACCAGACTTTCCCTGCTGCGTGCAAAGTTTGCGGAATATCTGGCACCGGTCTTTGAAATGAATGCCAAGGCAGACGAGCTGTTCTTAATGGGACTGTTTTCCGTGCTGGATGTTATTATGGAAAAGCCCATGGAAGAGGCTTTGCAGATGGTACGGGTAGCCGGAGATGTCAGTGAAGTCTTAATTAAGGGTACCGGCAAGCTGGCACCGGTATTTGATTTGATGAAGCAGTATGAAACAGCAAACTGGCAGGAAGTATCCAGACAGCTGCTTCTGGAAAAGAAGGATGCGGCACCGGTAAATGAAGCGTATGTAAAGGCGCTTAGCTGGTATAAAAAATTATTTTGAAAAATAGACGGGCTTTTGTTGCCCGTCTATTTTTTTTGTGATATAATGGAGCGAATATGCGACGAAGGCACTTTGCCATCCTTCGCCCGTCACACCATTTATGGATGTGACAGGTGAAGGATGACAAAGTATGTGAGTGTAAACGAGCCGCGAAATTCCAGAGGAATTTCGCGAGGCCTTCGGAAACAAGACGAACACAGGAGGATGCGATGAAGGCTTTTTTGATTTTGGAAGACGGCACCGTCTTTGAGGGAACTCATATTGGCGCAGATAAAGAAATTATCAGTGAAATCGTATTTAATACGTCCATGGCAGGATATCTTGAAGTGCTGACAGACCCGTCCTATGCGGGACAGGCAGTCTGTATGACATATCCTCTCATCGGAAATTACGGTATTTGTCGTGATGATATGGAATCTCTACGTCCCTGGCCGGATGGATTTATTGTAAAGGAGCTTTCCCGTATTCCCAGCAATTTCAGAAATGACTGTACCATCCAGCAGTTTCTGGAAGAAAATGATGTTCCGGGAATTGCAGGAATTGATACAAGAGCCCTGACCAAGATTCTCAGGGAAAAGGGTACCATGAATGGTATGATTACCACCAATGAAAATTATGATTTTGAGCAGATTCAGCCGAAATTAAAGGCTTATACCACAGGAAAGGTTGTAGAGAAGGTTTCCTGCAAGGAGAAATATGTGGTTGCCCCTACGACAGAGCTTTCCCAGAACGGCCCTCTTTCCGGGTCTGCCAAATTTGACAAAGCGGCATATGAGAAGGGTGTCAGAGAGCCAAGACCTACGCTGGTAAGAGAGTTAAACGGCGCAGGACTTAAGGTAGCGTTGATGGACTTCGGCGCAAAGGCAAACATTGCACATTCTCTGGCAGAGAGAGGCTGTGAGGTGACAGTATATCCGGCACTGACAGGTGCAGAAGAGATTATAGCATCCGTACCGGACGGAATCATGCTGAGCAACGGCCCCGGCGACCCGAAGGAATGTACTACTATTATAGAAGAAATCAGAAAGCTGTATCAGACTGATATTCCGATTTTTGCGATTTGTCTGGGACATCAGCTTATGGCACTTGCAACCGGTGCAGACACCCATAAAATGAAATACGGGCACAGAGGTGGAAACCATCCGGTAAAGGATTTGGAAACCGGAAGAGTTTACATTTCCTCCCAGAATCATGGTTATGTGGTAGATACAGACAAGCTTGACCCCAAGGTGGCAGTTCCCGCGTTTATCAACGTCAACGACGGAACCAATGAGGGACTGTCCTATACGGGAAAGAATATTTTTACGGTGCAGTACCATCCGGAGGCATGCCCCGGACCTCAGGACTCCCGTTATCTGTTTGACAGATTTATCCGTATGATGCGTGAGCACAAAGAGCAGATAGAAGGAGGACAGAAAAATGCCTAAGAATCCGAATGTAAAACGTGTTATGGTAATTGGCTCCGGCCCCATCGTCATTGGACAGGCAGCAGAGTTTGACTATGCCGGTACACAGGCATGTCGTTCCTTAAAGGAAGAGGGTGTAGAGGTTATTCTGGTAAATTCCAACCCTGCGACCATCATGACAGATAAGGATATTGCAGATAAGGTTTATATCGAGCCTCTGACCGTAAAGGTACTGGAGCAGATTATCGAGAAGGAAAAGCCCGACAGTATCCTGCCTACTCTGGGTGGACAGGCAGGCTTAAACCTTGGTATGGAGCTGGAGGAATCCGGTTTTCTGGCTGCCCACGGTGTGACACTGCTCGGAACAACCGCAGCAACTATCCGGAACGCAGAGGGACGTCAGGAATTTAAGGATTTGATGGAAAGAATCGGAGAACCCTGCGCAGCCTCCAAGGTGGTTGAAAATGTGGAGGACGGTATTGAATTTACCAATACAATCGGGTATCCGGTAGTACTTCGTCCTGCTTATACCCTTGGCGGCTCCGGCGGCGGTATTGCCCATAATCAGGTGGAACTGGAGGAAATTCTGGAAAACGGACTCAGACTTTCCAGAGTGGGTCAGGTTCTGGTAGAGCGCTGTATCGCAGGCTGGAAGGAAATCGAGTATGAGGTAATGCGGGACAGTGCGGGAAACTGCATTACCGTATGTAATATGGAAAATATTGACCCGGTTGGTGTCCATACCGGTGACAGTATTGTTGTTGCTCCTTCCCAGACCTTAAGCGACAAGGAATACCAGATGCTTCGTACCTCCGCATTAAATATTATCAATGAGTTGAAGATTACAGGTGGCTGTAACGTACAGTTTGCGCTGCATCCCACCAGCTTTGAATACTGCGTTATTGAGGTAAATCCCCGTGTAAGCCGTTCTTCTGCGCTTGCATCAAAAGCAACCGGTTATCCGATTGCAAAGGTGGCTGCAAAGATTGCGCTGGGCTACACGCTGGATGAAATCAAGAACGCCATTACCCAGAAGACCTATGCTTCCTTTGAGCCGACCCTGGATTACTGCGTTGTAAAGATCCCCAGACTGCCCTTTGACAAGTTCATCACGGCAAAGAGAACGCTGACAACCCAGATGAAGGCAACCGGAGAGGTTATGAGTATCTGTGATAACTTTGAAGGTGCGCTGATGAAGGCAATCCGTTCTCTGGAGCAGCATGTGGACTGCCTGTTAAGCTATGATTTTTCCGCTCTTTCCCAGGAGGAATTACGGGAGAGATTAAAGGTTGTGGATGATCAGAGAATCTGGGTAATCGCAGAGGCATTGCGAAAGGGTATCAGCTACGAGGAAATCCATGAGATTACCATGATTGACGTATGGTTTATTGACAAGCTGGCAATTCTGGTAGAGATGGAAGAGGCATTAAAGACAAAGGAACTAACTCCTGAACTGTTAAAGGAAGCAAAGAGAATTGAGTTTCCTGACAATGTGATTGCAAGACTGACCGGAAAGACAGAAGAAGAAATCAAACAGATGCGGCAGCAGAATGGAATTAAGGCTGTTTACAAGATGGTAGACACCTGTGCGGCAGAGTTTGCGGCTTCCACCCCGTACTATTATTCCGTATATGGCGGAGAGTGCGAGGCAGCAGAGGGAGCGGAGAAAACCCGCAAGAAGGTGCTGGTACTGGGCTCCGGTCCTATCCGTATCGGACAGGGTATCGAGTTTGACTACTGCTCTGTACATGCAACCTGGGCATTCTCCAAAGCAGGCTATGAAACCATTATTATCAACAACAATCCGGAAACCGTAAGTACGGACTTTGATATTGCGGATAAGCTGTATTTCGAGCCCCTGACCCCGGAGGATGTGGAATCCATCGTGAATATTGAGCATCCCGACGGAGCAGTAGTGCAGTTTGGCGGACAGACAGCAATCAAGCTGACAGAAAGCCTGATGAAGATGGGGGTTCCGATTCTTGGTACAAAGGCAGAGGATGTAGACGCAGCGGAGGACAGAGAGCTGTTTGATGAAATTCTGGAGCAGACAGGGATTCCCCGTGCCGCAGGCGGAACGGTTTATACCGCAGAGGAGGCAAAGGCAGTAGCAAACCGTCTTGGCTATCCTGTGCTGGTTCGTCCTTCTTATGTACTGGGCGGACAGGGTATGCAGATTGCCATTTCCGATTCCGAAATTGAGGAATTTATGGAAATTATCAACCGGATTGCCCAGGACCATCCGATTCTGGTAGACAAATACCTGCAGGGTAAGGAAATCGAGGTAGATGCGGTCTGTGACGGAACAGATATCCTGATTCCGGGTATCATGGAGCATATCGAGAGAACCGGTGTACACTCCGGCGACAGTATTTCCGTATATCCGGCGCATACCATCGGTAAGATTGTAAAGGATAAGATAGCAGAGTATACAAGAAGGCTTGCCATGGCGCTTCATGTCAAGGGACTGATTAACATTCAGTTTATTGCCATCGGCGAGGACGTATATGTCATCGAGGTAAATCCCCGTTCCTCCCGTACAGTGCCCTATATCAGCAAGGTAACGGGAATCCCGATTGTGGATTTGGCAACGGAGGTTATTATCGGAAAGACCATTAAGGAGCTGGGATACAAGCCGGGACTTCAGCCCGAGGCAGAGTATTATGCGATTAAGATGCCGGTATTCTCCTTTGAGAAAATCAGGGGCGCAGAAATCAGCCTTGGACCGGAAATGAAATCCACCGGTGAGTGTCTTGGTATTGCAAAGACCTTTAATGAAGCTTTATATAAGGCATTTTTGGGAGCCGGTGTCAACCTGCCCAAGTATAAGAACCTGATTATGACAGTCAAGGATGCAGACAAGGGCGAGGCAATCGAAATCGGACGCCGCTTTGAAAAGCTGGGCTATACCATTTATGCCACAAGAAGTACTGCTGCTGCTTTAAATGAAGCGGGAGTCAAGGCAAGAAAGGTCAACAAGATTTCCCAGGAATCTCCCACAGTCATGGATTTGATTCTGGGACATAAGATTGATTTGGTAATTGATACGCCCACCCAGGGACGTGACAAGACAAGGGACGGCTTCTTAATCCGCCGTACCTCCATTGAAACCGGTGTGAATGTTATCACCGCAATGGATACCGCAAGGGCGCTTGTAACCAGTCTGGAAAATAACGAGAAGGACGAACAGCTTACCCTGGTAGATATCGCAACTTTATAGTACACGCATAAGAGGGATAGGTTCTGCATAGACTAATTTCCAAAACGAAGAGCTGTAAAAGCAGCAGAATGTGAGGAAATACAGTTATGTATGCAGAAACCTATCCCTTTGTTGCACGTCCACTGCCCTACGATTATGATGCGCTGATGCCTGTGCTGGATGAGGAAACCCTTCATTTTCATCATGATAAACATTATCAGAATTACGTGAACCAGTTGAATCATATTCTGGCGGATTACCCGGAATTACAGAAAAAGACACTGCCGGAGCTGTTGATGGATACGAAGAAGCTGCCGGAGACGGCACGGCAGGGAATTATCAATAACGGCGGCGGAGTATATAATCATGAATTGTATTTTGAATCCATGCGGAATGTAACAGGACAGGAGCCCACAGGGGCGCTGGCAGAGGCAATCACCCGGGATTTTGGTTCCTTTAAGGAATGGAAGAGCCGGATGGAGGAGGAAGCCCTTGCCTGTTTCGGCTCCGGCTGGGCATGGCTGGTGACAGACAGGGAAGGAAAGCTGTATATTTTCCAGACTGCAAATCAGGATGTGCCGGATTTAAGGGAATATACCCCACTTCTTTTAGTGGATGTCTGGGAGCACGCCTATTATTTACAGTATCAGAACCGCCGGAAGGAATATGTGGAGGGCTGGTTTTTACTGATTTACTGGAAAAGGGTGGAGAAGCGGTACGAAGAAGGCTGCGCAGGAAAAAAGGATTAAAAAACAAACTGCACCAGCAGCATATAGCAGATGGTTCCTCCGGCAATGGAGAGAAGCATCTGCTTTTTCCATTTATGGAGAAAAACAACAAGGGTGATGGAAATCAGCTCCGGCAGTCCGTGGCTTCCATCAAAAAGACTTACATTTTTCTTTCATCCACTGTTCCATGAAGATAACGACAAACATGGCAGTCATGACGAAATCAAGCCCCTCTGTATTAAAGTGGAGCAGGGAGCCGCAGATGGCGCCCAGAGTACGCATATAGATGCCATAGGTCATACCCAGAAACAGGAATCCCGCAAGAATGGGGATGGTATGGGGAAAGGCAGCGACAAGGGCTGCCCGGACTGTATTTTTTGGTGTTTTCATTTGCTTTGGATTCCTTTTGCAGTAAAAATATTGTGTGAACTGTAAAATGCGGACTAATCATACCATGAAGTATTTGGATTTTCAAGGGGATATGGTATGATAAGGAGAGGGAGCAGATAGATTGCACAACTGGGTTTTGGAAAAGGCTGCGGAATTTTCTTTCGGCTGGGGAGAAGAAAGTTAAGAGAAATGGGAAGAGAAAAGCAGATAAGGAAAGGATTAGATAAAGAGGAATGAATCAGCGGAATTATCAGAAGGAGTTGGAGAAGGTAATGGAGGAGATGGAGAGGGAGGGAAGGGTGCCATCCCTATTTCTGCACAGTTGTTGTGCGCCATGCAGCAGTTATGTGCTGGAATATCTCTGTCCGTTTTTTCATATTACGGTGTTTTATTATAATCCGAATATTTCGGAGGATGCGGAGTACCGGAAGCGGGTGGAGGAGCAGAAGCGGCTGATTGCTGCTTATAACAGGGAAGGAAAGGGGTATCCCATTGAAATTGTGGAGGGAGATTATGAGCCGGGGCGTTTTTATGAAACGGCAAGGGGGTATGAGAAGTGTCCGGAGGGGGGCGAGAGGTGTTTTCGCTGCTATGAACTGCGGCTGCGGGAAACGGCGGAGCGGGCGGCAGCAGGCGGGTATGATTATTTTACCACAACCCTGACTATCAGCCCATTAAAGAATGCGGCAAAGCTGAATGAAATCGGGAATCGGCTTTCAGGGGAGTATCAGGTGCCCTGGCTGCCCTCTGATTTTAAGAAGAAAAACGGCTATAAGCGTTCTGTGGAATTGTCTGCGGAATATGACCTGTACAGACAGAATTATTGCGGTTGTGTTTTTTCCAAAAATAAGGTACAATAACCTATACGGTAAAAACAAGTGATTTTACGGAATGGAAGGAATATATGAAAAAGATTTTAGATGTATTATCGGAAGAAATGGGACGGGCATTCGAGGAAGCAGGGTACGAGGCTTCTCTTGGAAAGGTTTCTGTTTCCAACCGCCCGGACTTATGTGAATATCAGTGTAACGGAGCCATGGCGGGGGCAAAGAAGTATCATAAGGCGCCTCTTGTGATTGCAGGGGAGGTTGCTGAAAAGTTAGCAGAAAGCGAAGTATTTGCCGGGGCAGAAGCAGTGGCACCGGGATTTCTGAATCTGAAAATTTCAGAGGAATTTCTGTTAAAACAGCTTCGCCAGATGGCAGAGGAGCCGAAATTTGGTCTGGAAGCACCGGAGAAGAAAAAGAGAATTATTATCGATTACGGCGGAGCGAATGTGGCAAAGCCTCTTCACGTAGGTCATCTGCGTTCTGCGGTTATTGGTGAGAGCATCAAGCGCATCAACCGTTATGTGGGACATGAGGTAATCGGCGATGTTCATCTGGGGGACTGGGGGCTGCAGATGGGGCTTGTGATTATGGGCTTAAAGGAGAGAAAGCCGGATTTGGTTTACTTTGATGAAAGCTATACCGGGGAATATCCCAGGGAAGCACCCTTTACCATTTCCGAGCTGGAGGAGATTTACCCTGCTTCCAGTGCAAAGTCCAAGGAGGATGCCGCTTATAAGGCGCTTGCCATGGAGGCAACCTATAAGCTGCAGAACGGTGTGAGGGGATACCGCGCTCTCTGGCAGCATATTTTGAATGTTTCCGTAGCGGATTTGAAGAAAAATTACAGCAGCCTGAATGTGGAATTTGACCTCTGGAAGGGCGAAAGCGATGTGCATGAGCTGATTCCGGAAATGGTTGCCTACATGAAGGAAAACGGCTATGCCTATATCAGTGACGGAGCGCTTGTGGTAGATGTAAAGGAGGATACGGATACCAAGGAGGTTCCTCCCTGTATGATTTTAAAGTCGGACGGGGCTTCTCTTTACAATACAACAGACCTGGCAACCATTATGGAGCGTATGCGCCTGTATCATCCTGATGAAATCATTTATCTGACGGACAAGCGTCAGGATTTGTATTTTGACCAGGTATTCCGCTGCGCGAGAAAGACAAAGCTGGTGGAGCCGGAGACAGAGTTAAAGTGGATTGGCTTCGGTACGGTAAACGGAAAGGACGGAAAGCCCTTTAAGACGAGAGATGGCGGGGTTATGCGTCTGGAAACCCTGATTCAGGATACCAAGGATGAAATGTACAGAAAGATTCGGGAAGGCAGGGAAATGTCCGAGGAAGAAGCAAGGAAGGTGGCAGATATGGTAGCCATTTCCGCACTGCTTTACGGCGACCTTTCCAATCAGGCATCCAAGGATTATGTTTTTGATGTGGACAGATTTACTTCCTTTGAGGGAGATACCGGTCCTTATATTCTGTATACCATTGTGCGGATTAAGTCCATTCTTGCAAAATACAGAGAGCAGGGAGGATATCCGGAAAGTACCGAACTTCGGAAGGCAGAAAATACCTCTGAGAAGGAGCTGATGATGGAGCTGGTACAGTTCCAGGCAATGATGCAGAATGCGGCTGAGGAAACTGCGCCGCATAAGGTATGTGCTTATGTATATGATTTGGCAAATGCCTTTAACCATTTTTATCATGAAACCAAGATTTTAGGGGAAGAAAAGGAAGAGAGAAAGCAGGGGCTGATTGCGCTGCTGGTATTGACTTTAAATGTGCTGGAAAGCTGTATTGATGTACTGGGCTTTTCCGCACCGGATAAAATGTAAGGTAGTGTGTGAATGGGGGAATTTAATCCGTTTATAGGGAGGATTCCTCCATACTTTTTGGGAAAGATTGGAGATTAGTGTGAAAAATATGCCTGATAGCATATTTTTCACACGGCTATTTGTGCCGCAGGCGTCACAAAGTAGCTTTTTATCGCAGAACTGAATCTGAAATTCAGTTCGCGATTCCTTCGGCAAAGGAATGCCTGCGGAATGGAGATTAGTGTGAAAAATGGAATTTTTCACACGCGAGATTTGTGTCTGCGCGCACTTGACACAAACTCGAGATGCGCAAAGAGCGTGCACAGAAATGGAGATTAGTGTGAAAAATGGAATTTTTCACACGCGAGATTTGTGTCTGCGCGCACTTGACACAAACTCGAGATGCGCAGAGAGCGTGCGCAGGAATGGAGATTAGTGTGAGTAAAATAGAAGATTTTGAAATGTTGGATGAAAGAATTGTGCGGGCCGTCAGGGAGATGGGCTTTGAAACGCTGTCCCCGATTCAGGAGCAGGCGATTCCCTTTTTGCTGGAGGGAGAGGATATTATAGGGCAGGCGCAGACCGGAACGGGAAAAACGGCTGCTTTCGGAATCCCGGTTCTGCAGAAAACCAATCCGGAGGTAAAGAAGCTCCAGACGGTTATTTTATGCCCTACGAGAGAGCTTGCCATTCAGGCGAGCGAGGAGCTGCGGAAAATGGCAAAATATATGCACGGGATTAAGGTGCTTCCCATCTATGGCGGGCAGGAAATCGGAAAGCAGATAGCCGCTTTAAGAGGAGTGCAGATTATTGTGGGAACGCCGGGACGTGTGATGGATCATATGCGCCGCCATACGATTAAGCTGGACGAGGTTTCCATGGTGGTGTTGGACGAGGCAGATGAAATGCTGAACATGGGCTTCAGAGAGGATATGGAGCTGATTCTGGGACAGATTCCCGGAGAACATCAGACAGCTCTTTTTTCTGCAACCATGCCCCAGCCGATTCTGGATATTACCAGCCGGTTCCAGAAAAATGCAAGGCTTGTGAAGGTAGCGGCAAAGGAACTGACCATTCCGCTGGTTTCCCAGCGCTATTACCGGGTGGCAAGGCAGGACAAGGATGCTGCCTGCATCCGGCTTCTGGAATATTATCAGCCGAAGCTTGCCCTGATTTTCTGTAATACAAAGTCCAAGGTGGATGAGCTGGCGGAGGTACTCAAGAAGAATGGCTTTATGGCAGAGGGACTTCACGGGGATATGTCCCAGCACCAGAGGGATGTGGCAATGAACCGTTTCCGAAACGGCAGCACCAATATTCTGATTGCAACGGATGTGGCAGCCAGAGGAATTGATGTGGATAATGTAGAAGCGGTCATCAACTATGATATTCCACAGGATATTGAGTATTATGTGCATCGTATCGGCAGAACGGGAAGAGCCGGAAAGACGGGGCGTGCTTTTACGCTGGCTGGCAGCCGGGAAATGTACCGGATTCGGGAAATCGAAAGAATCTGTCATACGGAAATCAAGGAAAAGAAGCTGCCGGGAGCGGCAAAGGTATTAAAGGCAAAGGCGGACAAGTATTTAAACCATGCATGGGAGCTGCATGAGCATGAGGATATGGAGCTGATGAAGAGCTTTCTGCAGAGAAAGCTGGAGGAAGAGGGCTGTGATGCGCTGGAGCTTGCAGCAGCCATGTTAAAGCTTCAGGTCGGCGATATGGGAGCCGAGATTGTGGCAGAGAAGGAGCCGGAGCGCCGAAGAAGATTTGGCAGACGGGAAGAGGACAGAAGAGAAGGCAGCGAGCGCCGGAGGGAATCCCGTGGTGGAAGATACGGTAAGCGGGAGGAGGACAGAAGAGAAGGCGGCGAACGCCGGAGAGAATCCCGTGGCGGAAGATACGGCAGACGGGAAGAAGACAGAAGAGAAGGCGGCGAACGCCGGAGAGAATCCCGGAGCGAAAGATTTGGCAGACGGGAGGAAGCCGGGAAGAGCGGAGGCGAGCACCGCAGAGAGTCCCGTCCGGAAAAGAGAAGCGACAGACCAAGGGATGTGAGGATGGATGGCAGCGACAGCAGGATTGCTTTTGCGCGCCCGAAGAGAAAGAAAAACAGCTAAGTTTCAGGAAGGAAACAGGATATGAGAGTTGGAATGGGATATGATGTCCACCGGCTTGTGGAGGACAGGAAACTGATAATCGGCGGGGTAGAGATTCCTTATGAAAAGGGACTTTTGGGACATTCTGATGCGGATGTGCTGCTGCATGCAGTGATGGATGCTCTGCTGGGGGCTGCTGCAATGGGAGATATCGGAAAGCATTTTCCGGATACGGATGCTGCCTATAAGGGGATTTCTTCCGTTGCATTGTTGGAAAAAGTAGGAGAAATGCTGAATAAAAAAGGCTTTCTGGTAGAAAATATAGATGCGACCATTATTGCCCAGGCACCGAAAATGCGTCCCTATATTGATAAAATGCGGGAGAACATTGCGGAAGCCCTGCAGATGGATATCAGTTGTGTGAATGTAAAGGCAACCACGGAGGAAGGACTTGGCTTTACCGGAAGCGGAGAAGGAATTTCCTCTCAGGCGGTCTGTATGCTGACAAGTCCCTATGACCTGACAGCCCAGCAGATATCCGGCGGATGCGCAGGGTGCAGCGGCTGCAGAAAACAGGTTGACAAATGATGTGTTTTTGCATATTCTGTTTAGTAGAAGTGTGAAACAAGAGAAAAATGCAGAGAACGGAAAGAGTAGCTTTTTGGAAGGTGTCAGAGAGAGGATGTCGGCGGCTGTAAGCATCCTTCGCGGGAAGAAAAGTAAAGTGCATCCGGGAGCAGGCAGGCTGAAAACATATTATTGTGGATAGGCAGGCACGTTGGCGCGCGTTAAGCGTATTAAGGGAAAGGCAGTATGCCTTTAAGCAGAGTGGAACCGCGGATAATTTCGTCTCTTATGGAAACGAAATCCGCGGCTTTTTTGTTCCGCAGAAATGGAGAGTAAGATGGGATTCATTCAGAATATCAAAGAAGAGATTGCCATTATCAGGGAGCGTGACCCGGCAATTCATTCTTCCATGGAAGTATTCCTGTATCCAAGCTTTAAGGTAATGTTACATTACCGGGTGGCGCACAGATTATATGAAACGGGGCATTATTTCTGGGCACGGTGGGTTTCCCAGAGAGGTGTCAGGAAAACCGGAATCGAAATTCATCCGGGGGCGCGGATTGGAAAGGGGCTTTTTATCGACCATGGAAACGGAGTCATTATCGGAGAAACGGCGATTATCGGAGATAATGTGACCCTGTATCAGGGGGTAACGCTGGGCGGAACCGGTAAGGAGCATGGAAAAAGGCATCCTACCGTGGGGAATAATGTTATGATTAGCGCCGGAGCAAAGGTATTAGGCTCCTTTACCATAGGAGATAATTCCAAAATCGGTGCGGGAAGCGTGGTTCTAAGCGAGGTTCCTCCCAATTCTACGGTGGTTGGTGTGCCGGGACGGGTGGTAAAGCGCAATAATGTGGCGCTACCTCAGGAATCCATGAATCAGACGGATTTACCGGACCCGGTAAAGGAGGACATTGCCAATCTGCAGATGGCAAATTCCGAGCTGACAAACAGGCTGCTTGAACTGGAGCAGCAGGTCAAGCTTCTGGAGCGGGAAGCGAAGGCAGAGAAGCAAAGTCATCCGACAGAACAAAAGCAGGAATAATAAACCCCAAAGCAGAGTAAAGAAAAGCAAAGTAAAAAGAAAGGCAGAGTAAGCTAAGACGGAACAGAAGGAAAGCAGTGCAAGAAAAACAGAATAAAAAAGTAAGATAAAGCGAAAGGAACGAAATATGGAAAACAAATTAAATTTTTACAATACGCTGACAAAAAAGGTGGAACAGTTTGTTCCCAATGTAGACGGAAAGGTGGCAATGTATACCTGTGGGCCTACCGTATACCATTATGCCCATATCGGAAACCTGAGAAGCTATATTATGGAGGATTTGCTGGAAAAGACTCTGCGCTATCTTGGATATGATGTGAAGAGAGTTATGAATATTACGGACGTTGGACATCTTTCCAGTGATGCGGATACCGGCGAGGATAAGATGTTAAAGGGCGCGAAGAGAGAGCATAAGACCGTTATGGAGATTGCAAAGTTCTATACGGATGCCTTTTTCTCGGACTGCGCAAAGTTGAATATCAAGACCCCGGATGTGGTGGAGCCTGCAACAAACTGCATCCCGGAATTTATCCATATGGTTTCTGTGCTTCTGGAGAAGGGCTTTGCCTATGAGGCAGGTGGAAATATTTATTTTGATACTTCCAAATTAAAGGATTATTATGTGTTCTCCAATCAGAGCGAGAAGGAGCTTTTAGTAGGCGTCCGGGATGATGTGGAGGAGGATGACAATAAGAAAAACAAGAGTGATTTTGTCCTCTGGTTTACAAAGTCAAAGTTTGACGACCAGGAGTTAAAATGGGAAAGTCCCTGGGGCGTTGGTTATCCCGGCTGGCATATTGAGTGCTCCTGCATCAGCATGAAGCATCTGGGTGAATATATGGATATTCACTGCGGCGGCGTGGACAATATTTTCCCTCATCACACCAATGAAATCGCCCAGAGTGAATCCTATCTGGGACATAAGTGGTGTAATTACTGGTTCCATGTACATCATTTGAATGACAAGTCCGGCAAGATGAGTAAATCCAAGGGAGATTTCCTGACGGTTTCCCTGCTGGAGGAGAAGGGATATAATCCGGTGGTTTACAGGCTGTTCTGCTTACAGTCCCATTATCGCAAGCCTCTGGAATTTTCCTATGAAGTACTGGACAACATGAGCGCAGCCTATGACAAGCTGGTAAAGAAAATAGGCACGCTGGACAGAAGCGGGGCTGTGGATGAGAAGAAGTTTGCGGAGTATAAGGAGAAGTTTGAGGATGCCCTCTGCAACGACCTAAATTCTTCCATGGCGATTACGGTGCTGTATGACATGTTAAAGGATGATATGTCTGATGCTACAAAGTATGCGTTGGCAGAAAGCTTCGACAAGGTGCTGTCACTGGATTTGACAACAGCCCATGAGGCAAAGCAGGCAGATAACGGCGTGGATGCCGAGCTGGAAGCCTATGTGCTGGAAAAGATTGAAGAGAGAAAGCAGGCAAAGAAGGCAAAGGATTTTGCAAAGGCAGATGCTATCCGAAATGAACTTCTGGAAAAGGGCATTGTACTGGAGGATACCAGAGAGGGTGTCAAGTGGCATCGGGCATAAGAGGCACAGACACAAACCCGGGATGCGCAAAAGGCATGCGCAGGAATGGAGATTAGGATGGCAGAGTTGGAAAAAAGCGGGGAGTATCAGACATTTCGCCAGTTGATTCAGGGCAGTTTTGGGGGAGAGGAACAGGATATCAGAACCTATTCCCCCCTGACCCTTGCCTATATCGGGGATGCTGTTTATGACCTGATTATCCGGACGGTTGTTGTGGAAAGGGCGAACAGACCGGCAAACGAGCTGCACCGGATTACGGTACGGTTTGTCAGCGCCGGTGCCCAGGCGGCGATTGTTGCTGCGCTGATGGAGCTTTTGACAGAGGAAGAAAAGGCAATATACCGGAGAGGGAAGAATGCCAAGCCCCATACCACAGCAAAAAATGCCACGGCGGCAGAATATATGAAGGCAACCGGGCTGGAGGCTGTGATAGGGTATCTGTATCTGACCGACCAGATGGAAAGAGCCCTTTTTCTGGTGAAACAGGGAATTGAACTGACGGGCATCGAATTTTAGGTGAGAAGCATTTTTTAATGGTGAGATTTTTGTCTGGGCGCACTGGACATAAACTCGTTATATGGTGGAGAAGTGCGCAGAAACGGATATAAAAATGGAGAAAAAAACAGGATATCAGGAATTTACCATAGAGGGCAGAAATGCAGTCATTGAAGCATTCCGCTCCGGAAAGACGATAGACAAGCTTTATGTTCTGGACGGCTGTCAGGACGGCCCGATAATGACAATCAAAAGAGAGGCAAAAAAGCAGGATACGCTGGTGAAGTATGTGACGAAGGAGCGGCTTGACCAGATGTCGGAAACGGGAAAGCATCAGGGTGTGATTGCCATAGCGGCAGCCTATGAATATGCGGAAGTAGAGGATATGCTGGCGGCGGCAAGAGAAAAGGGAGAGGCGCCTTTTCTGTTTTTGCTGGACAATATCGAGGACCCTCATAATCTGGGGGCGATTATCAGAACCGCAAATCTGGCAGGGGCACACGGGGTCATTATTCCGAAGAACCGGGCAGTGGGACTGACGGCGACGGTTGCAAGAACCTCCGCAGGAGCGCTGAATTATACGCCTGTTGCAAAGGTGACGAATCTGGCAAAGACCATTGAGGATTTAAAGAAAGAGGGCTTGTGGTTTGTCTGCGCGGATATGGGCGGGACAACCATGTATCAGCTTGATTTAAAGGGGCCTATCGGGCTTGTTATCGGAAATGAGGGAGAAGGCGTAGGCAGACTGGTAAAGGAAAAATGTGATATGACAGCCTCCATCCCCATGAAGGGGGATATTGATTCCCTGAACGCTTCGGTGGCAGCAGGAGTGCTGGCATACGAAATTGTACGGCAGAGATTAGGATAGGAACTTGTCAGGAAGCCAAGGGAGGAAGAGTCGGGAAAGTGGAAGCCAGGGCAGGAACGGACAGGGAAGGAAGAAGCGGAAAACTGGAAGCCAGGGCAGGAACGGACGGGAAAGGAAGAGCCGGGAAAAGGAGCGGATATGGAGGAAAAATATGAATCCATGACGGATGAGGAGCTGATTGACTCTTTGCGGGAGGGGGAAGCCCCGATTATGGATTATATCTGCAATAAATATAAGAATCTGGTGCGGCGGGAAGCAAAGTCCATGTTTATTCTGGGGGCAGACACGGAGGATTTGATTCAGGAGGGTATGATAGGGCTGTTTAAGGCTGTCCGGGATTATGATTCCGGCAGGGACGCCAGCTTTTTTACCTTTGCCCAGCTCTGCATCAGCAGACAGATGTATACGGCGGTGCAGGCATCCAAAAGAAAGAAGCACCTGCCGCTGAATACCTATGTTTCTCTGGACAGCCAGGAGGATAGCGGGGGACAAAAGGGGCAGGAGCAGCCTCTGGTGGAATTGCTGGCGGACAGGACAAAGCTGAATCCGGAGGAGCTTGTGCTGGATAAGGAGCGGGTGGATTATCTGGAACGGGCGATGGAAAAGGAACTGAGCGAATTTGAAAAGCAGGTTCTTGATTTATACAGAACAGGGATGAATTATTCCCAGATTGCCAGAGTGCTTGGACGGGACGAAAAGGCAACAGATAACGCTTTAAGCCGGGCGAAACAGAAAATAAGAGGGCTTTTGAAAAATGAAGCCGGAAAATAAAAGTTTTAGACTTTTTTTATGGATTTCTGAGCCGGTTAGTGGTAGCATACTACCCGAGGGTGCTGGTTTTTCAAAGCTTTTTGGAGAACGGAAGCGGTTGATACAGGGAGTGTCAGTGTAAGGAAAGGCGTATGTTGACTTATGGAAAAGTTTAGTGTAAAGAAACCGTTTACAATTCTGGTAATGGTAGTTGCCATTATTATGTTGGGATTTGTCAGTCTTTCCGGCATGACAACAGACCTTCTGCCGGAAATGAGTCTGCCGTATATGTTAGTGATAACAACCTATCCGGGGGCGAGCCCGGAAAGAGTGGAGTCCAGTGTGTGCGAACCGATGGAGAGCGCATTGGGCTCCATTTCCGGTGTAAAGAACGTATACAGCATGTCCTATGAAAATTACGGTATTGTGGAACTGGAATTTGCAGATGGAACGGATATGGATTCCGCCATGGTAAAAGTATCCAGTGCGCTGGATAATGTGGAGGCGGCGCTGCCGGAGGAATGTGGTACTCCGAATATCATGGAAATCAGCATGGATATGATGGCATCGGTTTATCTGGCGGTTGCCTATGAGGGAAGGGATATTCAGGAAACCTCCCGGTTTGTGGAGGATACGGTAATTCCCTATCTGGAACGTCAGGAGGGTGTTACCAGTGTTTCCGATATCGGTCTGGTGGAGAATTCCATTTCTGTTGAGCTGAATCAGGAAAAAATTGATATTCTGAATGAAAAGATACTGATGAAGGCAAATGATGCCTTTGCGGATGCGGCGGAACAGCTTGAGGATGCAAAGAAGCAGTTAAAGGATTCTGAGAAAAAGCTGGAGGACAGTAAGCAGGAGCTGATTGACGGGCAGCAGGAAATTGACGACGGCAGAACGGAGCTTGAGGATGCCCAGAAGAAGCTGGATGACAATAAATCGGAACTGGAAGATGCTAAAAACGAACTGGATGAGCAGAAGTCTTCTGTGGAGGAACAACTGGCAAATGCCAGCAAGGCGCTGGATCAGTTAAATGCCCTGCAGACAGACCTTTTGAGCTTACAGGCACAGGAAGCGGCGTTAAAGGCAGCCACGGGTCAGATAGAGGCGGCATTGGCAGCACAGGGAAAGACAGTGGATGACATTCCTGCCATGGTAGCAGGGCTGGATGCCATGATTACCATGCTGACGGACCCGACCCAGTCTGCAATCCTTACGGCAATGGATTCGGCAGCTCTGGAAGGAGTGCTGAACGCCTCCGGCATGAGCCTTGGTGTGTTTGGGGTGGATGCCGTTACCTGGGATGCCATGACGGCAGAGGAGAGAGGACAACTGTTCCAGAAAACGGCAGAAGGGTATCAGACCCAGAAGGCAGGGCTGGAAAGCTATTCTGATTATGCGGCTTCCCTGAAAAGCCTGCAGGTGGAAAAGGCGGGGGTAGAGGCGGCTGTTACCGCGGCAGAGGCAGAGCTGAAAAAGGCAGGAGTTTCCTATACGGATATTGAGAAGGCAAAGCTGGAGGCGGCAGCGGGCTTTGGCGCGGCCTCCGCCCAGATAGCAGCGGGACAGAGCGCCTTAAATTCCGCCCAGTCTACCATTGATTCCGGAAAGGAAAATCTGGATTCCGCCCAGGAACAGATTACCTCCGGCTGGGAATCCATTGAGGATGCAAAGAAGCAGATTGCGGACGGCTGGGAGGAATTTAATAAATCCCTGGAGAATTTTGAGATACAGAAGGCGGAGGCACTTCGCTCGGCAAATGCGGATAAGCTGCTGGATATCAATACGCTGGCGCAGCTTATTTACGCCCAGAACTTCTCTATGCCTGCGGGATATCTGGATGATGCCCAGGACAATTCCTGGCTGTTAAAGGTAGGAAACAACTTTGAGAGTATAGAAGAACTGTCCCAGGTGGTTTTGACTTACATAGAAGATATCGGCGATGTCAGATTGTGCGATGTGGCAGATATTGTGCAGATAGATAATGCGGATGCAAGCTATGCAAAGCTGGACGGTCAGGATGCTATCATTCTTTCCATATTCAAGGGCTCTACGGCGGGAACCAATGAGGTCAGCAAGAATGTCCGGGCTGCAATTGAAGACTTGGAGAATAATTATCCGGGGCTTTCTGTCATGGTTATGATGGATCAGGGAGATTACATTACCCTGATTATCCGGGGCGTATTGCAGAGCATGATTGTGGGAGCAGCCCTTGCGATTCTGATACTGGCGCTGTTCTTAAAGGATGTAAAGCCGACCATTGTTGTAGCGGTCAGCATCCCCCTTTCTGTTCTGACAGCCCTTGTACTGATGTATTTTTCCGATATTTCTTTAAATATGATGTCCCTTTCCGGTTTGTCGCTGGGAATCGGTATGCTGGTGGATAACTCCATAGTTGTTATCGAAAATATTTACAGACTCCGTTCCAGAGGCGTAGGGGCAGCCAGAGCGGCAGTTCAGGGTACAAAACAGGTGGCGGGAGCAATCATTGCCTCCACCCTGACGACTATCTGCGTGTTCCTGCCGATGGTATTTACCACAGGTACGGTACGGGAACTGATGATGCCAATCAGTCTGACGATTATCTTTACACTGGGAGCGTCCCTGTTTATTGCCATGACAGTTGTTCCGGCAGCAGGCTCTACGCTGCTGAAAAAGTCCGGTGAGAAAAAGCATCCCTGGTTTGATAAGGTGCAGGAAATTTATGGAAAAATGCTGGCATTCTGCCTGAGGGTAAAGGTAGTGCCTCTTGCTATTGCCATTGGACTTCTGGTATTCAGTATCTGGGCGGTTATGCGGATGGGTATTGTCATGATTCCGGATATGACCTCCAATCAGATAGAGATTTCGATACAGATGCCGGAGGGTACGGACAAAGAGGAGTGTTATAAACGGGCAGACCAGGTGATGGATGCCATCATGAGTATTGACGGAGTGGCGAGCGTGGGTGCAATGGCAGGCGGAGATACGACGCTGGTGGCTTCTTCCTCCGGTATTTCGGATGATACCTATGACAGCTTTACCTGCATGCTTCTGACAGAGGATGCAAATGCAGGAGAAAATGAGGTAAAGCGGATTTGCCGGGAAATTCAGGAAAAAACAGCAGATATCGACTGTGAAGTAACCATTTCCACCGGTATGGAGGAAATGAGCACCATGATGGGCTCCGGTCTTTCCATTAAGGTTTACGGGGATGATTTGGAGGAACTGACCCGCATTACAGAAGAAATCATGGATATGGTGGCAGCTGTTCCCGGATATGAAACGATTTCCAACGGACAGGAGGAGCCTGACCAGGTTATCCGCCTTGTGCTGGACAGAGATGCGGCAATGCGAAAGGGAATTACCGTGGCACAGATTTTCTCAGAGCTGAACAGTGCCTTATCGGAAACGGCAGATGCCGCAACGGTGACAATTGACGGAATTGAAATGAAAATCGTGGTAAAGGACACCAGAGAGCCTTTGACAAAGGAAAATCTGCTGGACTACAATTTTGCTGTCCAGACAACCGATGATAACGGCAATACGGTGACAGAGGACCATCCTCTTTCCGAGTTTGCGAAGATTCAGATGGAAGAGGGCGTACAGAGCATTAACAGGGAGAACCAGAGCCGGTATATGACGGTAACGGCAACGGTGGCAGAGGGCTATAATGCAACCCTGCTTTCCAGACAGTTCCAGCCGCTGCTTGATTCCTACGAGCTTCCGGCAGGCTATTCTCTGGATTCCGCGGGAGAATCTGACACGGTAAATCAGATGGTGGTACAGATGAGTAAGGTACTGCTTCTGGGACTTGCCTTTATCTATCTGGTTATGGTAGCGCAGTTCCAGAGCCTTTTGAGCCCCTTTATCGTATTGTTTACAGTACCCCTTGCCTTTACGGGAGGTCTGATAGGGCTTCTTGTTATGCAGGAGCCGTTGTCTGTTATGGGAATGATGGGCTTTATCGTCCTTCTGGGTACGGTTGTCAATAATGGTATTGTGTTTGTAGATTACGCAAACCAGCTCAGAATGGGTGGACTGGAAAGAAGAGATGCCCTGATTGCCACAGGAAAGACCAGAATGCGCCCGATTCTGATGACGGCGCTGACAACGATTCTTGCCATGGCAAGCCTTCTTTTCGGAGATGATTTGGCAAGCCAGATGTCAAGAGGCATGGCGATTGTTGTGGCTGGAGGTCTTGCCTATGCCACACTGATGACCCTGTTTATCATTCCTGTCATGTATGACATTCTCTTTAAGAGAAAGCCTCTGCAGGTAGATATCGGCAGTGAAAATCTGGATGATGTACCGGATGATGCGGCGGATTACTTAAGCAGGAAACAGGAAGAGGCACAGTCACAAAATCAGGAAAAGCCGAAAAAGGGAAGGTTCAGAAAAAAGAAGAAGCAGGAATAAACATATGGCAGAAAGAATAAGCCAGGGGTAGAAACAGGAAACAGCGTGACGGAGTACATGTTACAACGCCACGCTGTTTTTAGTATATATCTGCTTTTCAGAGAACAATAACAGAGGCTGCTGTAAGGACAGATTCCTTTGTAATATTTTCTGAAAAGCTTAAGCCTATCTTTGTGCCTGCGGATGCGGAATCCAGAAGCTTTTTGAATACTTCAATCCGGTTTATCGTCACAAGAACAGAGGAACCGTTCTTTAAAAGGATGTATGCTTTATCCCCGAGGCGGATGGTTCCCTTGCTGACAATGCCGGTGAAGGCGGTGCCTGCGTTTGTTACGTTATAAACACCATCTACTGTGAAAACGGCGCTTGCACTTTCCGAATTCAGGGACGGAGCGGGGGCCAAGGTCTTTCACCCACCTATGAGCAAGCTCATGTGGGCTTAGACCTTTTGCCCCTGGCATCTTTATCATAGCATAAGCAGAGAGTATTTTCCAGAATCACTATACAGTTTTTCCCGGGAATGGACGATAACTATATCAGAAATAAAGGCGCGAATTCAGACAAGGGCTGTTATGTGCAAAGCACATGTATAGAAATGGAGATTAGTGATGAGGGTTACGACATCTGTTGGAGGAAATTCTGTCCAGAATTTGTTTCAGAAGGCTTCTGAAACGGAGAAACAGGCGGGGAAAAAGGAACAGAAGGGGTATTATGCAGGAAATCTGAATCAGAAGAATACAACCAGTATGCAGGCGGAATTACGGCGTCAGAGTGCCAGAAAGCAGGCAATGAAGCTGGTAAAGGATGCCTGGAGCCGGGACAGGCAGGCTGCTGATTCCAGACAGTCAATGGAGAAGGAGAGGGCAGAGCTGTCTGCACAGTTAAGGGAGCAGGACAGTATTATTGAGGCGGCGACGAAGAGCAGGGAGCAGTTTGCACAGGAGAATAAGGCGGAGCCTCAGGAACTGGAGGATTTAAAACTGCTGGAAAAATATCAGGACGCCCGCAACGGCTGTGAAACAGAAGAGTTTACCTCTGAAGAAATCGACAGGTTAAGGGAATTACAGAACAAGCCGAGGACAGAATACCAGAAATATATGCTGGAATGGAATGGCAGAATCGGCGTGGCGGAAGCGACAAAGGCAAAGCTGGAGCAACAGATTCTGGGGCTGGTGCAGTCTTCCCATGATGCAAAGGTTGACCAGTTGAAATCTCAGGATATGCAGAATGCCCAGAAGGCATCGGGAGAGATTATGGAAGCTGCTTCCGATGAGATTACGTCAATGCTTCTTCAGGATGGAATGGAGCAGATGGACAAGAAGCTGGAAGAGCAGAAGGAACAGGCAGAGAAGATACAGGAAAAGCGGCAGGAGCAGGACGAAAAGCTGGAAAAGGCAAAGGAAGAGCGGAAGGAACAGCAGGAGTTGATACAGCAGGTAACGGATGCCGAACAGCAGGAACAGGCGGTTTCTCTGGAACAGCAAAGCCAGAACAGAACTTCCATGGAAGATGCACAGAGTAATATCGACAAAATACTGGAGAAGAATGGACTGATAGAGGAAGAACTGAAGGGCATAAAAATTGATTTCAGTTTTTAGAAAGCAGGGCTGAAAAAATAATTTTAATTGTGTCAAAAAAATAGAAAATTTGTATTGACAAACAACAGCACTCTTGCTATAATGAATAACGGTGATTGCGGAAAAGACAAATGTCTGCTTCCCAGTTGCGTGATGCTGCTGTGGCTCAGTCGGTAGAGCGTCGCATTGGTAGTGCGGAGGTCACGGGTCCGATTCCCGTCAGCAGCTTATTTTAAAAAGTGCCGTATTTACGCTAAAGTGTTAGAAATCGCGTAAATACGGCATTTTTGCTTTCCTATATCTTGGAACATATTCCAAATATCTGTTCGTTTTTTCGCTATTTTGGAATAGTATGCAACACGAAATGCAACACGAAAATTACAATTTTAAGTCTGTTCATTTACATATTACCGATAAATTGTAAAAACTCTTTTTGGGACTGTTCTGAATCCTGCTTGTCAAATAATTTCAACCATGCGTTATATTTTTCCACATCGTAATCTGTCTGCTCCGGGCTGATGATATTATCAAAGTAATTATCTATTTTATTATCAACTTGTACTCTGGCTTCAGGAAATGTCTGGGTGTATACCTTTTTCATTACATAATCTGATTTCCAGCCGCCGCGGTCTTGTGCATATTTATCCGGAATGCGCAGCATTGCCATTACAGAAGCGTTCAGATGTCTTAAATCATGGAAAGCCATATGTGGAAGATTATTTGTATCAAGGAATTTTATCCATTTATGATACAGGGCAGGCGCAGTATATGGTACAAGTCTGTCACCGTCCACTTTATCAATCAATCTTCTAATGTAGGGAGGTATCCGGTGTGTCCTGTTTCTGTATTTGTTTTTGGCTATGGATTTAGTCACATCCTTGCCATCTACAACGACTGTTACCTCTGCTATGCGGATGTAATCTCCAGATATTGATTTGGATTTTGTCAGACCGCGAACTTCTGACATGGTAAAACTAAGCCATGCTGCTAGCAGTACAGCAAGTTCAATATCAGTCCCTACAATGGCAGGGAGAAGCACTTCTGCCGGAATGAGTTCTGGAACGCGTTCTTCTATGCGTGGCAACTCAATTATTCCTGTAATATTCCTTAAACCGGGAGCGTATTTGTGAATTGTGGAAGAGAGCAGCCCCCATTCATTGCGGAGCCTTTTAGCGGAGATTGTTTTACCGGATTTTCGTGTGCATTGCCGCAATGATTCCATGTTGACAGCTTCCTGTAATATAGTTTCGTCTAAATCCTCCAGTTTCATATCCATGATGTCCTGAAATGCAAACCGCTTGATACACTTATAGTCCTGTATTGTGGTGGGAGATAGATTCAGATATTCTCTGGAATCAATATATGCGTCTATGGCTTCCCGTACAGTCATGTTATTTATGGTCTTTTGCTTCTCTTTCTTTTCCAGTTGGAATTGCGCGGCGAGGTATTCCGCTTCCTTTTTGGTGCTTGCAGTAAAGGATTTATAAATCCGCTTTCCGTTTACGGTTCTGTCATATGCCTGACATCGGTATACTCCAGAAGGTAATTTTTTTGCCGTTGCCATATTCTTATCCTCCTTAAAAAAGTGTATAAAAAAGACAGCCTGTACTATTGCAAGCCGTCACCGAAGATGATACAATATATCTGCTTAATTGCTTGTACATCTTCGGGTGTATCTGGAACCGTTCCTGTTGGCGCAGGGGCGGTTTTTTCTATGGAATTTCATATTTCTTTTTAATGACATAAATTTTATTGTATTCGGTATACCACTTTATATCTGGAATTTTTTGCTTTACACATTTAGCGCATGGTAACAGGTGTTTGGCATTTAAAATGTGTGTTTTTCTTACCGCAGTTGAATTAGTGCAATTAGGATTTTGATGATACTTATTGCCGGTAGGTGTAACATATACTGTATAAAGCCCGTATGTACCCTTCCCAGGTGCGATAGGAATACCATCACGGAAATATACGCCCTTAGGTAATTTAACAAAACTTTTTGGGCTGTAAAAGGCATAAATATTAAAATAATAAGAGTAATCACTTTCTGCTTTTAAATTTCTATAATGATTTGATTCTAAAATCTTGTATTCGTTTTTGGTTTCATTACTAGCTTTATGTTTAACTGCATCAATGATAGAAGAAATGAGGGCAAATATCCAAAGCACAACAAAACTAATAAACCATATCACAAACACTATACCTAATATTGTCGCAAATATGTTTGTTTCGTCTTTCTCTTCATTGTTTATATCTTTATGTGTGTCGTCCTTAAAATTTTTTGCAATTATAGGTGTCGGCGTTGGAGTTGCGGATATAATCCATGATTTGGAACCAGAAGAATTATTGTGGCTGGTTGCATCATCATAGTTATACGGGCATATTCCATCTATATGCTGATGCTCTGGGTATCCGTGGTGATAATGATATTCTCCGGTTGAACGGTTATAGTGACCGCCGTTTGCATCAGTACGCCCAGGGTGAGCGTATGAAATTATAGGAATAAACGAAGCAAGTAAAGTAACTAATAATAGGCAGAGCGTAATTTTATTTTTTCTCATTAGGAATTATCCTTGATGTGCCATAGTTTCAATCATATCTGCGGAGCACCTTTTCTCAAAATCCCCATCCATAATGTGGCTGTATTCGTGAAGATAAGCCTGCATATTTTGTTGGTGAGATTTTTTGCTGTTTAAAACTATGGTGTAGGACATATCCGCGTTTGATACGGTGAAAGAATTTATTGTGCATGGCAAATCGATGTAAACTACGTTTATATTGTTACTGTTTTTACTCATTATCGGCTCCTTCCTTAAAGTACAATAACACAAAAGGTGTCCGATATATTGTACTTAATCAATCTTTCTTGAACTTGTCCATTATAGTCATTACTGTTGCTATATCTTCTTTACTGACTTTTCTGGAAGCATCAAAAAGCACTTTATATTCCGGATTTTTAAAAATAAACTCTGCCATTTCCTTGGCATCATCATTGAGGTAGTAAGGATATTCTGGCTCTGTTTTTTCTTCCCCGGTCAATAAATAAGCCATGCTTACTCCAAAATATCGCGATAGCTTTTCTAGCACTTCTGCGCTTGGAGAACTTGTTTTCCACTTATAGGAAGCCCCTGCGCTTATTCCTATATCCTTTTCCATTTTGTGTAGTGAAATCCCCTTAGATATACATAATTGTTTAAGTCTGTCTAATAGTTCCATGATTCCTCCTAAAATAAAATTGGAAAACTTTCATAAAACCTATTGACTTATGGAAAAGATTCCGTATAATAAAAGTATGCGGTGTGGAAAGTTTTCCAAAATCAAAAGGCAAACACTGTAATATATTCAGTTGTTAATTGGTAATTACATTGTAGAATATTTTCAGTGCAAAGTCAATGGATTATCGGAAAATTTTCCGTCCGTATAATTCAGAAAACCCTATATAACGAAACCCGTAGAGGGTGTGACTCCACGGGTTCCCAATAGCTCCTTTATTTATCAGATAAGGACATTGTATAGGGTTTTCGGAATCAAAAAGCAGGAGGTGAGAGCGTGATATATGAGAATGTTGTAAAAATTGCAACGAAAAAGGGGATGAGTTTGGTAGAGGTTGAGAAAAAGGCAGGGCTGGGGCAGTCGGCTATTTCAAAGTGGAAGAAGTCAACTCCAACTGTTCGTTCCTTGAAAAAAGTAGCGGATGCGCTGGGATGCTCCGTGGCAACGCTTTTAAAGTAGGGAGGTTGTGGAATGTACGAACTGCGGTTATCCCACACTCAGCACATTAAATTTGTACAAACAACAAAAACAAAATTGAAAGTAAGGAAAATGGATGTCCGCGATTTGGCTTATATGATAGAGCGCCCGGTTAATACGGTGTACAAGTTCTTTTCATGTAAGGAAACGGCGAATCGCTTTGTAGCCGCTGAAATAGCAACTGCACTGAATATTAAGCCTAAAGAATGGAGGTAAATGAGTATGCCAAAAGTAAAGGTTTCTCCAAGGGAAGCTGTAAAAGTGGAATTGTTGGCACGGTTAAATTACGCAACAAAGAAAGCCGGAATCAGCCGTAAGAAGTTGCAGGTAATTATGATGGTTTCCCAATCGACTTATTATAACCGGATGAAAGATATTGAATCTCTCACACTTGGGGAAATCTGGAACATGGAAAAAGCCGCTGGGTATGAACTGACAATACCCTTCGGGGAAAGGGGAAAAGGATGCAACACAGAATAAATATCAGCAACATAGCAGGAGCCGTAGCCTTTATACTGATGATTCTGTCCGTTGGATTTGTGGACGGTGGAAGTTATGTAGCCGGAATCGGCTGCATGGTTGCCTTTGCTGTACTGGCTACGGTATCCGTAAGAGAAGATGAAAAAAGAAGATAACCGCACCGACCAAAGCAAGGTTATCTTCAAACGCATTAGGTATGCTGTTTTTTATTATTTTAATAATTTGGAGGTGAGTTGTCAAGGTGTACCAGTGTGAAAAATGCGGTTGCCTTGTTGATGCAGGAGAAATTTACGGCAATATATGCATTGATTGTATTGAAAATGAAAAGGCACTGGATATACAGCGCACTATAAAGAAAAGAAAGATATCAAGGTATTTTACAGAACAAGCAGATGGACAATTAAAACTTATCTTATAGGAGAAATTAAAATGAGAATAACCAAAATCAAAATAAGAAATTTATTTGGAATTAGTGAATATGAATCGGACGGAAGAAGTACAGAACTTATCGGTACAAATGGGGTTGGAAAATCTTCTGTAATAGAAGCAATAAGGTACGCATTAACCAACAAATCAGATAGGAAATACATTGTGCGAAATGGTGAAACAGAGGGGGAGGTTTTGATTGAAACAGATTCAGGATTACGAATCAGCAGGAAGGCAAGAACAAATCAAAGCGATTACAAATCTGTAAAAAATAATGGAGTTGAAGTAAATGGTCCAGAAGCATTTCTTAAGGATATTTTTACAAATCTCCAGTTAAATCCAATAGAGTTTATGGAAATGACGGAAAAGCAGCAGAATGCCATTATCCTTGACATGATTGAATATGACTGGGATATGGGAAAGATAAAGGAGTGGTTTGGAGAAATTCCGTCATGGGTCTGCTACGACCAGAATATTCTTGCTGTTCTCAATGATATTCAGAGTGAAAATGGAGAATATTTCAAAGAGAGGCAGGACATAAACAGGGATATTCGTAATAAAAAGGCATTCGTAGAAGAAATCGCTGCGACTATTCCGTCAGGATACTCATTAGAAAAATGGGAAAATGCAAGTGCAGGAGAAATATATCAGCAAATTGAACGTATCCGTAAACAGAATGAAGAAATTCAAAAAGCAAAAACATTATTTGAAGAGAGGAATAGCAAAATTCGGAAATATGATGCGGACAGAGAAATTAAAAAGGCTGCAATCACAACGGAATTTGCTAACAGAAGAGGACAGATTGAAAAGGATATTTTGAAATCACAGGAGCAGATTAAGGCTTTACAAGTAGAACTGAATGGGTTTGATGAACGTATTGCGGATAAAATGAACCTAGTTGAACAGGAATATAGTGCAAATGTTGCAAAATATGACGCAGAAGTTGATGCGTACAAGGAATATCGCGAAAAGGAAGTGCAAGACGTATCTGAATTGGTGGAAGAGGCTGCCACTATTGAGAAAATGAAGTCACACATCAATGAATATCGCAGGATGCAAGCATTGCAGCAGGAAATTAAAGAAATGGCTGAAAAATCGCAGACATTAACCAATCGAATTGAAAAGGCACGAACCCTTCCAGGTGAAATCCTTTCTAATTGTAATATTCCGATTGCTGGTCTGACGGTCAAAGATGGCACACCGTTGATTAACGGATTGCCTATATCAAATCTTTCGGACGGGGAGAAACTTGACCTTTGCATTGATGTGGCGATTCAGAACCCCAAAGGCTTACAGATTATTTTAATTGATGGCGTTGAAAGGTTGTCAACAGAATGGAAAAACAGATTATATCAGAAATGTAAGGACAAGGGTTTACAATTCATTGCAACAAGAACCACTGATGATGGAAAAATGACAATAGTTGAATTATAAGGAGGCATGGTTTAATGGAAAACGAAATGGTATTAGGAAGTGCAGCGGTTCCGGCAGAAGCCCGGAACGGAAGTAATCAAATGATGATTAGCAGACAGGCACAGGAAGTGCAGGCAGCAATGGTCGTTGCAAAAAAGTTTCCCCGCGATGAATACGATGCGATTGAAAGAATCCGCAGGGCTTGTCAGAGGGCTACTCTGGCAGAACAGGCAGTTTATTCATATCCCAGAGGAAAAGAAAATGTATCTGGACCGTCTATTCGGTTGGCAGAGGCAATTGCGCAGAATTGGGGAAATATTGATTATGGAATTATTGAACTTGAACAGAAACCCGGCGTGTCTGAAATGATGGCATATGCATGGGATTTGGAAACCAATACCCGTGTTACGAAGATTTTTAGCGTGGAACATAAAAGAGATACGAAAAAGGGGTCTTATCAACTTACTGACAGCCGGGATATTTATGAGGCAACCGCCAATTTTGGGGCAAGAAGAATGCGTGCCTGTATCCTTGGCGTAATCCCTGGTGATGTAGTTGATATGGCAGTTTCAGAGTGTAAGGAAACCCAGAAGAAAAGTTATGGAGAACTTCCCAGTCAGGATAAAATTAACAAAATTGAGAAGTTATTTAAAAAGGATTTTGGTGTTACGAAAAAGCAGTTGGAAGAATATACAGGTCGTGGAATGGCATCTTTTGGTGCGGAAGAATGTACAAATCTGTGGGGGGTATACACTGCATTAAAAAATGGGCAGGCAAAGGTTGAAGATTATTTTCAACCGGAGGAAAGGGAATCAACAGACGAGCCTTTGCAGCAGGGAACGGAGGAAGCAGCTAAATGATTTTGACAGCAGAAAATTATTATTCGCAGGAAGCAGATATGGAATATATGTCTGTATCACAATATAAGGCATTTGTTGGCTGCCTTGGAAGAACCGGGTGTGAAGCAAAGGCGATGGCTGTTCTGAAAGGAGAATGGGAAGACCCTATAAGCACTGCTTTATTGGTCGGTTCCTATGTAGATGCACATTTTGAAGGAACATTGGATTTGTTCAAGGCAAAACATCCAGAGATATTCACCATGAAGGGTACTCTGAAAGCAGAGTATAAGAGAGCTGAAGAAGTTATATCCAGATGCGAGAGAGATTCTTATTTCATGGCTCATATGGGAGGCGAAAAGCAGGCCATCATGACAGGTGAATTATTTGGGACAAAGTGGAAAATAAAGATGGATTCCTATTTCCCGGGCACTTTGATTGTTGATTTAAAAACCATGAAGTCATTGGGGGAAAGTTTCTGGACTGCTGATTTTGGAAATATGGATTTTGTCAGAAATTGGGGGTATGACATCCAAGGTGCTGTATATCAGGAGATTGTAAGACAGAATACGGGGAAAAGACTTCCATTTAAGATTGCAGCCGTATCAAAAGAAGAATATCCGGACATTGAGATTATCCAATTGGAACAGTCACTGATGGATGAAGCATTGGCAGAGGTTGGAAAAAATATTCCTCAGATATTATCTCTTAAGAAAGGAGAGTATGAACCTGTACGGTGTGAGAAGCGGGACTGCAATTTTTGTAAACATACAAAAGTACTTACCCATTCAATCTGGTCGAGTGAATTATTGGTGAATATATGAAAAAATCAAAATCTATTTTAACAAAATATGATAAAAATTGTTTCTTCTGCGGTAAGCCTTGTTATACGGAACATCATCTTTTGTTCGGTTCAGGAATGAGGAACCTTGCAGAAGAAGATGGAATTAAGGTCCCTGCCTGTGATTCCTGACATACATTAGGGAAATTGATTGACCGTGTTCATGATAATCCGATGGCAGAGAAGTTAAGCAAAATATCTGGTCAACTGGCATGGGAAAAGCATTGTGTGGCGCAGGGTCACACGGAGGATGAAGCAAGGGAACTGTTTAGGAAAAGATACGGGGTGAGTTTTTTATGAACCATGTATTTACGATTGAAGGAGCCTACTGTGGGGATAAGACATTCCCCTCTCTTAATCAGTATATCGCGGAACTTGGCAGGAATCCGCGGTGCGGGGGCAAACTTAAAAGGCAATATGTACTGATAGCCTGTAACGCTATCAGACGCGACTTAAAGCGTTGGAAAACGGACAAGCCTGTAATTCTTCATTATACCTTTGCAGAGCCTGTAAAGGGCAAAAAAAGAGATTATGGAAACATATTTTCCCTCGCTGATAAATTCATAGAGGATGCCTTAAAGGATTGCAATGTCATCCCGGATGATAACCCGATTTACGTGAAGAACTTCACTCATGAGTTCATTTACACCACGGGTAAGCCATACATACGTGTTGAGATAGAAGAGGTTGAAACACCTGGGGCATAGAGCCTGAAAGAAACTGTAAATAAATCATCCGTCTTACCTTTTGGAAATAATTCATCACAACCAATTGTAAGCCATATCGGGCGGTTAAAAGCCGCCCAGAAAGGAGGATAAAATGCTGATTGAAAACTATATACCGTATGGCTGGAAGAACAGGGTTTCTAGGGAATCTTTAAGTATTTTGACACATCAGAATGACAGGAAAAACCGTTTGGAAATGAAAGAGGCATTGATAGATAGAGGTGTCTTGATTGTCAGTGACAGCGGAGGATATTTCAGACCGGATGGAAGCAAGGAAGATATTTTAAAAGCGAAGGGGTATCTATTAAGGGAGCAGGCAAGGAGTTCCAGTTGCCGCAGGGCATGTAAGGCAATTGCTGCAGCATTGAATTCTAATAAGCCAGAGGATGATTTAAGTAAAAATCAAATGAGCCTGTTTGATTTTTTGGAGTGAGGTGAGAATAAGGATTGGCAGGCAGACAAAACAAAGTAGGTCTTGATTACTTTGAATTGGATTGCCACATGGACGACAAGATTAAGTTGATTGAAGCTGAATTTGGATTAAAGGGTTTTGCAATAATCGTCAAGGTATTTCAGGGTATATATTCTGGCTGTGGTTATTATTGTGAATGGACACCCGATATTTCGCTTCTTTGGGCGATGCAATTAGGTATTTCCCCTAGCGGCGGTGGTAAAGGATTTGGTATTGCGACTGAAAAGGTTTCTTTATCCGATTCTAAAGGGCGGTTTGGTACTGCGGTTGATACTTCTTTATCCGACTACCCAGATAATTTAATAAATAAGGTTATAGCAGCTTCAATCCGCAGGGACATTTTTTCAAAAGAACTTTTCGACAGGTACCGTATTCTTACATCGTCAGGAATACAAAAAAGGTACTTAAACGCTACATCCAAGCGCGAAAAAGTGGAGTTGAAAAAAGAGTACCTTTTAATTTCTATACCCATAAATACTAAAAATGTGGTAATCAATTCAATTTCTTCCGTCGGAAATTCAATTTCTTCCGTCGGAAATGAACAGAGTAAAGTAAAGGAGAGTAAAGAAAAGAATAAAAACATTATGTGCAAAGCAGACGCTTTGGCACTGTTTGAAAATCTCTGGAAGCTATATCCGGTTAAGAAAGGCAAAGGGCAGGTATCTGATGCTAAGAAAATGAAGCTGTTGGAAATTGGTTTTGATGAAATGAGCCGGGCGATTGAACGGTACAAGTCAGAATTGGAAAAGGACAGTGATTGGAGAAAACCGCAGAATGGAAGTACATTTTTCAACAGTGGCTACGTGGATTATTTGGATGCTAATTATAGTCCTGGGAAATCAAGCCCGCCAAGCGGTAAAAAGAACAGTTTCAATCAATTTCCACATAACGCCTATGATTTTGACGCATTGGAAAAAGAGTTGTTGAGCAATTAAGGAAGGAGCGCGATTTATGGTTGACTATGATTGGTACAAATCTAATGGCATTTGTGTTCAGTGTCTGCAATACGATGCTTCACCCGGGAAGGTACGATGTGAGGTTTGCCTTGCGAAAAATGCCGAGGGAGCCCGGAGATATAGGGCAAAGATGCAGAGCGTATCACGGGCAGAGAAAAGCCGGAAGTTGCGTGAAAGCCGGAAAGAGCAGGGACTGTGTATCTGGTGTGGAAAGCCGCGGAGCAATTACAGTAGCGTATTTTGTCCCGATTGCAGGCTTAAAAATCAGCACAAGAATGATGCCAGAAAAGGCATATCGAGGTCGGAGCGCCCTGCATATGGGATGTGCTATCGGTGTGGAAATGATATCTTGCCGGGAGAAAAGTTGTGCCCGGAGTGCAAGATGCAGAGCATTGCTAATCTGCCGCTGGAGAGGCACGTTATAAGGACGTGGAAGAAGGATAACAATAGAGTGTTTGCAAAAATTGGAGGATAAAATGTGTGGAGGGTATGAGTAATGGATATTGATTTTGACACTCTGTACGCCCGAAATCCAGAGTTTAAAGAGTACGTTGACAAATACTGCGTGAAGCACCGTATCAGCGTTGAAGAATCCTTACAGCATTATCTGGTGCAGATGGCAGGCAGGATGTACAAGGAGCAGGCAGAAACAATAGTTAAATAAAACAGGAAGGAGTAAGAGGTTTGCTGGCCAGCGATAAAGAGCTCTTTACTCCAAATGTGAAATGCAAGAAGAATTTAGGAGCAGGGTATACACAGACAGACCCGACTACGCGGATTTTGAGCCACCGGCAAAGTTTCAGGCAATACAGAGCATTATTGCAAAGAGGTTGTACGAGCATCCCAATGCTATATGCTCATACTCCGGCGGTTCTGACAGTGACATCATGATTGATGTAATAGAGCGGACAAGGCAGTTATTTGAATTGCCGCCCGTCAAGTATGTGTTCTTCAATACTGGACTTGAAATGAAAGCCATCAAGAATCATGTCAAGGATACGGCGGGGAAATACGGTGTGGAAATTGAAGAGTGCCGACCGAAAGTAGGAATTGTGCAGGCGGTACGGACATATGGAGTGCCATTCGTATCGAAGATTATGTCGTCAGGTCTGTCAGAATGGCAGAAGAAAGGGATTCCGCTGTCGATTGCAGATGAATACGAACAAGCTGAAGATAAAGCCGCAAAGAGGAAGGAACTGAAAGAAAGGTATCCGAATTGTGAAAGCGTTATAAATTTCCTGTGCTGCTGCAATTCGGACGGTGAACCCAGACCAAACATACAGCTTGTCATTAATTCGTCCAAGTACATGAGAGATTTTATAGGTGAGTACCCGCCAGATTTTCAGATAAGTGCAAAGTGCTGTGATTACTGTAAAAAGGACATTGCTCATAGCGTCCAGAAAGACTACGAAATGATAATCACAGGAGAGCGCAGGGACGAGGGCGGGATGCGGTCGGTTCCGCGAAAAGACAACACGGCGCTGTGTTTCACCGAAACGGCAAGCGGACAGTTCAGGCTCCGTCCTCTTTATTATGTCAGTGACAGAGACAAGGAATGGTACAAAGAGTGTTACGGCATAAGGTATTCAGATGCGTATGAGGTATACGGTCTGACACGGACGGGATGTTGTGGTTGCCCGATCTCGTACAAGGCTATAGATGATTTGGAGCTAATCCGTCCACATGAGCCGAATGTCGTGAAAGCAGCGTGGAATATCTTTGGCAATCACTATGAGTACAGCGCGAATTACAACGATTTCGGGCACAATCAGGATACGGACAGGTTTTTTGAGCAGATGGACTTTCTGACACCGGAACTGCTTCGGGTACTACGTCCAGGCAGGGTGGCAGCAATCCACGTAAAGGACAGGGTGCTGTTTGGGAATACAACCGGCACGGGGATGCCGACAGTGGAGCCTTTCCATGCACAGTGTATCAGCCACTACATGAAGCATGGCTTTCAGTATTTTGGCATGATTACAGTGGTGACGGATGTTGTGCGGGAGAATAACCAGACCTATCGGCTTGGATGGTCTGAACAATGTAAAGACGGTTCCAAAATGGGCGTAGGCTGTCCGGAATATATCCTGCTTTTCAGAAAACTGCCGTCTGACCGGTCTAATGCCTACGCTGATACGCCGGTTAAGAAGTCTAAAGAGGAGTACACCCGCGCCCAGTGGCAGATAGATGCCCACGGATACTGGAGAAGCTCCGGGAATCGGCTGATAAGTAAGGAGGAATTAGCGGATATCTCTGTGGATAAGTTACAGGCAGTATACAGGCAGTACAGCAGGGAAAGCGTGTATGACTACAAGCAGCACGTAGAGCTTGCAAAAAAGCTGGATAAGAACGGAAAACTTCCTGCAACTTTCATGGTAGTTGCTCCGGGGTCATGGAATCAGTTAGAGGTCTGGGATGATATTAACCGGATGCGGACGCTCAATACAAATCAGAGCCGCAGGCGGCAGCAAATGCACGTGTGTCCCTTACAGCTTGACATTGTGGAGCGCGTCATAAACAGATTCAGCAATGAGGGAGAGGTGGTATATGACCCCTTTGGGGGATTGATGACCGTACCCATGACAGCTATTAAGATGCACCGCAAGGGAAAAGGCTGTGAGTTGAATCCGGATTACTTCCGTGACGGTGTTGGTTATCTGCAGGCTGCTGAAAATGAGGTGGACGAGCCGACATTGTTTGATTTTATGCCGGAGGTAATGCTATGAATCAGTTAAGCATTTTTGATTTTGTACGACAGCCTATCAGCATTGAAAAGCCTATTCGGTTGATAGAGTTATTTGCCGGATACGGGTCACAGGCAATGGCACTGAAACGTATCGGTGCAAAGTTTGAGCATTACAGAGTTGTGGAATTTAATAAGTATGCCATAGCAAGTTATAACGCTGTGCATGGCACTGATTTTTCGAGAATGGATATAACACAGGTTCATGCTGTGGACTTAGCCATTACAGACACTGAAACTTTTACTTACTTAATGACTTACTCTTTCCCTTGTACAGACTTGTCGGTTGCCGGAAAACAAATGGGAATGAGAAAAGGTAGTGGTACAAGAAGCGGTCTGCTGTGGGAAGTGGAGCGGATTCTGACAGAAATACATGAAAGTGGCGGTGAATTACCGCAGATTCTGTTCATGGAAAATGTTCCACAAGTACACGGCGAGGCGAATATGCCAGACTTTCAGAAATGGATTGATTTTCTTGAAAGTCTTGGATATGTGAACTACTGGCAGGACTTAAACGCAAAGAACTACGGAGTGGCACAGAACCGTGAAAGATGCTTTATGTTTTCATTTTTGGGAGAATATAACTACCATTTCCCACAGCCGATACTTTTGAAAAAGAAGTTGAAAGATTACCTTGAAGATGATGTGGACGAGAAGTATTACATCAACAATGAAAAGGCTGAAAAGCTGATAAAACAGCTTATTGACAACGGAACGCTTCCAAAGCACAATCCTGAGAGCAGAGCAGAGCAGAGCAGAGCAGAGCAGAGCAGAGCAGAGCAGAGCAGAGCAGAGCAGAGCAGAGCAGAGCAGAGC
>ENA-UESE01000265-UESE01000265.1-human-gut-metagenome-genome-assembly--contig:-NODE-265-length-77137-cov-14.224682_pt1 | contig 77137 bp, 56 predicted proteins | sample MGYA00242995_ERZ507996 | MGnify/ENA primary metagenome ERZ507996 (study PRJEB26167, sample SAMN06115489) | human gut metagenome | host: Homo sapiens | place: China:Sichuan | collected 2015-04-15...
GAAGTTAAGCTCACTTGTGCCGAAGATAGTTGGCTGGAAACGGCCTGTGAAAATAGGTAGATGCCGGCTTCTCTTTTATAAGCACCATTAGCTCAGTTGGTAGCGTAATTAACTCACACTAAAGCTGTGAATGATGAGCTTCGACTGAACTATTCAAATTGAGATTTCACGATGTATCGCGCAAATCTCATATATGCACCATTAGCTCAGTTGGTAGAGCAACTGACTCTTAATCAGTGGGTCCTGGGTTCGAGTCCCCGATGGTGCACCATACCAAGCAAATCCGAACGTACTTCTTTTCGAAGGTGCGTTCGGATTTGTTTTTTATTTTCCCATCATGAAAGTATAAAATGTTTATTACAGTGAGGATTAGTGTTGACAAAATTGGTAAAAATATTATAATGGTATCATATGATACCATTGTATCGGCGGTGATTATCTGATGGGTTGCAATCACGTTCAGAAGATTCTGAGTGATATGAGATATGCAATTGATAATAAGAAGTTTTATCCAATAAATAGGCGTAAAAATTTAGATACATTGGCTCATTTGGGTATTTCTTGGGATGCAGCTAAAGAAGAGATATATGATCTAAAAGAGGAGGATTATAAAAGCGGCCCTAGTGTTGACCGTGATGACCCCTCATCAGATCATTTTTGGGTTTTTAAGAAAAATGTAGACGGAAATTCTATCTATATAAAATTTAAAGTCTTATACCAAAAGGATGGAGGTGTTCGGGTTGTCAGCTTTCATATAGATGAATACTAACAATAAGCGTTAAAAAGGAGCTATTTATATGTATTGTCCCAATTGTAATTCTGAAGTTTTAACGGAGGTTAAAACTGTTTCGGAAACATATCCTGTAAAAGGGGAGGAGATCACGGTTACAGCTAAGGTAAGATGCTGCAAGAACTGTGGCCAAAGTATTTGGGACGAAGAACTTGATGGACAAAATTTGCTTGATGCATTTGCAATATATCGCCAACGGCATGGGCTATTGCAGCCAGAAGAGATACGCAGAATCCGTGAAAAATATGGTTTGTCGCAGGTTGCTTTTGCTAAAGTTCTGGGACTTGGGAATAAAACAGTTGCCCGTTATGAGAATGGAAGTATTGCGGATATGGCGCAAAATAATCTTATTGAATTAATGAAACAACCCAGCAATTTCAGAGAACTTTTACAAAAGAATCAGGATAAGATATCGAAACAAGATTATGAAAATGCCATGAATAATTTGGAAACTCTTCGAGTCAAGGTTACCTTTTCGTATACAACGGACAGCAATATGGTTTACAACCTTAGGCCAAATTCGCCTAATAGGCCTGAATTTTGGGGGGATCGATACTATGCCTAAAGCAAGTGTTTTACAGTTTGACAATTATACTGTTGAAGAATTGCTGTTCAAAAAGGAGCCGGTTAAAGCTGATCAAAATGAGTTTCAATTACAACCTCATTTTGAACAGGAAATCGTAAATCTTGGTGATGATAAATATGATGTTCATTTATCGTTTGATATAACACCTACAGAAGATCATCCGATGCCGTTTCATATTCATGTTGCTATTGTGGGACATTTCACTTATTTTGATCAGGATGAAACAATCGATGCGAATCTAAAAGATCATATACTTCAAACAAACACCATTTCTATTTTATTTCCTTTTCTTCGTCAAATTGTTGCTACTCTTACGAATAATGCTAATGTGGCAACCTTGATGCTTCCTATTATGAATTTTAATGATGGTGGGATGAAAAAGAAAACGGAATGATAATCCAGAGATAATTCGTGAAGAAAGAGTAAGGAAAATATAAATGTGAAAAGATGATTTTTATGCCTAATGGCGAAATCTGTTTGTGCAGGGAATGCCAAGGATAAGTCTAAAAAGAGCCTTGAGGTTAAGAAATTCTCTTAACTTCAAGGCTCTTTTTTAGAACCGCGAAAATAGAATTATTTAGAAAAGTCTAGAAGTGAAATTTTATTTAGACGGTAAAGTAGAGGATCCTTCTCCATTTTATAGAGAGGAATATTAAAATTTTGGCAATATTGCTTAAGTGTAGATGTCAGTTCATCACTGGCGCAGCAACCTAAAAAAATGGCAGAGGGGGAGATTGCGTCAAGCAACGCGCCTTTATTTTCGTCATCCCACCTTGAACCGCATACAGCTTCATCCCGAATAATGCGCCATTCCTTTTCATAAGACCATTCAGGAGACTTGCTGGTAAGGCTTTGAATAAATAGACTCATTGTTTCTTTATTAAGTGCGTCTTGATCCAGTGAAATTGACCGCAGGCATACCCGTTCCTGTGTATAAAGAACAGGTATTGCAGAAAATTGAAGTTTTTGATTTAGGGCCAAAAGGTTATATGAAACACAAAAGCCGCGATGGTTATTTGCATAATGTGACCACATAAGTAAAGAATCCGGTACTTCGCTTAGACAAGTAATCCCCATGGAGCTTTTTTGATCCGCAAAGGTATTCTCTAAAAGCGTAATTTGTTTATGTAGATTGCTTTTGAGCTGAATCCATGCAGGACTACCTTTGCGAATCGTTTTGCCACCGGAAATAGCAGGTAATAGGTTATTAAAAATGGCTTGTTCGTCGATTGCAATATCACAGTCGAATGCGTCATTAAAATTGCGGGGAGCGGAATACCACATCTTGTTCGACATTACGGAATTCAGATTGAGTGGTTGATCCCTATAGTATTTGTATAAAAATGCTGGAGCGCAACATTGATAATAGTACCCAACCTGTTCCAGGGCATGGTTCTGCGTTTGCCCTGATTCGGTGAGGGCGGTAATTATTTCAGATTGCAAAGATTGTTTCCAGGAGTCATCAGTAATGCATTCTTGTAACTCAGCCATTTTTACCTCCAGCTCTCATGCTTACAAAAATATAAATAAAAATCAATTTGATTCTATAGATTATCACAGATAATCTTCTCGAACTCCTCCCAGCTGATTTCCCCCAACTGATACTTACTCAGCGCTATCTGGGCCTGCTTGCGCCAGGCGTCATAGTCATCCCGCATTTTCTGGTTGCCGGGGGCACGGGAGCAGCGCATCTGGTAGCGGTTACGCATCTTGTTGTAGAGCTCCTTGGCTTTGTTGGCCTTCAGCTCCTCAGCATAGGCCAGCTTGGCGGCAATGTCCTTGCAGGTGGCGCCGGTTTCCGGGTCCAGCATTCGCTCACAATACTTGGCGCGGCTGGAGAAAGGAACAAACAGCCGGTGGCAGCTCTCACAGACAGCGACCGGAAGGTCCTGGGCGCACATCTGTACGAATTCCAAAAAGAGTAACGCGGGCAGCGTATCGCTCGCGTAGAACGTGGCGGCAGAAATGCCGCCTTTTTTGTTGTCTGTGGGCCGTTTGTACCGGGTCTGGATATGGATGTCGTCCTCCAGCTTGTGGTATTTTTGGTAGGTCGAATCGCCATTTTCCGCCAGTTCCACCAGCAGCTCCGAAGGGTGCTGGCCATGCTCTGTTCTGGGGCGGCCATCCTCGTCCACCAGTGTAGCCTCGATCAGCTGGCGCAGATCCGTTTTGCCGTCCACCAACTGTTGCAGCAAGGTCACAAAGGATTCTAATACCGACAGCGCCGTCCGGCACAGGGAGGTGTCCCCGGTATCACGCTGGATAAATACCTTCATCTGGTCGGTGTACTCCGGAAAGTTCCGGCAGAACCCTTCCATGATGTCACTGGTTAAGGTCAATTCACCGAGGTGGGACATTCTGGCGCGCAATTCATCAAATGTATACGAACTGTCATTTTTTTCAGTCTGTATAAATTGCCACAGGCTCTGTTGGGTCGCTTTCAGTTCCCGCTCATTGCGACGGAAGGTAGCCAGCGTATAGCCCTCCACAAGATCAAACAGAGCAGGGGAAGCCTGCCGCACAGCGGTGGCAAAGTCATGGTAAAAGGAAGCCACCTGGTAATATACACAGGTGTCAGGCGTTGCCAGGCTCTGCTGCATCGTCTGATTTTCCGGGAAGTTTACGCCCCGGAATTTTTCCAGCAATGTGCGGCCCCGTTCCAGATAGGGGGCGGCATCCAGGTCCAGGACACCGAACATCAGGGAGCCCAGCGGATATGTATGCTGGGGCGTGTCGTAACCCTGGATATATTCGGTGCGGCCTTCAAAGAAAAGGTACGTCTGGTAGTTCAAAATTTGTCACCATCCTGTGTTGGAGCATAGTTGGCGGAAAAAGGTTCTGTGTTTTTCGGTGTTTCAGAAACAGCCGAGAAAAGTGTGTGAATCATCCAACATGAAAACAGTCTAACACATCTTGAAGCGGACTGCAAGGCGTTGTATGCTGTATGTGTCGGAAAAATCTATAATGGAATAATCAAACATCTTTTAAGGACAAAACCAACCGGAAAAGAGGGATGCCAGAAGCCAAAGTCCGTCACCAACCCATAACCCAAGGAGGTGCCATCTGAACCATGAACTCGTTCCCGCAGAGGAAAACCTGAACCGTATCGATGGGTTCCTGATGATCCCGTCCAGCCTTCTGTCGGAAGAACCTTACCGGGAACTTCCCGGCGAAAGCAAGCTGCTGTACGGCCATTTGTTGGGGCTGCTGCGGTTGTCGGCCCAGGATACCACCGGGCACTGGAAAGCCAACGGCAGGCCCTGTGTGAGCCTTTCACGGGCCAGTGCCGGACGGCTTCTGCACTGCCAGCGGGAGAAGGCTGCCGGATTGTTTGCCGCTCTGGAACGCTGTGGTTTGCTGGAGCCGGTGCCGGGACAGCCAAACGGAAAGGCCCGGCGGTATTACCTCAACCTGCCCCGGCCCAAGGAACCTAACGAGCTGTAACCACCCGTCGGAATTTCCGCTCCGACCTGTCAGAAAAATGGACAGGCAGCTGACGGATTTGCCGACACCGACCCGTCGGAAAAACCGACACGATAAAGATAGAAGGATATATCTAACTAAAAGAGAGATAGAGAAAGAATTCCACACCCCGCGTTTTGCAAAAGGTGAGCAAAGGCTATGGTGAGTGGCTTCCAGAGGTAACCACAGACGTAGTAACCGCTACGACGGCGGCTCAACCGGGAAAAAATGGCACACCGATTTTGGTTGGCAGCCGTATCCCAATCCCTCCCGCCGCAGCGGGCCCACTGGCACTTTGCCGGCAGCGCCGGAAAGTGTCATAGTGGGTCAGATGCTTTCCAAAGCATCTGCGTACCCCATCCGCAGCAGAACCGTACCCAAGAAAGGAGTCGCCTATCAGCAAAATCCATCGGACCGTGGTGCGCAATGAGCGCTACCGTAAAAATGCCATCTCGGTGCGGGAGCGGCACAACGAACGCAAGAACGAAGTGTACTCCAACCCGGATGTGCTGCTGGCATACAGCCGCAACAATGTGACCTTCAAAACCTGCGAGGCAGCTACTTATGCCCAGCAATTTGACCGGATGGTGGAAGAAGGTGTCGTTTCCACCCGAGGTCTGAAACCGGATGCCTACGTCTTTGATGAGCTGGTGTTTGATGTGAACACCGACTATTTCGAGACCCACGGCGGCTATGAGTACGCCAAGCAATTCTACGCCGAGGTGTACGAGCTGGCCAAGGGGATCGCAGGCGGGGAACAGTACATCATCTCGGCAGTCATGCACGCCGACGAGCGCAACCGGGAAGCCAGTGACCGGCTGAGAAGGGATGTGTTCCACTATCACCTCCATGTTGTCTACCTGCCGGTGGTGGAAAAGCAGATCCGCTGGTCCAAACGGTGCAAGGACCCGGCGCTGCGGGGTACCGTGCGGGAGACGATCATGCAGGTGAGCCACAGCAAAAAGTGGCCGATGGTCCCCATGACCGACGAACAGGGACAGCCTGTGCTGAAAAAGAACGGCAAGCCCCGGTTGGTAAGTTCTTACAGCCTGCTGCAGACGCAATTCTTCGAGCATATGCGGCAGGCGGGGTTTACCGACTTTGAGCGTGGTGTACAGGGCAGCGATGTCGAACACCTGAACGTACTGGAATATAAGGTCCAGAAGGACCGCCAGACAGTGGCAGAACTGTTTGACCAGACCAAACATCTGCAAGGCCAGCGGAAGGAGCTTATCTCCCAGGTGAAGAACATTTCCGGGTCGATCCGCGATGTGGCGGACATCGAGCAGCGGGCCAAAACCAAAGGCGTGCTGGAAAAGCGGGTTGAACTACCGGTGCAAGATTTTCAGACGCTGTGTGAGATGGCAAAAGCCAGCGGCAAACTGCAGGCAGAAAACCGCAGTCTGCAGATGCAGCTACAGCAAAGCACGATGAGGGAACAGGAAGTGCGTCAGCGCCTCCACCGCTGCGAGGAACAGCTGGATGCGGTGCTCAACGAGACACGGCCTTACCGGGAAGCTATGCGGGTGGCACCAGAGCAGGTGCAGGCGTTTGTGCTGGGCATCTGCCGCCGCCAACAGGAAGAAAAGCGGCTGAACCGTCAGCAGCGCCGCCAGAGGGCCAAGGGGCAGGATCGATGACAGAACACATCATAAGGCAGCAGGGGGCAGCCCTGCAGAAAGGAGCCGCTACGGAAGATCGGCAGGAGAAAAAAATAGCACAGGCAGCGGTGTCCGCCAAGCACCGGGAGGACGGTGTGCCCCAGCAGGAGCTGGAACGGTTTGCCCGGTTCCTGCTGCCAAAGATCCAGGCGTTTTACCAGTCGGAAGAGGGACAACGGCTGTTTGATGAGTGGAAAAACAGGAAAAACGCGGAAGAAAAAATGAGAAAGAGCAAGGAATCATAAAAATTTCCTGAAAGTTGGCGTGGTGCCGGAAACGAAAAAGCTAAAGAAAGGGTGAAGTTTGTGGGTCACAAGAGCCATCTGGCTCTTGTGGCATTTTTCTTGGAGATGCTTCTTTTGCCCCAAATACCTTGCATTGCAAAAATTTCCATTCCCAAATCGTTTTCTAAATAAATGGGCTTATATGAATGAAAGGGAGACGAAGAGCATGGAAGGATACGGAGAAGCGGTTTTTGCGACGGAATATCTTTGCAAGGAATACCGACATACGGTGGCGTTGCGGGATGTGAGCATCACAATCCCGCGCGGGCAGATCTACGGTCTGATCGGAGAAAACGGCGCGGGGAAAACCACCCTGCTGCGAATTTTATGCGGTCTGACTCGCCCCACACGGGGCAGACTGCTACTATTTGGTGCGGCAGACGCTGCCCGACAGTCAGAAATGCGGCGTCGGATGGGGTGCCTTGTGGACGGCCCTGCCTTGTACGCGGATCTGACCGCATGGCAAAACCTGAAAGTGCAGTGCCTGCAGCAAGGGTTAAATGAGGCGGATATTGCTCCCACCCTGCAACTGGTGGGTCTGAAAGACACTGGCAGCAAACCTGCCGGAAAATTCTCGCTGGGGATGCGCCAACGGCTGGGGCTGGCGGTTGCTCTCTTGGGGAAACCGGAATTTCTGGTACTGGACGAACCGCTCAATGGACTGGACCCGATGGGGATACAGGAACTGCGACATCTTCTGGAAAAACTGAACCGGGAACAGGGGATGACGATTCTGCTGTCCAGTCATATCCTCAGCGAGTTGCACCAGCTTGCGACAAGCTACGGTATTTTACATAATGGGCAGCTGCTGGAACAACTGACGGCAGAAGAACTGGACGCCCGCTGCAGCAAGTATCTGTTAGTCCGTACGGACAATGACCGACGGGCGGTAGACATCCTCCGCAAGATGTTTCCGGAAGCTATCTGTCAGGCAACAGTGGAGGGGCTGCGCTTGTCCCCGGTAGGAAACGAGGCAGCAGCGACAGCTTCCGGTGTGCTAATGGAGAATGGCTTGCATGTGCAGGAACTGGCAGTGCGCAGCGAAGGGCTGGAGGCATATTTCACGGCCTTGGTGGGAGGTGACAGCCATGCCGATGCAGGCTAAAGCGGAAGGAGTCAAACTGTTCCATGCAAAAGCACAGCTATGGGCTTTGCTGGGGTTTGTTCTGGTGCTGCTGTGGTTTGCCAACAGTGGGACCATGTATTTTATGGTGGCGGGTGATCTTCTGAACCCGCTTGACTCCATCGGATTTTTCAAGGATGTGGCGATGGGAAGTGGGCGGTCCGGCTTGCAGCTGGTGCGCAGCTCTCAGAGCCTGACAGTGTTCAGCTGGCTGATCCCCGTCAATCTGTGTGTGGCGCAATTCGCGTCGGAGCGCCGGGCACGCACCGATGAATTGTTCGTCAGTCATGGAGGACGGTTGTCCACTCTATACAGCGCCAAATTCGGGGTGGTCTGCGGTTTCTGCCTGCTTTTGCAGCTGGCCTTTTACGGAATCTGCTTTATCATCACAGCCATCCAGATGGGAATTGCGCCCGCGCTCGGAACAGTTCTGTTGTTCTGCGCAGTATCGGTGGGAAATCTTCTGGTGCTGGGGGCTTTCCTGGCATTGGCGTCGGTCCTTACACTCTGGCTGAAAAACCATGCTGCCGCGGCACTGGTGACCAGTATTCTGCCGTTGGCAGGAGTGCTGCTTTATCAGGTACAGTATGAAGATTTTTCTACTCAGCCTTTTCTGATACAACTGGCGGCTAAGGCTATGCCCACCTATTACTGGTCCCGGCTGTGTGCTTTGAACATCACGCCGCAGTTTTGTGTCGAATTTGTAGCTTGGGTGATTGTGGCCCTTGCTGTGGCGGCAGGGCTGGGATGGATGGCACTTCACCGTCCGGATGCCGGAAAGCAGCGCAGTGCCAGAAAGGCGCACGCAGTCCTGCGGCGTAGGGAAAAATCTGCCGCTCGACAGGGAATGCACCGGGCCAGCACTTTCTCCGCAGCTTTGTATGCCCTTCGCTGCACTCGCCTGCCAGGAATGCTGGCTCTGTTCAGTCTGCTGTGCATGGCGTTTGCTCTGGGAGTCAGTGAATCCCGCATTGTGGACGCTACTTGGGCAGACGGCAGGCGGGTAGGCATTTTTCCCGGCGGTTCGTTGCCAGTGGGAAGCGCGGCGGATGCTGCTCTCGGCACGGTGCTGTCAGTGGGCATCCTTGCGTGGATTGCAGTCATTCTCGTGGTGGTGATGGCATTCCACCAGAACAAAACAGCGGGCGCTGCCCGGTTGGCGGTCGCCCATGGCGTAAGCCGGGTCCGATATATGGTTGGAAGTTTTGCGGCGGAAACGATTATGCTCCAAGGGTGGTACATGGTGTTGTATTTCCTGCTGTCGGTTGTCACGGGAGCCCTCTCCCAGCCGGGACGCACGGCGTTTTTCTGGATGCAGAGCGCCTGGATTTTGCAGGCAAGCTATGCGGTGGTTTGGCTGGTATGCCGACTTTGCAGCAGTGAATTGGCGGGGGCTACTTTCTGCTTTGTGGTGACTCTGGCTGGAGTCATTGTGAGCGTTTCTGCCCCGGATCCGGCGGCAGTTTCTCCCTTGTCCGCGCTATTGTTTTATGCAACACCTATGCCCTATTGGCTGGCTCTGGGCGGGGGGTATTCGATTCCTTGGCAGGCTGTTGGTTATGGCGCAGGTGTTACCGCCTTGTGCTTGGCGGCAGCGCTGGCTATCACGACAGTGAGAGATGTGGAGTAAAAAGTAGCTTCTGTGTATAGCGGAACAAAATACTTGCGAAAAACCTCTAATTCGATTATACTTGAATTAACGAATTTTGCAGGAGGTCTTTCCATGGATGTATCCGTAGGCACCCGCCTTCGCGTGCTGCGCAAGGACGCGGGACTGACCCAGGCCCAGCTGGCGGCGCTGGCAGGAACCAACCAGGCTGCCATCAACCGGTACGAGACTGACCGGGCGGCGGCGCCCTACCGTATCCTGGTCTGGTATGCCACTTATTTTAATGTATCGCTGGACTATATCTTCGGCCTGTGTGAGGACCCCCGCGGGCAGTATGTCTGCGTCACGCCGGAGGAGGCACAGGAAGTGGTGCAACGCAAACCGGATTGGAGCGAGTTCGTGGAAGCCTGCTTCACGCCGGGCAGCGAGCTGAACCGCCGCCTGAAACAGATGATCCTCAATATGGGAGAAGAGGAAAAGCACAAGTAAGGAGGTGCACGCCATGAATGCCGTGATCTATGCCCGTTACAGCAGCGACAACCAGCGGGAGGAATCCATCGAGGGCCAGCTGCGGGAATGCAAGGAATATGCCGACCAGAACGGCATCACCGTGGTGCGGACCTACATCGACCGGGCACTGTCCGCCAAGACCGACAGCCGCCCGCAGTTCCAGCAGATGATCCACGACAGCGCCACCCACACCTTTGAGGCGGTGCTGGTGTGGAAGCTGGACCGCTTTTCCCGCAACCGGTACGACTCGGCTCACTATAAACGCATCCTCAAAAATAACCGTGTCCATGTGGTGTCGGTGACAGAACCCATCTCCAACACGCCGGAAGGCATCATGCTGGAGAGTCTGCTGGAAGGCATGGCCGAGTACTATTCGGCGGAGCTGGCCGAGAAGGTCAGCCGCGGTCACAAGGAAAATGCCTTAAAGGCAAAGTTCAACGGCGGTCCGGTGCCGCTGGGCTATCGCATTGACAGCGAGCATCACTACCAGATCGATCCGAATACCGCGCCGGTGGTGCAGGAAGCCTTCCATCGGTACGCGGCGGGGGAGAGCATCCGCAGCATCATCGAATCGCTGAACGCACGCGGCATCCGCAACAGCCGGGGCAACCGGTTCACCAAGAACAGCTTCCAGACGCTGCTCAAGAACCGCCGGTATCTGGGCGAATACCGCTATAAGGATACCGTCATCCTGGATGCTATACCGGCCATCATCGACCCGGAGTGTTTCGATGCGGTCCAGCGCCGGTGCGAGATTCACCGTCAGGCACCGGCCCACAACAAGGCAGATGTCCACTATCTGCTTACCACCAAGCTGTTCTGCGGCAAGTGCGGTACCATGATGGCAGGGGAGAGCGGCAGAAGCCACACAGGCACGGTCCACTGTTACTATAAATGCGGCACCCGCAAACGCAGCGGCAAGGAAGCTTGCAGCCTGAAGCCAGTGCGCAAGGAGCCGCTGGAGCAGTTTGTGGTTAAGACCGCACTGGAAAAGGTGCTGAATGACCGGGTCATCGACCTGCTGGCGGACAAGCTGCTGGAATACCAGAGCAAGGAAAACACCCGTCTGCCGGTTTTGCAGGCAGAACTGAAAGAGGTGAAGCGGCGCATCGACAATCTGGTGGCGGCCATCGAGCAGGGCATCCTGACGCCTTCCACCAAGTCGCGGATGGAGGAACTGGAACAGCAGCGTGAAGCGCTGGAAACCAGTATCCTGCAGGAGCAGATCGAAACGCCGCCCATCACCAGGGAACAGATTCTGTTCTGGTTCGATCAGTTCCGCCACGGCGACCCGGCGGATATCGCCTTTCAGGAAAAGGTCATCGACTGTTTTGTTAATTCCATCTATCTGTTCGATGACCGCATCGTGGTGAATTTCAACTATCAGGAGGGCGGACGCCCGGTCTCCCTCGAAGAAGTACTTAGTTCGTTTTTGGATGGGAATGGTGCACCAAAAAAAGCCTTTACGGAAACGTAAGGCTTTTTTCATAATGATTGCCGCTTTGTGTGAGTGCTTTCGTTTTGCCGTTGACTTCTGACCGAGTCAACGGCTCTTTTTGTTTTGTAGGAGAAATGCAAGAACTTTTAGTGTAAGAGAAACGGTGGCATATATGCAGCTGCCAATAAAAGTAAGCAGCAAAATTATTTCCTGAAAACTCAAGCGTTCACCTCCCTCATAATTTGGAGGTGACAATCAAGAGTAAATTATATCAGAAGGGGAGAGGACTGTCAAAATATGCTCTCCAAATCCTCAATGGCGGTTTGTTGGTACAATACCGAGGTATGAAACGACCACAATATGTTTTCCGCCCGAACCTCAATGAACCGCAACACCGCCGCGCGTGGGCGTTGCTGCAGCAGATGCCGCCAGCCAAACGCAAAGAGTTTCTGGTACAGAGCATCCTTACGGCAGAACAGACAAATAGGCTGGAGAAAAGCATCCGCAAGGTGGTGCGGGAAGAGCTGCAGGCAGTCAACATAACCAACGCTGTTCCCAGCTCACCGCCAGACGATGCGATTCCGACTGCAGCGATTTCTTTTTTGGATTCACTTTAGGGGGTGGTTCCAATGCGCTGATTATGGGACAAGGGGATAAAAATGGTGCCGCAACATGGACTTTTCATACAAATCGTGGTATACTGATTTCAAACTATCTGCACAGCAAATTGAAATATAGGAGAACAGCAGTATGTATGATTATCTGGTAGTCGGCTCCGGCCTGTACGGCGCTATCTTTGCGCATGAGGCAAAGGTACACGGCAAGAGCGTGCTGGTGATTGATAAGCGCCCCAACATTGCGGGCAATATCTACACCGAGAACATCGAGGGTATCAACGTCCACAAGTACGGCGCACATATCTTCCATACCAACAACAAAAAAGTCTGGAATTATATCACCCAGTTTGCGGAGTTCAACCGCTTTACCAACTCGCCGGTTGCCAACTACAAGGGCGAGCTCTACTCGCTGCCCTTCAATATGTATACTTTTAATAAGATGTGGGGTGTGGTCACGCCGGAGGAAGCTGCCGCCAAAATTGAGGAGCAGCGCAAAGAAATCACCGGCGAGCCGAAGAACTTGGAAGAACAGGCCATCTCCCTTGTGGGCCGCGACATCTATGAGAAGCTCATCAAGGGCTACACCGAGAAGCAGTGGGGCCGCGATTGCAAGGATCTGCCCGCCTTCATCATCAAGCGATTGCCTGTGCGCCTGACCTTTGACAACAACTATTTCAACGCGCTGTATCAGGGCATCCCCATCGGCGGCTACACCAAGATGATTGCCAACCTGCTGGACGGCATTGAAGTGCGCCTGAACACTGACTATCTGGAAAACAAGGCTGCACTGGATGTACTGGCTGACAAGGTGGTCTACACCGGCCCCATTGACGCTTACTTTGATTATAAGCTGGGCACGCTGGAGTACCGCTCTGTCCGCTTTGAGAACGAGCTCCTCGACAAGCCCAGCTTTCAGGGCAATGCTGCGGTCAACTACACCGACCGCGAGACGCCGTGGACCCGTATCATCGAGCACAAGTGGTTCGAGTTCGGCAAGGACGAGAACGGCAACGACCTGCCCAAGACCATCATCAGCCGCGAGTACTCCTCCGAGTGGAAGCCCGGCGATGAGCCGTACTATCCGGTCAACGATGCCAAGAACGGCGCCTTGTACGCTGAATACAAGAAGCTGGCCGAGGTCGAGCCGAAGGTTATCTTCGGCGGCCGCCTGGGCGAGTACAAATACTACGATATGGATCAGGTTATCGCCGCCGTGCTTGACCGCTGTGAGGCAGAGCTGGCATGATCCGCGTTGCAATCGTCGAGGACGAGGCAGCGGTCCGCGAACAGCTGGCAGGCTATGTGCAGCGCTGCACACGGCAGTATGGCACGCTGTTTGAGGTGACGATGTTCACCGATGGACTGGAAATTCTGGAAGAATACCGGCCTGTCTATGACATTATTTTTTTGGATGTGGAGATGCCGCAGCTGGACGGTATGGAGACGGCCCGCCGTATCCGCGCTATGGACAGCGAGGTGCAGCTGATTTTCATTACCAATATGGCGCAGTACGCCATCAAGGGATACGCGGTGGGGGCGCTGGACTATGTGCTCAAGCCGGTGCCGTACTTTGCGTTCTCGCAGCAGCTGCAAAAGGCCGTTGGCCAGCTGACCCGGCGGGCGCGGCAGTATCTGGCCGTGCCGGTGGACGGCGGTATGCGCCGCGTGGACGCCGCCGAGGTCTACTACATCGAGAGCGATGGCCACCGCATCAACTTCTATACGGAAAACGGAGATTTTTCCGCCCCCGGCACCCTGAAAACGTGGGAGGAAAAGCTGGAAAACAGCGCCTTCGTCCGCTGCAACAGCGGCTATCTGGTCAATCTGGCGCACGTGTCCGGCGTGCAGCAGAACACGGTGCAGGTTGGCCCGCATGAGCTGCAGATCAGCCGCCCCAAGCGCAAGGCGTTTCTGGCCGCGCTGGCGGATTATATCGGGGGTGGCGGTGCATGATTCTGCCGGATATTCCGCGGCTTTACACCGCGTTGGCGGAAATTCTGGGCGCGGTGCTCTACGCGCAAGCCGCGCCGCCCCGCACCGCAAAGCCGGTGTACTGAGGCATTACGGCGGGCTGCGGCGCACTGCTGGCGGCGTTCCTCTACCTGACCGGCGATGTACCGCTGCTCTGGTGGATACCCTGCATGGCGGCGGCGCTGCACAGCGAGCTGGCGGCGATGGATAACGTCCTGCACCGCCAGTATGAGCAATACAAGCAGAGCAAAGAGAACATCCGCCTGATTAACCGCCGCTACCATGAGCTGAAAATGCAGATTGCGGCCATTCGTGCCGAGCGCGACAAGGTCAAGCAGGACGCCGCACTGGCCGAGATGGAAGGCGACATCCACCGCTATGAGGCCGAGAACAAGACCGGCAGCCCGGTGCTGGACATCCTGCTTACCGCCAAAAGTATGTACTGCCAGCAGCACGGCATCAACCTGACCTGCGTGGCAGACGGCACGCTGCTGAATTTTTTGACAACTGGGGAGATATGCACTATCGTCGGCACGGCGCTGGACAATGCCACCGAGAGTGTGCTGACCGAGCAGGACCCCGAAAAGCGGCTGATTCGCGTGGCCGTCTACGCCCAGAACGGCTTTGTGATGCTGCGGTTTGAAAACTACTGCGCCCAGCCGGTGGAGCTGGGGCGGACGGTCTGCCGCGCCAGAGCAGCCACGGCGGCTATGACCTAAAAAGCGTCCGCGCCGCCGCCGAGACCCACGGCGGCACCGTGACCCTGCACTGGGAGAACGAGTGGTTCACCCTGCGGGTACTGCTGCCGCAAAAGAATGAACTGTGAAAAAACTCCGGAGATAGCTCCGGAGTTTTTTTGATGGCGCAGATTGCACAAACAGGCAAGACGGAAAACTGGCAAAATGACCAATAAAAATTGACATACTCCGACGGAATCGACAGATTGTGAAGCAAAACCGACAATTTATGTATTTTTTGTGTTTTTTCTGTAAAAAAACGCTATAATAAAGAAGCAAAATTCGGTGAGGCCGAAAAAGAAGGAGAAAAAAGTATGAAAACGTTCCTCTGCGTTGTGCGGCGGGTATTGGCGGTTCTGCTGGCGCTTATCTTTGCGCCGCTGGGGGCTGCCTGCCTGATTGCCATTCCGCTGTCCAACAACTATTCGGCTATGGTCAGTATGGCCATAGCAATGCCGACCACCGCCAAAAGCGGCGGCAGCAATCCGCAGTATTTCACCAGTGACTATTCCTCCGCCGCGGCGGTGCAGGAGGCCTCGGCCCAGCTCTGCCGCGAAATTGAGCAGGAGGGTATGGTTCTTCTGCGCAATAATGGAGATGCCCTGCCGCTGGCCAAGGGCGCAAGCGTGACCCTTCTGGGCGAAAGCGCAGCCGACCTTGTCTATGGCGGTGCAGGCGCGGGCAGTGTGGACACCTCCACTGCGCCCAACCTGCGGCGGGCTATGGAGGCCGCAGGCTTTACCGTCAACCCGGTGCTGTGGGACTTCTACACCACCGGCGCGGGTGCCTCCTATAAAAAGGAAGTACCCAGCATTACCGGGCAGGGCCGCTTTGCCGCCAACGAGGCCCCGCAGAGCGCCTACACGCAGGCTGAATTTGACAGCATGGCGCAGTACAATGATGCTGCAATCGTGGTGATTGGCCGCAGCGGCAGTGAAAGCGTGGATTTGCCGACAGAGTACCTCTCCTTCACGCAGGAGGAGCGCGACCTGATTCAGATGGCAACCGAACGCTTTGACAAGGTGATTCTGCTGCTGAACGTGACCAACCCCATCAATATGACGGAGCTCAGCCGATACGACATTGACGCTGTGCTGTGGGTGGGCGCACTGGGGCAGGAGGGTGCCTATGCCATCGGCGAAGCACTGAACGGCACGGTGAACCCCAGCGGCCACTTGGTGGACACTTGGGCGGCTGACGCAGCCTCTGCCCCGGCCACTGCAAATCTGGGCGACTACACCATCACAAACAGCGATGTATTTGCCGGTAACAAGTATATTGTCTACGCCGAGGGCGTCTATGTCGGTTACCGCTATTATGAGACCCGCTACGAGGATGCCGTTCTGGCACAAGGCAATGCGGGGAATTTTGACTACGATGCACAGGTGGTGTACCCCTTCGGCTACGGCCTGAGCTATACGGACTTCAGCTGGTCGGATTACAAGATGACCGAAACGGCGGACGGCTTTGCGCTGAATGTCACCGTCACGAACACCGGAAAGGCTGCGGGCAAGGAGGTCGTGCAGGCGTATCTGCAGAACCCGTATACGGAATATGACCGTGCCAACCGCATTGAAAAACCGGCGGTGGAGCTGGTCGGCTTTGCCAAGACGGATATCCTGCAGCCCGGCGAAAGCCAGACCGTCCAGATTGATGTGGACAAGAGCGCCCTGAAGGTCTTTGACGCCTACGGCGCGGGCACCTACATTCTGGAGGCAGGGGACTACTACCTGACGGCTGCCTCCAACGCCCACGAGGCTGCCAAGAACATTCTGGCCGCCAAGGGCGCAGAGGTGGACGGCAATGCGGCGATGACCGCGCTCTACAATCAGGCGCAGACCGACACCAAGGCCTTTGCAACGGCAGAAACCGGTGCAGCCGTCACCGCGCAGCTTGCCGATGGAGACATTGCAACCTATGACGCTGACTTTACCTATCTGAGCCGCAGCGACTGGAGCGGCACCTGGCCGACCACCTACCAGAATGGCAGCTGGGAGGCCCCGGAAGCCGTGCTGACTGCGCTGGAAATTACCCGCCCGGAGGATGAAAGCGCCGAAATGCCGGCCTTTGATGAGGCGGGCAACTTGAAGCTGTGCGACCTGATTGGCGCGGACTATGACGATGCCCGCTGGGAAACGCTGCTGAGCCAGATGAGCAAGAAGGACACCTACAATCTGATTCGCCATGCAGGCTATGGTACGATGGCGGTCGAGAGCATCGGCGCGCCCGGCACGGTACATAAGGATGGCCCCGCAGGCATTTCCAGCACGCTGGCGGGCGGCAATCTGCACTGCATGGCGTATGAGCCTGCGGTGGTGCTGGCTTCGACCTACAATGTGGAGCTGGCGTCCCGCCGCGGCAGGCTGGTGGGCGAGGATAGCCTCTCCAGCGGGGTGCAGGTCTGGTATGCCCCGGCTATGAACATCCACCGTGCAGCCAACAGCGGCCGTAACTTTGAGTATTATGCCGAGGACCCGCTGCTCTCCGGCGCGTTCGGCGCAGCGGAGACTGCCGCCTTCCAGAGCAAGGGCGGCATTGTCACCATCAAGCATTTCGCCTTCAATGACCAGGAGACCAACCGTATCGGCGGTGCGATGTTCGTCAATGAACAGGCCGCCCGCCAGCTGTATCTGAAGCCCTTTGAGATGAGCGTTGTGGACGGCGGCGCTGTGGGTATTATGAGTGGTATGAACCGCATCGGTTGCCGCTGGATTGGCGGCCATGAGGGCATTATGACCAACATCCTGCGTGGTGAGTGGGGCTACAAGGGCTTTGTCATTACCGACCAGACCTCCTTCAACAGCTTTGATTACTGCGACATCCGCGAGGGTCTGGCTGCGGGCAATGACCTGTGGCTGAACACGGCCCACAATATGTGGGCGCTCAATGACAGCGAGCTGACTGCAACGGTTATGCAGAACGCCCGCACGGCCGCGCACCGCTATCTGTACGCGGTGGCCAACTCCAACGCAATGAACGGTGTGGATGCCGATACCACGGTCAAGAACATCATTCCCATATGGCAGTATGGCTACGTGGCGTTGGTGGTCTTTGTGGCGGTGATGTGGTTCTTCGGCTTCAAGGCGGTGCGCGCGCTGTGGGCCAGCAAGCGCTATCTTGCCAAGAAGGCAGAGCGCAAGGCCAAGCGCGCCGCAAAGAAGGCTGCCAAGGCCAACAAAGCGTAAAAACAGCAACTTGCACAATACAAGCCTATAAAACTTAGCCAAAATGCGCAGGAAAACGCCTGCGCATTTTGGCTTTTTTGCAAGTTATGCTTCAAAAACAACAGATTATGCAAAAAAGCAACTTTTCCGGAAAAAATGATTATAATAAAGAGTGCAACGAATGGACACTGATTGCGCAGTGCCTTAGAATGCAAGGAGGAAAAAGCAAATGCAAAAGAAAAAACTGACCCCGCTGCAAATCGTGGGCCATGTACTGCACACCGCTATTCTGGGCGTTCTGGCAGTTGTCATGGCGGTTCTGCTGTTTGCGGCCAACGTAATCCTGCCCGGGTATGCCCGCATGGTCAATGCCATGCTGGGCTACAAGAAGTCGTGGGATAACAGCAAGGTGCAGACGGATGGCCTGAACCTTGACTACAACACGTCTGATTACACGGCAGACAATATCGGCGCTGCGGAAGCCGACCTGACCGACCGCATCAACAGCGAGGGCGTTGTCCTGCTGAAAAATGACGGCGGCCTGCCCCTGGCAGAGGGTACGACCGTCAGCCTGTTCTCTGCCAACAGCAACCAGAATGCAGGTGCCGGTTTGATGGGCGGCGGCACTCCGCTGAACACGGCACTTGCCTCCCACGGGTTGAATGTGAATGAGACACTATGGAACTTCTACAGCGCGGGTGCCGGTGCAGGCTACGGTCTGGCCAGCGGCTCCATCAGCTTCGGCGATGCCGAGGACTTCCGCATCAATGAGTGCCCGCTGTCCGTTCTGCAGGGCGAGAGCGGCCTGCTGGACAGCGTGCAGGGCACGACCCCGGTCTATGTGCTGAAGCGTGTGGCAGGCGAGGGCCGCGATATGCCGCGCTCCATGTACAACCACGCAGACACGCAGGAGGATAAGGTTCGCAGCTATCTGGAGCCGGACACCACCGAGCGTGAAATCCTGCAATACCTGAACGACAACTATGACAATACCGTGCTGATTATCAACTCTAACGCAGCGCTGGAGCTGGACTGGCTGGCAGACTATCCCAACATCAAGTCTGTGCTGTATGCCCCCACGATTGGTGCCAGCATGGCAGACATTCTGACCGGCAAGGTCAGCCCCAGCGGCCGCACGGTGGACACCTTTGCCGCCGATGCCTCCGCATCCCCGGCCGCACAGAACTTTGGCGACTATGCCTACTATGATGAGAACGGCAATATCACCAAGTACAACTATGTCACCTACGAGGAAGGCATCTACGTCGGCTATCGCTACTATGAAACCCGCTACGAGGACACCGTTCTCGGCCAGGGCAACGCGGGTGATTACGACTATGCCAAGGAGGTCATCTATCCCTTCGGCTACGGCCTGAGCTACACCAGCTTTGACTGGAGTGACTTCAAGGCTGATTGGAGCGGCGATACCTGCACCGCACGGGTTACGGTGACGAACACCGGCGACGTTTCCGGCAAGGACGTTGTGGAGGTGTATGTGCAGAGCCCCTACACCGACTATGACAAGACAAACGGCGTGGAGAAGCCCGCCGTGGAGCTGGTTGGCTACGGCAAAACCGCAGAGCTTGCCCCCGGCGCCAGTGAGACCGTGAGCGTCACGTTCACCAAGGATCAGCTCAAGGCGTATGACGCCAACGGCGCAAAGACGTACATTCTGGATGCAGGGGATTACTACATCACCGCAGCCAAGGACGCCCATGAGGCTGTCAACAATGTGCTGGCTGCCAAGGGCAAGACCGCAGCCGATGGCATGACAGCGGACGGCGATGCCGCCTTCACGGCTGTGTACACCCCCGCCAATACCGAGACCGATACCACGACCTACGCAACGGACAGCCGCACGGGCGCGGCCATCACCAACCAGTTGGACGCTGCCAAGGGCGATGCTGTTTACCTGACCCGCAGCGACTGGACCGGGACCTTCCCCAAGCCGGACGGCGAGCCCAGTGACGTCATCAGCACCTGGGGCAACGAAATCAACGGCACCGATGCAGACGGCAACCCGGCTTCCTATCAGTACAAAAAGACTGCGGATGCTGCGCTGGTGGCGCAGCTGGATTCTGCAGATTCCGGCAACCCGACGGTAGGGGACACCTACAGCGATACCATTACCTACGGCGCCAAGAATGGTCTGAGCCTGATTGACCTGCGCGGCAAGAGCTATGACGACCCGATGTGGAATGACCTGCTCGACCAGCTGACGGCAGAGGACTACTATAACATCATTACCTGCTCCGGCTACGGCGTGCCGGCCATCGACAGCGTCGGCAAGCCCTTTGTGATTGATGCAGATACTGCCAGCGGCCTGATTTACGGCGGTACCGGCGCTATGTTCCCCAATATGATGACGCTGGCACAGACCTGGAACCAGGACCTGGCACTGGAATACGGCACGATGATTGGCAATGAGGCGGTTATCGGCGGCTGCGACGGCTGGTATGCGCCCTCTATGAACATTCACCGCACGCCGTTCAGCGGCCGTAACGGCGAGTATTATTCCGAAGATCCGTTCCTGTCCGGCACGGTAGCCTCCAAGGAGGTATATGGTGCTGCCACCAAGGGGCTGTATGCCTACATCAAGCATTTCGCCTTCAATGACCAGGAAAACCACCGCGGCGACCGTGAAGGCCAGTACGGTGCAGCAACCTGGCTGAATGAGCAGTCTGCCCGCGAAATTTACCTGAAGCCCTTCGAGATGTGCATGAAGCTGGACGATATCACGCTGAACTATGTCGAGAAGCAGGCGGACGGCAGCTATCAGAACGCAGAAACCACGATTCCTGCAGCTATGGGCGTTATGACGGCCTTCAACCGCATCGGTGCAACCTGGACCGGCGGCAGCTATGCGCTGATTACCGGCATCCTGCGCACCGAGTGGGGCTTCAACGGCGCAGTCATCACCGATAACGCGAACACGGGCGTATTTATGCTCGGCCAGCAGATGATTGAGGCAGGCGCCGATATGAAGCTGACCTATGATACGTCCGCGGCCCGCTGGGATAATTACGACGCCAATGACCCGGAAACCTACCATTACGCCCGTGAGGCACTGCACCATGTGCTGTACACCACGGCCAACACCAAGGCAATGAACCACGCTATGCCAGGCAGCGTCTACAAGGACGGCCCGCAGATTGCCACGGTTGTGCGCACGGTGGTCAACATCCTCTGCACGCTGCTGCTGGTGTTCTTTGCCTACCGCATCTTCCGCGTCTGGAAGCCGAGCAAGCGTAAGCTGGCAAAACTGGAAGCCAAGGCTGCTGCCAAGGCCAACAAAGCGTAAAAACAGCAACTTGCACAATACAAACCTATAAAACTTAGCCAAAATGCGCAGGAAAACGCCTGTGCATTTTGGCTTTTTTGCAAGTTATGCTTCAAAAACAACAGATTATGCAAAAAATGAGTCATTGGCGCATTTCTCTGCTACAATAGAATCAACACAAAAGCATGGTACCGGCTTGTAAGTGTTATGAGAGGAAAAAGCAAGTAAGAGGAGAAAGAAGCAAATGACAAAGCAACCTAAGGGTCGCAAGCCGCATCCCGTATTGCACGGGATTGGGCTGGTGCTGTCCGTGATTCTGTTGGTTGCGGTTCTGGTAGGCACCTATGTGCTGTCCACGATGGCAACGATTATTGATAGCTTTTTCGGCGCACCAAGCGGTCATTATTCTGACGCGGAAATTGCAGACACCAAAGTAAAGGCCGAGGCCCTCGCCGCAGAGGTTGAGGCCGAGGGTACCGTTTTGGTGCAGAATAACGACAACACGCTGCCCTTGAGCGCCGACACCAAAAAGGTCAACGTGTTCGGCTGGGCCTCCACCGCCTGGCTGGGCGGCGGCTCCGGCTCCGGCGGCGTGAACGCCGTCAACACCGATCTGCTGGCCGCCCTGACCGCTTACGGCATTGAGTACAACACCGAGCTGACCGATATGTACAAGGACTTCCAGCCCGGGCGTGAATACGCCAAAACGCTGAGGAGCCGTCCCGAGCAATCCGGCCGCCTGTACGAGCCTGACATCAGCAACACCACCTACTACACCCAGTCGATGCTCGACAACGCCAAGAACTTCTCCGATACGGCCATCGTCGTGATTGGCCGTCTGGCAGGCGAGAGCAACGACGCCACCAAGCAGCAGTACAAGCGCACTGAAAAAGGCGGCGACATTGTGGTGGACGACACCCGCACGATGCTGGAGCTGACCACCGAGGAAGAAAATCTGCTGAACTACGTCGGCGCAAATTACGCCCATGTGGTTGTGCTCATCAACTCCACCAACGTTATGGAGCTGGGCCAGATCGAGACAATCCCCGGCATTGATGCCTGCCTGATTGCCGGTTTGTCCGGCTCCGAGGGCGCAACCGCCATCCCCGCCGTGCTGTGGGGCGACAAAGAACCCAGCGGTCGCACCGCTGACACCTGGGCGTATGATCTGACCACAGCCGCCAGTTATGCCAACGCCGGTATGGAGGGCGTGGGCGCTTACGCCGATGCCGAGGGTCTGTACCCGGCGGACGGCACCGTCAGCGGCAACCTCGATACCTACGATGCCTATGAGCAGGTCTCCTATGTAGATTACGCCGAGGGCATTTACATCGGCTACAAATGGTACGAGACCGCTGACGCCGAGGGCTACTGGGACGGCGTTTCCAACGAGCACGGCACCGGCTATGACGCCGTTGTGCAGTATCCCTTCGGCTACGGCCTGAGCTACACCAGCTTTGACTGGAAGGTGACCGACGCCTCCGCCAACGGTGCTACCCTGACGAAGGACGGCGATGTGACCGTGAAGGTCACCGTCACCAACACCGGCGACCGCGCCGGCAAGGATGTTGTGCAGCTCTACTACACCGCACCCTATATTGCAGGCGAGATTGAAAAGTCCAGCGTGGAGCTGGGCGCGTTCGCCAAGACGAAGGAGTTGCAGCCCGGCGAGAGCGAGGAGGTTACCCTGACCGTTCCCGTCTCCGATATGGCCAGCTATGACGCCTATGACGCCAACCACAACGGTTTTACCGGCTATGAGCTGGACGCAGGCGATTACATCTTTACCGTGCGCCACGATGCCCACGATGTGGACGATGACGCCGCCGCAACCATTACCTGCAACCTGCCTGCCAACGTCCAGTATGCCGAGGACACCGTCACCGGCAACCCGGTTTCCAACAAGTTCACCGGCAGCGATGCCATTGACGGCGTCAGCTTGGACGGCAGCGACTCCAACCAGAACATCACCTACATGACCCGCGCTGACTTTGCGGGCACCTTCCCCAAGACCAACACCCCCAGCCGCGCTATGACCGACAACGTCAAGGCACTGAACCTTTACACCGCTGACATGGCAGACGGCTACATCAATGAGGCCGACGAGGCCATCACCACCGGCGCAAAGAACGGTCTGAAGATAGAGGACAACGGCAAGACCACCGACCTCGGCTTCCAGCTGGGCGCTGACTTCAATGACCCGCAGTGGGATGCGCTGCTCGATGAGCTGACCGTGAATGAGATGGAAAATATGTACATCAACGCCTACGGCGGTCTGGCCGAGCTCAAGAGCGTCGGCAAGACCAAGAGCAAGGACGCTGACGGCCCCTCCCAGATTGGCGGCTTCACCGGTATGGGCGCTGGCACCGGCTTCCCGAGCTCCAGCACGCTGGCCCAGACGTGGAACGGCGAACTGGCCCAGGAGGAGGGCCGCACCATCGGCACGCAGGCTTTGCAGAACGGCTATACCGGCTGGTATGCGCCTGCCACCAATATGCACCGCAGCCCCTTCAACGGCCGTAACTACGAGTATTATTCCGAGGACAGCCTGCTGTCCGGCGTCATCTGCGGCAACACCGTGCATGGCGCCAATGACGCTGGTGTCTACACCTACGTCAAGCACTTTATCTGCAATGACGGTGAAAGCGGCATCTACCGTGATTCTGTCTACACGTGGATGACCGAGCAGGCTCTGCGTGAGATCTATCTGCGTCCCTTCCAGATGCTGGTCGAGGACTATGACGCTGTCGGCCTGATGAGCAGCTACAACCGTATCGGCGCTGTTTGGGCTGGCGGCAGCGAGGCGCTGCTGACCGGCATCCTGCGTGACGAGTGGGGCTTTGACGGCGCTGTGATTACCGACTACTGCGACCATCACAGCTATATGAACGGCGACCAAGCCCTGCGCGCAGGCGGCAGCCTGTGGATGGCTGGCTTCATCGGCGGCAAGATGGCCTTTGAGACCGGCTCCAACAGCTATCTGCAGGCCCTGCGCCGCGCTGCAAAGCAGACACTGTATATGTATCTGCACGTCCGTGTGACCAACCGCGACTATGCCGAGAGCATCGGCGATACCGCCGCGCTGCGCCACGACTTTAAGCCCGCTGTGCTCGGCTGGCGTCACCTTGTTGCGCTGATCGACCTTGTTGCCGTGGCACTGTTTGCACTGGCGATCCGCGGCATTGTCCGTGATGTCAAGCTGTACAAGGCCGCCAAGGCCGCCAGAGCCGAAAACAAGAACGCATAAAAATAACCCCCGCAATACCGCACAATGCAAGTGCATGACCGTGACTTGAAATTGCGCGGTATTGCCTAATAAAAAAGGAGTGCCTACCCTTGAAAAACGCAGAAATCATCCAACAACTGAACCTTGAACAAAAATGCGCACTGCTCTCCGGCGAGACGGTCTTTACCACCCGGGGGTATAAAAAGGCGGGTATTCCTTCCATCACCCTGTCCGACGGCCCCAACGGTGTGCGCAAGCAGGCCGGGGCTGCGGACCATCTGGGGCTGAACCCCAGCGTACCCGCAACCTGTTTCCCCACAGCAGCCACCGTGGCCTGCAGCTGGGACCCCGCCCTCGGCGAGCAGGTCGGTCAGGCAATGGGGGAGGAGGCCGCCGCACAGGAGGTCTCCGTCCTGCTGGGCCCCGGCCTAAACACCAAGCGCAGCCCGCTTTGCGGCCGCAACTTTGAGTATTTCTCCGAGGACCCCTACCTCTCCGGCAAGATGGCCGCAGGCTATGTGCGCGGCATCCAGTCCGAGGGTATCTCCGCCTGCCCCAAGCATTTCGCCGTCAACAGCCAGGAGCTGCGCCGTATGGCGTCCGACTCCGTGGTGGACGAGCGCAGCCTGCGCGAGCTGTACCTGACCGGCTTTGAGATTGTTGTCAAAGAGGCACATCCCAAAACCATTATGTCCAGCTACAACCTCATCAACGGCACCTACGCCAACGAAAACGCCCATCTGCTGCAGGATATCCTGCGCAAGGACTGGGGCTTTGACGGCGCGGTTGTCACCGACTGGGGCGGCAGCAATGACCATGCGCTGGGCGTAAAGAACGGCTCTACGCTGGAAATGCCCGCCCCCGGCGGGGATGCCGTCCGCGAGCTGCTGAAGGCCGTGGAGACCGGCAAAATCACCGAGGCGGACGTTGACGCCCGTCTGGATGAGCTGCTGACGTTGGTTCTTGACACCCACGCCGCTGTGGAAAATCACAGCCGTGAGTTTGACGCCGACGCCCACCATGCGCTGGCCCGCCGCGCTGCCGCAGAGAGCACCGTCCTGCTCAAGAACGAGGAAGGCCTGCTGCCGCTGGCCGCCGGTGCCCGCGTGGCCGTTATCGGTGACTTTGCCGAGACACCCCGCTATCAGGGCGCAGGCTCCAGCGCGGTCAACTCCATCAAGGTGGACACCTTCCTCGAATGTCTCAAGGAAAGCGGCTTGAACAACGTTGGCTTTGCCACCGGCTTTGACCGGCAGGGCAAGCCCGATGCCGCCAAGAAGGCTGAGGCCGCCGCGCTGGCTGCCAAGGCGGACGTGGTTCTGCTCTGCCTGGGCCTTGATGAAATCAAGGAGAGCGAGGGTCTGGACCGCGCCGATATGAAGCTGGCGGACAACCAGATTGAGCTTCTGCAGGCTGTACAGCAGGCAAACCCCAACACCGTGGTCGTGCTCAGCGCGGGTGCATCGCTGGAAACGCCGTGGCTGACCCACTGCAAGGCGCTGGTTTACGGCGCACTGGGCGGTCAGGCCGGTGCAGGCGCTATGGTCGATGTGCTGACCGGCAAGGTCAACCCCAGCGGCAAGCTGGCGGAAACCTGGGCCAACGCCTATGAGCACACCCCCGCCAAGGACAACTTTGCGGGCAAGGGCCGCACCGTGCAGTACCGTGAGGGGCTGTACGTGGGCTACCGCTACTACCAGACCGCGGGCGTGCCGGTGGCGTTCCCCTTCGGCTACGGCCTGAGCTACACGAACTTTGCCTACTCTGACCTGAAGGCAGACGCCCACAGCGTGACCCTGACCGTAAAGAACACCGGCAACCGTGCCGGTGCCGAGATTGTGCAGCTGTACATTGCCAAGCCGGACGCGAAGGTGTTCCGCCCCGCGCAGGAGCTGAAGGCCTTTGCCAAGGTGCAGCTGGCTGCAGGGGAGAGCAAGACCGTGACCCTGACGCTGGACGACAAGGCGTTCCGCTACTGGAACACCAAGACCGACAGCTGGGAAGTTGAGGGCGGCAGCTACGAAATCCGCGTGGGCGCTTCCTCCGCTGACATCCGCCTGACGGCTGTTGTGGAGGTGGCCGGCACCGAGGCCCCCAACCCCTACGCGGGCAAGAGCCTGCCCCACTACGAAAGCGGCAAGGTGCAGAGCGTACCCGATGCCGAGTGGGAGACCCTGATGGGCTGCCTCATCCCGGAGGACAAGGTCCGCATCGACCGCAATATGACGCTGGGTGAGCTCAACCACAGCCGCAGCCCCATTTGCTGGCTGGTCTGGCTGGTACTGCACACCCTGCTGACGGCCAGCTACAAGAGAGGCAAGCCGGACCTGAACGTGATGTTCCAGTACAATATGCCGCTGCGCGCTCTGGCCAAGATGACCAACGGCGCCATCAGCATGGGCATGGTGGACGGCATCGTGATGGAGGCCAAGGGCTTCTGGATTATCGGCCTGTGCCGTGTCATTGTGGAAGCGGTCAAGAACGTGATTCTCAACGCGCAGCTGGAAGGCCGGCTGCGCAACAGCTGAATAGGAGCAGACCATGCAGTTTTGGAATAGCTTTGCGGCCAAGCACCCGGCCACTGCCAAGTGGGTGCGCGAGGGCGGTTTGTTCGTCATCGTATCCAACCTGATTACCGTATTCAAGTATCTGCTGCTGCAGTTCCTGCCTGCCGCGTTCAGCGGCCTGCCGGTGGTGGACTTCGGCTGGCCGGGCATCCCGGTGACGCTTTTCGGCGAGACCTTCCAGTGGAACATTCTGGGGTATGACTCCGCCCACGGCGGTCTGCCGTACTTTTGTGCCTATATGGTGGCAATGGTCATCGGCGAGTGCATCAACTTTCCGATTCAGCGCAGTTTCGTGTTCCGCAGCAAGGGCAATCTGGCCAAGCAGATTGCCTGGTATGTGGTGGCGTTCTGCATCATCACCTGCATCGTCAACTCCATCAACTGCATCTGGGTGGCGGTGGCAGGCCTGCTGGTGCCGGACTTCATCTACAACATCGGCACTACTGTGTTGAACGGCGGTATCTCGATGGTGATATTCTTCTTCGTCAACAAAATCATCTTCCCGGAAGGGGAGGCAAAACAGGCGTAACCGCCTGACAAAATAAGGGGCCGCAGCCAATTTTGGCTGCGGCCCCTTTTACGGTGCTTATAAATAATTGACGGCCAGAATGGCAACGCCCAGCATCACCAGCACCACGCCGGTGGCACGGTTCAGGGTGGCGGGTTCGGCTTTGTTGGCAAACTTTGCACCAAAAAAGCCTTACGGAAACGTAAGGCTATTTTCATAATGATTGCCGCTTTGTGTGAATGCTTTCATTTGCCGCTGACTTCGACCCAAGTCAGCGGCTCTTTTTGTTTTGTAGGGGAGTAGGGGAGAAATTCATCCATCCTCCCGGGGATGCAACAACAGCCGCAAACGGCTCGGGAGGGCCATTCTTGTTGCCATGCACCGCGGCAATATGCTATACTAAAGAAAAAACAGAAGGGGAGGCACTGCGGATGACCCGCATTGCAATCGTAGAGGATGAGGCCGCCGTCCGGGAGCAGCTGGCGGGGTATGTGCAGCGCTACACGCGGCAGTATGGCACCCAGTTTGAGGTGACAATGTTCACCGACGGCGTCGAAATCCTTGAGGACTACCGCCCGGTCTACGACATAATTTTTCTTGATGTAGAGATGCAGCATCTGGACGGCATGGAGACTGTCCGCCGTATCCGCGAGCTGGACAGCGATGTGCTGCTGATTTTTATTACGAACATGGCGCAGTATGCCATCAAGGGGTACGCCGTCGGTGCGTTGGATTACGTACTCAAGCCTGTGCCGGTGGACGGCGGCATGCGCCGATTGGACGCTGCTACGATCTATTATATCGAGAGTGAGGGCCACCGCGTCCATTTTTACACCGAGGACGGCGACTTCTCCGCACCCGGCGCGCTGAAGGTGCTGGAGGAAAAGCTGGCGGGCCGTCTGTTTGCGCGGCGTAACAGCGGCTATCTTGTGAATCTCGCGCAGGTGTCGGGCGTGCAGCAGAACACGGTGCAGGTCGGCCCGCATGAGCTGCAGATCAGCCGCCCCAAGCGCAGGGCGTTTCTGGCCGCACTGGCGGACTACATCGGGGGTGAGGGCGCATGATGACGCTGCCGGACATCCCGCGGCTGTACACGGCGCTGGCAGAGGTTCTTGCCGTGCTGGTCTACGCGCAGGCCGCGCCGCCCCGCGCTGCAAAGCCTGTGACCTATGCTGCCACGGCGGGGTGGGCCGCGGTGCTGGGCGTGTTTTTGCAGCTTACCGGCAGTGTGCCGCTGGCGTGGTGGCTGCCCTGCATGGTCGCGGCCATCGCGTGGCTGTACCTGTATCTGTGGGGCACGCGGGAGATGAATTTACTGGAAGCCGGTTACAGCTGCGCCCGTGCGTTCATTCTGGCGGAACTGGCCGCCAGCGTGGAGTGGCAGCTCCACTGCGTACTCTGGCCGCAGCAGCGGGCGACAGCACCGCTTTCGGTACTGCTGCTGGCGGCGGTCTACACGACGGTCTACGGCTTTTTGTATTGGTTTGAGCGCCGCCACGCTGCGCCCACGCGGCTGACCATTACCGCGGCGGCGACGCTGATGGCTGTCGTCATGGCGGTCACGGCGTTTGCGGTCAGCAATCTGAGCTTTATCTCCGACAACGGTGTCACGATGAGTGTGATGAGCATTTTCTACATCCGCACGCTGGTGGATATGGCGGGCGTGCTGATCCTGACGGTCCAGCACGAGCAGCTGCGCGAGGCCGCACTGCACAGCGAGCTGACGGCCATGGACAATGTCCTGCGCCGCCAGTATGAGCAGTACAGGCAGAGCAAGGAGAACATCCGCCTTATTAACCGCCGCTATCATGAGCTGAAAATGCAGATCGCGGCCATCCGTGCCGAGCGCGACCAGGCCAAGCAGGACGCCGCGCTGGCCGAAATGGAGAGCGGCATCCGTCAGTACGAGGCCGAGAACAAGACCGGCAACCCTGTGCTGGACACGCTGCTGACGGCGAAAACGCTCTACTGCCAGCAGCACGGCATCAATCTGACCTGTGTGGCGGACGGTACGCTGCTGCACTTTCTGACGACAGGGGAGATCTGCACGATTGTGGGCACGGTGCTGGACAACGCCACCGAGAGTGTGCTGACTGAGCCGGACAGCGAGAAGCGGCTGATCCGGGCCGCCATCTACGCGCAGAACGGCTTTGTGATGCTGCGGTTTGAGAACTACTGCGCTGACCCCGTGGAGCTTGGCCCCGACGGCCTGCCCGCCCGCAGCAACCACGGCGGCTACGATTTGAAGAGCGTCCGCGCTGCCGCCGAGGCCCACGGCGGCACGCTGACCCTGCACTGGGAGAATGAGTGGTTCACGGTGCGGATTTTGCTGCCGCAGAAGTAGTTAGGAATCGATGCTCGTCATCGACCCGGGAGCCTTGCGGCGGCTGCCATGCTCACCCCTGTAGCGGCGTCAACCTTCCCCCACAGGGGAAGGCTTTTTTACTATGCCGCAATTTGCACAAAGAAGGCGCGGCTGTACTTGTACAAAATCACAACAAAATTTGCCCGGTCAAGCGGCAAAACTGCAAAGTATGCTTCAAAAACGGCAGCTTGTGCGAAAAATACGTCTATCGTGCCGCAATCTGCTACAATAGAATCAACGCAAAACATGGGCCCGCTTTTGACAGGTTTTATACTGTTTGAAGAGGAGAAAAACAAATGACAAAGCAACCCAAAGTCCGCAAGCCGCACCCCGTACTGCACGGGATCGGTCTGGTGCTGTCCGTGATCCTGTTGGTCGCGGTACTGGTCGGCACCTACGTTTTGTCCACGATGGCCACCATCATTGACAGCTTCATCGGCGCACCCAGCGGCCACTATTCCGACGCTGAAATTGCCGACACCAAGGTCAAGGCGGAAGCGCTGGCCGCTGATGTCGAGGCCGAGGGAGCTGTCCTTGTCCAGAACAACGACAACACCCTGCCGCTGGCCGCTGACAACAAGAAAATCAACGTCTTTGGCTGGAGCTGACAACCGAGGAAGAGAATCTGCTGAACTACGTCGGCGCAAATTACGCCCATGTGGTTGTGCTCATCAACTCCACCAACGTCATGGAGCTGGGCCAGATCGAGACGATCCCCGGCATTGATGCCTGCCTGATTGCCGGTCTGTCCGGCTCCGAGGGCGCGACTGCCGTGCCCGAAGTGCTGTGGGGTGACCGCGAACCCGGCGGGCGTACCGCCGATACCTGGGCTTATGACCTGACCACCGCCGCCAGCTATGCGAACGCCGGTATGGAGGGTGTCGGTAAGTACAGCGCCGCCGACGGCCTCTACCCGGCAGACGGCACGACGAACGGAAACCTTGACACACCCTACACCTATGAGCAGGTTTCCTATGTCGATTACGCCGAGGGCATCTACATCGGATATAAGTGGTACGAGACCGCCGACGCAGAGGGCTACTGGGATGCCGAGAGCAACGAGCACGGCACCGGCTACGACGCCGTTGAGGTGAACGGTACGAGCGCACCGAACCCATACGCGGGCAAGGCGCTGCCGCACTACACCAGCGGCAAGGTGCAGCACGTGCCCGATGCCGAGTGGGAGACCCTGCTGGGCCGCCCCATCCCGGCGGATACAGTCAAAATTGACCGCAACATGACCCTGGGTGAGCTGAACCACAGCCGCAGCCCGCTGTGCTGGCTGGTCTGGGCTGTGCTCACGATGCTGCTGAACGCCAGCTACAAGCGCGGCAAGCCGAACCTGAACGTGATGTTCCAGTACAACATGCCGCTGCGCGCGCTGGCCAAGATGACCAACGGTGCCATCAGCATGGGCATGGTGGACGGCATCGTGCTGGAGGCAAAGGGTTTCTGGGTCATCGGTCTGCTGAAGGTCATCGTCGAGGCCGTTAAAAACATCATCCTCAACGCGCAGCTGGAAAGCCGCCTGCGCAACAGCTGACAGGAAGGGCTGTCATGCAGCTTTGGAATACCTTTGCGGAAAAGCATCCTGCCGCAGCCAAGTGGGTGCGCGAGGGCGGCTTGTTCGTCGTCTTCCCGGAAGGGGAGGTTAAGAAGGCATAAGAATAGCCGAGCAGCGTAAAAACTGCTCGGCTTTGTTGTTTGTTGGTTGCGTGGCTTCCCCCTCGGGGGAAGCTGTCAGCGGCCCCGACCGCTGACTGATGAGGGGCGGCGCTGCCGTTAGTACCCGTCAAAGGGCGCAGCCCCTCGGGGGAAGCCTTAGGGCAACACCGCATAATTCCCGCCTGACGGCTTAAGCACCGCTCCGGCGGCTGCGGCACGGCATCTGCGTTGCCAAAATGCTCGATAAGACATCCAGTATTATCTGCGCTTTTGGCTTAGCAGCTGCCGCACCTCGCTCGCCGTATCGGCACTTAGAATTATGCGGTATTGCCTTAGAAATTACAAATAATTCACCGCCAGGATCGCCGCGCCCAGCACGACCAGCACGACGCCTGTCGCGCGGTTCAGCGTGGCGGGCTCGGCCTTGTTTGCAAACTTGGCGGCAATGCGCGCCCAGAGCAGCGTGCTCAGCACACAGCAGATCAGGCAGAACAGATCCGGTACACCGCCAATCGCAAAATGGCTGACAGAACCGGTGAAGGCCGTGAACGCCATGATGAAAACGCTCGTTCCGACGGCGGTTTTCAGCTCATAGCCCAGCACGGAGGTCAAAAGCAGCAGCATCATCATGCCGCCGCCCGCGCCGATGAACCCGCAGATAAAGCCCACGCCCGCGCCGCAGAGCAGCGACTGCGCGAACCGCTTCTGTACGCTGACGGCGTTCATCGCGCTCTTGGTCGTCATGACGGGCCGCACGATGAACTTGACGCCCAGCAGCAGCGTCATGAACGTTGAGAAACCGCCCATCGTTGTGCCGGGCACGAGGCTGGCCACATAGCTGCCAACCAGCGTGAAGCAGAGCACCGACGCCATCATGACCGCGCCGTTTTTAATGTCCAGGTTGCCGCTTTTGCCGTAGGTGAAGGCAGAGATCGCACTCGCCAGCACGTCGCTGGCCAGCGCAATGCCCACGGCCATGTAGGGGTCCATCCCCAAAAAAGTAATGAGCATCGGGCTGATGACCGCCGCGGCGCTCATACCCGCAAAGCCTGTGCCCAGTCCCGCGCCGATGCCCGCAATAAAGCAGACGATGAATGCTACCAGATAGGTCATATTCTTACTCCTTGTTCAGCTCCCGCAGGAGGTTTGCATCCATGCGGCGCAGATAGTCCTGCAGCGTCTGCTGCTCCTGCGCCGTAAAGCCCGCAAACAGCGGCTCCAAGCTGCAGCGCTGGATGTCCGCCAGTACCGCGACCATCGGCAGGGCATCGGGCGCAAAGCCCAGCAGCCGCTGGCGGCGGTTGTCCGGCGCAGGGGAGACCGTCAGCACGCCGCGTGCGCGCAGCCGCTCCACCGCCGCCGACACATTGGATTTTGCCAGACCGCGGTAGCGGCAGATGTCGCTGGCCGTGCGGCAGTCTGGATTGTTGTGCAGAAACAGCAGGATGTCAATTTCCAGCTGGTTCAGCCCGTACTGTACGGAAGCAGCCTCAAACCGCGCTGCATGGTACTTTTTGTAGTGCTGTACGTAGCTCAATATGGGCAGCAACTGCATCACTCCTTTGCAAGGCTCAAATAGAACAGTTCTAATTATAACCATTTGCACAGCAAAAGTCAATACCGCCCGTTAAAAAGCAAACATCAGAGAGGGACAGCCGCGTCAGGGTATACCGGATACACAAAAAAAGAGGATGCGGACGAATCCGCACCCTCTAAAACAAAAACAAACCCGAAACAATGCTTCACGAAGAAGATTGAGCTCGGATTTGCACAATATGGTGGACCTGGAGGGATTCGAACCCTTGACCTCTCGGATGCGAACCGAACGCTCTCCCAACTGAGCTACAGGCCCATGTCATTTCGACTTGATAAGTGTACCTCTTTTCTGCCAAAAAGTCAAGGGGGTAATGCAGATTTTGTTTGCAAGCGCCGGACATATCCTGTAACATACGAATTTATATTGTAACAGGTGCAATTCCGCCTGCATCTTGCGCTTCTCTTTATATAGTGCTATAATGGTACAAATCTTGCAGTGCCCGTATAAAAACGTATAGGCAATGTGGATTGAATCCTGCGCGTGGGTTGAATTATAGTATTCTCATTAAAGGTACAAGAATTCAACCTATGTGGGGAGGAAACCTTATGGAAGGCAAGCTGATTGCAAGCTACCGGCGGGAGCTTTCTGCGCTGGATGACCTGCAATGCGCCGGAACCGTGACCTATACGCTGACACAGGAGGCGGATGCGTTTGTCATCACTGTCCAGCGCGACGGGGCACGGGCAGCGGCGTGTATGCTGTGTGAGATAGAGAAGGAGCGCGCGGGGATGCTGACCCGTTTCCTGTACGAAAACGCCGTGGAGCCTGCGCATACCTCCGCGGTACTACATGACCTCTGTGGATCGAAGGTGGGCTGACATGGCGGTGTTGCTGCATGACCGTTCGGAAACAGCCGGACAAAAGCAGAGAGAGGCGCTCAGGCTGCCCCGGACCTCCGCCGTGGTGGCACTGTTTGCATTCAGCTCCCGCATGGATCGCGATTCCATGCGGCTGTTCGCCCGGACCCATGGGGACGAGGTTCGCGCCGCGGCCATTGCATCGACGGGGCAGGAGGTACTGGAGCTGCTGCACGGCGGCCTTCGCCCGCAGGTGCTTGTGCTCGACGCCCTGCTGACCAAGCCGTCCGTGACGCAGGTCTTGCAGGAGATCAGCACGATGCAGCCGGACCCGGAGCCGGCGGTCCTTGTGTTGGTGCCCGTGCCGGAGGAAACCGCCGCGCGCAAGGCGCTGGGCCTGTTTGCCCAGTACCGGATCATGCTGCGCCCCTACGGGATGAAGAATCTTTTCGATGAGATCTACCGCATGGGCACAACAGACGACGAGCATCGGCTCTATCACCTGCGCCGCTGCTGTGAGGATGTGCTGGATGACTTCGGCGCACGGTCCACACTGAACGGCTACCGCTATGCCGAACGGATGCTGCTCTACGCGCTGTACGCGGAGCGCCCGCAGAAGATCGGCGATTTGCAGCAGTATGTCGCGTCGGAGGAGAACATCGAGATCGGCACTGTGACCTCGGCGCTGAACCGGATGTCGGCGGGTATGTCCAAGCGCGGTGCGGAGCCGTACCGCGGGCTTTGCCTGCGCTGCGGCCGCCCGGAAAACGGCGTGCTCTCCAACGGGCAGCTGTTTGAGGGGCTGCTCAAGGAGCTGCGCCGCCGACTGGAACCGACTGTATAAATTAGGAAAGAAGGCGTTTTCCATGGACAGAAGGAACGAGGATACAGCACTGCTGGCCTTGCGCGGGGGATTGCGCGGGCGGTTCCGGCGCTCGTTTGACAGCATGGAGAACGCCTTTGAGGTATTGCAGGACCGCTTGCAGCACGCGGTAAACCCGGCAGAGCGCGCCGAGCTGATGCCGCTGCTCGAGGAATTGCAGACGCAGCTGATCTGCCTGCGGCGGCTGGGGGACCAGGCGTCGGATGCCGCCACGGCGGCGCTGCTGCACGGCACCTGTGTGCCGCAGCCCATCGACCTGCTGGGGCAGCTGCGGGAATTTTGCAGTATTTTGCAGGAGGAGGCCGCGCAGTACGCGCTGCCCTTTACCGTGACGCTGCAGGCCGACGGGCTGGACGTGCTGCCCACGACGGGGGATGTCTCGCTGCTCAACGGTCTGCTGACGAACCTTGTCTCCAACACACTGGCCGCGGACCGTGCGGCACACATTATGCTGCACTGCACGCCGGGGCGGCTCTGCTACAGGGACAACGGCCCGGGTCTGCCGCCCGATGCCGCCGCCCTGCTGACCGAGGGGCAATGGAGCGAACGTCTGCTCCACGCGGGTGGGCTGGGCCTGCCGCTGGTTGCCGCTTACACAAGCGCCATGGGCTGGGCGCTGACAGTAGGGGAGGGGCCGGGTATGAGCTTGCAGTTCACGCTGCCCGCCGCGCCGCCGCTCGACGACATGGTGCTGACCTCGCCCACCGAGCGTCTCGCTGACCGGCAGAACCGCCGCAGACTGATACGCCGGGAGCTGGCGGTTCTGGTAGCGGATACTTCGATACAGTAAGTAAAAGCGCTGTTCTTGGAAGGGAGCGGCGCTTTTTTGCAGCATGGCTTCCCCCTCGGGGGAAGCTGTCAGCGGCCCCGCCCGCTGACTGATGAGGGGAAACCTTGCCTCTGTTGCCTGTAAACGGATCGCTGTGGCAAACCTGCCCCTCATCCGGCCCTGCGGGGCCACCTTCCCCACAAGGGAAAGCTTTAAGGAGACGGGCAGCCTCATTTTTTTTCCACACCGCTTTACTTTAAGCCCAAATTATTGTAAAATGTTATACAAAAGAATGGTTTACTATGCCTGCACGGCACAGCGGACCGCCAAAATAACTACAGGTGGTGTTTTTTATGGCAATTCAGTATAAACGTATTCTTCTGAAGGTCAGCGGCGAGGCTCTGTCCGGCCCCAAGGGCACGGGCTTTGATGAGGAGACCATCGCCTCCATCTGCGCGGGCATCAAGGCTGCGCACGACCTCGGTGCCCAGATCGGCATCGTCGTGGGCGGCGGCAACTTCTGGCGCGGACGCTCCAGCGGCAAAATGGACCGTATGGACGCCGACAAGATCGGTATGCTGGCCACCGTTATGAACGCGCTGGCTGTCAAGGACGCGCTGCGCCAGCAGGGTGTGGACGCCGTCGTCATGACCAGCTCCTTCATGCCGCAGGTCGCCGAGTGCTTCACGAGCGACAAGGCCATTGCCGCGCTGGAAAGCGGCAAGATCGTCGTGTTCGGCGGCGGCACCGGCAACCCGATCTTCTCCACCGACACGGCCTCCGCCCTGCGCGCGCTGGAGATCGGCGCGGACGCCATGTTCAAGGCCACGATGGTCGACGGCGTCTATGACAAGGACCCCCACAAGTACGCCGACGCCGTGCGCTACGACACGCTGACCTTCACCCGCGTGCTGGATGAGCGCCTGGCCGTCATGGACTCCACCGCCGCGACCCTCTGCCGCGACAACGGTCTGCCCATCCTCGTGTTCGATCTGGGCCAGCCCGCCAACATTGCCAAGGCTGTCAAGGGCGAAAGCGTCGGTACTCTGGTCAGGGAATAAGACGCAAAAGCACAAATTGAAAAATTCATATTTTCCCCCTATACTATCTTAAAATAAGGAGAATTTCATTATGAGCAGCACGACGAAACCCTATGAAGAAAAAATGAATGCCAGTGTCAACCACCTCATCCATGAACTGGCCTCCATCCGCGCAGGCCGCGCCAACCCCGCCATTCTGGACAAGGTCACGGTCGATTACTACGGCAGCCCCACGCCCATCCAGCAGATCGCGGCTGTCGCCGTCGCCGAGGCCCGCATCCTGACCATCTCCCCGTGGGACCGCTCGATGCTCAAGCCCATCTCCAAGGCCATCCAGACCAGCGACATCGGCATCAACCCCATTGATGACGGCCAGGTCATCCGTCTGGTGTTCCCGGCCCCCACCGAGGAGCGCCGCAAGCAGCTGACCAAGGATGTCAAGAAGCAGGGCGAGGACGCCAAGACTGCCGTGCGCAACATCCGCCGCGACGCCATGGACAAGTTCAAGGCCATGAAGAAGGCCGGCGAGCTTACCGAGGACGACCAGAAGAAGCTGGAGGAAGAGACCCAGAAGCTGACCGACAAATATGTCAAGCTGATCGACGACACCTGCGCCGACAAGAACAAGGAAATCATGGAGGTCTGATCTCTCCATGAGCGATAGCCTGTGCGGGCATGTCATGCGACACGCCCGCATAGGCTGTTATTGCATCATTGAATAAAACGATTCCGCGAAAGGAAACCACCGTTTATGAAGACCCGCATCATCACCGCCGCTGTCGGCCTGGGCGTTTTGGCCGTTGTGCTGGCGTTTTTTGACACCTTCCTGTTTGACTTGGTATTAAGTGCTGTCTGCCTGATTGCCATCCATGAGGTTTTTTCCGCTATGGGCTTTGGCAAAAAGCAGTGGTATCTCTATGCCGCCGCTGTGCCGCTGACGCTGCTGGTCATGCTGAGCACATTGCAGATGGTGCGCGGCCTGTTGCTGCCCGCGGCCTTTTTGACGGTGCTGTTCTACAACGTCTGTCAGATCGCTCACGTCAAAACACTGGATTTCGGTAAGCTGACGGGGTTTGTCTACTTTTCGGGCGTCATCACGTTCTGCTTCTACTCGCTCATCCACTTAAAGCGGATGCTGCCCTTCGCAGAATATCGCTATGACGCGATTTATTTCATTCTGCTGATCCTCTGCTTTGCCTGGGGCGGCGACACCGCGGCCTACTTTGCGGGCCGTGCGTTCGGCAGGCACAAGCTGGCTCCTATCGTCAGCCCCCACAAGACCGTGGAGGGCGCTGTGGGCGGCGTGCTGGGCAGCATGGCTGCGGGCTGTGTGCTGACGCTCGTCTACTCGCTGCTGTCGGCCAAATACAACGTCATCAGCATTCAGGTGCAGCCGAAGCATTATCTGGTGCTGCTGGGCATGGGTGCCGTGGCATCGGTGCTGGGCATTCTGGGTGACCTGTTCGCGTCGTCCGTCAAGCGCCAGGTCGGCATCAAGGATTACGGCACGATCTTCCCGGGGCACGGCGGCATTCTGGACCGCTTTGACAGCGTCATGTTCATCGCGCCCTTTGTTTCCATCGCGGTACGCTACTTCTTCTATCTGCTGTGAGGAATCGTAAAAATGAGTAAAGTCATCACACTTTTGGGCTCCACGGGTTCCATCGGCACCCAGAGCCTGGACGTCTGCCGTATGCACGGCTATGAGGTGTTCGGCCTGTCCGCCAATTCCAGCGTCGATAAGCTGCTGGCGCAGATCGCGGAGTTCCACCCGAAGTACGTCGCCGTCACCGACCCCGCCGCGTTTGACAAGCTCTCCGCCGCGCTGGCCGGGCAGGCCGACGCGCCGAAGCTGCTCAAGGGCGCGGAAGGACTGCGCGCACTGGCCTGTATGGACGGCGCGGGCACGGTGCTGAACGCCGTTGTCGGCATTGCGGGCCTCGACGCCTCGCTGGCTGCGATTGAGAGCGGCCACGATCTGGCGCTGGCCAACAAAGAAAGCCTTGTCACAGGCGGCCATCTTGTGACCGATGCTGTCAAAAAGCACGGTGTCCACCTGCTGCCCGTGGACAGCGAGCACAGCGCTATTTTCCAGTGCTTGCAGGATCAGCACAGCGCCAAAACGCTGGAGAAGATCCTGCTGACGGCCTCCGGCGGCCCGTTTTTCGGCATGACCACCGAGCAGCTGCGCACCAAGACGAAGGCCGACGCGCTCAAGCACCCGAACTGGAATATGGGCGCCAAAATCACGATTGATTCTGCGACCCTGATGAACAAGGGGCTGGAGCTGATCGAGGCCGCGTGGCTGTTCGGTCTGCCCGAGGATAAGATTCAGATCGTTGTCCAGCGTGAGAGCATCATCCACTCCGCCGTGCAGTTTGCGGATCATTCGATCATTGCGCAGCTCGGTGTGCCCGACATGCGCATTCCCATCCAGTATGCTCTGACCTGGCCCGAGCGCCTGCCCAGCCCCGTGCCGGAGCTGGACTTCACCGCGCTGACCAAGCTGAGCATTGCAACGGCGGATGACGAGACCTTCCGCTGCCTCAAAGCCTGCAAAAAGGCTATCCGCAAGGGCGGTCTGGCTCCCTGCGCCGCCAACGGTGCGAACGAGGCCGCCGTCGCGCACTTCCTGCGCGACGAAATCGGCTTCCTGGACATTGGCCGCCTGGTCGAGGGCATCGTCGACAGTGATTCCTTCGGCGGCGACTACACGCTTGCCGACGTCCACGAGTGTGACCGCATGGCCCGCGCTTATGTGGAGGCGCATATCTGATTGGAACTGCCCGGTAGGGGCCGCACATGTGCGGCCCTCAGCTTTCCGGCAGACTCCTGCCTGCCATACACGCGCGGGCCGGGCATGCCCGCTCCCTACAGCTCTACGTCCAATACTTTACTTGTGAGGTGCCTATGACTGCATTGCTGACCGGGCTGGCATCGCTGCTCGTGTTTAGCAGCGTCATTCTGGTGCATGAGCTGGGCCACTTTATGGCGGCGCGCCATTGCGGTATCCATGTCGAGGAATTTTCCATCGGCTTTGGCCCGTGCCTGTGGTCCACGACCCGTGACGGAACGACCTATTCTGTCCGCCTGCTGCCGCTGGGCGGCTATAATCTGTTCAGCCCCCTGCCTGACGAGGAGGACGACGAGGAGGACGAGAGCGGGGAGAGCGCACCGCCGCCCGCCCCGAGGCCCCGCAAAACCACGCTTTTCCCGCTGGTCGTCAGCGGCCAGAAATTTGAGGATGCCACCGCCTGGCAGCGCTTTTTTGTCACGCTCTGCGGTGCGCTGATGAACTTTATCCTCGGCGTCGCGGTGCTGTTGGTGCTCGTCCTTACCATGGGCAAGGTCGGCAGCACGACGATTGCGGATTTCAGCGAGAACGCCACAAGCTCCGCAGCCCTGCAGGAGGGCGACACGATTTTGCAGATTTGCAGCAACCCCTGCTGGACGCTCTACGACATAACCGATATGTTTTACACCGGTGAGGAGGAAACCTGCAACGTGGTGGTCCTGCGCGGCAGCGAGGTCCTGGAGCTGCAGGATGTGACCTTCACCCCGACGCGCGACGCGGACGGCAATGTGCTGTACGGCACGGATTTCCGTGTTGAGCCGATGAAAAAGGACCTGCGGCACGTCATTGTCATGACCTGCGATATGTATATTTACTACAGCAGGGCTATTCTGGGCAGCTTTTTTGACCTGCTCGCCGGCAAGGTAGGCGTGGAGGAACTGTCCGGCCCCCTCGGCACGGTGTCGGCGGTCAACCAGGCCGTGCACTACGGCTGGCGGGAGGTACTGTCCCTGCTGGCTCTGCTGACCATCAACGTCGGCATCTTTAACCTGCTGCCTATCCCGGCGCTGGACGGCTGCAAGCTGCTGTTCCTTGCGTGGGAGGGCCTGACCGGCCATCCTGTGCCGTCCCGCGTGCAGGGCGTGATCAACACGGCGGGTACGGTGGCGCTGGTGTGGCTGATGATTCTGGTCACGATGCACGATATTTCACGATTCTTATAAGGAGAACTACGATGCAGCGTCAATTGAAAAAAGAAGTAAAGATCGGCAGCATTAAAATCGGCGGCACGAACCCCATTGCCGTCCAGACGATGCTGAATGTGCCCGTCAAGGATATTGCGGGCAACGTGGCCCAGGCAGAGCGCGTCGCCAAGGCGGGCTGCCAGATCGTCCGCGTGACCGTGCCCACCCCGGCGGACGCCGCCGTCGTGGCTGCCATTAAAGAGAAGGTGGACATCCCCGTTGTGGCGGACATCCACTTTGACTACCGCGCCGCGCTTGCAGCGCTGGATGCCGGTGCGGACAAAATTCGCATCAACCCCGGCAACATCGGGGATGATGACCGCGTCAAGGCCGTGGCCGACGCCTGCAACGCCAGAAATGTGCCCATCCGCATCGGCGTCAACGGCGGCAGCCTCGAAAAGCACATCCTGGCCAAGTACGGCGCTCCCGTGCCCGAGGCCATGGTGGAGAGCGCCATGTACCATGTGCGGCTGCTGCAAAAATACGACTTTGATAATATCGTTATTTCGATCAAATCCAGCAACGTGCCCCGCATGATGGCGGCGTACCGTCTGCTGGCCGGCCAGACGGACTACCCCCTGCACGTCGGCGTGACCGAGGCCGGCGGCAACCGCATGGGCCTCATCAAGTCCGGTATGGGCATCGGCGGTCTGCTGATGGAGGGCATCGGTGACACGCTGCGCGTCAGCCTGACCGATGAACCCGAGAACGAGGTCTACGCCGGGTATGACATCCTGCGCGCGGCGGGCTACGCCGTCGCCGGTCCCGAGATCATCAGCTGTCCGACCTGTGGCCGCACCCAGTACCCGATGATCGAGATCGCCAACGAGGTCGAGACGCGTCTGCGGGACGAGGGCTTTAAGAAGCCGCTCAAGATCGCTATTATGGGTTGTGTTGTCAACGGCCCCGGCGAGGCATCCGACGCCGACATCGGCATTGCCGGCGGTAAGGACGAGGCCCTGCTTTTCATCCGCGGCGAGAAGATCCGTATGCTCAAGGGCGATATTGTCGGCCAGCTGCTGGAAGAAATTCATAAAATGTAACCAATAAAGCCTTCCTCCGCGGGGGAAGGTGGCCCCGCAGGGCCGGATGAGGGGCAAGCTGTCCTCGGCAATCCGTTTGCGGGTAATGCCCGGCAACTTCGCCCTCATCAGTCCGCTTCGCGGACAGCTTCCCCCGAGGGGGAAGCCAACCCTCGTAGGGGCGGATGCTTGCATCCGCCCGCGGGGCGTCGGGGACGCAGCCCCCCTACAAGAATTGCCACCCATTTATTGAGGTACGAATCCTTTGAAACCATTTGTCACCCAGGTCTGGCCGCAGTTTACGGCGGACCAGCAGTTCTGCGCGGCGTTCGGCAGTGTGCTTGTGGACCGCGTGGAGCTTTACCGCACACAAAGACAGGTCGTCATCTGCCTGCGCAGTGCTGAACCTCTGGATCAGGCGCTGTGCGGGCGTCTTTGTGCGTCCCTTGCCGAGGTGTTCGCCGGGTATGAGCTGCAAGTCCGCAGCTACTTTGCCTACCCGAACATCACCCCCGAGGCCGTGCGCCTGATGATCGAGGAATTGAAAGAAAAGGGAATGCCGGTCAACGGCTTCCTCGATAAGTCCGAGCCCGTCACCTTTGGCGAGGACGGCATCACGGTCCACGTCAGCGCGGGCCGCCAGATCCTTGAGAGCGTCGAGCTGCCCCGCGTGCTGGCCGAGATGATCCAGGAGCGCACAGGAAGTCTGCCTGTCGTCCGCCTGGCCGATTCCGGTAAGGCGCGCACCGAGGAGGAGTTTGAGCAGTACCTGCAGGAGAAGGCCCCCGTTGTCAAGTTCGAGGCCAAGGAGACACCGCCCGACTTTACGATTGAAGGTCTCGCCCTCACGAACAAGCCGGTCAAGCTGTTCTACGGCAAGCAGTTCAAGCCCACTGACACCCGCCGCCTCAACGATCTGGGCGACGGCGGCAAGGTCACGGTCTGGGGCGACGTCTTTGCTACCGAGGTCAAGGGCAGCCGCCGCAAGATTTATTTTACCTCCATCACCGACTACTCCGGCTCCGTCAACCTCAAGGTCATGGGGGAAGAAGGCACGGATATGTCCAAGTGGGAGGGCCTCAAGCCCGGAACGACCCTCATCGTCCGCGGCAACTATATGTACGACAAGTACGAGCATGACTTTGTCATCATGCCCTACGACGTTTTGCAGGTCGAGCGTGAGCAGCGCCAGGATACCGCGCCCGACGGCGAAAAGCGCGTCGAGCTGCACCTGCACACCAAGTCCAGCTCGATGGACGGCTTCAACGACCCCGGCAAGATCGTGCGTCTGGCTCACCGCATGGGCCACCGTGCCATTGCCATCACCGACCACGGCGTCTGCCAGGGCTACCCCGAAGCGATGCTGGCCACCGATGCCATCCACGAAACAGACCCGAACTTTAAACTGATTTACGGCTGTGAGGCCTACTTCGTCGATGACATGATCCCTGCAGTCTACGGCAGCGCCGAGATGCCGCTCTCCGGCTCGTTCGTCGTCTTTGACACCGAGACGACGGGTCTCGACTCCAACACCGAGCGCCTGACCGAGATCGGCGCAGTCTATGTTGAAAACGGCAAGATCAACGAGGGAAAAAAGTTCTGCACCTTCGTCAACCCCGGCAAGCCGATCCCGCAGAAGGTCGTTGACCTGACCGGCATCAACGATGCCATGGTCGCCGACGCCCCGACGCCCGAGGAGGCCATCCGCGCTTTTAAAGAATTTTGCGGGGACAACATCCTTGTGGCCCACAACGCCCACAGCTTTGATATGCTGTTCATCCGCAAGGCAGGGGAGAAGGCGGGCGTCAGCTGGGACGAGAACACCTATATCGACACACTGCCGATGGGGCAGGCACTCTTTCCGGGTCTGCGCAACTACAAGCTGGACACCATCAACAAGCACCTCGAGATCCCGCCCTTCAACCATCACCGCGCCGTCGATGACGCCATGGCGCTGGCCCGCATCTATGAGGTCATGCTGACCGACCTCGAGGAAAAGGACATCCATACGGTGGAGTCTATCAACACCGGCCTCGGCGGCAACAAAGAGGTGCTGAAAAAGAAATACTACCACCTTATTATATTGGTGCAGAATCAGGTTGGCTTAAAGAACCTCTACCGCATTGTCAGCGCCGCCCACACGCAGTATTTCTTTAAGAAACCGCGCGTGCCGCGCAGCCTGCTGAACCAGTACCGCGAGGGCCTGCTGCTCTCCCCGGCCTGTGAAGCAGGTGAGCTTTACAGGGCAATCGTGGCCGGTCAGCCCTACGAACAGCTGCTCCGCATTGCCGATTATTACGATTATCTCGAAGTGCAGCCGCTCGGCAACAATGAATTCATGGTGCGCAACGGGCAGGTGGACTCGATCGAGGCCATCAAAAACTTCAACCGCACCGTCATAAAGCTGGGCGAGGACCTGCATAAGCCGGTTGTCGCCACGGGCGACTCCCACTTTCAGGAGCCGGAGGACTGGATCTACCGCGCTGTTCTGCAGGCCGGCAACGGCTTCAAGGACGCGGACAACCAGGCCCCGCTCTACTTCCGCACCACGCCCGATATGCTGGAGGATTTCAGCTATCTGCCGCAGGAAAAGGCGTATGAAATTGTGGTGACGAACCCCAACAAGATCGCCGCGACCATCGACAACAACCTGCGCGCCATCCCCAAGGGCACCTACCCGCCCAGCATCCCGGGCGCGGAACAGGAGCTGCGCGACGACACCTGGAAGCATGCGGCGCGCGACTACGGCAGCCCGCTGCCCGACGTGCTGCAAAAGCGGCTGAAAAAGGAGCTGGACTCCATCTGCGGCCACGGTTACGCCGTTTTGTACGTCATTGCCGTGCGTCTGGTGGCCTACTCCAATGCGGGCGGCTATCAGGTCGGCAGCCGTGGCTCCGTCGGCTCGTCCGCCGTCGCGCACTTTTCCGGCATTTCCGAGGTCAACTCGATGCCGCCGCACTATCTTTGCCCCAACTGCAAGCACAGCGAGTGGATCAACGACGGCGTACACTTTGACGGCTTCGACCTGCCCGACAAGACCTGCCCGGTCTGCGGCAAGCCGATGATCGTCGAGGGCCACGACATCCCGTTTGAGACCTTCCTCGGCTTCTACGGCGACAAGGAGCCTGATATTGACCTGAACTTCTCGGGCATGTATCAGTCCCACGTCCACCGCTACACCGAGGAACTGTTCGGCAAGGAAAACGTGTTCAAGGCGGGCACGGTCTCCGGTCTGCAGGATAAGACCGCCTACGGTTACGTCAAAAAGTACCTCGAGGAGCGCAGCAAGACCGTCAACCGCGCCGAGGAAAACCGCCTTGTCATGGGCTGCACCGGCGTCAAGCGCACGACGGGTCAGCACCCCGGCGGCATGGTCGTTGTGCCGGATACCTTCGACATTTACGACTTCTGCGCCATCCAGCACCCGGCGGACGACGTCAAGGGCGGTCTGCTGACGACCCACTTTGAATTTAAATACCTGCACGATACGCTGCTCAAGCTGGATGAGCTGGGCCATGATGTGCCGACCTTCTACAAGTTCTTTGAGGAATACTCCGGCATTCCGATTGATTCCGTCCCGATGAACGACGAGAAGGTCTACAGTCTGCTGACCAGCCCCGAGGCCCTCGGCGTGACGGAGGAGCAGATCGGCTCCAAGACCGGCACGTTCGGCATCCCCGAGATGGGCACGAACTTCGTGCGCCAGATGCTTCTGGACGCCCAGCCGAAGAATTTCTCCGAGCTGATCCAAATCTCCGGCCTGTCCCACGGCACCGACGTCTGGACCGGCAACGCCGACGAGCTGATCCGCTCGGGCACCTGCACGATTGCGGAGGTCATCGGCTGCCGTGACAGCATCATGCTGTATCTACTGCGCAAGGGACTGGAGCCGAAGATGTCGTTCGACATCATGGAGGCCGTGCGTAAGGGCAAGGTCGCCAAGGGCGGCTTCAAGCCCGGGTGGGAGGAAGCCATGCGCGAGCACGATGTGCCCGACTGGTATATTGAATCCTGCCGCAAGATCAAGTATATGTTCCCCAAAGCTCATGCCGTGGCCTACCTGATGGCGGCCATCCGCCTGATGTGGTTCAAGGTCTACCACCCGGCCATCTTCTACGCGGTGTACTTCACGGTGCGCGGCGCGGATATTGACTACGAGGCCGCCGTGGGCGGCGTCCGTGTGGCGAAGCAGCACCTGCGCGACAACGAAAAGATCCCCAAGGACGAGCGCACCGCCAAGGACGATGACGCGCTGGTCAGCCTGCAGCTGGAAAACGAAATGCTGCAGCGCGGCTGCGAATTTTTGCCCATTGAACTGGGTAAAAGCTACGCCAGCAAGTACGTGGTTGAGGACGGCAAGGTGCGTCTGCCGTTCACGGCCATCCGCGGTCTGGGTGATGCCGCCGCCGCTGCGCTGGAACAGGCCACGATGCGCGGGCAAGAGTATATCTCGGTGGAGGAATTGCAGCAGGCCAGCGGTGTGGCGCAGTCTGTCTTTGACAAGCTCCGCGCCGTCGGCGCTTTGGGCAGTCTGCCCGAAACGAGCCAGGTGGATTTGTTCAGTATGATTTAAAGGTGAGGGGCTCTGCCGCTTTGCCGTTGCCGCCAACTTGCCCCCTTGACAACCTACCTGATTTGCGCTATAATAGCAGTCACTGATGCGGGATTAGCTCATCCGGTAGAGTGACTGCTTCCCAAGCAGTAGGTGGCGAGTTCGAGACTCGTATCCCGCTCCAAGATACCCCGAGGCGTTTCGCTTCGGGGTATTTTTATTTGTGCAAAAAGAGGTGCCGACCATGCTTGACGCATTCCCGATCTATCACTGGTTCCACAACGGCAACCCGTATTCCGGGGCAGAGGGCGGTATGCGCTATGTCATCACCCCCATCAAGGTGCCCGACCCGAGCGACGAGAGCGGCAAGAAAAAGCGCGAGGCCCTCTGCACCGAGGTCTGGCCCGGCCCGTGGAGCATCGAGCATACCGCCGAGGAAAAGATCGAGACGCAGCTGTTTGACGGCGACCAGGCGGGCTTGGATAAGGCCGTCGCCTGGCTGCATGAGCGTTACACCGCCGAGGCAGACCGCTGGGCGGACATCCCGTCGATCCTCGACTGTGAGCCGGACCGCTGACGACTGATGAACACCTGCTGCACACCGCGGCAGGTGCGCAGGGCCGTGCAGGTCAGCCCCGAGCTGGCAGCCCTGCTGCAAAAGCGCCGTCCCCGCGAAGATCAGGAATAAGGAGCCTATATGCCCAGACAGGTCCCGACGCCGCGCACGGTGGAGATCCCTTCCGCCGAGGCTGTCGCCAAGGAGCGCGAGCGTCTGCAATACAAAAAGAAATACAACCGCACGCTGCGCAGCACCATCTACGCGCTGCTGGTCGTGGCCGCACTGGCTGTGCTGGTCACCACGATTTTTCTGCCGGTGCTGGCACATGAATTGAGCGAATAAGTACGAAGCCGCACCCCGCGCAGAGACCGGGGTGCGGCTTTTGCGTAAAAACGCGATTTGTACAAAAGCAGGTTGCACAAGACTGGCAAAGCGCGTACAATAGTGCTGAATGAGGCGATTTGTATGTGGTTACTGTACGCAGTCGGCTCTGCGCTGTTCGCGGGCCTGACATCCATTCTGGCAAAATGCGGCATTCGCAAAACGGATTCCACCGTGGCCACGGCCATCCGCACGATCATTGTGCTGATTTTTGCGTGGGTCATGGTGTTTGTGGTCGGCTCGCAGGGGACGATTGCCAGCATCCCGGCCAGAAGTCTGGTATTCCTGGGGCTGTCGGGTCTGGCTACGGGTGCCAGCTGGCTGTGCTATTTTTATGCCTTGCAGCGCGGGCCGATCGATAAGGTCGTGCCCATCGACAAGAGCAGCACGGTCATGACGATCTTGCTGGCTGCACTGCTGCTGGGCGAGAGTGTGACCTTGACCAGGGGCATCGGTGTTGTGCTGATCGCCGCCGGCACGTTCCTGATGATCGAGAAAAAGGGCGGCGTCCAGAAAGAGGAAAGTGGCTGGATGTTGGCGGCGTTCGGTTCGGCCATTTTTGCGGCGCTGACCTCGATCCTGGGCAAGGTCGGCATCACCGGGGTCGAGTCCAATCTCGGTACGGCGCTGCGCACCGGCGTGGTGCTCATCATGGCGTGGGTCATGGTGTTTGTGCAGGGCAAGCAGGGCCAGATGAAGGCGGTGCCCCCAAATGAGCTTGGCTTCATCTGTCTGTCGGGCCTGGCGACGGGGGCCAGCTGGCTGTGCTATTACAAAGCGCTGCAGCTCGGCCCGGCCAGCCTCGTCGCGCCCATCGATAAGCTGAGCATTCTGGTCACGGTACTGTTCTCCTACATCGTGTTCCATGAGCGTCTGAGCAGAAAGGCTCTCACAGGTCTGGCCGTGCTTGTCGCGGGCACGCTCGTCATGCTGGTATAAAATTTATCATAACGGCAGCACCTTTTCCTGCAAAGGTGTTGCTTTTTTTGCTGTCTTTTGCCATAATAAATATATATGCAATAGGCAGGCTTATGCAGGAAAGGAGGCACAGCAGATGGCGAAAATCGCCGTGGTCGAGGACAACGACGCCATGCGGGCGCAGCTCTGCGGGTTCATCGCGCAGTATGCGCAGGAGAGCGGACACCAGCTGGACGTGACCGCCTTCTCGGACGGGGCACAGCTTGTGGAGCCGTACCGCCCCGGGTTTGACATCATCTTTCTGGATATTGAGATGCCAACGCTCGGCGGTATGCCGACGGCGGAGCGCATCCGCAGGCAGGACCCTGATGTGGTGCTCGTGTTCGTCACCAACATGGCACAGTATGCCATCCGCGGGTATGAGGTCGACGCGCTCGACTTTGTGCTCAAGCCCGTCAGCTACTACCAGTTCAGCACCAAGCTGGAGCGCGCCTTGCAGCGCATCCGGCGCCGCCGCGGCGGGCAGGTGGCCTTGCAGGTCAGCGGCGGGGTGCAGTTGCTGGATACCGACGACATCCTTTATCTGGAAACGCGGGACCGCCTTTTGCACTATCACACGGCCACGGATACCTGGTCGGTGCGCGGCAGTCTGCTGAAGGCCGAAAAGGATCTGGCTGCCTACCACTTTGCGCGCTGCAACCAGTGCTATCTGGTCAACCTGCGCCACGTTAGGGGCGTGCAGGATGATCTGGTGCAGGTGGGGGAGGAACGGCTGGAGATAAGCCGCCGCCAGCGCACGGCCTTTCTGGCCGCGCTGGCGGCCTATGTCGGGGGTGCGCTGTAGGTGGATACACTTCTGACATGGGTGGTTTGTGCTGTCGGCCTGTGCGGTGCGGAGCTGGCCTACTGGCTGCCGCTGAAAAAACGCAGGAATTTTACCATGCGCACCGCCCTGAATTTTATCGCGGCAGTGCTGTTTGCGCAGGTCATCATCTGGGCCAACAGCGGCCACGCCAAGCCGGCGATGCTGCTGGTGATTTACGGCGGTTATTTCATCTGGGCTGCGGTGTCAACCCATCTCTGCACGCTGCTGGATTGGTCGGCCAGTGCATATTGCAGCATTTGGATCGTCCTGACGACGGAGTCGGCCTATGAGCTGTGGCGCGTTCTGATCTGGACGGCGCAGGCGCTTGGAATGCGCCATCTGCCGCTGCACAGCACGCCGATGCTGCTGGGGCAGCTGGGCTTTACCATTGCCTGCTGTGTGACGGTCCGGTATACCATGGCGCGCACGATGCCGGAGGACGGCATCTACCACATCGGCCCTCGCCAGTTGGGCAGTGCCGGACTTCTGGGCGCGATATTCGTCTTTCAGTTTTTTGCACTGCAAACCAGTCTGCGCGTCGGGCTGCAGCCATCGGCGGTAGTCGCACCGTCGATGCTGACCCAGTTTTACTGCGTGACACTGCTCTATTTACAGACCGAGCTTTTCAAAAAAGCGGCCATGCAGAAGGAGATGGACGCACTGAACCTTCTGTATGACCGCCAGCGCAAGCAGTACCAGATCGCACGGCAGAACGTGCAGATCATCAACCGCAAGTGCCATGAGCTCAAGGTTCAAATCGCCGACCTGCGCCGCCTGCAGCCCGACGAGGCCACAACGCGGAGCCTTGACGAGGCCGAGCAGGCGGCCCGGATGTACGACGCCAACGCTGCCACCGGCAATGAGGTGCTGGACGTCGTCCTGACCGAAAAGAGCCTGCTGTGTGAGGCCCAGCGCATCCGCCTGAACTGCGTGGCCGATGGCACCTGCCTTGCGGCCATCGAGCCGGGTGACCTGTACGCGCTGTTCTCGAACCTGCTCGACCAGGCCATCGACGCTGCAGCCCAGCAGCAGAATGACCGCCGCATGATCGACCTGCTTGTATGCAGGCGGCAGGGCTTCGCGGTCATCAACGTCATCGGCCCGGCGCTGTCCGGCAGCCAGTCCGACCACGGACGCCGCCACAGCTATGAGCTGAAGGTTGCCCGCCGTGTCGTGCAGAAATACAGCGGCACCATGGCGACAGAGCCCCGCGGAGAGCTGTTCGCCGTCAAGATCGTGCTGCCGCTCACCAGGGGATGAAAGAAAAAATACCGCCTGTTTTTTGTGCAAAATGTACAAAGAACGGGCGGCCTTTTTTGTACCCCAAAAACCGAATATCCCGCCAGAAATACCACTTTTCGCAAACCTATTGCCAGAAATTTAACAGTTCTGTACAATACAGGTACAGTAAAAAACAACACAGGAGGGCGCAATGCGAAGCACGACCAAGCTGATGAAGAACTGGCAGTTCACCGGCCCTGACGGTAAGACCGCTGCCGTGGACCTGCCGCACACCTGGAACAACATCGACGGCCAGGACGGCGGCAACGACTACTGGCGCGGCACCTGCATCTACAAGACGCGGTTTGCGGCGCCCGCTTTTGACAAGAATACCCAACAGGTCTGGCTGCAGTTTGAGGGCGTGAATGCCAGCGCCAAGGTCACGCTGAACGGGGTGGAGGTCGCCCGCCACGACGGCGGCTACTCCACCTTCCGTGCGGATGTCACGGCGCTGCTGGCCGACAGCAATGAGCTGATCGTGGAGGCGGACAACAGCAAAAATGACCGCGTCTACCCCCAGAAGGCCGACTTCACCTTCTACGGCGGCATCTACCGCGACGTCAGCCTGCTGGTCGTCAACCGGAACCACATTGCGCTGGATTACCTCGGCGGCCCGGGCGTGCAGATCACGCCCACTGTCAACGGCGCAAACGCTGACATCAAGGTCAAGACCTGGATGGAGGGCGACGGCGAGGTCGAGTTCTCGATTTACGACGCCGCCGGTGCCGAGGTGCTGACCGGCAAGGGCCTGGACACGACGGTCACGCTGGAGCACCCGCACCTGTGGGACGGCGTCCGCGACCCGTATCTCTACACCTGCGCGGTGCGTCTGGTGCTGAACGGCGAGGTGCAGGACGAGGTACGTCAGCGCTTCGGCGTGCGCAGCTTCTCGGTTGACCCCAAGCAGGGCTTCTTCCTCAATGGCCGCCCGTATCCGCTGCACGGCGTCTCCCGCCATCAGGACCGCAAGGGTCTGGGCAATGCCATCACGCGCGAGATGCACGACGAGGATATGCAGCTCATCAAGGAGCTGGGCGCGAACACGATCCGTCTGGCGCACTACCAGCACGACCAGTACTTCTACGACCTCTGCGATGAGGCCGGCATGGTCGTCTGGGCTGAGATCCCCTACATTTCCGAGCACATGCCCAATGGCCGTGAAAACACGATCAGCCAGATGAAGGAGCTGATCGTCCAGAACTACAACCACGCCTGCATCGTCTGCTGGGGCGTCTCGAACGAGATCACGATCTCGACGAAGGACAACCGCGACATGCGCGACAACCATCATGTGCTGAACGATCTCTGCCATGAGATGGACAAGACCCGCCTGACGACGCTGGCCTGCTATGCGATGTGCGGCCCCTTCAACCCGGTAGCGCATATCACGGATCTCGTCAGCTGGAACCTGTATCTGGGCTGGTACGTGCCGGGCCTCTTTTTAAACGACCTCTGGATGGACTTCTTCCACCTCTGCTACCCGAACCGCGCGCTCGGTTTCAGCGAGTACGGCGCCGAGGGTATGCCGAACCTGCACAGCAGCCATCCCCGCCGCGGTGACCACACCGAGGAATACCAGGCCATCTACCATGAGTACATGCTCCGCTGCTTTGACCGCCACAAATGGCTGTGGGCGACCCACGTCTGGAACATGTACGACTTTGCCGCCGACGCCCGCGACCAGGGCGGCGAGCCGGGTATGAACCACAAGGGCCTGGTCACGTTTGACCGCAAGACCAAGAAGGACAGCTTCTACATCTATAAAGCGTGGTGGAGCGACGAGCCGTTCGTGCATATCTGCTCAAAGCGCTATGCGGACCGCACCGAGAATGAAATCGAGGTCAAGGTCTACTCCAACCAGAAGCAGGTAAGCCTTTATGTCAACGGCGAAAAGCTGGCCGAGCAGGAGGGCGAGCACATCTTCAAGTTCCGTGTCAAGCTGAACGGCGAGACGAAGGTCCAGGCCGTGGCAGGGGACAGCATCGACGATGCCGTTTTCCGCAAGGTCGATGCCCCGAACCCGGACTACAAGCTGACTAAGAAAAAGTCCACCAGCGCAAACTGGGTGTAAATTTCGCCAAGCTGTAGGGGCCGCACATGTGCGGCCCGCAGCCGAATGGCAGACGAGCATTTGCGGGAAAGCCGCGGGCCGGGCATGCCCGGCCCCTACAATGCTGCTGAAAACTGCATCATATCATTTTGAAACACGCCGCACCGTGCGGCTGTTTTATATAAAACAAGGAGAAAAAGGTAATGGATGATCTGAAAATGCAAAAGCAGACCTTGAAAAAGGCCTACAAAAAGACCAAGCGTAAGCACATTACGCCGTGGAAGATTCTGGCAATCATCTGCGCCGTGGTGATGATCGTTTCGATCCCGCTTAGCATCCTTCTGCAAAAGTTCGACAACACCATGGCGGCCCGTTTCGGCGGCAGCTTCTGGAAGCTGCAGAACGAGGACGCCAACGCCCAGTATTACACCAGTGACTTCAACTCCGCCGAGGAGATGGTCAACTACGGTCTGGCTTTGACCCAGCAGGTCGAGGCCGAGGGCGCTGCCCTGCTGATGAACAACAACAATGCGCTGCCTCTGGCTGCCGACGCTAAGGTCAGCACCTTCTCCAGCAGCAGCGTCAACCTCGTGTACGGCGGCACCGGCTCCGGCAACATTGATGCCTCCACCGCCGACACCCTGCGCACCGCCCTCGAAAAGGTCGGTGTCACCGTCAACCCCACCCTGTGGGACTTCTACACCGTCGGCGCCGGCAAGGACTACGCCCGCTCCAAGAGCGGCACCGTCGCCAAATCCAGTGAGGTCACCGCCGAGGTGCCTTGGGATGTCTACACCGACGAGGTCAAGGACAGCGTTGCCCAGTACGGCGATGCCGCTATCGTGACCCTGTCCCGCGTCGGCGGCGAGGGTGCTGACCTTTCCTACGGCGAGGTCAACTATCTGGCGCTCGACGAGAACGAGAAGGCTATGCTGCAGAACGTTGCCGAGATGAAGAAAAACGGCACCGTCAAAAAGACCATCTTGCTGATCAACTCCGCCAACGCCCTGCAGGTCGATTTCCTCAAGAACAACGAGTACGACATCGACGCCGCACTGTGGATCGGTGACGTGGGCATCTCCGGCATCAATGCCGTGGCCGAGATCCTGACCGGCAAGGTCAACCCCTCCGGCAGCCTGGTCGATACCTACTGCTACGACAACTTCAGCGCCCCCGCCATGTGGAACTTCACCCCCACCACCTACGAAGGCTATGTCGAGGGCGGCGATGTGTCCGCCAAGGCTAAGTCCTACATGATCTACCAGGAAGGCATCTATGTGGGCTACAAGTACTACGAGACCCGCTACGAGGACTTCGTCACCGGCAACGGCAACGCAGGCGACTACGCCTACGGCGACATCGTGGCTTACCCCTTCGGCTACGGCATGAGCTACACCAACTTCGACATCAGCGACATGAACGTCAGCTACAATGCCGCCGATGACACCTACACCGTCACCGTCAAGGTCACCAACACCGGCGACATGGCCGGCAAAAAGACCGTGCAGGTCTATGTTCAGAGCCCCTACACCGACTACGACAAGGAAAACGGCGTCGAGAAGTCTGCCGTTTCTCTGGTCGGCTTCGGCAAGACCGGCATGATCGAGCCGGGCGCTTCCGAGACGCTGTCCATGACCGTCAACAAGCGCGATATCGCTTCCTACGACACCTACGGCGCCGGCACCTACATCCTCGACGCCGGTGACTACTACTTCACCGCCGCCACCGATGCCCACAACGCTGTCAACAACATTCTGGCTGCCAAGGGCTACACCGTGGAGTCCACCAACGGCAAGATGACCGCCGATGGCAACGCCGACCTGACCTACACCTGGACCGAGGACGCCCTCGACACCACCACCTATGCCACCAGCGAAAACGGCACCGCCATCACCAACCAGCTGTCCAGCGCCGACCCCAACCTGTACGAGGGCATTGATGAGACTGTCACCTGGCTGAGCCGCTCTGACTGGAACGGCACCCTGCCCACCGAAACCGTCAAGCTGGCCCTGACCGAGCTGCTCAAGAAGGACCTGAAGGACATCCGCTACGATCCTGCCGACTACGAGAGCGTTGATATGCCCACCCTCGGCGCCAAGAACGGCGTCAAGCTGTACGACATGATCGGTCTGGACTACAACGATCCCAAGTGGGACGAGCTGCTGGATCAGATGACCTTCGACGAGATGAACTCCCTGATCGGCGACGCCTTCCACTGGACCATGCCCGTCAAGAGCGTGGAAGCCCCCGGCACCCGTGACGAGAACGGCCCCCAGGGTCTGACCGCCAGCCTGCTGGGCAACGACAAGAGCCAGCTGACCGCCACCGCCTTCACCTCTGAGGACGTTATGGCTGCCACCTTCAACACCGAGATCATGACCGAGATCGGCAAGGTCATCGGCAACAACTGCCTGGAAGCTGACATCGCCTGCCTGTACGGCCCCGGCAACAACATTCACCGCACCCCCTACGGCGGCCGTAACTTCGAGTACTACTCCGAGGACGGCTTCCTCTCCGGCATGATGTCCGCTTACGAAGTCAAGGCAATTCAGGACAAGGGCGTCCATGTTGTGATGAAGCACTTTGCCCTGAACGACTGCGAGCAGGACCGTATCGGCCTGGGCGTCTGGCTGAACGAGCAGGCTGCCCGTGAAGTCTACCTGAAAGCCTTCCAGGCTCCTGTTGAGGTCGGCAACGCCAACGGCGTTATGATCGCCTACACCCGCTGGGGCGCTGTCTGGTCCGGCGGCAACTACGGTCTGGTCACCGGTATCCTGCGCAACGAGTGGGGCTGCGACGGCATGGTCATCACCGATAACGTTCTGACCCAGTATGTCAACGGTCCCGACGGCGTTCTGGCCGGTGTGTCCATCTACGATGCCATGATGTCCTTCGTCACCGACACCCTGCCCAAGTACAAGAACGACCCCGTCATCGTCACCGCCATGCGCGAGGCCTGCCACCACAACCTGTATGCCATCGCCAACTCCTGCGGCATGAACGGCGTGGGTGCCGACACCACCATCAAGGTTACCCGCCCGACGGTTGTCACCATGAGCATCATCATTGCCTGTGCCTTCACCTTCTTCTGCCTGCTGGGCATCGTGATGTGGATCATTGGCGGCATCAAGTTCCGCAAGACCGAAGAATACAAGGCCTACAAGGATTTCAAAAAATCCCTGAAAGCCTCTAAGAAAGCCTGATTTCTACAGAATTTCCGCAAGCTCCCCGCCGGCCCCGGCGGGGACTTTTGAGTAAGATTTCTTTTTCCACAACAAGGAGCAGCCCATGAGCGAAAATGCAAAAGCGTCCAGCGTCAATCGCGCCAAACTTTACCAGCTGGTACTGTTTCCGCTGAACAACGGTGCCACGAATGTTTATTACGTCCTTGTGCTTTCCTACATTGCCACCTTCGGCAGCAATGTACTGGCGCTGGGCACTCTGTTTGCCTCGGTCATGGTCACGGCCATGCGCCTGTGCGACGCCATCACCGACCCGATCATCGGTGCACTGATGGACCGCACGAACGGTAAGTTCGGCAAATTCCGCCCGTTCATGGCCATCGGCAACCTTATCATGGCCGTCAGCATTCTGGTGCTGTACGGCATCACCCCGATGATCCCCGATACGATGATGTGGGCACGCTATGCCGCGTTTGTGGGCCTGTACTTTGTCTGGGTCATCGGCTACACCTTCCAGACCAGCTGCACCCGTTCCGGCCAGACGGTTCTGACCAACGACCCCAAGCAGCGCCCGCTGTTCACGATCTTCAACACCGTCGGCAGTCTGCTGGGCATGGGCGTTATGCAGTTCCTGGCTCCCATCCTTGCCAAAAACTATGAGGGCGGCTATTCCTCCGCTGGCTTCTTCCGCACGCTGGCCCCCGTGGGCATTGTGATGTCCATTGCGCTGACCATCCTGGCCATCATCGGCATCTGGGAGAAGGATCAGCCCAAGTACTTCGGCATCGGCGGCGAAAAGACCGAGAAGGTCAAGGTCAGCGAGTATCTGCAGATCATCCGGGAAAACAAACCCATGCAGCGTCTGATGATCGCGGGCGCTGGCACGAAGCTGGCGCTCTCCATCGCCAACAACACCACGGTTCTGTGCATGCTCTACGGCTGCATGATGGGTGCTTACGATGGGCTGTACCTGCCCATGATGGTGCTGGGCTACGCCTGCAGTGTGCCGTTCTTCATTCTCTCTGTGCGCACCAGCCAGAAGAAGGGCCAGAAGGCCAGCCTGACGAAGTATGTCAGCGTGGCGCTGGCCTGCTATGTCGGCGTGCTGGTCCTGCTGCTGCTGTGGGGTCACGGTGATGCATTCCATCTGAGCCTGCTGGGCGAGAATGGTCTGTCCATCAACCTGTACACGATTCTGTTCATCCTGTTCTTCGGCATCGGCTACGGCGCATACTACGCTACTGCCGACATGCCCATTCCGATGGTTGCCGACTGCTCCGACTACGAGACCTACCGCTCCGGCAAGTATATTCCGGGCATCATGGGTACGCTGTTCAGCCTGGTGGATAAGCTCGTTTCCAGCCTGTCCGCCACCGTCGTCGGCATTGCCGTGACCTTCATCGGTCTGAACAACCTGCCCACCCAGTATGACCCGTACACTCCGGGCATGAATGTGGTCGTCATCGTCCTGTTCTGCGCCATCCCGATGGTCGCCTGGGCGGCCACTCTCATCGCCATGAAGGGCTACAGCCTGACCGGTGAGAAGATGAAGGAGATCCAGGCCGTCAACGCCTGCCGCCGCGACGCGGTTGCGAACGGCATGAAGCTGGAAGATGCCATGGAAAAGTGGCAGACCGTCGACCAGCTGCCTGCGGAGTACCGCGCCTAAGCTTTAACCCTGCGATTCTCTTTGTCCTTCCATAAACGCAAAGCCCCCCGGCATCGTGAGGATGCCGGGGGCTTTGTTTGGTCTGCGTGGCAGGGAAAAAGAAAATCCCCATGGCGGGATACGCCATGGGGATTCTCTTTTGGTGCGGAAGATGGGACTTGAACCCACACGTCATAGACACACGCACCTCAAACGTGCCTGTCTGCCGATTCCAGCACTTCCGCTTGTTGCATTGACTGCAAGAGATATTCTAGCACAAACACCCCGGAAAAGTCAAGGCTTTTGCCGAAAAAGATTTTGCAAAATCCCTGCCTTGTAAAGACTTGTTGGGAATGGTAGAATAAAGGCAGCAAAAAAAGGGGAGAACTGCCATGCAAAATTTAATTTTCAGCCTGAACGCGACCCTGCCGGTGTTCCTTGTCATGGTGGTGGGGTACGCGCTGGGGCAGCTCGGCTTTCTGCCGCCCGCGTTCTGCAAGGCGTCGGACAGGCTGACCTTTAAGGTGACTTTGCCGCTCATGCTGTTTCTGGACATGGGCAGCGTGGACATCCTGCACGACTTCCGGCCCAGGTTTGTGCTGTTCTGCTTTGCCGCCACCCTCGTCGGCATCCTGACCGTCTGGGCGGGGGCTAAACGTTTTTTGAAGGACAAGACGCTGGTGGGCGAGTTCGTGCAGGCGGGCTACCGCAGCAGCGCCGCTGTGCTGGGCGTGGCGTTCATCCAGAACATTTACGGCAGCGCCGGCATGGCCCCGCTCATGATTTTGGGCAGTGTGCCGCTTTTCAACATCTTTGCGGTGCTGATCTTGATGTTGGAATCGCCCGAGCAGCGCGGCGTGCCTGACCCAAAGCAGCTCTTGCGCGGCGTGGCCACAAACCCGATCCTGCTGGGCATTGTGTTTGGCACGGTCTATGCGCTGTTGCCGTTCACGCTGCCGCAGATCGCGACCAAAACCATCAGCAGCATTGCGTCGCTGACCACGCCGCTGTCGCTCCTGTCCATCGGCGCGTCGTTTGAAGGGACAAAGGCCATCAAAAAGCTCGGCCCCACGCTGGCGGCGGCGTTCATCAAGACTGTGGGCCTTGCGGCGGTGTTCCTGCCCTGCGCGGTAGCGCTGGGCTTTCGGAATGAGGAACTCGTCGCACTGCTTATCATGCTGGGCAGTCCCACGACGCCGAGCGCCTATGTCATGAGCAGGAACATGGGCCATGAGGGCGTGCTGACCTCGAGCTGCATTGCCCTGACGACCCTTCTCTCCGCCCTGACGCTGACAGGCTGGATCTTTGTTCTGCGGAGCGGGGGATACTTATAACGGAAAAAGGCTTCCCCATCGGGGAAAGCTGTCCGCGAAGCGGACGGATGAGGGCCGCGTTGCCGGCAATATCCCGTTTACGGGAAACAGCGCAAACTTCGCCCTCATCCGACCTCGCTTCGCTCGGCCACCTTCCCCCGATGGGGAAGGCTTTTTGTTTTTTATAGCTTCTCCTCCGGCTCGGCTACGGGCACGCCGCGGTGCTCCACGGGCGTCGAAAAGACGATCTGCGTCCGGGTGCGGCCAAACTGCTGCAGGTGGTTGATGAACTGATCCAGTTCCTGCGTCGTACCGAACAGCACCTCGATCAGCATACTGTAATCGCCGGTGACGCAGTTGCATTCCACCACATGGGGGCAGCTCTGGATATAGGGGTAAAACTCCGGCTTGCGCTGGGGGTCCATGTCCAGATTGATGAACGCCTTGACCATGTAGCCCAGCTTCGGCGCGTCGACCTGTGCCTGGTAGCCGGTGATGGTGCCGGAGCTTTCCAGCCGGGCCATGCGGGCCGACACGGCGGGGCTGGACAAAAACACATGGTCGGCAATTTCTTTTAACGGTGCGCGGGCGTTGTTTTGCAGAAGGTCGATGATTTTACGGTCAATGTGATCCATGGTAACACCTCATTTTAGGCAAAAAGCTCCCGTTCGTGTGCGCCATTGCACCTGAACGAGAGCTTAATCAGCTTTACTATGCAAAGAATTTTACCATACGGAAAGCAAAAAGTAAAGCGATTTGCAAAATAAATTAAGTCGACAACTCGGCAGGGGCCCGCTTGCCTTGTGCCTCACATATCCGGGAACACATTCCGCGCACTGATAAGTGCATTGTTATAGTACATCTCAAAATGGCAGTGGGGACCCGTGGCAGCGCCGGTGGCCCCCACATAGCCGATCAGCTGCCCCTTTTCCACGGTCTGCCCGGCCTGCACGACAAAGGACGACATGTGGGCGTACAGCGTTTTGTACCCGTTGCCGTGGTCGATCTCCACATAGTAGCCCCAGCTCATGGTGGGGTGGTTGTGCCACTGGGCGGCAATGACCGTGCCCGCGTCGGCGGCATAGATCGGCGTGCCGTAGGGGGCCGTGATGTCCACGCCGCGGTGTCCATAGGGCAGACTGGCCCACCGGCTGATGCCCGAATACCCCGGCACCGGCCAGAGAAAGCTGCCTGTGCCCAGCCTGCCGATCATGCCGCTTTTCAGCCGCGTGCCGCGGTGGATGACCTCCGGCACGGAGGCCTGCACAAGCTGCACATCCACTACGCGGGTGCTGACGACCTCGCCCGCCACGGTTGTGATCTCGCTGGTGACAAGCTCGCTGCCGTTCTGCCCGGCCTGTACGGTCTCGGTTTTGCCAAAATCCAGCCCCGCGTCCTCGATGGTCTGGGTCTCAAACGGCAGCTCCCGGGTCACGGTCTCGTACCGCACGGCCTTGACCTGCAAAAGGTCGTCCGCCCGCAGTGCGGCGGTCAGGTCGCGGTACGGTGTGATGGCCGCGGCAGGGTAGATGCCGTCCACCAGCCGCAGGGCGTGGACAAAGTCGGTCTGCACACCGTCGGTCTGCCACGGCGCACGCACGGCGTACAAAAACTGCCGCAGGTGGTCGCCCTCGTCGGTGACGAACCGCAGTGCGCCGTCCAGATAGACGGCGGTGCCCTCGGTGATCTCGCCGCCTGCGGCGCGCAGGATGGCATCTGCGGTCTCGCGCTCGGTCATGGGGCGGGTGTCGGCGTCGGCCATGACAAGGGTGTATGCGGGTTGGACGTCCCAGCCGGCCACGCCGGTCAGGCGGGCCTGTACGTCGGCGCGGGCTGCGTCGAACGCCTGCTCGTCTGTGACATAGCCCACGACCTGCCCGCCGACCTCGACCCGCAGCACAAAGGGCCGCGCCAGCGCGGTGCGCACGAACCATGCCAGCACCCCGGCGGCCAGCAGCGGCACGGCGTACCCCGCCAGCTGCCGCGGATGGGTGAGCGCTGCTTTAAAGCTGTCCGCCGCCCGCACTGCGGGCCGCAGCACCACAGCCAGCAGTGTAAGCAACGCCCGCGCTGCGCCGTGTGCCAGCTCCGCCAGCCCGCGTCCAACGCGCACCGCGGTGTATTCCACATGGAAGCCTGTGTAGTATAGAAAATCTCCGAAGGTCAAAGCAATACACGTTCCTTTTAGCTTTCCCGTAGGGGCCGGGCATGCCCGGCCCTGCACCTTCCCGTAAGCGCCCGTCAGCGGGACACCTGCGGGCCGGGCATGCCCGGCCCCTACGCGGCATTTAATGCGTCGGCACAAACCCCAGCGGGTCTGCTCTGCTGCCGTCCACGCGCAGCTCCAGGTGCAGATGATACCCGCCGCCCGCGCCGTAGACATTGCCGGTGTTGCCCACATACCCGAGCAGGTCGCCCTTCTGCACGGCGGCCCCCTGCGCCACCGCGATGCTGCTCATGTGGGCGTACAGGCTGTCGTACCGGTGGCCGTCGTCCGCGGTGCCGTGGCTGACCTGCACGCAGTTTCCGTAGCTGTTCATCGTCCGCGCGGCGCTGACGACACCGTCCGCAATCGCATAGATGGGCGTGCCGCCCGGCGCGGCAAAATCGGTGCCGCGGTGGGGGATGCCCCAGGGGTCCGGCTCGGCAAACTGCGTCGTGATGCGCCCGTAGCTGTCCAGCGGGCAGCGGAAGTCAAGGCTCGTCAGGTGCAGGTCCGCCGTTGTGTAGCGTCGGCTCTGCTCCCGCACATAGGCGTCCAGTGCGGCGGTGGCGTCCTCATAGGCCTTTTTCGCGGCGTCGGTCACGGCGGCCTGTGCCTGGGCCGCGGCCTGCTGGGCGGTCAGCGTGCTGTTCGCGTCGAGCAGTGCGGCCTCCAGCGCGGTCTGCGTGTCGGCCAGCGCCGCCTGCTGCTGTTCGAGTGCCGCCTTGGCATCGGCGGCCTGCAGGGCGGCCTCGTCCGCCGCGGCGCGGGCCTGCTCCAGTGCGGCGGCCTCGGCGTCCAGCTCGGCCAGAACCGTGCTGTTCCGCGCGCTCATCTGCTGCAAAATCGCGTCGAACGTCAGCAGCTGGTACAGGCTTTTGGCCTGCGCCAGCAGCCAGACGGCTCCGCCGCCGTCCAGCCGCTGCATCGCGCGCAGCTGCTCACGGCAGACGGCCAGCCGCGCGTCGTACTCGGCCTGCTTGGCGTCCAGTGCGGCGCGGGCGGCGTCCGCCGCGGCCTGCCGCTCGTCCAAAACGGTCTGCGCATTTTGCACGGCGTCGGTCACGGCGGTAATTTGCCCGGCCAGCTCGGCGGCCTGCCCGGTCAGGGCGGCAACCTTGCCCTCGGTCTGCGTCTGTTCGTTTTGCAATTCTTCCAGGGCCGACTGTGCGGTTTCGTACTCCTGCCGCGTCTCGGTCTGCTTTTGCGTTAATTCGCTCTTTTTATCATCCGCGTAAGCGGTCAGGCCCGAAAAAAGGGTACAAAAAAGCAGCCCCGCCGCCAGAGCAGCGGCGGGGAAGTGCCTGTATTTCATCTTGTTACTCCGCTAATAGGGCAGTCCCGGTCAGGTCTGCGGGCGCGCTGTCCTGCCGTGCCTCAAAGTGCAGGTGCGGCCCGGTGGAATTGCCGGTGCTGCCCACATATCCCAAGACCTGGCATTGAACCACGGACTGCCCGGCAGAGACGAGCGACGACTTCAAGTGCTGATACTCCGTTTCCAGCCCGCCGCCGTGGTCAAGCACGACATAGTTGCCCTTTTCAGCATCGTAGTCGGCGGTGGTCACGATGCCATCGGCAACGGCGTAAACCTCCGCGCCCTCCTCAGCGGCAAAGTCAATGCCGGGGTGGCCGTTTTCGGGGTCATAGCCGCTGACCTGCGGCGGGGGCGCGACCGGCAGGGTAAAGAGCTCCACGCCGGAAAGGGTTGCGGCTCCATCGGCGGCAGTCACCTGGTCGGAACTCGCATTGCGCACAGCTTCGGCCAGGATTTCATCTGCCTTTTCCTGCGTCAGTTCGGCGGCATCGCTGCCGTCGTAGGCGGTAAAATAGCGCGGCTCCACCAGCGTGCCGTTGACATGCATCTCAAAATGGCAGGCGTTGCCGGTTGTGTAGCCGGTATGCCCCACGTACCCGATGACCTGCCCGGCGGTCACGGTCTGCCCGGGCACAACGGCGCAGGACTTCATGTGGGCGTACAGCGTGACCCAGCGCAGCCCGTCGGCGTCGGTACCGTGGTCGATCTCCACAAAATTGCCCCAGCTGTAATGCTCCTGCGCGGCCAGCACAACGCCGTCCGCGGCGGCGTAAATATCAGTGCCCTCGGCGGCATGCAGGTCGTCGCCCCGGTGGCCGCTGTCCTTGCTCATGAAGCGGGAAATATATTTGTACTTGACCGGGCAGACAAAGCGCGGGCTGTTGGCGGCGTCACTTAACGTCGGCAGCGTCGCGGCGGGCATGGCTACGGGCGTCTCCGTGGGCGCAGGTGTCGGTGTCGGCTCTGCAGTCTCGGCAGTAGCGGCGGGCGGCTCCGGCGCGGCGTGGGACGCTTCCACCTGCGGGCGCACCATGCAGGCCGTCACGCTGACGCCCACGGCCACGGCGCAGAGCGCCAGCGCCCCCGCGCCCAGACGGCGGTAGTGCAGCAGGTGCACAATGCGCTCCTTCACGCTGCCCTGCCCGAAGGCAAGGCTTCCGGGTGTTCGGATGGGGCGTCCCTGCATGGCAAAATGCAGCAGGCTCTCACAGTAGGTGCTGCGCTCGGCCAGCGTGCAGCCCTGCACGGCTGCCTCGTCGCAGGCGGCCTCCATGTCATGCTCAAAGGCGCGCAAGGCCAGCCACGCCAGCGGATTGAACCAGTGCAGGCAGACGACGGCATAAAACAGCGGCTTCACCAGCGGGTCGCGGCGGCGGATGTGGGTCCGCTCATGCAGCAGCACAGCCTGCCGCGCCGGGCCTTGCAGGCTGTCCGGCAGGTAGATGCGCGGGCGCACAAAGCCCAGTGTGAACGGTGTGGGCACGCACGCCCCGCCGTAGCAGCCGTCGGGCGTTTTGCAGGCCAGCGCCACACAGCGCTTTAATTTCAGGTAGCCGATGCCCCCGCGCACAGCCAACACCAGCACACCGACCAGCCAGACCGCCGCCAGCGCGTGCCACGGCGTCAGCCGGGCGTACCAAGGCAGCGGGGCCGCAGCTGCGGCTGCGGCGGGGGCAGGGGGCAGCAGCGGCAGTTCGCCCAGCTCCTGCACGGTGTCGGCGGCAGCGGCCAGCGGGGCGCTCCCCGGGCGGGGCAGCTTCAGCGGGATGCCCCACGGCAGCACAAACCGCAGCCCTACGGCCAGCCACAGCCAGCACAGGAACCGACTGGGCGCATGGGCGCGGCGCAGGGCCCTGCAGACCAGCCACGCCGCCAGCGCGGCCACACCGCCGCGGGCGCTCAACAGCAAAAAGGCAAGAACGGTACTGCGCATGGCTATTCCTCCTTGTAGCGGGCGGCGTCGAGCAGTGCACGGATCTCGGCGGCCTCGGCGTCGCTGATGGGCTTTGAGTTCAAAAACGCGGCCACGAACCGCGGCAGACTGCCGTCAAAGGTCTTGTCCACCACTGCGGCGCTCTCGGCCTGCTGGACGTCCTCCTTTTTAATAAGGCTCGTCACGCGGCCATCGGCGTTTTGCAGCACGCCGCGCTCACAGAGCTTTTTTAAAACGGTGTAGGTCGTGCTTTTTTTCCAGCCCAGCCCCTCGGCGGCCAGCGCGACCAACTGCCCGCTGGGCAGCGGCTCGTTGTCCCACACAAGGCAGGCAAAGCGGTATTCGCCGTCAGCAAGGCGAAGCGGTTCATGGTTCAGCATAGGGAAAGCTCCTTTTGGTTTATTGCAATAGACCTATCTCTGTCTATAGTCTACTACGATAGACCAAAAATGTCAATAAAAAATCCCCGTCGGTGGTGCACGGTGGGGGCATCAAATCCGGAAATGGAATAAAAATTTGTGCATTATTCGATGCTTTTGAAATTTTTATCCCTTATCCGTAATTTCTGAGTTCGCCCGCCGGGAAATTTCCATTATAATATAGGCAGTAAATTGAAAAGGAGTACCCAGCGATGCGAGCAATAAACCTGAAAACGAATCATCTTACCGCGCCCCTTGGCATGGATGCCGGGCCGCTGTTCTTGTCTTGGCAGTGCGTTGACGGCGTGCGCCAGACTGCCTATGAAATTGAACTGGCCGCGAACGGCGAGACTGTTTGGCACAGCGGCAAGGTGCAGAGCGCCGCCGTGCACGCCGATGCCCCGACTGTGGGCGGCTCCCGCGTGCGTGGGTGCTGGCGCGTGCGCCTGTGGGACGAAAACGACACCCCCGGCGCGTGGAGTGAGGCGCACTTTGAAACGGGCTTGGCGCAAAGCGACTGGCAGGGTGAATGGGTAGACCCCGAAACGGAAGAAATCGACATCCCCGGGGATGATGCCATCAATGCCTTTGCCCGCCCCAACTGGGAGCGCAAGCAGGCGGAAAAAGAAGCCGCAGGCAAGGGCGCAGCCGAGCCGTACAAGCCCCATCGTCCGGCATCGTACCTGCGCAAAACCTTTACTGCAGCCAAGGGCGAAGCGCGGCTGTACATTACCGCCAAGGGGCTGTATGCGGTATGGCTGAACGGTGTGCGTGTCGGGGATATGGTTTTAGCCCCCGGCAGCTTTACCGGCAACAAGCACCTTGCAGCGCAAACATACGATGTAACGCAATATTTGCGTGACAGTGAAAACGAGCTGCTGGTTGCCCTTGGTGACGGCTGGCACCGCAGCACAGGCGGCGTTGACGGTGACCGCGACTTGTTCGGTGATACGCTGGGCGTGCTGTTTCAGCTGGAGGTGGACGGCCAAGCCGTCTGCGCTTCTGACGGCACGATGCAGGCAACGCAGTGCGGGCCGATCCGCCAAAACGATATGCAGCAGGGCGAGGTCTATGACGCACGGTTCGAAGGCGGCTTGACCGGCTGGCACGGCGTGCGCGCCTACCGCGACGACCTGCCCATCACCGGCATGAATACCGTGCCGATTCTGGAACACGAAGCCTTCCCCGGCAAGCTGCTGCAAACGCCCAACGGCGAGACCGTGCTGGACTTTGGGCAGAATATCGCCGGCTATGTGGAGATGGCGCTGACCGCCCGCGCCGGGCAAAAGGTCAAGCTGACCTGCGGCGAAGCGCTGGACGAAAACGGCAACTTTACCCAGGAAAACTTCCAGGACCGTGCCCGCCACAAGGAGGGCGGCACCGCCCAGATGCTGGAGCTTGTCTGCAAAGAGGGGAAAAACCACTTCAAGCCCCACTTCACCATCATGGGCTTCCGCTACGCCAAGGTCGAAACCGACGCCGACTTGACCGATGCTGTGTTTACTGCCCACGCCGTCTACTCCGATATGACGGTGACAGGCAAATTTACCTGCGGAAATGACGCGGTGAATCAGCTTGTCAAGAACAGCATTTGGAGCCAGAAGGGCAACTTCTGCGACATCCCCACCGACTGCCCGACCCGCGAACGCGCAGGATGGACAGGGGATATGGGCGTGTTTATTGAAACCGGCCTGACCCTGATGGACTGCTACCCCGTGGCGGAAAAATGGCTGGCGGAGTGCCGCCTGAACCAGTACCCGGACGGGCGCATGGCGAACATTGCCCCGCCGAACGCCCGCCCCGGCTATATGACCTCGATGCTCTGCATGTCGGCAGGGTGGGGCGATGCGGCGATTCTGGTGCCGTATGCCCTGTACAAACGCACGGGTGACCGCAAAATTCTGGCGGACAACTATGAGATGATGCAGCGCTGGTATGGCTTTTTGCTGGGGCGCGCGCAGCAGACAACCGATGAGCAGCAGGGCGGTGATTACGCCAAGTTCACCGTTTTAAACGGCATGGATTACGGCGAATGGTGCGAGCCGGGCATCACCCCCATGCAGGCGATGATGAACCCGCGCAAGAGCGTTGGCACGGCGTATCTGGCCTACTCCGGGCGCTTGCTGGCGGAAGTGGCGGAAGCACTGGGCAAGGCGGACGATGCCGCCAACTACCGCGGCACCGCCGCCAACGCGGTAAAAGCCTACCGCGCGGCGTTCACCGAGAACGGCGTAATCAAGTCTGACCGCCAGTGCGAGTATGTCCGCGCCATTGCCTTTGCCCTGCTGGGTGAGGACGAAAGCAAAGCGGCTGCCGCAGCGCTGAACCAAATGGTCATCGAGAACGGCTGCCACCTGAACACGGGCTTTTTGTCCACTCCGTTTTTGTGCGATGTGCTGGCAAAATACGGCTATGCGGACACTGCCTACAAGCTGCTTTTGCAGCCTGACGCCCCCGGCTGGCTGTATGAGGTCGGCAAGGGTGCGACTACCGTATGGGAGACATGGACGGGCATTGACGAAAACGGCAAGCCCCACGAATCCCTGAACCATTACAGCTACGGCGCGATCTGCGGCTGGCTGTTCGGCGGCGTGTGCGGCATCCATTACGCGGACGGCGTACTGACGATTGCCCCGACGCCGGATAAATCGCTGGGCTGGGCGAAAGCTGCCTACGATTCCCCGGCAGGCCGCATTGTAAGCGGCTGGCGGTATGACGGCGACGCGGTGACCTATGAGTTTGAGATCCCCGCCAATCTGACCGCCGATGTCACCCTGTCCGATGGGCGTAAGCTGACCCTTGCCCCCGGAAAACACACAGTTTAAGAAGACAGCGCCTGCCCTGCCGTAAAACTTACGGCAGGGCAGGCGCTATTTTTGATAAACTGAAAGTTTCCGTTGCTTGTCTATTTATATAAAGCCTCTTTTTTTTGCTTCTTCAATCAATATAGGTTGAATTAAAGGATATGTCCAATTTTCAACTAACTTATCTGAAATCAATATCTTCTCAATCTCACTATGTAATTCCTCAAATGAGTTAATGTCTGCAATAAATAACATTCCGAAAGTTTCATCATCAATATTTTCATTTACTCGTGTCTTTCCTTTAACAGAATACACACATATTGGTTCAATTCTAAAATCAACTGCTCCTGTTTCTTCTTGTAATTCTCTTTTAGCTGTTTCTAAAATACTTTCTCCAGGTTCTCTGTGACCTCCTGGTATTTCATAAGTCTCTCTTTCTTTGTGTTTACAGAATACCCACTTGTTATCTGTTTTGGATATTATCACTGCAAACTTCAAAAATTCATCTGCGACATTGTCATAAAATTTTACTTCTACCATTCTATCAATACCTCGTCAAATTCCGATTTATTGCATTAAGTATACCACGCAGAAAATGTAAAAACAACGGATTATACAGCATACCCCCTGTCCGGTATGGGCAGGGGGTGCTTGTTACATATACTTTTCCAAATATTCCGCGCTGAGTTGCAAACTCTTTATGGGGGAGTTATCCACCCAGTTGCGGTGGCTTTCCAAAATCACGGCATCTACGCCGACGGAAAGCGCCTGCGCCATCAGGCTGTCGAGGTCCATATTGCCGGTACCCAGCTCCATGCTGTCGGTTTTCAAAATCGGCGTTACGGCGCTGCCCGTAAGGCGGGTGCCGCGGTCATTGATGTGCCACAGCTTCATGCGCGTCCCAAGGCGCTGCATCCACGCAAGGGCATTCGCGCCCCCCTCGGTGAACCAATAGCTGTCAAACTCAAAATTGACGTACTGCGGGTCGGTGTCCTCCAGCAAAATGTCGTAGGCACGCTTTTCGGCGTTGACATGGCGCAGCTCACAGTTGTGGTTGTGGTACAAAAGCTCCAAGCCCTCGGCCTTCAGCGCCGCGCCCGCCTGGTTCAGCCGTGCGGCAAGGTCGTGCATCGCGGCTTCATCGCCGTAGTCAAAGCGATACATACCCGTGATGACAACATACTTCGTGCCAAAGCTCTTGGCTTCGTCGGCCACGGCCTTGGCGTCGCGTTCCAGACTGCCCAAATCGGTGTGCAGGCTGACGACTTGCAGCCCCGCTTCTTTGACCAAAGCGTGCCAGTCGAGGTTGCCGCCCTTGCCCACGGGCATGCCCGCCGCCTTGGTCAGCAGCCGCACCATAAAGCCGATGGGGTGGATCATAAACCCGCACAGCTCAATGCCGTCATAGCCTGCGGCTTTCATGGCGGCCAGCGTTTCCCGCGCCTGTGTTTCGTTTCCTAAAACGGTACCCAGCATAAATTGCTGGACTGCCTTTGTGGGCATGGTTCAGCCCTCCATCTTGATGATTTCACCCGTTGTGACGCCGTTTTCGTTGAAGCTGTCCACGCAGACATAATAGTCCTGCCCGGCCATCAGCGTGGAAAGCGTGACCTCATCGGCATCATAGACAAGCCAGCTCTGGTACAGTTTATCCGGTGCAATGCCGTAGCGCACGTTGCAGCCCTGCGCGTTTTCAAGGTGCTGCCAGCTGATTTTGCCGTCCAGCGCATCCACGCGCACGGCTTTTGCGTCGGCCTGGGCGGGGCAAGCGCCCTCGCCGTTGCCGAACACGCGCAGCCCGCTAATGCGCAAAGCCTGCCCGTAGGGCAACTCGCCGCCCGTCACGCGGATATACCGCGCACGGATGCCGTCGGCGTATTCACAATAGCCGTTGGAGCATTCGCGGGCGACATCCTCGCGCAGTGTCCACACTTTGCCGTCCAGGCTGGTTTCCACGGTGTAATGCGAAATCTGCGGGCGGGTTTCGATGTGGCGGGTCTTGCGGTCATCGCCGTAGCTGTCAGCAGGGAAGTCCACCGCCAGCGCTTCGTCCGCCATATTGACCTGAACCGCCCGCACATCGCAGTCCCTGCCCAAATCCACGCAGAGCCATTCGCCGGGCTGGTCGCTGCCCGCGCTCCACCAGCGGCGGCAATCCTCGTCCACGGCGTTGGCAGGGTCGCTGCCCTCGGCGGTGGAGGATGCCGTCACGGTCTTGCGGTAGCTGAGCAGCATCCACTTGGGCTGCTGGCTGGCGGCGTCAAATTTGTCTGCCGGAATCTCATGCGGGTAGTCGGCAAAATTCTGGTTGCAGTACAGCACGCCGTCCGCATCAAACCCGGCAGGGAACAGACCCACGCGGCGCTCAAAGTCGTGGTTGACCGAAATGCGCATCGTGGACGCGTGCCAGTAGTTGCCGTACTTGTCGGCAATGGTGCTGCCGTGTCCGGCACCCGTCATAAACCCGCCCGGCTTGGCGGAAAACGGGTTGGATGCCTGCAGCGTGAACGGTCCCAGCGGGGACTTGGATGTGTACACGCCGTCGGCGTAGGTGTTGTACTGGGTGCCGGGGCAGGCGTATTGCAGATAATACGTACCGTTGTGCTTTGTCATAAACGCGCCCTCGATATAGGGCTTGCCGACGGCGTTGAACATGGCGGTCAGCACTTCGGCGTTCAGCCCCGGAATCTGCGCCATCTGGGGCGGCAGCTCCAGCTTGCCGGTCGCCTCGTTATAGAACGGTTTCATGGATTTGTAAAGTACGCTGCTCTCTTTATCCACAATGCCGTTGTTGCCGGGGCGCTCATAGCCCAATTCTTCTTCGCGCCCGAAAATCAGTTCTTTCTTTTCCCCGATGGGCGTCATGGTTTCGGGGTCAAGCTCCACACCCCAGATGGGCGAGGTGTTGGAGCAGCCCCAGTAGAAATACACGCGCCCGTCATCATCGCAAAACATATCGGGGTCCCAAAAGGCGAACGGGGCGCTGACCTCGGTAAACGGCTCGGTCAGCGGGTCAGCCGTGCGCAGAATCGGGCAGTTGCGGCCCTTGCGGCTGGCGCAGAAGTAGAGGTAATCGCCCACCTGACGCACATCGGGTGCGTAGTCGTAAATCAGCAAATCGGGGTCGGCGTGGAAATCCCAGTGCAGCAGGTCGTCCGAGTACCAGAACCCCGCCGACATCGAAACAAACAGATAGTATTTGCCCTTGAAGTACACCAGTGTCGGGTCAGCGCCCTCGCGGAAACCGGCGATGCGCTCACCCTCCTTCATGTGCTGGTAACGGTAGCCCAAATCCAAGGGGTTGCAGTAGGTTTCCATAAAATCACACATCCTTTTTGATGCCCTGCAAAACACGGTTCAGCTGCTTGATGCTCTCGGCGTCCGTGCCTGCCTGCTTGAGCATACTCTCCACGGTCATGCGCTGCATGGCGCGCTCCATCATGGCAACCAGCGCGGGGTTGTCCTTGACGGCGGCGGCGACATCGCCGCGGGCGGCAGCCGCCTTGTCGGTGATGGCTTTCAAAACGGGTCCGACCTTGGCGTCCGCCATGGCAGCTGCCATATTGTCCTTGACGCTCCAGCAGGTTTCGTCCAGCTCGCCGTCAAACCAGTTGTTCACGACCTGACGGTTGGACATAGCGTAAGCGGGGTTCGGCTCGGCAGCCTTGTTGACCAGAATCACGCTGGAATACGCCCCTGCGCGGGCCTCAATGCTGTGCTTGCCGGTGATGGGCACATTGAAAACAAACACTTTGTCGCCTTTTTTCGTTTCGACCAGGTGTCCGTCCTTGTACAGCGAAACCTCCGGCAGGTTGGAGTAGACCCGGACTTCGGTCACATCCTCGGTGCGGTCCACATAGCGGCTGCCGCAGGTGTGTACAAAGGGCTGCTTGCTCCAGTACGCCTTGTACAGGTAGAAGGCGTCCTTTTTGATTTTGCGGTCAAAGGTGACAAGGCCCTTCTGGTTCTCGCCGTTTTTGCCGCCCTCGTCGCGCCCGTCGGCGGCAAAGTCGAACATATTCCAGACATGGGTCGCCCACAGCCACGGGCGGTCAGCAATCATTTTTGCCATGTGCTCGTGATAGACGCACTGGTAGGTTTCGGTATAGTCGCCCTTTTCGGGGTGGGCGCTCTGGTAGGCGGGGTTGGCGTCCGCGCCGTACTCCGAAAATCCGATGCAGCGGTCCGGGTATTTGGCGTGATAGGTATCAAAAAAGTCGTCGTTCTGGTCAAGCTCGCCCAAGTACCAGCCAAAATACAGGTTGTAGCTGTTCACATCGGGAATTTCCAGAATCGGGCTGGTGATTTCCAGCATAAAGACGTTCGCCATCGTGGTCGGACGGGTCGGGTCAAGGCGGTGCGCCAGTTCGTTCAAGGCGCGGTGGTTTTCCAGCAGCTCCTCATTCACAGGGCTGGCGGCGGTAATTTCGTTGGACAGTCCCCAAACAGCAATGCAGGGGTGGTTGTAGTTCTGGACGATGAGTTCTTCCATCTGGGTCAGCGTGTTGGCGCGGCCATTGTGCATGTGCATCGTGATGTAGGGGATTTCCGCCCAAATCACGACACCCTTTTCGTCGCACAGATCATAGAACGCCTGCGCGTGCTGGTAGTGGGCAAGGCGGATGGTGTTGGCACCCATTTCAAGGATCAGCGCCATATCCTCCTCCATCATCTCTTTGGTGATGGCCACACCCGCGCCCTTGCGGTCCTGATGGCGGGAAACACCACGCAGGGGATAGGGGCGCCCGTTCAGGATAAAGCCCTTCTGCGGGTCAATTTCAAACTTGCGGCAGCCGAAGCGGGCGGTCTCGGTCTCGCCATTGACCAGCCGCGCAGTCACGGTGTAGAGATACGGGTCATCAAGACCGTCCCACAGGCGGGCATGCTCCAGCGTGAACACGGCTCTGGCGGTGCCGTCCTTGACGGCAACGCTCGTCTGCTGGCCATCCAGTGTGAAGGTGACACTTTCGGCACCCACCACAGCGGCCTCCACCGTCACTTCACAGCGGCGGGCGTCGAGGTCCGTGACAATCGGCGTGACCTTGACGGGCACCGCGCCGTTTTCAGCAAGGGCAAAATGAGCAGCGGGCACAACATGCAGCGTTACATCGCGGTAAATGCCGCCGTAGAAGGTGAAATCGGCTTTTTGCGGGTAGACGGTGTCATTGTCGCTGTTGTCCACATTCACGCGCAGCAGGTTGCTGCCGTTGCGCAGCGCATCGGTAATGTCCACGCAAAATGCAGAATAGCCGCCCTTATGCTCAGCAAGCTTTTGCTCGTTCAGGTAGACCTCGGCGGTCATGGCAACGGCATCAAACTGCAAAACGGCACGTCCGTTTTCCGGCAGGGAGATGTCAGGCAGCACGGTGGTGTAGCTGCAGGTGCCGCGGTAGTAGTCGTTGCCGCCGTCCTGCCCGTCGATGGCGTTCCAGGTGTGGGGCAGGGTGACGGGTTCGTCGTGTCCTTCTTTGGAAAAAATCCAGTTCTGGTTCAAAAGAATTGTCTTGCTCATAACATGACTCCTTATGTGTGGATTTAACTTCAAACAGCCGAAAGGGCTGCAAACCCTTTCGGCTGTTGTGGGATGGGCTTACTGAAGCTGTTCTTTATAGAATTCAGACTGTGCGGCAGCCTTCTTCTCGGCAATGCGCTTCTGGACGTTGACCATCTCCTCCTTGGTCAGCGGGCAGCTGCGCATGGCAATCAGCGTAATGATCCAGCCGATGATAGGCAGACCAAACTTGAGAACCATACCCATCCAGAAGATAGCGGGGGTGCAAGGGTCGGTGGGCTGGGGCATCGTGGCGGTGTAGCCCAGCAGCGCAACAGCACCGGTGGCAATCACGGCGGCAAAAGAGGTGATGAGTTTATCGACCAGGCTGTAGGTGCCGGAGACAACGGCGGGAATATAACGCCCGCTGCGGTCGAGCTCAAAGTCAATGGCATCGGCCATATACGAGGTGTTGGAGGTGGTGATGCACATATTGGAGCCGTTCTGCAGCAGAGACAGAATGACATAAATAATCATGGCGGGGCTGCCCATGACACCGATCTGTTTGGGGTCAATGACAATGAAGAACACGACCATAACAGCGGTGATGACCATGCTGATGCAGGTAAAATTGACAATGCCCTTTTTGCTGCCGTGCTTGCCGACATACTTGGCACCGAAAGCGGCGAAGAAGATGGACGGCACCATGCTGATAACAGTCAGAATCGTGCCAAGACCTATATTGCCGATGATAATGCCGCCGAGAATTGTGTTGATGATGGCCTGGCTGCCGACCTGCTGAGCCAGCTTGTCGGATGCGTTGGACGCAATGTAGCACTGCAGGGGCTTGTTGTGCTTGAGAACCTCAACAATATCGGCCATCTTCAGCGGTTCGGCTTTCTTGGTGCCGACAAAGTTTTCGGGTTTGTCGAAGGCGGAAACGCCGAGGCATACCAGCAGGGTGCCGATGGCGGCCACAATCAGGGTGATATTGCAGGCAGCGGTCAGAAATGCCTGATTATAGGTGCCGCCGCACTTGGGCAGCAGGACAACGTTGAGCACCATGGACATAACCATCGGCACCAGATAGTTGAATGCGGTCGTCCAGACGCCGAGGGTGGGGCGCTGGCGCGGGTCATTGGTCATAATGGCGGGAATGGTCTGCGCAGTCATATTGGTGACAGTGTAGCCGATGACGTAGACCACGTACAGCAGCGTGAACGCGACCAGCCCCATCCCCTTGGACGAGAAACCGGTGAACATTCCGTACAGGGCGAGCGCTTCGATCAGATAGCCGGCAATCAGCAAAATGCGCAGCTTGCCGAACTTGGTGTTGACACGGTCATACACAAAGGCGAGCAGCGGGTCGGTGATGCCGTCCAGAATACGGGTGCAGGTCAGGATGATGCCAACCGCGGCGGTGGTAATGCCGTAGCCGATGCTGGCCGAATAGCTGGCCATACCGATGAGCGAGTAGACGCTCATACCGACCAGCGCGTTGCAGGCGTAGCAGATGATCTGCCATGTTTTGGCGCGGCGGTATTGTACGCCGTCAACTTCTGAAGCAGTGGGTTTCTTTTTGAACATTTTGTTTTCCTCCTAAAAATTCCGCAGTGGTTTTTCTCACTGACACCACTATACCAGAAGCAAAACGGCAGCAGGGGATAAAAATCAGCAGATAAGGAACAAAAATTCGCGCATTATTTCAAGCAACACGAAATGTTGTCCCGCTTTGCTAAATAATACCCTCACGACTTGCGCTTGTTATGCTATGATACAGGTACAGAAGTTTCTGGATTTGCTTTAGACAGCACAGGTAAGGAGAAAATTATGCAGAAATTTGAAAAAGGCTTTTTTGTGGGCGCCGCCACCGCCGCCCATCAGGTCGAGGGCAACAACATCCATTCCGACTACTGGGCACAAGAGCAGCTGCCCCACACCAGCTTTGCTGAGCCGAGCGGCATTGCCTGCGACCATTATAATCGGTATGAGGAAGATATTCGACTGCTGGCGGATGCCGGGCTGAACGCCTATCGCTTTTCCATCGAATGGGCGCGTATCGAGCCGGAGGAGGGCAAGTTCGACCCTGCCGAAATCGAGCATTACCGCAAGGTCATTGCCTGCTGCAAGGCGCACGGCGTTGAACCTGTTGCGACGCTGCTGCACTTCACCAGCCCCAAGTGGCTGATTGCCAAGGGCGGCTGGGAGGCAGAATCCACGGTCGAATACTTCAAACGCTATGTCAGCTATGTGATGGAGCAACTGGGCAGTGAACTTTCTTATGTCTGCACCATCAATGAGGCCAACATGGGCCTGCAGCTGGCGGCAATCTCCAAGCGGTTCCGCCTGATGGCAGAGCAGGCCGCCAAGGCTGCTGCCAACGCGGGCAAATCTGCCGAGGGCAGCGTACAGGTGGGCATGAACTTCCAGAAGATGATGGAAAATATGAAGTACGCTGCCGCCGAAAACGCCGCCGTGTTCGGCACACCGCAGCCGAAAATTTTCGTCAGCGAGCGCACACCCGAAGGCGATTTGCTGGTGATGCGCGCCCACGCTGCCGCGCGGGAGGCCATCAAGGCAATCTGCCCCGAGGTCAAGGTCGGTCTGACCCTCTCGCTGCATGACCTGCAGGCCCAGCCGGGCGGTGAAGCCTTTGCCGCCGCTGCGTGGGAGGAAGAGTTCACCCACTATCTTCCTTATATTAAGGAGGATGACTTCCTCGGCGTGCAGAACTACACCCGCACGCTGTACGGTGCGCAGGGGCAGCTGCCCGCCCCGCAGGGTGCCGAGCTGACCCAGATGGACTACGAGTTTTATCCGCAGGCGTTGGAAAACGTCATCCGCAAGGTGGCCGCCGACTTTAAGGGTGACTTGATCGTGACCGAAAACGGCATCGCTACCGCTGATGATACGCGCCGCGTGGCGTTTATCGAGGCAGCCTTGGCGGGCGTGCAGCACTGCATCGCCGATGGTATCCCGGTCAAGGGGTACTTCCACTGGAGCCTGATGGATAACTTTGAGTGGCAGAAGGGCTATGCTATGAACTTTGGCCTGATTGCCGTAAATCGCGAAACGATGGAGCGCACCCCGAAGCCCAGCCTTGCGGTGCTGGGCGGATACGCCAACGCATAAAAATAGCAGTGGTTGTCTGTACGGCAGCCACTTTTTTGTGGTATACTGGTATAAAAAGAGGGTGATTCGATGGATGTTTTTCAAAATATGGAGCTGTTTTCTGAGCTGATCCAGTGCGGCGGCAACATTTATACATGGTGCTATAATGCCGATGGCAGCCTGCTGCAGAGCAACTGCCCGGAAGCGGGGTTCCTATCCGGCGCATTTGACCTATTCGGCTGCAAGAAAAAAATGCTGGACTACGGCAGCCGGCACACAAAGCCGGTCACACTGGGCACGGCCATTGGCATGACATGGGCAGCTGCCTTTGAAAAGGACGGCAGTGCGCTGAAACGTGCCTGGGTCATCGGGCCGGTGTTTTATCAGGATGTTTCGCTGCGCGGGATCGAGCAGGGGCTGCAATACTATAACCGTCTGGAGACGAGCGTGGCATGGTCCATGCAGCTGTACGAGGCGTTGAAAACCGTACCGGTGCTGCAATGCACAGTCTTGCACCGCTACGCTCTGATGATGCATTATTGTCTGACCGGTAACCATCTTGCGATCAGTGACATTAACAGCGAGGATTTGACGCAGGTACGCAATGCCGTGCAGCAGCCTGCCCATGATCGCCACAAGGTCTGGATGGCAGAGCAGGGACTTCTGCAGATGGTGCGCACCGGAGACTTGAACTACAAGCAGGCACTTTCCGCCAGTATGGGCATCAGTGCGGGCGTGCCTGTGCGCAGCGATGACGCTTTGCGCCAGAGCAAGACCAGCATCATCGTGTTTACCTCGCTGGTATGCCGTGCCGCCATCGAGGGCGGGCTTTCGCCGGAGGAAGCCTACGCGCTGGGGGACAGCTACATCCAATCTGCCGAAAATGCAAAAACGATGGACGACCTCGATCCGCTGGGGCTGATGATGTATGACGACTTTGTCCGGCGCGTGCATAAATGCCGCACAAACCCCAACCTCAGCCAGCAGGTGCAAAAGTGCGTGGACTACATTGAGATGAACCTCGATAAAAAAATACGCGCTGCAGATATTGCAGCGCTGGTGGGCTACACGGAATATTATCTGACCCACAAATTCAAGGAGGAAACGGGCTTGAGCGTGACAGATTACATCAAATTTGCCAAGATCGAGCGCGCCAAGGTTTTGCTGAAAAGCACCGACCAGACCGTGCAGGACATTGCTACTGCACTTTCTTTCAGCACACGCAACTATTTCAGCCGGATTTTTCAGGAGGTCACAGGCCAAACCCCGATGGAGTACCGCGAAAAGTAAATGCTTATCCAAAAAAAACCTCTGTCAGGCAAACATTGAACTGCACCCCATTTGTTAGACAGTATGATATACTATCTAACAGATGGGGTGATTTATTATGTCAAGAGGAAAAC